>Ga0208244_100114_pt1 | contig 111263 bp, 109 predicted proteins | sample SubbioCR12Aug_5A_FD_184828 | JGI IMG/M metagenome (GOLD analysis project Ga0208244, IMG submission 184828) | Serpentinite rock and fluid subsurface biosphere microbial communities from McLaughlin Reserve, California, USA - CR12Aug_5A (SPAdes) | ecosystem: Environmental > Terrestrial > Deep... | reverse complement strand
GGGCGAGGCTCGGCAGGGCAAGGCAAGGCGAGGCAGGTAAGGCGAGGCAGGTAAGGCGTGGCACGGCGAGGTCCGGCGGGGCACGGCCCGGTGAGGCCTGGCGGGGCAAGGCAAGGCAGGCGGGGCGAGGCCTGGCGGGGCAAGGCGTGGCATGGCAGGGCAAGGCGTGGCAGGTATTAAAAAGTGTAAATAATTAATTCTAAAATCTATGAAAAAATTTGAATGGAGAACAGGCTATATATCAACGAAAGTTGTAGCCCAGGTAGTAGGAGAATTTCTGGAATCACTTCCTGAAATAAAACCTGACATTGTGGTCGAAAAGGCCAAAGAAAGTGACAACCCCCTTCACCCATTATTTGAGTGGAACGATTCAATTGCTGGCCATAAATACAGGCTCGGACAGGCCAGTGAAATAATCCGTGCTGTTGTAATTGTGGAACATGAAAAGCCTGAGTTCATTAATCAAAACGCTTTTGTAAAGGTTCAAGAAGTTAAAACCTATAAGCCAATTGATACTATAACAACAGACGATTTTGAATTTATCCGTAGAGCCGCTTACAATGAACTACAAAGCTTCATACGCAAGTATTCAAGGATCAAAGGTCTTGAATCAGCGGTAAACATTCTTAATGAAGCTATCCAATTACTTTCAACTGAAACACAAAAAGCATCATGACAAAAATCCTATTTTTCGATGTTGAGACAACAGGTCTTGATTACATGAACAACGGCATGCACCAGCTTTCTGGCATACTGGAAGTAAACGGCAAAGTGGTTGAATCTTTTGACTTCAAAATCAAACCAGCCGAGAACTTGATCATTGAAGATATAGCCCTTAAAGTTTCCGGTGTAACACGTGAGGATCTTATGAGCTATCCCTCTGAAGCAGAGGTTTACCGAAAGTTCATTGCAATGCTTTTGGACTACATTGACAAGTTTGACAAATTTGACAAGGCTTTTCTGGCCGGTTGGAACAATGCAGCCTTTGACAACGGTTTTCTCCGTGCCTTTTTTGAGCGCAACGGAGATAAGTACTTCGGTAGCTGGTTCTGGTCAAACCCCCTGGACGTAATGGTGCTGGCTACTCAACACCTACTTTCTGAAAGACACACAATGCTCAACTTCAAACTTATGACAGTTGCAGCACACCTACTAGGTGGTATCGATGAATCAAAACTTCACGATGCTACCTATGACATTGAACTTACAAGAAACATTTATCAAATCGTAAAATCCTAAAACAATGGAAACAGCAATAGCACAATTTACCTATCTCCCGGCCAACAAAGCTGAAAGAGAGACTTTCGTACAGATGTGTGTAGATGAAATCACATCTGGATTCCGGAATCCACTCGAGCTGGAAATCATGCTCAAGAATCTGGAAGAAACCGTCAATGCAATAAGGAAGCATTCGGATGTTAAGGATGCCATCCAGATTGAGGCTGAGAAGTATAAAGAAAAAACCTTCAAAGCCTATGGTTGCAGTATCACCAAAACCAGCCGGACAACTTATGACTTTTCAAATTGCGGGGATAGTCAATACCTTGAACTGAAAGAAAAGGAAGCTGAAATTAAAACGGCTGTCAAAGACAGGGAAAGCTTCCTTAAGACCATTAAGCCAGGAATGAGTATAGCAGACTCCGATACAGGCGAACAGCTTTATCCTCCGCAAACAAGTACATCAGAGTTTCTTACAATCAAACTTCCGTGATCAAACTGGATGCATGTTTAACAATCATAGATGAGGATGAATTTCTGCGCGTAACTCTGTTGCAAACAAAAGGCAACCCTGAGTCAGCAACAGTTCGCGCAGCAGTTCACCTGCTTAAAAAATACAGAATAGCAAAAGAACTTCAAAAAGAAACATTATGCAACGAAAAATCCGAAAAGCAAAACTCAAATCCAGAAGTCTTGAGGTCGAACTCAACGACACCTTTGAAACAGAAGGAGGACCAATTACAAATGAAGTTATTATGAAATGTGCCGGTCTGGTACATGACGACCTAAGAACAGCATTCAGCAGGCTTGCACTTCACATGATCGTGATCTGTGACTTGCGTAAAGCGGAAATGATCAATAACGAGACATTTGAAAAGGACGACCTGTCAGATTTCGAAGATTATGCGGTAACAGGATTCTCAATTGGTGGCGAAATTGGTAGACGCACATCCTAAATACATTCAGATGGTGGAACTGAATTACCTGGATGTACCACTTGCAGGTTCGAATCCTGTCCTGACCACCAACTTTTTATAAACCTAAATAATAATCAAATGCAACAAATTCAGTACATCGAAACAAATCAACTCCAAGAGAGCTCAATGAACCCTCGTAAGGAGTTTGATATGGAAGGGATTGAAGAACTTGCCGAAAGCATTAAACAGGTTGGAATACTTCAACCCATCATTGCCAGGCTCAACACTTCAGTTCAAAAGTATGACATTCCAACCTTTGAAGTAATCTGTGGTTCACGAAGACTATCTGCAGCAGTAATTGCTGATTTGAAAGAAGTCCCGGTAATTGTAAGAGACCTTTCAGATGAAGAAGCCTTCGATTTGATGATCACAGAAAACCTTCAGAGAAAAGACGTGAGCCCTTTGGAAGAGGCTTTAGCCTTCCAGAGCCTGATCAACAAAGGGAAATATGACTACAATTCACTCAGCGACCGATTTGGCAAGAGTGTGACTTATATCCGACAAAGGGTAAAGCTAAACGATCTGATCTATAATTTCGGACAACTCCTTCAACAGGATATCATCACTGTATCACACGCTTTTGAGATTTCTAAATTAGAATCTGTTTACCAGATGGAAATTTTCAATACTGATTTTGAAGATCGAAAACAATACTGGAGCTGCCCGACTGTCAAAAATCTCAAGCAAATGATAGAGAAGAGATTCACCCTTAAACTAAGTGAAGCTCAATTCAATCTTGAAGATCTTTCTCTGAATAGTAAAGCAGGCTCATGCACTATTTGCCCGAAAAACACTTCATCAAATCTATTGCTTTTTCCTGATGCTCCGGAATCTGGACTTTGCTTAGATCGAGATTGTTTCAAAAAGAAGAGTGATATTCATTTTGAGCGTGAAATGAACAGAATTCAAGAGGAACAGCCTGAAATAATTCTTGGAATCCCATCATATATTTATAATGAAGAGGAAAAACAGGTAGAATCTTTGAAAAATCGCGGCGTGCCTGTTGTTGAAATGAGCTGGTCTAATGGTTTTCAGAAAGTGTTTGCACCAGAACCTCCTGAACAACCAAAAAGGGAAGATTTTGACAGTGTAGAGGAATTTAATGACGCACTTTATGATTATGAATCTGAGCTTGAAGAGTATAACGAAAACCTTGAAGATTACAACAAAAAGGTCTCTAAAGGAAATCTGAGAAAAGTCTTCATGACTGCTGGCACAGATAAAGGTAAAATTCTTGAGTATGAAATTACTGGAACTGGTAAAAGTAATAAAGCAGAAGATGGCGAAGTAGGTAAACAGAAACAAATAATTGAACTGCAAGCAAAAGACAACCGTAATGCTGAACTTGCTTTTGAAAAGACTTATTTGGAAGTCAAAGAGCTCCTTTCAAACAATGTATATTCAAATATTGAAAGAGAATTAACTCCCATTGAATGGAGAGCAGTATACATTGTTCTGCTGGATAGTATCGGCTTTGTTCCACTTAGGGAAGAGTTAAACCCAAATACTAACGGTTTCATCGCAAGTAAAAGAAAGGCTGAGATTGTGTCAAAACTCGATATCAATCAGATCAATCGACTCTTCCGGGCTTTTCTTCAGAAAAATCTTAACACTTCAACTCCAAACTACCAGATTAGCGAGGCCAATTCCCTCATTCAGATTGCGGCAGAATACTATCCGGATGAGGTAAAGGAGATAGAGCTGAAGCACCAGGGAGTTTATCTCAATCGCAAGGAAAAGATTAATTCAAAGATTGAAGAGCTTCAGAAATGAGACACAAGTGGACAGGTTCGGAATTAAGATATCTGGAATCAAGGTATCCTCATGTAAGCGCAGCTGTTATTGCGATGTTTCTGGATGTGTCGGTCAATGCAGTTTATAATCAGGCATTTATTCTTGGATTAAAGAAGTCAGCTGAATTTCATCAAAGTGAGGCATCTACCAGGTTTAAAAAGAACCTTGCAAATCTTGGTAAACCATACCGGTTTAAGAAAGGCAATGTGCCGGCTAATAAAGGTAAAAAGATGTCTCCGGAAGTAAAGCAAAAGTGTAGTAAGACTTTCTTTAAGCCCGGACAGGTACCACCAAACACAAAGTATGACGGTTACATTTCAGTAAGGAAAGATTCTGGCGGAAGATATTATGCTCACATAAGAGTAAACGGAAAATTTGAGCTTCTGCACCGTCAACTCTGGATGCAACATAACGGGCCTATCCCTGAAGGGTTAATTGTTGCATTCAAAAATGGTGACCAATCAGATATTCGGATTGATAACCTTGAACTTATTACGCGGCAAGAGAATGTGCTCCGGAACAACATTCACAATTATCCCAAAGATTTAAAAGAAGCAATTATCGCATTAAATAAACTCAAAAAAACCATTAAAGATTATGGCAAAGAATGATTTACCTGCTTTGCGTGATCACTTGTTTGAAGTGATCGAACGCTTAAAATCGAATAACGACCCAAACGCTGACAGCTTTGAAAAGATTGACATTGAAACTGCAAAAGCAATAACAATGACCGCCAACACAATCATTGATAGTGCAAAGGTTGAAGTTGACTTTCTAAAGTTGATCAATAAAGATGCTGGGGCATCTGGAGTAATGATGGAAGCGTCCAAATCCAAGTTTTTAACAAAATAATGGACCCGATAACTAAAAGGCGCTACAACCTTACTTATCGTGCAAGGAAGAAAGGTATTCAGGTAGATGGATACCGGAGAAAGATTATTCTCGCTTTTGAGGATATAACCAAGCTGGTATCTATCCCTGAAGCCTTAAGCCTCATTAAAGAGTACAAGTTTGAAATTAAACAAGATAGACAATTAAAAATTCAATTCAAATGACAGAACAATTTAAAACATGGGCATTGGTCGAACTCTTCGGTCACTCCCGTATCGCTGGTGAAGTCAGCGAACAGACTATCGCTGGAGGGGCAATGGTAAGAATCGATGTCCCGGAGACTGAAAGAAGTCCCGCATTTACAAGAATAGTAAATGTGAGTGCCATTTATGCCATCAACCCAATGACAGAGGAAATGGCTATGATCCTTGCAGGGCAACTCAATGTGAAACCCATTCAAGCTTGGGATATCAGAGAGTATTTTGAGAAAAACAAAAAGGCTTTGATGCCGGTGAAAGGTGATGATGATGGATCTGATATTGACTGGTGATGACAGCACAGCAGTTTTACGAATACAAAAGAAGACGTGGTTGTACCGATAACATCACTCAAAACGATAATCCTGATTACAGCCTGCCCTTTTACCAGGAAATCTTTAGCCTCATGGAGTCCTATATCGACTATATGACCCCTATTCAGGCAGATGAACTTATTGATGAAAGTTACAATGAAGATCAAAATATTCACTCATGACAATCACTGAACAAGGTAAGCATTACCGTATCCAGTTTCGATACATGCCACATCTGGTGGAGGCAGTAAAATCACTTCCCGGAAGGAAATTTGATTCTGTCAATAAGTGCTGGTTAGTGCCTATCGATCAAAAGGAGACAGTCATTGATTTTGCACATAAGTACAAATTCACTATTGGCGAAAGCCTAATAGATGAAAGGGTTGGTGAAATACCACCAATGCCGGAACTCCAAATAGAAATTCCACTGAAGATGAATCTCTTTCCATACCAGGCTCAAGGCGTGGCTTATGCTTTAGAGAAGAAAAGGATTATTGTAGGAGATCAGCCCGGACTTGGCAAAACAGCACAGGCCATCGCGACAATTGTAGCTGCAAATGCATTCCCATGCCTTGTAATTGCACCTTCATCACTGAAGATAAACTGGCAGAGGGAATGGGATATGTGGAGTGATAAAAAGGCAATGATACTAAATGATGGAATAAAGAATAACTTCCATCTATACTGGCAGGCCAATCTTGCGCAGGTCTTTATAGTGAATTATGAAAGTCTTAAAAAGTACTTCGTACAGAGCATCAATAAGCCTGAATCAGGAAAACTAAGGCTCAATCATGTGAAGTTCAAAGAGCATGTGACAAGCATGTTCAAGAGCGTGATCATTGACGAAAGTCACCGTGTGAAGTCTACTGCAACCCAACAGACCAAGTTCACCAAGGGTATTGCTTCAGGAAAAGAATACATTCTAGCTTTAACAGGGACACCGGTAATTAACAAACCGAAAGACCTGATAAGTCAGCTAGGGATTATTGAACAGATGCCAAGATTTGGAGGGTACCAGAAATTCACACAACGCTATTGCAGTGGCCCCAGGGAAGCTTCCAACCTCCGGGAGCTGAATTACATGCTTAATCTGAATTGCTTTTACAGACGTGACAAGCAAGATGTGCTGAAAGATCTTCCTGCAAAGATGCGTCAGGTTGCCATGTGTCAAATCAGTACCAGGAGAGAATATAAGGATGCTGAAGATAACCTCATCAAGTACCTGAGAGCTTATAAGGATGCAGATGATGAGAAAGTGGCCAGAGCACTCAGAGGTGAGGTCATGGTTCAAATCGGAATACTCAAGAACATCTCAGCCAGAGGAAAGCTTAATGATGTTTATGAATTCATTGACGACATTATGGAGGCTGGAGAGAAGCTTGTGATCTTTGCCCATCTCAAAGAAGTCATTCGTGCAATTCACAACCATTATCCGGATGCAGTAACGATAACAGGTGAAGATTCTCAACAAGACCGCCAAAATGCAGTTGACAGTTTTCAGAACAATCCGGCTACAAAACTGATCATTTGCTCCATCAAAGCCGCTGGTGTTGGATTGACTTTAACAGCCAGTTCCCGGGTTGCTTTTGTAGAATTACCATGGACAGCAGCCGACTGTGATCAATGTGAGGATAGATGTCACCGTATTGGTCAGCATGATTCTGTTACTTGCACCTACTTCCTTGGGGAAGATACTATTGACGAGAAGATATACAAGATCATCCAGACCAAACGTGAAATTGCAGCTACAGTGACAGGTGCGACGGAGCAGATCGAGGAGGATATTGTAAATATGGTAGCTAACTTATTTAACCAAAAAAATGATGAAGAAAATGAAATTAACAGCATTGATAATTAGCCTTCTTGCTTTATCTGTATCCATTATGGGTTTATTAAGAATAATGGAGGAGGACATCAAACTCAAAAACTGGAGAAAGAACCTGACCAAGGGAATGAGCATAATAGTTGACAACGGTAAGGTGATCTACAAGGCTCAGATTATATGGGCTGGTGCAGGATGGGTTCGTGTAATATCGACAGATGGAAAAACGGCAGCTTTTGGAACAAAGTGTATTTATCCTTTAACCTACCTGATTGATGAGAACGATATACAGAACGAAGATACTGCTCAAAAAGAAGGAACAACTGCTTGAGGACAGGAAAGATGAATTCAAGACTGAACTTACGATTGAGTTGTATAAAAAGTCAATTATTGATGAATACAAAGAAAAAGGACTTGATGTGAATGTAGATGTAACCTATAAATAAGTAGATGTAACCTATAAATAATATGGCACGAAAACCAAAAAAAGGACTTACATATTTCCCGATGGATATCGATATTTTTCAGGATATCAAGATTCGAAAACTGATCAAGTATCAGGGTGGCAAAGCTATCAGTGTGTATGCTTACCTGCTCTGTAGTATCTACAAAGATGGGTACTATATGCGGTGGGACAATGAGTTGCCCTTCATAGTCTCGGAGGTTACCGGGTATGATGAGGCTTATATACACGAAGTGATTAAGAGCTGCTTGAACATTGGACTGTTTTCAAAATCATTGTTTGATAAGGAGAAAATATTGACTTCAAAAGGCATTCAAGAACGGTTCATTCTTGTTATGAAAAACTCTAATCGTGTTTCTGAAATTGATGAATTTAACCTCATTTCTTCCGAAGAAACCCCTATTTCTTGCCAAGAAACCCCTATTTCCTCCGAAGAAACCCCTATTTCCTCCGAATTTGGTACACAAAGAAAAGAAAAGGAAATAAAAAGAAATAAAATAAAAGGAAATGAAGAAACTCCCCCCCCTCTTTTTGAAAAAATTGATTATAAAAAAATAGTCGATGAATATCACCAGAAATGCCCGAAAATGCCAAAAATTCAAAGTTTGCATGAAAACAGAAAAAAATCAATAAGAGCCAGATTTAAAGATTTTGGAGAGTCTGGAATAATCCAAATGTTTGAAAACGCAGCTTTATCAAATTTCCTAAACGGAGAAAATGATAGAAACTGGATTGCAAACCTTGATTGGCTTATGAACCCATCAAATTTTACAAAAGTTTTAGAAGGAAATTACAAAACAATTATTAGAAATGGAAATCAATCAAATAATCAGAAAAGCTTTGCCGCAGATGGATATCAAGTCCCAATGTGATTTACCAGAGCTTACTCCGGAGGAGAAAAACTCTGCCATACAAGCAGAAAAGAGCCGTAGGGCACGACGATTTGGAATATCACCTGAGGCCATAACCCTAAGTCCAGAGGCTATTGACAAGGTGTTGATGTTTGCTAGAAAAGATAAAGTTAGCAGCCAAAAGATAAACGAATATTGGGAAAAGATCGAAAAGGAGACCCCTCCGGTTTCGCTCACAGTTGACCAGCTTCGAGAGGCATTTATCGCAAGGGCAAGTCACATTGCCAGGAAGGAATTTGTCATTGATAACTACAACCGGTCAATACTTGAAAAGCTATTTCTCTATTTCACGGCTTCAGATCAAGCTAAAGAGGCTGGAATTGACCTCAACAAAGGAATTCTTCTGATGGGAGGTTTAGGTACTGGAAAATCAACCATAATGCGTTGCTTTTCCAAAAACCAACACACATCCTACAAGTTTGTTGCATGCATGCATCTGACTTACGACTTTGTAGAGCATGGGTTCAGCATTATCAAAGATCATTGCAGGATTGAAACAATTGCAAGAAACCAATACTGGCAAACAGAAATCGGCGTCTGCTATGATGATATGGGCACAGAAGAAGAAAGGAGGCGATATGGTGACAAGGTAAATGCCATGACAGAGATCATCCTGAACAGGTATGATATGATTCCACACAACATGACGCATATCACAACCAACCTTAATGCAAATGATATTGAAAAATATTACGGCGCCAGGGTTCGCAGCAGAATGAGAGAGATGTTCAACATTCTGACATTTGATTCTTCAGCACCAGACAGGAGGAAATAATCATGAAAAAATACACTACGGAAAATGAAATCAGGGCGCTTTCATGGCGTCAACCTTATGCTGATCTAATGCTTGCCGGTAAGATCGAGACAAGAAGCTGGAAAACCAATTACCGGGGATGGGTACTCATCTGTTCAAGTAAGAAGCCTTACAACATTGGACAGATTGAAGCTATCTCCGGATTTGATGGATTAGAGCGGATTATTGATCTTGCTCAGGCTAGAGAAATCTTCAAACAATTGTGCGGATCTGCTATTGCAATTGGATATCTTTCTGATTGCAGAAAAATGACACCTGAAGATGAGGAAATCTGTTTCGTAAAATACCATCCTGCACTTTACTGTCATGTTTACGAGAACGTTCAGATGTTACCTCAACCTTTCCCCTGGCAGGGAAAACTAGGATGGAGAATAGTGCCGGATGAGGTTAAGCATCAAATTAAAAATATGCTTGAGCTATGACACCTGAAGGCAAACTTCAATCCGAATGCTTTAAATGGTTCCGGTATGCTTACCCGCGTTACAAGAAACTGTTTTTCGCCATCCCAAATGGAGGATCCAGAAACAAGATCGAGGCAAAGAACCTGAAGCTTCAGGGAGTCGTTCCCGGAGTTTCAGACACTTGTTTAGCAGTACCAAAAGGAAAGTACCATGGACTTTATGTAGAATTCAAGTTTGGCAGGAATAAACTGTCAGATGAACAAAAAGAATTTCTTGAACAGGCAGCTGCACAAGGTTATGCAACTGCAACTGTATGGTCCTTTGACGAGTTTCAAACCGTAATCGAAAACTACTTGACATGAACCCTTACATCAAACCCGGAATGGAATTAAGTGAAGAGGATATCATTCAAGTTGTTGCAAGTTTTTATAAGCTTCCGGCAAGTAGTCTTCGCAAAGCAAACCGGAGAAGAAATATAGTAGAACCAAGGCAAATCATTTTATTTCTTCTAGTGACTTTGTGTGATTCCAGCTATGAGAGATCTGCATCCTTTTTTGACAAAAATCACTCCACTGCTGTATACAGCATCAAGATGGTTAAAGCTCTATATCAAACTGACAAAGAATTCAGATCAAATTTCCAAGAGATTCTTGAGCAGTTAAATTTAAGTGAGGTAAAGAGAAAAGAGCTTTTAACATTTGTCCAATCTAGGCTTAATTGGGGAGAGTTTAAAAAGAAACAATCGTAATATTTACCACAATGGATAAAATGAATATTTTCAACTATGAAGGTCATACAATCACTTTTCAGAGCAAAAAAGGTGAAGTGATGGTTGACGCAACGCAAATGGCTTCTGCCTTCAAAAAAAGGCCTGGGAAATGGTTAGAACTACCATCTACAGAAAGCTATCTGCTGGAATTGGAAGCTATCCGAAAATCGGATAGGTCAGATTTGATTCACACTGTCAATGGAGTTGGCACATGGTTACATGAAGATGTAGCGCTGGAATTTGCCAGATGGCTTTCGCCATCTTTTGCAATCTGGTGCAATGACCGGATAAAAGAACTGCTCAAGCATGGTGCAACGGCAATGGAGCCGGAGGATCTTCTCAATCCTGACTTTATTATTAACCTTGCTACGGAGCTAAAAAGGGAAAGACGGGAAAAAGAACGTATTGCAGAAACAGCCTTGCTGCAGGAAAAACAACTGAAGGAATCAGCACCAAAGGTCAACTACTTCAATAACGTTCTTCAAAGTGAAAGTCTGATTTCAACAAATGTAATTGCAAAAGATTTAGGGATGAGTGCAGTTTCTCTGAACCGGCTTTTACATCAAAAGCAGATCATTTACAAGTCCGGTAGTACCTGGGTGCTTTATCACAGGTACCAGAACAGAGACTATACCAAAACCAAAACTCATACCTATACTGACCAACAGGGTAACTTGAAAACAGCAGTCACAACCTATTGGACGGAGAAAGGCAGAGCTTTTATCAATTGGGTAATGGAAAAAGGATTTAAGAAAGTTGAAGTTGTAAATCAATAGTTTATGAAAATATTAATCTCTGTTCCAGATCATCATGGTAGTGAGCTTCTTGAGGCTGTTTTAAGGATGAAAGAATTTGAAAAGCATGTTGTTGTGATTGATGATAAACCTCCAGTAAAAGAAGTGCTAGACGAAATTACTGAATTAAAAATGGTGATTACTCCCCGTCCTGAAATTGAGTACCCATCTATTGGAGTATCTAATGAACATGATATGCGAAAGAAGGAACGTCAGGAATGGAAATACAGACAGAAACACTATCAACACAGAAAATAAGTAACAATTGTAAAATTAAGGACATGACAAAAATTAAAGAAATTGGAAATAATCAACCACGACAGTTTAAGTTTATTTGCCCTGGCTGTAATTGTGAACACATGTTTAATGATACATGGAAATTTAATTACGATTTTCAAAAGCCTACAATCTCACCATCGTTTCTACAAAAAGGTTTTTTGGGATTTAAAAATGAAGAACCTTTTTATGGTACTTGCCATTCATTTATTACAGATGGTAAAATACAATTTCTTGGAGATTGTTCACATGACTTGAAAAATCAAACCGTTGAGCTTATAGAGTTCCCGTCTTAATATTGGCGGTAACGTTTTGCAGCTAAAAAATCGGGCGGGATTTTGCCCACAAAACTTAATAAAATGAACAAACAATTGAACTTATTCGAAACTGTCAACGAAGCGCCTAACCCCGCCTGTTTTTTAAGTGCTGTTAGCAACCGTGTTATTTTTAGTTCATATGTGAATGAGAAAGTGGCATGGCTCGCTTACGGTGATTTCTTAAGGTTTGCACTATCAAATACTAACGGAGATGTACGATTTGGTTATTATGTAGATGGTGAGCCGTTTTGCTCTGGCAACTTTGGAGAACTTCGATATTCGGGATTTCTTAAACATGGTTGCTAACAAGGATAAATACGCAACAAACCCTTAAAAATTAATCAAAAATGACAACGCTAATTTTGACTTACTTTTTAGTTAACACCATTCTGGCTGTTAATGAACATTTAACAGCAAGCGAAAGAATGAAAAAATATTATGAGGTTGCCGGAAACAGCTTCTTTCTGATGGTATTTTTTGGGTTGCCGATTACAATCTTACGAATTGGCATAAAGTTGAAATTATACATTTATATTTTACTTAACCAAGAAGTTGAAGATGAGAAAATTTCCGATTGATATAACCGGCAAAAGGGTGCAAATAGGTGACAAGGTACACGGTTATGGATTTCTGCATTGTCAAGATGGTTTCAAAATCGACCTTAGACCTATGGTCACTGTAAATATCCAGAATGGAAAACTATTCTTTGGGGAATTATCTGCAGAATCCTTTGACAGGTTTAGAATTATATGCTCTGGTCAATAGTATGGTTCCTGATGGGGCTCTGGATTGGTTATGGGATTAAGCGTAAGCTTGCTTATCACATCATTAAGGTAGTAGAGATATGCCAACGAACACGATTAGAATACTACGAAATTCTTGGCGAAAACATCAAACTGAAAGAAGAAATTAAAGAACTAAAAGAAAAACACCCCGCTCCCTCTGGTCAAGGTAATAAGCGGGGTGGCTTAATCACAAAAAAAATATTGAAAACTCCTTTCTTTTTAAAAAGGTTGTAGCTTTGGGGCATAAACCAACTATTCTTAAATATATGAGCCAGCCTACACACAAAATTAAGCTTGAGGCCCTAATAGGAGTCTTTTTTGGAGTAATAATTCTTTACATTGCAGTGGCATTCGCCCTTGATTATTTTGAAGAAACCCACTTTTTAAATAAATATAGTGGTACACTTGAGTCAATTTTTTCCAGTTTAGCATTTGCGGGATTACTCTATACAATCTATCAACAGCAAATCACAATTCAAACTCAAGTTGTTGAAATGAGAGAAACCAGACAACAAGCTATTACAGCTAATGATATTTTCAAGCGACAAACCGAGCTTCTGGAACTTCAAGATTTGAAAACTGGTTTTTTTAAGCATTACGACGAAAGTAAATTTCATTTAATGTCAATTGATGTAAATGAAGACTCCAAAGTATATCGGGGTCATCAATATTTCATTCATATCATTGATAAGTTCCATAATAACTATGATAATTTTGCTAAAAGGCTAAATAGAGCTGAAAGACTAAAAAGTAACACTAATCGACGAAACGAATTTTTATTAGATGAACTACAAACATCTTTTAATCAAATTGAAACAAAGCAAATATCTTCACATATCCTACCATATCTAAAGTCTATTGTGTTAAATGTTGAATATCATATAAATAACAAAATGAATCCATCATATGACAGTGATTATTATCAACTGCAATTGAGGTTTTCAATCGAGCCAGAGGTTGCCAAATTACTATGCTATATTCATAAATTCTCAAACAACGATAACTACCCAGATTTTCATAACACAATAAACGAGCTTTCGTTATGGACTCATTTAAATAATCCTGATAGTAATTATGAACACATTGTAAGAAAAGCTATTAAAGAAGATATTGATTCACGAAATGAAGAGGACTGACATGTATGATTGATAAAAACTACAACCCCGTCAAGTACCGTGCTCAACAAGCAATGTGGCCGGTAGAACTATTCCTATGGCTGGTAAGATCCATCGCAAAACTATTTAAACGTAAGACATAATATTCAAAGCTTATTTACTCTGCTTGCATTTTTGCCCCGCCTCCCCAGCGGGGCTTTTTTAGTTTACACAACTAGGGCCGGAAGCATCATTTTTAACCTTACCTCCCTCTTATAAATGCCGAAAGAATTACCCAAGAATAGCAGAAAACAGCCTTATTTCCCTATTTGTACCTTATCTCTGCACTACTTTTTTTCTTAAATCTTCGAAAGTGTATTTCCGATACACGAATTTTAACCCTATTTTCTCGAAATTTTGTTACTGATTATCAATGCTTAATTGATGCTTTTGTGTACTAAAATCAACGTGTTACATCAACACGCTTTTTTTATTTTACCTTTACACCTTTAACACTTAAAAAGGTATGACACAGACACATGGAGCATTATTACTGCTGTTTTACTTCATCGCAGTATCCCTTATCACAAAATTTATCCGAAAAGGAAACACGTCCAAACTGAACTATCTTGTTGCCAACCGCAGCATCCCCTGGTGGATGGCAGCATTCTCACTGGCTGCAACATGGGTATGGGCACCGGCAATGTTTATTGCTTCAGAGAAAGCCTATACTGCTGGTTGGGTTGGTGTTTTCTGGTTTATTACACCAAACGTTTTAACACTTGTAATCTTTGCATACTTCGCATCCTGGATGAGAGAAATGCATCCTCATGGCTGGACATTCTCTGATTTCATCAGGACAAAGTTTAGTAACAGGACACACAATCTCTACCTAGTTGAAAGTTTCGGTCTGCAGATACTCAGCTTTGCAGTGCAGCTCCTTGCCGGAGCAACAATCATGTGGAAAATTACAGGTCTACCATTCACACTTACAACAGTTCTGCTTGCTGTTATTCCACTTGCATACACTTACACAAAGGGCATTAAAGCCAGCATCCTGACTGATTACTGGCAGATGCTCTGGATAGTGATAGTACTACTTATTGGATTGCCGTTTATGTTCATCAATGGTGGAGGAACAGAAACACTCTTGCAGGGGCTTTCCGGAAAAGCTGGCGACATACATGGGATGTTTAGCGGTAAAGGATTAGCTGTAACACTTGCATTCGGAATTCCTACAACGATAGGACTTCTATCCGGGACATTTGGAGATCAGATGTTCTGGCAAAGAATATGGTCCATCAAAGAAGGTCAGGTAAAGAAATCAATGCTTTGGGCAGCAGCAATCTTTGGAGTTGTACCGCTTTCTCTTGCGATTTTCGGCTTTTTTGTTGCAGGAAAAGGTTTAGATATTACAGACCCACAACTTGTCAATGTAGGGGCTGTGATGGCTTTTGCACCTAAATGGTTCTTGTATGTTTTCATGGTCATGATTCTTTCCGGCCTGATTTCCACTGTTGACAGTATCATATGCGCTGTTTCTTCTGTTTCGGGCCATGATCTGGTGAAACGATTTGAAGGATTCAGAAGATGGTCTCCTGTTCAGGTTGCAAAGTTTTCAATGATTGTTGTAACCTTTTTAGCAATCACAATATCCAACATCCCTGGACTGAAGATCTTACACCTGTTCCTGATCTATGGCACCCTTAGAGCTTCAGTCATGCTTCCAACAGCCTTTGCAATCAAAGGCATAAAGATGAGCGAAAAAGGATTGTTCTATGGACTTCTGACCAGTATCACAATAGGTCTTCCAATTTTCGCAATTGGAAACTTCTCTGGCAATACGCTATTGATTGTTACAGGATCACTCTTTACCATCCTTGCTTCAGGTCTCATATCAATCACATTGAAAGATGAAACCAGTAAAGTTTAAAGAGCAGAATCAACAGCTTGGACCACCCAAAGGAATATCAGAGGAGGAATGCTCTCCTCTACCAGTGTTCACCGATGGAAAGCAATGTATTTCCTGCTGGGAATTGACTCCGGAAGAACTAGCAAAGGTTAACCGTACCGGCCGGATATGGCTATCTGTTCTTTCCGGACACACCCAACCTCCGGTATGGATGTCAGCTGAAGAAACAGTCTTTTTTGAGAAACCTGATTTTCCAATCAATCCAAACTAAGATGAACGAATTTAACCCAATCCAATTAAAGCCAGATACTCATTTGGTCGCAGAGGCTCAGAAAGAGTATAAAAGGCTTGGAAGTATAAAAATTAAGCGTGGGCATTCCCTCTTTGCTTTCAACATGACAAAGGTCCATCTTAGGAAAGTAGACCTCAAGAAGGAAGCAATCCTAGATATTAACGGAAATGTAATTACAAGGTCAAAAGTTTTTCAGGAGCCGGATACAATATTTATGCCTGCACTGAACGCAAAAAATGCACTCAAGAAAATTCTCAAATCATTCATTAAAACTCAAAATCAAACTTCATGAAACGAATTATCGCAATTCTGCTGATGCTGACATTTGCAGCAACAGCTTCAGCTCAAGTCTACGACGGTATCACACAACCGACAAAGTTTAGATACTGGATGCCATTTTCAACCTCAACAGATGGTACAGGAAAACTTGCTGCTGCACCTTTCGTTGGTTACAAGGTTCAACCGGCCAACTGGATTTCTCTTACACCGGTGTTACAGTATAACTTCTCCAGGGAGGCAGTCATACCGCAACTTTGGGTCAATGTAAACTATCAACAGAAATACTACCTGCTGTTCAGGTCAATTTATGACCTCAAGTCAGAGACCTTCAGCGAAACGATTTCAGGAACAGTCAAACTCAATAAGTATATGGTTGACTTCACTTGGGATAACTTCTATCGAGCGGAAAAGTTCTTGCAGAAAGACAGGCTTCAGATACTTGCCGGATATGGATGGAAGCATGTAATCTTTAATGCTGGTTATTCAATCAGAGATCAGCCCGGTTTTGTTACAAACATAAGGCTAAAACTAACCAACCTTTCATGGATTCAGTTGAGGTATGACACAGGTATAGATTCATTCACCCTTTCAACAGCAATTCACCTTTGATCGTAGATTTTCAATCACCGGGAAGAAAGCAGAATGCAAGTAACGAGGCTTTTGTGAGGCTGTGGGACAATATAGACAAGATTGTTTCATCTGACCAGATTGAAAGCCTTGTTGCAGATGCTGCCATGGATATCAAGTGCAGGGTTGGAGAAAAGAATGCCGGATATGCATGGTCTGGAGGAAAAGACAGCATTGCCCTTCAGGTAGTATGTGAGATAGCCGGAATCCATCAATCTGTTATTGGTCTATCCAGAGAGCTGGAATATCCACATTATCTCGCCTGGCTAAAAATGAACAGACCTTCCGGTTGCATAACGTGGGATGCCAACATTGGATATGAATGGCTTGTTAAAAATCCACACATGGTATTTCCTGACAGATCGGAATTGATGTCCAAGTGGTACGCACTTATCCAGCATCGTGCACAGGCAGAGTTTTTTCACAACGCAAATCTTGATATTATCATTCTTGGGAGAAGAACACAAGATGGCAACTACACCGGTGAAAAGGGAAAGAATTTCTATACAGATAAAAATGGAGTAACAAGGTTGTCTCCAATAGCACACTGGAAACATGAACATGTGCTGGCAGCCTGTCACTATTTCAAGAACAGAAATATCCCCCCAATCTATTACGATCCTGAGGGTTGGATTAGTGGTACCGGTGTATGGCCCGTGCAAACCTCATCCTTTGGCAGGGAGCATTCCTGGGAGCTACTTTATCAGATTAGCCCAGAAACATTACACAAAGCAGCAAAATATTTTCCTGAAGCAATTGAAACACTTAAAAAGCATGTCAAAACAATCTAAAATCATTCACGAGGATAAAGTCCTTAACCTGTCAGAGTTAAAAGAGCACCCTGGCAACCCCAACACCCATACACACGCGCAGATAGATGCACTCGTACAGAGCATGGATCGGTATGGCCAATATTATCGCATCATCTGTGATGAAAACAATCAGATTATCTGTGGCCATGGTAAGAAAATGGCTCTGGAAAAGATGGGTGAAAAGTCCGCAAAAGTTACAGTTATAAAGGGTCTGAACGAAAAACAGAAACTGAAACTATTGCTCGAGGATAACAAGATTCAGAGCATGAGTTATGTAAACTTTACACAGGTTGAGGCTTTGATCAAAGATATTGGGGAAATGGATATCATCGGCTTTTCTCCTGAGTACCTTGATACAATCCTGAATGAAGTTAGTCTCGATAACATGGGTGTAGACTTTACAAAGCCTGGTATAAGAAATGACAATTTCAGCAATGACCTTCAGGCAGAACAAAATGCCCAGTATGAAAACATCGATGCAGGAATGCAACCTGCAAGAACAATGAAATGCCCCCACTGTGGAGGTGAAATAACGATCTGATCATGGAAAGAGACCTCTTTAAGCCACTTAAGGAAATGAAGTTTGTTGACAGGGAAATAATCAGGCCAAATGATTATAACCCCAACAAAGTACTTGAGAAAAACCTAAAACTTCTCATGCAAAGCATACTGACAAATGGTTTCTGTTTCCCGATTGTAATCAGGCCGGATTATACCATCATAGACGGTTTTCACAGATGGCTAGTTTCCGGGAGAGAGCCTTTGAAATCAATGTTGGGTGGAAAGATTCCTGTTGTGGTGGTGACGCATGAAGATGAAAGTAAGAACATGTACGGTACAGTTACATTCAATCGTGCCAGAGGGACACACCTTCTTGAACCAATGGAAAACATAGTCAAATCACTTTTGGATAAAGGTAAAACGGTAGATGAAATTTCCAAAGAGATTGGCATGAGCAGAGAGGAGATTTTCAGACTTTCAAAAATTGATCGTGAGACTTTTCTTAATACGATCATAAAACGCCAGACTTTCAATAATGCCGAGTCATTGAGGAAATATAAATGAAAACCAAAACATACAATATTGATGTTGTGACAGCTGCTGAAAGGAGGATTCTGGAAACCTTCAACAAGCATCACATGACAGTCCTTTCCTTCTCCGGGGGAAAGGATTCAATCGTTATGGGAGACCTCATCATTAAAACGATGCTCAAGTACAGCATTCCATTCAACCGACTAATCGTTACATTCTATGATGAGGAAGGCGTTTATCCTGACTTTGAAAGGACAGTATTCGAATGGCGCTCCATGTTCCTGTCATTGGGTGCAAAGTTTTATTGGTTCTGTTTACCTATAAAGCATTACAACTGCTGCAACAGGTTGGAGAATGATGAAAGCTTTATCTGCTGGGAACCGGGCAAAGAAGATATTTGGATTAAACCTATGCCAAAGTTCGCTATACGCAATCATGAGAAGTTTGTCATGGGAATGACATATCAAGTCTTTTCAAAGGTTCTTTTTGATGGCTTACCTGTTTTTGTTGGGCTAAGAATATATGAATCAGTGCAACGTCTGAATTCGATTGCCGAAAAGTCTAAGTCACAATTTGTTTATCCGATCTATGACTGGAGAGATAATGATGTATGGCTTTACCTCAAGCTAAATAACATACCATTCCCTGAAACATATCTTTATCTGTACAAGACAGGGGTTCCGATAAACAAGCTCCGGATAAGTCAGTTCTTTAGTGTCGATACCATAAAGTCCCTTCCAAAGGTTCTGGAATTCTACCCAAACCTTTATGAAAGAATTATCCGCAGAGAACCCAACGCAGATCTTGTGATGCTTTATTGGGAAACAGATATGTTCAGGAGTTCAAGACAAGATTCGCGATTTGAAACAGGCAAGGATAAAGATTATAAAGAAATTCTCAGGCTTGAACTTAAGAAGGCCTCTCAGCATCCGGGACTCTATCCAGGCTATAAGCAGGCAAAGAAACTTTATGCAAAAGTGACCCCGAAAAACTCATCTGAAACTTGCAGGAAGATCTATCAGATTCTACTGGCAGGAGACCCGAAAAACAGAACCGTACGTGTTGTTACTTCAGAGATTTTTAATGAAAACATGGATTAAAAATGAGACAGGGCCAGAAACTTACACGATTGTCCAAGAAAAAGAAGAAAGAAAAGCTTCTTGAATACTTGCGCGAAACTAGCGGCATTGTGGCCTATGCATGTGAGAAAGCAGGGGTATCGCGTGTGACTTATTACAACTGGTATAAGGAAGATCCAGCATTTGCTTTAAAAGCAGACGATATTCAGGAAATTCAAATAGATTTTGCGGAGGCTTCACTACTCAAAAAGATTAAAAGCGAAGATACAACGGCGATTATCTTTTACCTCAAGACAAAAGGAAAAGACAGAGGTTATACCGAACGCAGGGAGGTCAGTGGTATTGATGGTAAAAGTATTGCAATTTCTCAGGAAATTGATTTTAAGAACCTTTCAGATGAGGAACTTGCAACAATAGGTAAGCTTTTAGAGAAATCAAAAAATGAGCAAGGCTAATGTTGAAGCTATTACAATTGCATATAACCGGGAGATGTGCAAACGCAACTTCTTTTATTTCGTTAAAGAATTCTGGGACGTGATAATCAAAGAAGAACCGGTATACAACTGGCATATTCCATTCCTGTGCCAGGAGCTTCAGGAGTTATCCGTCCATATCGTGCGACGTGACCCAAAGCCTTATGACCTTCTCATTAATATTCCACCGGGCACAACAAAATCAACAATTGTGACGGTGATGTGGCCAACATGGCTGTGGACTGTTGACCCTACAATAAGAGTAATATCCAATTCCTACTCAGGCGATCTTTCACTTGATCATGCTTCAAAGAGCAAGGATATCATCACCAGTGAGCGCTACCAGGCGTATTTTCCAGAAGTTAAGATTCGACCTGATAAATCTGCAAAAGGATTTTACGAAAACACAAAGACAGGAGCCAGATATTCAACTTCAACAGGTGGAACCATTACCGGAAAGCATGGACACTTAATCATCAATGACGACCCGCAGAATCCAAAACAAGCCAGCTCCGGTCCACTAAGGGAACAAGCTAACGAACATACAAAGACCCTTTCTTCGCGTAAGGTAAACAAGGAAAATACGCCAGTCGTGACCATCATGCAAAGACTTCATGAGGAAGATGTTACCGGATACTTACTGAAACGCAAAGGTGAAAATATTAAGCATGTCTGTTTACCTGCAGAGCTATCAGATAATGTGAAACCAGCAGCATTGAAGGAAAAATATATTGACGGACTTCTTGACCCCGTCAGGTTATCCAGAAAGGTACTGGATGAAGCTATGATTGATCTTGGAAGTAAAGGATATTCCGGACAGTATGGTCAGTCGCCTACAGTGGAAGGTGGTAATATTATCAAAGAAGAATGGTTTAGGAGAATTCCTTTGACTCAGTTTATGGCCATTAGAGGGAAAGCACCTGTACATTTCTTTATGGACACTGCATATGATGAAAAGAAGAAAAAGACAGACAACGACCCTTCAGGAATAATTGCCACAACTTTTGTCAATAATGCGCTTTTCATTTTTGATGCTAAAAAGCTATACAAGCAATTCCCAGACCTGATCAAGTTTGTCCCTGGTTACATACAAGCCAACGGTTATGACAACCGCGGAAGCTTGCGGATTGAACCAAAAGCAAACGGCAAGAGTGTCATACAACAGCTCGAAAGGGAAACGAAAATAAATGTCACACAGACACCTTCTCCATCAGAAAGCAAGGAAACCAGACTCAATGCTGCATCTCCATCAATAGAATGTGGTCGGGTTTATCTTGTTGATGGGGAGTGGAACGAAAGTTTTATTGATGAGGTCTGTGGCTTTCCACTAAAGACCCACGATGAATATGTTGACCTGCTTTGCTATGCAGTAGATTATCATTTGAATGGCATTGCAGCAATACCGGAAGATTTAACTAAAGAATCATTAGGTTTTTTCTAAAAATTACAACTATGAGTATTATAAAAGTTATCAAAAACAAACTCAAATCTGCCATTGGTATTCAACAGGATTTTGAAACGCTTTTAGCCAACAAGGACATTGACAGCATTATCAAGCAGATGCAGAACCGAAGCCAGGATGTTCAAAAAGCTTTAAAGGAATACAATGTCGATTCACATGAGATCATGTCCCGACAGGATAAGATCATCAAAAACAGTAAAGGGGAAAATGTCCGCGTTGAAAAGCAATGGAAACTCCCAATCCCTTATCAAATCTTCATTAATGAGATAAGTCTTGTTTTTCTTTATGGCCAGCCAGTGAAGTTTTCTCAAAAAAGTGAAAATACAGATAATGCATTCAATAAGTTTATTGACTTGCTTAAGTCTCTCAGATTTGACAGCCGAATAAGGCAATGCAAAAGGATCGCTGGTGCAGAAACTGAATCAGCCTTATTGCTCCATGTGTTTCGTAATGATAAAGAACAGCCAGACGCGCTGCTCAAAGTCCTTGCTGCAAGCAAAGGTGACGATCTAAGGCCTATGTTCGATATGTACGACCGGATGATAAGCTTTGGCAGAGGATATTATGTCAAGGAAAGCGGGAAATCAGTTTATCACTTCGACATATTTACAAATGATATAATTTTTCGCTGCACACGTAAAGACCCGGGATGGGATGTTATTCCGGAAGTAAATTTAATTGGTAAAATCCCTGTTATCTATTTCAAACAAGATAAAGAACATGCTGGTGTTCAGAGATTGATTGAGAGGGAAGAACATATTGCTTCTGTGACAGCAGACGTAAATGATTACTTTGCTTCTCCAGCGGTTGTGGTAACAGCAGATGTCCTTAAAAATATTCCAGATAAAGGTGAACCGGGTAAGGTCTACGTGAAGGACAGCAAGGATGGTGATGTGTCATACCTGACCGTGGATAGCGCCCCGGAGCTCAAAAAGATGGAGATAGATTATCTTCAAAGACAGATATTAAGTAAGACTTTCACTCCAAACATTGACTTTGAGACAATGAAATCTCTGTCCAATGTCTCCGGAAAGGCGCTCAAGCAAATGATGGCTTTGGCTGAAATAAAGGCCAATAAGCATAAAGAGTACCACGATGAAATGATCGACCGGTTCATAAGTCTTCTTAAGACAACGATAGGGAATGTGCTCGATGTTAAGCTCAAGGCGGAATGTGATAAACTCATCATTGACGCGCAGTTCCAGAGCCCATTCGGTGAGGATGTGTCCGAAACAATCAAGAACCTCATTGACTCCATTAGCGGAGGCTTGATGAGTGAGGAGACCGGACGTGAACTCCATCCTCTGGTGACAGATACAGCTTCAGAAACCAACCGGATCGAGAAAGAACGTAAGACGAAAAGAGAAACTGAAGGTGATGTATTTGGCCAAGGCTTTTAATCATGAAAGATATCGACCTCAACCAAGTCCAATTTCATAGGATTGAGCTTTATGCGACCCGGGTAAAGAAGAAATACCTGGCGGCAATACGTAAGCTTATCCACCTGGCAAATGAGACAAAAATAGATACTTCTAAACCTTTTCGGTTTGAGGACTATCCTGATCTTAATCGGGCAGCCAAGAGGGTTTTAAAAGAGCTCAATGATGAGATCAAAGCAACAATCGTAAATGGAATTGGTCAGGAATGGGATGAAAGCAATAAACTCAATGATTTGCGAACAGAAAGCGTTTTCAAGTTGAAGAAAATTGGGAAAGTTCCAGCTGCATACCTACAACGCAACCTTGCGGCCAGAGATGCTTTTATAAGCAGGAAAAGCGGTAAAGATGGCTTAAATCTAAGCAAGAGGGTTTGGAATTATGTTGGACAATTCAGGCAGGAGATGGAGATGGCTCTCGACATTGGATTGGCTGACGGAAGATCTGCTGCAGAACTATCCAGAGATGTACGCAAGTATCTGAATGAACCAGAGAAGCTTTTCCGCAGGGTTCGAGATAAACATGGTGTTCTTCAATTGAGCAAGAATGCTAAAGCTTACCATCCCGGGAGAGGTGTCTACAGGTCCAGCTATAAGAATGCGATGAGATTGACCAGGACTGAAACCAATATGGCATACAGGACGGCAGACCATACCCGGTGGCAGCAGCTCACATTCATTCAGGGCTTTGAAGTGCGTTTAAGTAACAATCACCCTGTTGTAGATATATGCGATGATTTAAAAGGCTTGTATCCAAAGGAATTCAAGTTTACAGGATGGCACCCCAACTGTAGGTGTCATGTAGTTGCGGTACTTCCAACGGATGAGGAGTTTGATAGGATGCAGCAAGCTTTACTAGATGGAGAGTCTGAGGTGGGTAGTAGCAGGAAAGTTATTCGGGTACCGGATGGTTTCAAGAAATGGATTAAGGACCATAAGACCCAGTATAAGGAAGCAAAGAAGAAAGGCACATTGCCGTATTTCATTAAAGATAATCCACGCTTTTCGAAAGTGTGAATTTTAGGTTAGTTGTTTTTTGGTTGGCAGCCTCCGGAATTATTTCTCGGGGGCTGTTTTTCGTGTAGCGAAAATATTTATTTTCGTGGATCAATCATCATAACTTAGGTTTTTGTGACATATTCACTCATTTAGCCTTATGACAGTAACTTTAGTTTTTTTATTTAAATTTGGTTCTGAAGAAAACATTGATAATTTACTTCAACATGGAACAGTGTATTGCAATACAGTTAAGTATTTTAGAGAAGTAGATGATAACTATACAAGAGGTGACGAAAATGAATGTAAAACCTACATAAAGCAAATTGATTGGTTAAAAATTGAAAATGAAGGTATTTCCTTGGAGTTTAATACTAAAGCTCAGCTTTATGTTGATGATGGTTCATTCAATGGTAATTTGTACTGCATGTCAGCAATAACTCGTGATGATATAGACTATTCGTTAATTAATGAAGACTTTAAGATTCATCCAATTACTCTAAATCCCTCTCTCGCTCGTTTTGGCAACAGCGCAATGCTTATATACAATATCCCAGAGTTTTTCATAAGACTAGAGAAAGCACTAAAGAGAAAACACAAGAAATATCAATATGAACCAATAACTTACACAGATTTTAACACTTATGAAGGTGAATTGAGTCCTTTTATAAAATCAATCAAGTATGATTATCAGAAGGAATTCAGAATTTTTATTAGAGGTCAATCAAATAAGCCGTTTATTGTTAACATTGGAAACTTAACAGATATTGCAATCAAAGTAAAAAGCGCTGAAGTGGTCAATGGTATTGCAGTTGGCATTGGTCTACCAAAAAAATAAGAAAAATGATATTTTCAAAGAAAGTTTCAGAATTAAATTACGACGACATTTATGATTTAGTTGTAAATACAAAAGAAAAGGAAGGTCAGTACCTCGATTATAAAGAGAATATTGATTTATCCGATAGAGGCAAGACACAACTTGCTAAAGATTTGTCCGCATTTTCCAATGCAACTGGTGGATTTCTTGTTTTCGGTATTTCGGATAAACTTGAAATTATTGGGGTTGAAGCCGAAATAAATGGAAGGCCTGTTATTGAATGGTTCAACCAGATCATCTCATCAAATATTGAGCCCCCAATTCACTACGTTGACCCGGTTATCATACCTATCCCAGACAATCTGAAAGTAATTCTCATTATTCAGGTTCCAGAAAGTAAGAATAAACCTCACATGGTGAGGGATAAGAACACCTATCATATAAGACGTAATGACAAAATTGATGTTGCAAAACATTATGAAATTAGAGACATGTTTGATAATTCAAGAAGCAGGTTAGACCAGTTCAATAGTTTTTTAACCTCCCGTAATTTACTGGACATAGATAGTGAGCAATTTGCAGACAATTTTAATTCAAAGCAGCTTTTCTCAGATATTCACACCAAAACTGACTATAAGAAACCAGTTGTTTTGTTTACTTTAGTTCCCAGTGAACTGTTTAACGAGAAAATAGAAATAAGTACCAACAGTATTCATAGTTGGTTTGAAAAGAACTCTTTAGGACACCTCCCATTTCCAGATAAACGTTTATTTTTTGTACATGACGACTACGAGCATAAAATTGACGGCATTGTTATCATAAACAATAGAATAGATTCATACCCCACATCTTATCTTGAAATGTTAGAAAACGGTTTTGTTGAGGCTGGATTTTCGAGTTCTTTTACTCGTCTATGCAAAGATCGAAACGAAGTTCCCCATAATCAAGTTGAAATTCATCTAACTCCAATAGTTGGTTATTCTATGATGTTTTTAGGGTTCTTAAGGTTAGTTTATCAACATTTTGGAATCAGTGAAGAATGCTTATTTCAGATAAGCTTTAAAAATGTACTAAACTACTATCCATATGGAGTTCATAACCAGTACGACCTTAGGCATATTCATATGCGAAATAGTATAAATAATCGACAACATCAGAACTTTAAGATTTCGAGAAAGGTTTCCCCAGCAAAATTAACTGAGAAAGATATTCATAACATTGGAAAGTATGTATCACAACGAATTTGCCGTGTTTTTGGCTTTAATGAGGATCTTTGTTTCGTTGATGATAAGCTCTCGTTTCTTTCCATGGATATATTCAAATTATAAATTCTCCTCAAGTAGACAAGATGCTCAATTTAATACTTACACACCCCTCGATAAAAAATGAACTACCAAGTTGCTATGCTGATAGACTTGGAGTAATCTACTCAAACAGTCATGCTGTTAAGGGTAAAAAAGTCAAAGGTCAGTTTTTTACACCAACGAAAGTTGCTAAGCTTATGGCATCACTTTCTCAGTTTAAAAGTCGAAGTATGGATATTTGTGACCCAGGCATTGGTTTGGGGGTGCTTTCTTGTGCTTTAGTTGAAAAACTTATTTTACACAGTAATGAAGTTGAAAACATCAATTTGGTAGGTTATGAAACTGATGAAGAAATCATTCCATACACTGAGCAGGCTCTTTCATATCTTCAATCATGGGTAAAGGCAAATGGTAAAGTGTTAATTTACACTATTATAAAGACAGATTTTGTAACAACAAACTCCACTGTTCTCAGGATTCAGAACCATGGGTATTTTGAGCAAGAATCAACTTTTTTTCCGAAATTCTATGATATAATTATTTCAAACCCTCCTTATTTCAAGCTGTCACGGGATGATGAGAAGGCAATAGCCGCAAAAGAGTTGGTAAGTGGCCAGCCAAATATCTATGCATTATTTCTTGGGATATCTTCCAAACTACTCAAGAGATATGGGGAGTTGATTTTCATCACACCAAGAAGTTTTGCCTCAGGCAACTACTTTAAATCCTTTCGGTTAGAGTTTTTCAAGAATGTAGTTATTACAAATATCCATCTCTTTAACTCACGAAAAGATGCCTTCAACCGAGATAGTGTCTTGCAAGAGACTTTGATACTTAGGGCTGTTAAACAATCAAAAGCTGAAGACATCGTTGTGAAAATTTCTTCAAGTAACGGGGTTGAAGATATCGCAAATTCAGATAGCAAATCCTATTTACTCAAAGAACTGATTGACTTTAATTCGACTGAAAAAATATTACACATTCCTTCAAACAAACGTGAAGAAATTGTTTTTTCGCTTGTTAACTCTTGGCACAATACAATAAGAGACTTCGATATTCATGTTTCAACAGGGCCTGTTGTTTCTTTCAGGGCAATAAAATTCATACAGGACCAACCTAGTAAGGATGTGCAAAGCGTTAGTTTATTTTGGCTACAAAATATCTGTAAAATGAAGATCGAATGGCCAAAAATGATAAAAGGGAAAGGTCAATTCATAGAATTTTGTCCGGAATCAATGTCAATTCTTGTTCCGGCCAAGGATTACATTATCCTTAGAAGGTTTAGTTCAAAGGATGACAAAAGTAGATTAATAGCAGCCCCATTTTTTTCTGATGATCAGGAATATAAATTGATAGGTCTTGAAAACAAACTGAATTATATTTATCGAAAGAATGGCTGTATGAAAAAAACTGAGGTAATAGGTCTTTGTGCTTTACTGAATAGTGACCTGTATAATATTTATTTTCAGTCTTTTAATGGTAACGTAAATGTAAGTGCAACGGAAATAAGAGAGATGAAATTACCTCCTTATGAACTCATTTTAAAAATTGGAGAACGATTAATTGAATCAAATAATTACAGCATGGATAATGTTAATCTTCTGATAAAAAATATACTTCATATTAATCTTTGACACAAAATGACCAAAATTAGGGAATCTCAAGAAATTCTTTCAGCCTTAGGGCTTCCACCCGCACAATGTAATGAATTGTCAGGCTTAACTCTACTTGCATTGGCACAGATAAAAGAGGATGATTCTTGGGAATATGCAACAGGTAGAAGTTTAACTGTCACAAAAGGCATAATGTCATTCGTAAACGAGCACTACAGCAAAAGCTATGCGCCTAACACAAGAGAAACATTCAGAAGACAAGTTTTACATCAATTCGTGCAAGCTCGGATTGCAAACTACAATCCAGATATTCCTGATTTGCCAGTGAATAGTCCACGTGCTCATTATGCATTAACTCCTCAGTTCTTAAAAGTGGTTCAAACATACGGTACGCTGAAATGGGAAAATGAACTTTCAATTTTTCTTGACTCCTATGTAAAGCTATCGGAAATCTACATTAAAGAAAGGAAGATGAACCAAATCCCGGTTCGATTACAAAGCGGTGAAACTATCAATCTTTCCTCTGGTCGACATAATGAGGTTCAGGCAGCAATAATTGAAAAGTTTGCAACAAGGTTTGCTCCCGGAGGACTATTGCTTTATCTTGGTGACACTGCAAAAAAGAATTTATATCTTGATCAAGAAACACTTAACTCACTTAATATTCCTATTGATCAACACAGCAAGCTACCGGATGTAGTAATTTATGATAAAAATAGAAACTGGTTGTTTTTGATTGAAGCTGTGACCTCTCATGGCCCTGTTTCTCCAAAACGAATTGTCGAAATAGACGATCTTTTAAAGCACTGTTCTGCTGGAAAGATATATGTGACGGCCTTTCCTGATATGGCTGAGTTTAAAAAGCACTCAAACAACATCGCATGGGAAACAGAGGTTTGGTTAATGGATATACCTGATCACTTGATTCATTTCAATGGGGATAGGTTTTTAGGACCTAGAAAATAACTCAAAAATTTGGTTCTTTTGTTTAATATGTATTACTTTTGTTCTAAGAAACAGACTGTAAGAAATGAATTCCAGTACTTCCAAAATTATTAATTCAATATTGTTTTTTGCTTTTAGAGGCGATGACAATACACTTGATCGATTAAAATTAATGAAACTTCTTTGGCTTTCAGATAGAATTCATTTGAATAAATATGGACGTCTCATAACAAGAGATAAATACAGTGCTTTGCCTCATGGGCCAGTTCCTTCAAATACCATAGATATTTCAAGAGTTTCTATAGTCGATTTCTTCACGGTAAACGGCTTCAAAATTAAAGCTTTAAAAGATTTTGATAAAGAGTACTTTTCCAATTCTGACATTAAGGTTTTTGAATACGTTTGGAACAAATTTGGCTCAATGGACTCAATAAAACTTCGTGATTTGTCACATGAGTTTCCGGAATGGAAGAGGTATGAAAAAGAATTATTAAACGAATCAATGCCAAATAGTTATGAAATGGTGATCACAGATTTTTTTGAGGATGTAAGTGCTGGGATTTTTAATGATTTCATTACTGCTGAGGAAGTTCAAAATTCCATTTCAAGATACAATTACAATTCCTCTCTTCAATCAATATTGAAAGATTAATGATGGACTTCCCTGCTGAATTTGTAATTAATAGCACCTTAAAGTTAGGTGTAATTTACAAAATTGTAGCACCTGAATTTATTAATATTGAAATCCCTCATTATTATATTGTTGTTGCTATTGAAGATGAACATAATTACCTTTGTGTCTGCACCACTCAGTTAGATAAAAAGATAAATTATTTTGAAAATAGTGGGTTACATCTTGATAGCTTAGTATACATTGAACCTAATGGATCAAATGGGTTAACTAACGATACATACGTCGACTGTAATCAATATTTCTCAGCAACAAAAAGAAAACTTTATGAGAAAGTTGGTCAAGGTGTGCTAAACGTCACTGGGAATTTGTCAGAAGAAGAATACAATAGACTTTTAGATGGTATTTATAAAAGCGATATAAATGATATTCCAAAAAAGCTTCTGAGAAAGCTTTAATCGCTATAATTTTAGACATTAATTGAGATTCCATAATTATTGGACTTTCCTTCCACCCCTCCTTCCTTCTTTGGCAACCAGATACCCAAACCGGACAATTACTTTATCGTTCTGGTATGGGCTTAGGTCAAAGTCATGATCATACCAAAATGTTGATATCTCAACGCCTATCTGGTCAATAGTAAAGCGATCAAATATTGCGGCAAGGCTTCCGAAGTAGTAATGCCTTCCGGTGCCCTTAAATTCGACGTGATATACTTTCCTTTGCTGCTTTGTCATTGTGTTTTTAATTGAGTGTGTAAATTTATGATTTCTGAATGGAATTAGGGACTAAAGTAGCAGACAATTAATTGCCTGCTTAAGATCAAAGCTTTGTTAAACTATGATGTTATAACCAGTCGATCTTGTAGAACTTGAATCCTAACGGTATTCCCAGACTCTATACCGGCTTCTTTAAGCCAATGGCCTGTTAGAACCAGCTGAGGCTTTGGAATAGCTTTAGAACGGAACTTACTGGTTTTCCGAGGAGATTCAATGTGTTCTCTGACTTTTATCTCTCTAATTTTCATGTTTATAGATTTAGAATAATGTTAACTGCATGCCCGGTGCAAATACCGGAACTGGAATTTTCTTTTCGTTGATGTGTTCAACTTTATGGCCATTAACAGGCTTTGGTTCACCTTTCTCATTATGCCAAACCTGCCAAGCAATGGACTGCTGTTTGCTAATGGGTTTAAGGTGAGGTATTCCTCCGGTGGTAAATATCAATGGATTTACTTCATAACCAAAGCTGAAATCATCCGGCATCAAGCTGTTCGATTAATCCTTGTACTGTCATGATTTTTAAGTTTTAAGTGTTATTTCCTTACAAATATACGAATTGTTTTATTAAATACAACAATTTTTAATAAATTTTTTTGTATTTATTTTTAATTGATTATCAGTAATAAACTAGATTTTTAGTGAGTGTTATAATAACACGCTACTTTAGAACCTAACTTTACAACCTCACATTGACAAACTAATTAGTTGAAAATGAAACTGAAAATTTTACAGGCACTAAAAACCAAATATGCTAATCTGGGGTTTGGTGACAAGGCATTTGACGGGGTGGCCGATTACCTTTCTAAAACCGTCACGAAGGAAGAAGATATCGAAACCGCTACTGCCGGGGTCGATTCGCTGCTAAAAGCATTTCAGGGCGATGTTGATAAAGTTCGCACAGAACTGGCTCAAAAGAAAACCGAACTGGAAGAGCTGAAGAAAAAAAATCCTGACCCTCAAAATCCTGATCCGCCAAAACCTGATCCTGAAGAACCAGCATGGTTTAAAGTATTCAAGGAAGATCAAGCCAAAAAGCTTGAAGCTCTTGAAAAGGAGAATCAAAGTTTCAAGGCTGATAGAGCAAAGGAAACTAAGTCAGCTCAGGTAGCAGCAAAAGTGAAAGAACTCGAAATCCCTGAATGGCGCATGAAGGGGGTGATATTACCGGAAAACCTCGATGAGGCCGGAATCACAACCTTCTTGACAGAGATCAAACAGGATATGATTACCGCAGGGCTTTCAAACAAAGCACAATCAGGATTCCTTGTCAACAAAGATGAAGCACTTAAACAAATGGCTTCAGATCTGGTAGACAAGTATTCTGTAGAGGAAAAATCAAAGTAATTCTAAATTCTAAATTCATTCAAAATGAACTTTAAGAAAAACAGTTATGGCGGAAGTCGGCCGGTTTTTGTTAATCCTCCAGCACTTGTGTTGGGTGGATTTGAACTTGATACCAGCGCACAGACCTTTGCCATTGGTGCTATTATCCCTGCCGGAACTCTCGCTGTTTGCGATGAGTCAACACGGAAAGTGAAGCTGTTTAAATCTGCAAGGGTAACAGCAATTGACACTGAAGATGCAAAGATCATCTCAGTTGAACATGACGAATATCTCTCAAACCTCTTCGCTGCTGGCGATATGGTTCATATCATCCCTGCTGTTGCTGAACCCGCTACCCCGCTTGTAGAGGTCACAGTTGCAGCCGTATCTGAAGGGACTATTACACTTTCGGCCGCTATCCCTGATCTTGAAGTAGGTGATGTTATCACTGAGATCAAGAATGTATCAGATGAAGCAGCTGTTATTGCCACATTCAACGCTGCTGTCATTAAATCTGTAAAGGTGGTTGATGGTATCAATGGAATTGATGTCACAAAAGATGCTGAAATGTATGCTCGCAGGGTTCTCCCTGTTCCTGCTTCATTGAAGACGAACGACATGCTTACGGTAAACCCACATTTACGCTATTCCAATTCACTCTAAAACAGGAGGATTCTACACATGAAATCATTTTTTAATTCAGAAACCTTTGGTGACCTTACCAGATTGGTACAGTTAACCTTTGACCAGGCAAGTGAAAAACAGAAACAGCTTTTTGCAACTGCCTATGTAGACCAGTTTATGGATTGGGATACGCCACAATACGGCTTGACCTTCAACGAAATTATCGGAAGCTTTAAGCTCACCGTTCTCGCGTCGGTGATTGGTGACAATGCCGCAACCCCACTCAGAAGCTCCGATGGAGCTGGTACTTACCAGGGTTCTATTCCACGTATCGGACATAAGTTTCCAATGGAAGCTAGCAAAGTCCGAGAACTCCTTCAGATGCTGGAAACACAGCGTATTTCTGACACTGCTAAAATGCAAAAGCTTCGTGACACCATGTTCGCCAACGTTGCTGAAGCAGTGAAAGGCGTTAAGGACCGTCTTGACTTCATTACTTTGACTGCACTCAGTAATGATGGAGTTGTAATTTTCAATGAAACTAATAACCCTGATGGGCGACGTTTCCAGATCGACTATGAGCTTCCGGACGAAAACAAGTCAAAGGTCAAAGCAATCTGGAATGAGGCAAACCTTTTGACGGCAGATCCTTTTGCTGACCTGGCGAAAGTTGTCAATGACAACAAAGGTAAAGTGGAGTTTGAAAAGATGCTTATGGACAATGAAACCCTGCTTTTGTTAGCCAGATTTAAAGCAGTAAAACAAGCTATCTATGGTACTGACAAGCTCAATACGCCATTGATGATTCCTTATATGAATGAGCAATTCCAAAGGTATGGATTGCCTGTAATAGAGGTTGTTAATAAACGAAACAACGTGCTTGTGGATGGCAAACGTACTGTGGTTAACCCTTGGAACAAGAACCGGGTTGTTTTCATTCCTTCTGGAAAGCTTGGTATCGTAAAGACTGCCTTTGAGGACAGCCAGATCATGCCGGAAGAAAACGTATCCTACTCAACTTATGACAGAGGCAACATCGTGGTTGCACAATGGAGAACAGGTGAAAGTAAGAATGAGTTATCTGCAGAGATGACACAGGCTTCTAGTCGTGCTATGCCTGTCTTCACAACCATTGACGGTATTGCATCACTCAATATTGCTGAAGCTGCTCAATAACATGACAAATCTGGAAGCATTAATAGCAGAATGTGAACCATTCACGATTTCAAAGAGGGTTGCAGAAAAAGCCTTAGCAGATAATTTGATAAGTCCTGACTCAGAATACTCATCAAAAACTAAGATTGCTAAAGCCGCTGTTGAGGTTCTTTCTCGATATCTCTCCCTGAGATCTGAAGGTGAGGGTTCATTTTCTCAAGCCTTTGATAAGGAGGGTTTGAAAGCAAGAATTAAAACCCTTGCCGAGATTGCCGGTATTGATGCTTCCGGATACATTTCTCAGGTTACTATCTCTGATGGTTCAAAACTCTGGTAAAATGAGGTACCATAACAAACTTTATTTCTCGAGCATCACCGGTGACAGCAGCAGAGACGAGTCAGGCAACTTCATTCCGAAGGTTGTTGATCTTGTTTTTGGTTGCTATTGCAGAGATGAATCAAACAGTTCCGGGCGCAAAGTGACAAATGGAGAAGGTTCGCATGTTGAATATACTTCATTGGTTTACGCCCCCCAGGATTGTCCGAATCTCAATGCAGGAGATCTTGTTGAGGTAAAGGATGTGCAGGGTGCTTTAAGAATCAGGGGTACAGTTCTTAGGTTTTCAAAAGATCGATACAACTGTCGGATATGGCTATAAGAAACAAAGGCAATTTAAGCGAGCTTAAGGCCCGGATGAATGCTGTTAAAGTACGCATCGACAGGGCTATTTTCTTTAGACTTTCTTTTATAGGGGAGAAGCTTGTTAACTATGCCCGGTCAATTACAGCTGATATTGGTTATACCGATCAGACAGGTAACCTAAGATCAAGTACTGGATATATCATAGTTAAGGATGGCATTGTTCTTAAGTCAGATTTTGATGAAATTCAAGGACCTGTTGCCAGTATAATTGATGGCAAAAGTGTAGGGCTTAATCATGCAATATCTATTGCCTTGAAACATCCAGTTGGGTATGTCTTGATTGTTGTGGCAGGAATGGATTATGCCTTTGCTGTTGAAAGCCGAGGAAAAGATGTTCTTACTACCACTGAATATCTTGCAAACGAAGAGATACCCAAAGAATTAAGAAAGCTCAGGGAACAAATAAAAAGGATGAAGCTATGAAAACAAACTTTGAGGCTATTGATGCAATCTGGAAGCGACTCGCTACACAACAGATTACAACAGCAATTTCAGGTGAGATTTACAAGCTTCAGCGACCTTTCAACTCTGTAAAAGAAGATATTGTTATCAATGCCCTTCCAATTACTGAGACAATCCCTCAGGAGTGTGTGGTAAATGTAAACTGTTACGTACCGAACTTGATTGTCAAAGTAAAAGGCCAGGAAACAAAGATGCCAGATACAGTCCGTATAAAGCAAATTTCGGACTTGGTAATAAGTAAGCTGGAAAATGTGGCCGAAGCGACATTTCATTATTTCGTAACCAATCAGGCTGTATTAGCTAATGAATCTGGAAACGAATATTATTCAAACATTAGATTAACATTCATATTCACAAACATTTAAATAAAATGGATAAAGTACACTACGGGCTGAAAAGCCTAAAAATGGGAGCGGTTGCTGGAGATGGTGGAATGGGAACATCTCTCACCGATCTTGGTGGCACGCTCGAAGGTTCTGCAACATTAACAATGGAGGATGGTGAAAAAGGAGAGATTACAATTGAGGAAGCTGATTTGCCGGTTCACACCTGGAATACTCAGGGAGAAATGAAAGTTGTTTTTGACATATTTGATATGTCACCTGCAAACATCGCTCGTGTATTTGGTGGAACTGCTAGCGGAACAGGAGCAGCAGAAACATACAATGGTCCTGTTGTTACTCCTGCTATAGAACAATCACTTGAAATTATTACAAAAAATAACATCAAATGGTCGTTTCCTCGCGTAAAGGTTACCGCAAAACTAAACATCAATTTTACCAAAAAGGATGTTTTCAAGGCGACGGTTACCTGTGTTGTGATGCAGCCTACAAAAGCTGACACAGCACCATTTAGCTATGTCACTGTAGCAGCTTAAAACCAGATGCTGAAACTCAAAAGCACTCTTAACCGGGTGCTTTTTTAAAAACTATTCCATGAAAGATGCTTTTAATACAGAGCTTACAGCAATTCAGACACTGCTAAATGAAGGTATGGTATTCAAGGCCGGAAGATTAAAACTTCACTTACGGCAGTCCTATCTTGGCACTCTCCTTCATTTGAGTAAGATTTACTCCCTGATTGCTATCGATGAGTCAAAACTTAAAGATTCTGCTTATGCAGGCAGTTATATGCTTGTCCCGGAAAACGCTAAGAGGGTTGCACTTGTAATTGCTATAGCTGTTCTGAATAACAGATTGAAGATTAAACTCTTTTCAAGGCTTCTTGCAAATTATCTGCTTTGGACATTGAAGCCGGACAAGCTGTATCAAATCATGGGGATGGTATTGATAGTAAACAATACAGCGTCTTTTACAAATTCTATCAGATTGATTCACACCCTAAGACTCATGAGGCCGAAGGAAGATCTGGTAGAGGCTTAAAAACCCTTTGGGGCAGCTTGTGGAGCGTGTGTACTTCAACAGGCTGGACATTAGAGCAAATTCTCTGGAAAATAAGCTGGGTAAACCTGCAAATGATGATAGTTGACGCCCCTCGCTACAGCTCCGATGAAGAAGAAACTGACAGGATAATACCAGAGCCAGAAACAATTGAAGAAATTGATCAGTTAATGAAAAGATTCAAGCAATGAACGGAAACGGCCCCTTAGATTTTGATGCTACGATTGATGGCAGTCAATTTAATGCGATGCTTGATGAAATGCAAAGGCGTATTCGTGGTACGGGAGATGCTGCTGTTCATGAGGGGCAAAGGATTGACAACACTTTCAGAAATATTGGCGTTGCCATGGCTGCATATTTCAGCGCTGGCCAGTTAAGCAGTTTTGTAACGCAGGTAGCAGATGTAAGAGGCGAATTTCAGCAGCTAGAGATTTCTTTTGAAACAATGCTGAAAAACAAGGCCCTCTCTGATAAGTTGATGGCCGAAGTTGTCCAATTTGCAACAACAACCCCATTTGACCTCAAGGGAGTTGCCTCCGGAGCAAAACAACTGCTTGCATACGGAACCGCGGCAGATGATATCATTACAACCATGCGCCAGCTGGGAGATGTTGCAGCCGGACTATCAATTCCATTTAACGACCTTGTTTATCTCTATGGAACTTCAGCTACTCAGGGAAAGTTAATGACAAAAGACCTCATGCAGTTTGCAGGAAGAGGTATCCCGATCATTGACGAATTGAGCAAAATTCTGAAAGTGTCAAAAGCTGAGGTAATGGATCTGGCAACAAAAGGTGAAATTCATTTTGGTTTACTTCAAGAAGTGATTGCTAATCTGACTAATGAAACAGGCATGTTTGGTAACATGATGGAAAAGCAATCCAAATCTATTGCCGGACTGAGGTCAAATCTTGGAGATGCCTGGGATAATATGTTGAATGATATAGGCAGGGCTAATCAGGAAACAATTGAAGGGACAGTCAGAACTGCTATCAGTGTTGTAGAAAACTATCAGAAAGTAGCAGATATTTTAAAAGTTATCATTGCTACTTATGGAGCTTACAAAGCAGCTGTAATGCTCAATGCTGTGGCAATGGGTAAGTACACAATTGCCTTAAATCTGGCTATAATCAAGCAGAATTTATTGAATATAGCGCAAAAAGCGAATCCATACGGCCTTGCTTTAGCCGGTATCACAGCATTGGTTGGAGGTTTATGGGCCTACAATAGAGCGATTGATGAAAGCGGAAAAAAAATGCAGGAGTTTAACGACTCTGTTTCAAAATCCGTTTCTGAATCTAATGTCCTTTGGGATAGGTTGAAAAAAACAACTGCTGGCACAGAGGAAAGGACGGTAGCTATCCGGAAATTAGAATCAATTCATGGGACTTATATCTCAAACCTTAATCTTGAGAAGGCTGTATTAGAGGATATTGAGAAAGCTCAAAAAGCCTCAAATGAGGAAATGATTAGGACGCTGGCTATTAAAGCTTCAAATGAGGAAAAGCTATATTGGTATGAAAGAGAGCTTGCGGTCATAAAAGAAATTAATAAGGCCGGATATGACTTTAATGAAATACTTAAGGAAAGAAACAATCCTAAATTTGATGAAGCAGGCAGAAGAATCTTTGTTACGTATGGAAACAATGTTGATTTGCTTCTTGCAAATTACACAGAGATTCAAAAGCAAAAGAAAATAATTGACGAAACTTACCAGAAAATAATTGATGGCTTTAATATGAGCCTATCTACGAAACCAGACGAAGATTTCAGTAATAAAATTGAAGAAGACAAGAAGACCCTTTCCCAAAAGCTAAAAGAAATTCAGCAGATGTACGAAAACTACTACCGTTGGGTTTCTAGGTACGGGCAACAGTCAGCTGATGAACAGTTTGAAAACCTCATTAAAGGTGGTAAATCTTACTTGGAATATCTTGATGCAGAAATAGCCAGACTGGAAAATAAAACAAAGAGGTCAGTATCAGACACTGAAAACCTAAATCTTCTAATCGCTAGCCGGGCAGATTTGATTGGCGAGGAATCCAGTGTAGAGTCCTTTAAGAAGAAGATTGAAAATACAAAAGAAGGTTTCAAAGATGTTGTAGATTACATTGAATTCATCAAGGCTGAAATTGAGAAAGCCTCAAAGTTTGCAGGTTCAGAGCAAGAAATTGAAAAATCAAAATTCCTTTTAGAGGAACTTGCAAGTGCAGAAAAGCAATTTGTAAATGATTCATTAAGCACCTTTCAGAACCTGATGAAATCTAGTCAGGATTATGCACAGCAAAGGTTAAACGCAGAGCTGGAATATCAGGAAACGTTAAAAAAACTTGACCCTGAAAGCCTTGGTGAAAATTATCAGAAAGCAATTGATGAAGCAAACAAAGTAAGACTTAAAACCCTTGACGACATTAAAGTAAAGGAAGCTGAAAGTCTTGATGCTTATAAGAAACTCAGCGGAGATTTAAGCAGGATTTCCCGAAAAGAAGCACTTGATTATGTTGATATACTTGAAGATCAACTTAAGGTACTTGATAGCCAAAGCGAGGCATATAAGCTGATAAAAAGTCTTATTTCGGATGTCAAAGCTGAAATCAAAAATACTGATGTTGAAAACCTTAGTGAAGGGTTAATTTCGGCTGCATACTCACTTGATAAAATTGTTTCCCTGACCTCCGATGCAAATAGCGGATTCGCTCAGATGGCCGCTGCTGTTAGCTCAGTTGTTGGTGAACTTGGAAATGCTACCAGAGAATTGAATAAGGCTTTTAAAGGTGTAACAAGTACAAGTGGCACAAAGAAGTATGACATTGATTTCGCTTCTGGTCTTGCTGGTTTTACTTCTATTGCCGGTATATTCTATACTGTTTCAGACGCTTTGGACAAGCAGTGGGGAACGCAGAGACGAATTGCAGATATTGAACAGGCCCGGCTCGAATACAATACAAAAGTTGGATTTCTAATTGATGAACTGAATGAGAAACTTTCGAAACAGTTAGAGCTTTTAGAAAATATGCCCACCGGTCAGTCATTTTCTCCGAAAGCAAGTGTATTAACCGAATCAATTAAAGAAGCGCAAAAGCAACTCCAAGGATTATTGTTTTCGCTCCAGAAGACTCCAAAAGAAATTAATATTCAGATACCGCTTGATGTTATTAAACAAATGACAGGCGTTTCTGACAGTCTGGGAGCTTTAAGCAAGGCGCTTGCAGACGGCATTATTTCACAGGAGCAATACGATTTAGGAGTTGAGTATATCAATCTGATTGAAGATGGCACAAAAAGGTTAAATGACCTTCAGAAGGAATATCAGGAATATATCACTGGCACTACATCCAGTGCCTTGGTAGATGAAATTGCCCAAATGTTTGAAGAGGGCAAAACCATGACAGTTGATTTTGCTGACAGTTTCGAAAGTTTAATGAAAAAAGCAATCCTTCAGGGATTGAAGATGAGGGTGCTTGAACCTATGCTGAACTCATGGCTTGAGGAATTCTCAAGAGGTATCATGGGAGGTGGAATGAACTCTGAATCATGGATGGCTCAGTTGATGATGGGGCTGCAAGATGTTGGGGAGGCTGGAAATGAATTTTGGGAAAATGCAATGTCCTTTATTGAAAGAGTATTTCCTGATATCAATGATGCTAATAACACTACACTTTCCGGCAACATCAAAGGTATTACTGAACCGACAGCCGGTATCCTGGCAGGCCAAATGAATGCTATCAGAATAAACCAAGCGCATGCATTGACTTTGATGGACAACCAACTTCTTGAACTTTCTAAGATTGAATACAATACAAGAAACAATCTGTATATCAAAAGAATCTACGATTTGATTCAATCCAATCAAAACAATTCAGTATTACGAAACAGAGCTAGCGGAGGAAGTTAAAAATGGCATTTGTAATTTACAAAATCGGAAATACCGATATTTCTTCTTTGAAGATCTATGTGACAAACGGCTCTGGTTACATAGATTTCCCGAAACGCAAAATTCCCTACAGGCATGAATGGCTTGATGAACATGGGGAGGAAGTTGAGCTTGGAGATTATAAAGCTGAAGCAAGAGAAATCAAACTGGAGTGCATTGTTTTAGGCACAACTATCAATGATGCCTATACAAAAATCAACTCCCTTATAAGCCTTATTGACCAGTCTAGTTTTGTAAGGCTTGAAATTATCTATGATTATCCTGCTGTTGGACAAACCGGCCCAACAAGTAAATTTCAATTTGATGTTTTCAGAGAAGAACCTGTAAAGGTTGTAAAGAAACTCCGGAAAACAGGTAACGCCTGGACATTTACCCTCATCCTAAAAGACGCATGCACCGGGATAACTAATCACGTAACAACAGGAGGAGCTTCTTCATAATGAATACATTGACAATACATACAGCGACAGGAAGTGTAAGCGTCAACCTTAAATCCAATTCCGAGATGGTAAAGAGGTTATTGGAGGAAGATGTTGTTAAGGTGTTTTTTGAGTCTAGTAATCCTGTTTCTCTTGGAATAGGTGATCATTGTGTTGTTTTTGGCCGCAAGTATTTAATCAATACGACCCCGATTGAAAAAAAATACTCCTCAAATTTATTTGAGTATGAAGTTACTTTTGAGAGTGTTATCTATGACTTGTCAAAAGTCGCTTTACTGGATGTTGATGCAACCGGCATCCACTTTTCACATGAGTTCTTTTTAATAGGCAATGTAGATACATTCAGAATATTAATCGAAACAAATCTTGAAAGAGTTTATGGAGTAGATAAATGGACTGTTAGCAATCTAGGTGTACCCACTGATAAAGTAGTCAATCTTTCATTTTCGGAAAACAATTGTCTTCAAGCGCTTCAAACTCTTTGCGCTGAATTTGATTGTGAATATGAGTTGAATGAATATGAAAATGAAACAATTATAACATTAAGAAAGCAGGCAGGCGGATTTCAGGCTGTAACATTTGAATATGGAAAAGGTAAAGGTTTATATGATCTGAAGCGCACCATTGCAAGTAGTAACAATCTTACAACACGTCTCTATGCATTTGGTGCTTCAAGAAATTTAGGTGCCAACTACAGGAACTATAGCACAAGGTTAAAACTTCCAGCTACCACTTCTGAAGACTCGCACATGGATAATCCTGGTGCTGTTTCCAAGTATGGAGTGATCGAACGTGTTGTAATGTTCGATGATATATTTCCGCAAAGAGAAGGCACAGTAACGGCTTTAGGCAGCACAATATACCAGTTTGTTGATGAGGATTGCTTTGATCTTAATGCAGTTGATGGTGATGGGAACTCTTTATATTGGCTTAGTATTGATCCAAAGGTCAGTTTTAGGACAGGAAATCTGGCCGGTTACGAATTTACTATTGCAGCCTTTGATACTGTTAGCGGGACCTTTACCTTGCAAAAATACATTGATGAAAGAAGCACTGAATTTCCTAATCCTGACACGACTGCTTTCCAGATAAATGTAGGAGACAAATATGTAATCCTTGATATAGCTTTACCTCAGCTGTATGTTGATCAGGCCGAAAGCAGATTACTTACCAGGGCGCAAGAATGGCTCGAAAAGTACAGTAACGACCATGTCTTATATGAGCTTAATCTTGATGAGAAATTTATAAGTGATCAACAGATTTCATTCAGTGTAGGTGACGGAATTGGAGTGGTGGATGCTGATATGGGTATATCAGAGCAGATCCGTATTACTGATGTAAGGAGAAACCTTGTCCGGGAGAACCTGTATACTTTAATCCTTTCAAACAGTGTATACAAGCCAAAGGAGAGGAAGCCAACCCAACAGGTAAGAACAGAACTGGCCCAACTAAAGCAGGCAGCATTTAGTCAATCCGATTGGACAGAGGAAAACTCTCTTGAACCATCTTATATCAAGAACAAACCGGACTTGACGGAATTCGCTGACAAGCATTTATCATTCAATGTAAACTATAAAAAGACTGAAACTATTCAGCACGATTTAGGCAAAAAGCCTTCTGTCAGCGTACTTGACGAGGAAGGTAACCTTTGTATTGCAGATGTCGAGTATCTGGATGAAAATTCAGTTACAGTAAATTTTATAAATTATTTCACAGGTAAAATAGTATTCAACTAAAAAACAATTCTATTATGAAAATTACAAGTCACCAGGATTTTGAGAAATCCGCACAAATCATAAACGTAAAACTGCATCAAGTATCAAGTTTGCCTACTGTTTGGCAGGGAGGACTTGTTTATTTGACCACGGATAACAAAGTGTATTATGGGAATAATTCAGCGTGGATTCCAGTTAATGATACCACAGGCCTAATAAGTAATGTTACAGGCGGTGTTGGTATTACGGTGAGTGTTCTTGCTGGCGTGGCAACAGTTACTCTTGTGACTGACGGAAGTACTTTGGAAACCGTTGCTGGTGCTGGTGGAGCGGCGAGGATTAAGGACGCGGGTGTCAGTGCTGCAAAAATTGCAGCAAACGCAGTTACAACGGTGAAGATTCTAGATGCAAATGTCACAACACCGAAGATAGCGGACGCGAATGTCACTACAGCAAAGATTGCAAACGCAAATGTCACAACCGAAAAACTGGCTGACAATGCCGTTACATCCATAAAGATAACGGATAAAAACATATCGTTTGCCAAAATTCAGGACATCCCGACAATGACCGTTATTGGTCGTGTTGAGGCTGCTACTGGCGTTAGTAGCGCAATAAATGTGTTGACTGATTTATCTGCAATAGTTTCAGCGCACGACAGCCTTGCAACTGCAAAAGCGGTTAAGGATTATGTTGCTGCAACACTTGGTGGAATAGGTAACCTTGAAGGAGCTTTCAATGCGAATACAAGCACGAATTTTCCAGTTGGGGCTGGAGGAACGAAAAAAGGAGATTACTGGTATGTAAGTGTGGCTGGCACAGTTCAAACAGTTCCTTTGAATGTTGGCGATGTTTTAATTGCCAACAAAGACAACGCAAGCACAACCTTAGCAGCCGACTGGATTTTTCTTGAAACAAACCGCGACCAAGCTACCACAACCACACTTGGTGTAATTAGCCTTGCAACACAGGCAGAGGCAAGGGCAATGTCAAGTACCACAAAAGGGTTGACGCCCTCAAATCTTGGTGATGTTAAAGCATCCGATGCTGAAACCCAAACAGGTACGGCAACAGACAGATTCATTACTCCGGCTAACCTTTCATCAAGGACGGCTACTGAAACCAGAACTGGTATTGCTGCAATTGCCACAACAGCACAAGTACAGGCAATGACTGATTCAACACGATTTGTTACCCCGGCAGGTTTACTAACTGTTGCGGCTTCAAATGCTGAAACTCAAACCGGAACTGAACCTAAAAAGTTTGTAACACCTGCAGGGCTTTCCTCCAGACTGGCAACAGAGACAAATACAGGACTTATTGAAATTGCTACAACGGAGGAAGTTTCCGGAGGTACTGATGATACAAGGGCTGTGACACCTGCAAAGTTGAAAGTTTATGCAGAAGGATTGGTTGCGGCTTATGGAAGGTTTATAGCTGATGTTGGAAATGGTTCTGCAACAACCTATACAGTAACTCATAGCTTAAACACAAAGAATGTACAGGTTGAAGTTTGGGACAATGCAACATGGGATACGGTGCTTTGTGATGTTGCAAGAACTACAACAGCAGCAATTACACTTTCATTTGCTGCTGCTCCAAGTTCAAATAAATACAAGGTATTTATAATGAAATAAGAAATGGAATTAGATGCAAACTTGTTTTTAAAGGGAACGCTGAAGGTTGGTACAGCTCTAGTAGTTGCTTCAATACCTCATTTGATGGGTATTGACGCAGAGGGTAATGTAAAGAGATTTGCCAACTCCTCCAGCGCACCTACTGTTTACCAGATTAACTATATTCATTCCAGTTCTCCGGCAAGGATTAATGTACAGGCTTTAACTACGACTGATGGTGTTAATGTAGGTATTGAGATTGGTTCTTATACCTGCAAACTGGATTTTGAGTTTGGCAATCTTAGTAACAGTAATTACAGGTTAGCAGCAAAAAGGACACTGGAATTTGCTTTTGTAATTTATTCTTTTGGGGGCATTAATGTTCACTCACTTCCAACGATATATATGACTTCACACGCTGGAATGGTCGTAAATGCAGTCAACAAACAGACGTGGGAGGTGAAGGCTAATGATATAACATTTGATGCGGTAATTGTATCTGACAGGCTATATATCGATGTCAAAAGTAATTTTAATGTTGCTGCTTTCAGTATTGCAAACGGCTCTTTTCAAGCCAGATACACAGCAGAGATTAAGAAATTCAACTACCAAAGTGGTGGTGGCGATTTATCAATATAAATTATCAAAAATATGGGCTTAACAGGACAGAATTTTATAATGTGGAAAGGTGACGACAGAATCATTCAAGTTACGATTGAGGATGCAACCGATGTTTCCGGCTTCACTGCAAAATGGCATATGGCTGTTGATGTAAACAGTCCAAAATTAATAACAAAACAGTCTGGTGGTAACGGGATTACTTTCGATGGTAACAAGGTCTTGGTCGTTGTTAACGGTTCTGAAACAAAGGATAGTGTTACTGCTATTCCAGAGGGTTTATATTACCATGAATTGGAAATGATTGACGCACAAAACAAAAAAGCAATTGCATCATCAGGAGTTGTTGACTTGAAGAAAACATTGGTAGGGAGGCCGTAACAAAATGGCAGAGTTGAAAGGTTTAAGCAGTCCTTACATTCAAAAGAAAGGACAAATGGATTTTATACAAAATCTGACTGGCAAAATTGGAAGAGTTCTATTGTCAGGCAAGATGGGTGCTGGTTTGACTTCCACCGTTGTGACTTTTGTTTCAGCAAATATTCCTTCAATTACTGTGAAAGAAGATGACCCAAATGAAATAATATTCCCAGAATATGTGAATGTTGTTTTAAATCCAAGCGGTACTATTCAAGTACCTGTTGATAGTTGGGTTTTGGATGAAGATATGGATGGAAGTGCTGTTATAGGTACTTTTCAACATGAAGCATTTTATACTTTGCCTGAACACATATTAGGTACTCCAACACGAGTGTTTTGGACTGTAAATGTAAGACCTGTGTTGATTATTTCGGGGGGTACTTTGAACAGTTATACGGGATACAAATCAAGAGCGTTTCTTTCAGCCGGCAATCTTGTAATTAGCGAAATATCCAAATCAGCGAAACTTGATGTTTTGATTGTTGCCGGTGGCGGCGGGGGTGGAAAAGGCGTATCAAGTCTTGGTAATGCGGGGGGCGGTGGCGCTGGTGGAGTTATTGTTATGTTAGATTACGCAGGGAGTTTGGGGACGTACCCAATTGCGATAGGCGCTGGTGGGGCTGGTTCCACGCATGAAGCCTTAAGATATAACGGAGGTAATTCAAGCGTATTTGGAGCAATCGCCATTGGTGGCGGTGGAGGGGCTGGTGTTTCAAGTTTTTCAGGTAATACAGGAGGTTCTGGTGGTGGTGGTTATGGTAGGTATCCAGCAGGCGGTGGTTCTGGCGGGGCTGGTACTCCAAATCAAGGTTATGCGGGAGGTAATGGGATACAAGGGACACAACCTTGGAGCGCAACTGGTGGCGGGGGTGGCGGGGCTGGCTCTGTTGGCTCTGTTGGTACTGCAACAATAAGTGGGGGTGGTGCTGGTGGAAATCCTATTTCCAATAATTTCAGAAATGGTAATTCTACCAACTATGCGCAAGGCGGAAAAGGAGGAGATTATAATACATCCAACCCAGCAGCAGGTGGGGTAAATACAGGTAATGGTGGAGGTGGCGGTGGTTTATACGCCTCCGCAGGAGCGCTGGGCGGCTCAGGAATAGTAGTAATTCGTTACAGTTCAGATTACATTTTAGAATAAAGTTATGGCAGAACCTAAATTTGATATACAGACAGAGGGGTTTACCCAATTAACGGTAAGTGGTGGAAGCACAACTTGGAGGACAACTGATACGCTTAAAACAAAGGTTGTCGCAAGCAATAGTTTCACTTTGGTCATTTCAAATTTGCAGGCTGGAATGTCAGGAACGCTATATGTGAACATAACGTCCGGCACTTCGACAATAACACTTTCAACAGGAAAAACAAATCGTGGGGCTGGTAGGATTGACACACTTTCTGCAGGTCATTACATTTTTTGTTTTGAATACGATGGAACAAACTTTTTCTGGAACATGGCAAAATACGCGTAAACATGAACAATCTATTTTTTGCTCAAAACAAACTTCACTTGCGACCATGTTCGATAGCCACATTGGTCAATCCGGGTTGGGCTGAAAATCCTGACCATTATGGAATTGATTGGTTTGGTTTGGAGATACATGGTGGAGGACAAAGAAGTGCTGCTGGAGCTTATAGCTTGTTGAGTCAAAGGGCAAGGATATGGACTTCAACACCAGTTTCAGCCTTTCCAGAATTGAATTGGTTACTCAATTTGTATTATGATAGTGAAACCGTTGATTTCTATGGTGCGGAAGAAAAATTTGGTGCATGTATCAAACCAGTTCGCAATGCAAATGCAACTGAATTAAATTACTTCGATGGTGAGTTGATTGAAAATGCCTACCAAGATGGAGATGGCTTAAATTACAACGCAGTGAAGGTTGGTAGTCTTGTTTGGGTTGTTGGATCTTTGAAAAGTGGCAAGTTCCAAAATGGGACATCAATTTCGCGTGTTGAAACTAATAGTGCGTGGGCCGCTTTGACAACTCCAGCATATTGCCATGAAGTCGGGGTATATGGATTCCTATACAATGGCTATGCCATCCGAACTGGAAACGTGGTTTCTGGAAATGGCTGGAGAATACCTACACAGGCTGATTTCATTGAGCTGACAAACATGGCTGTTGCTGGTTATACAACCGCTCAAATATTAAAAGCCTGTAGACAAATAAATCACCCTTTAGCTTAATACTACAATGATTGAAAGAACTATCTTAACTATTCAAAACTTAAGTTGGCCTATAAAAATCGGGTCAATCTTCCTTGCTTTCCTTGCGCCACTGGCCGGACTTATTCATGTCATAATTGGCCTTCTGCTTGTTGACATGGTTACGAGTATTTACTACCAGATGAAGATCGCTGCTGAAAAGGCTGTAAAAGGTAAAAGAACCTCAACAGCACTTCGGGTGATTGAATCTGGAAAGCTACGGAAAACAATTGAAAAGATGTTTTTCTATGTGCTTGTGATTGTTGTTTTCTACAGCTTTGATCTTTATGTTTTGCAGATTAAGCCAATCAGCTCAGACGCAATTTATTCCTTTTCAATAACCAATCTAAGCGCAGTATTGATTTCTGTTGTCGAAATGACTTCAATTGCGGCTAATGTATCAAAGATTACAGGTAACCCAATATTTGACCGGATAATGGTTTTATTCTCGAAAAAAGTTAATCAAAAATTTGAAATAAATGAGAACGATTCCGAACAGACAGATAACGCCTAACTTCAGTTTGTATGAATTCATTGAAGGAAAACTTCCCTCAATGGGAGTTCAAATGAACTGGAAAAATATTCAGCAAATGGATATTAAGAAAATTGAAAGTGCTGCTATACATGCTCAGTCAATACGCGATTTGATCAATAAAGAATTCAAATCTGATAACTCTAATACTGAAATAGGGTTTTCGATCAATTCCGGTTGGAGGTGCAGGGAGTGGGAGTTGCACCAAAAACGCTCCGGAAACTCACAGCATGTTATCTCTGCTTATGATGCAACCCCAACTAATTGCAGCATTAAACAGGCAGCCTCAATCATTGGCTGGCTCTATCATAGATTTAGCAGATCATATAATGGTGGCTTTGCAATTAAAAAGCCAACATTCGAAAACGGTAAAATAATCCTCCCAGGCTTTGTCCATTTTGACTTCCGTGGTCATATGGCGAGATGGGAATACTAATTCCTTTTTTTTATTAACCTAATAACTTTAATTTTATGAAAAAGTTGATTTTCTTTCTTTTCGCGCTGGCAGTTTTAATCTTGCCAGTTGCAGCCTTTGCGGGTGGAAACCCTGACCCTACAAACGAAAATCCCATCTCTTTGGCGATGTTCGTAGACTTGACCGCGCTTGCAGCCGGTATTGCAGCAATAACGCTTTTCATCAAAAGCACGTTCAACACATCTGGGCTCATCACTGATATTGTCTCCTGGGTTCTAGGACCAATATTGGGGATGATTGGGTTCTATTTCAACCTAGGAATGTTTGCTGAGGTCGTCTGGTATGGAGCTTTACTTTACGGATTACTGGCTTCGTTCTACGCTAATAAAGGCTACGACATTCTTTCAGTCATTCGAGGGAAGAAGGATGTTGAATATGTAAAGATTGAGTAATGAAAGCCATATTAACTGTCCTGATTTTAGCATTACTGACTTCATGCAACATGAAGCGGTATTGCAGTAAGAGGTTTCCTCCTGATGTAATCAGGAAAGACAGTATCAGTTACATAGAAAAGATCGTTTTAAAGGATACCTTAATCTATGTGCCTATTCCTTTTGAGGCAAAAAGAGATACTAACTACGTAGACTCATTTGGATGCGCATCAAGTACGCTTGAGACCTCTTTTGCAAAGTCAACAGCTGTTTACCGTGACGGGGAGTTAATTCACGACTTAATTCAAAAGGACAGTTTAGTACCCGCCTTGATCAAGGGCGGAATCATGGAGAAATACACAGAAAGTTTTGCTGGTACGCTTGAAAAAAGTGTAATTATAAAAAACGAATTAACTGGCTGGCAGAATGCGCAGATCTACTCAGCTTGGATACTGGCCATCATTCTCCTGTTTAGTGCGTTATGGAGGAAATTACCATCTGCCTTAGTAAGTAAAGTGATGCTGGTTTTCAAGAAGAAAAAACCTCCTTAAATGAGACTTCAAGAATTTTGTTTCAAAAGGGAAAAATCCGGAATAATGAATGCCGGATTTTTTTATTTTTGTGATCAGTTAATCGTACCATGCTGGAATTGAAATTTGTAACCTAAAATGATTGTCAACTTAGTTGCGCGGCTATCAATCGTACCATTTTGGAATTGAAATGAGAGTGTTGTCAAGAAAGATTATACATCTTGTTTAACCATTAATCGCACCATATTGGAATTAAGAAAGAAAGTAAAAAACATTTGAGAAAATACAGAAAATCTGCATTTGTTTACAAATTGTTTCCGAAAACAAAATTATAATTTTTATATCATATTGATAAATAGCATTTTGTGAGAGTTAGAATGATAGACTCTTAATCAATGGGTCCCAGGTTCGAATCCTGGCGGGGAGACAAGGTTAAAACGCTGAAAACCTTTGCTGTTACAAAATAGCAAAGGTTTTTTAATTGTTTTAAGTCTTAATGCTATTTCCATAAGACGTCGTAATATGGGTTAATCAAAAATCTCAACTCCACTCAGAAACGCAAACTACCCCAGATTTTTCTCGTATTCTTTCACCACGGAAAGCGCAGCTTCATAATCCAGACTTGAGACAATGACTTTAACTCCTCCATAAGGGGACCACATTGGATTTCTTGTGCCGATGATTTGATCTTTCAAAAAGGCCTCAATATCTTCGTTTTCCAATAGGTTTTTCACCATTTCTGCCTGAAAGATAGTGCCTTCAAAAACCTCTGTGAATTCTTGCTTTTCGCTTGGTTTCATTTTGTTATCGTTTTTGTGAGGTCAAAGATTATTGGTAGTAAAATTACTGGAAAGTATCTCAAAATAGATAACATCACTAAAAATTAATAAATGTTGAGTGATGTGAAAAATGAAGTAAACACAACTTAAGTGGCCAACCGATAATTAAAAGGAATTCAGGAAATCATATAAATCCTCTTCAGTTCTTAAGTTGAGTTTCTTTCTCAGACGCGAGCGACTGATGTATGAACTGGACGGTTGAATGTTTAAGATATCGGCAATTTCTTTGGAGTTTAATCCTATTTTGAGATATGCACACAAGCGCAAATCATTGCTTGACAAGCCTGGGAAGTATTCTTTTAATTTCCTGAAAAACTCCTGATGCAACGCATCCATTTGAATTTCAAAAGTTTTGTCTTCGACGTTTATGTAAGAATCTAATAATCTATGCATTTCATGCCACCTGATTTTTGATGTAGAAGGTTCTTTCTGAACCAAATTGCACTTGTCTTTCAAAATAAGCAGCAGGCGGTTTTTATCTTCGTTATCTTTGGCTTTGTTTGCCAATTCGATCGTTTTGACTTTTAGTTGTTCTTTGATTTGATTAAATTCCATTTTTATACGCTCTTGTTCCAAAAGCAATATTTCTTGTCTGTATTTCTCGGCTTGCACACGCAAAGAGTTTTGCTCTTTGATCAGAAGTATTTTTCTTTGTTTTTTCAGCGATATTTTTTGCCAGTAAACAAATGAATAAATCAGTAAAAGGAATAAAATAAAATAGACCAGATAAGCATACCACGAACGATACCAGGGTGCTGCGATGCGGAATGAAACCGGATTTGCATCAATAAATTCTCCATTGATGAAAGCCCTCACAAAAAGCTTATGGTCTCCGTGTTTTAAATCTAAAAATTCAAAAGTATTGTCCGAAACCAATGAACTCCAGTCATCAGCAGCATTTAATTTGTATTGATATAAAACATCATCCTTATTTGGAACGATAAACTCGATCTTCAGATTATTCAGTCTGTATGGTAAAATGGCGTCCTGATAATACAGTATTTTTTCATGATTGTTAAAGGCTTCAATCTTTCTAAGAATCAATGCGTGATTTTGGGTAATTGTTTTCTCATCATTTTTGAGATATTCCAGTGCAAACCCGTTGTAAATCGAGTAAAACTTATAGTCAGGAAGTAATGGATTGTATTGATAAATGCCTGACAACAATCCTTCAACTTTTGATTGATTTGTAATTTCAGTACTCCGGATAAATTTATTTTCAGCAGCATTGAAAGTATAGCGGAATTTATCAGTGTTGACTTTTATACCCTCTTCATTTTTTGTCAGGTATGGATTGTTTCCCTCAAAAGTATCTTCAGAAAAAATGAACCGCTCGTTTGGATATAGATTCTCGTCAAGTATGGCTCTGATAACACCAAAATTTGGAATATTTACCCAAAGGGTATTGTCATTTTCAATTATTAATTGATTGCATGAACCATAAATGAGGTCCATTTTTTTCAGAAAACTCCAATTATTATTGTCTTTTTTAAAAATTGAAATGCCGTTATAGTTTCCCGTTAAAAGAAAATTGTTGTAGGGAAGGATTGTCCAGATTCCGTCATGAGTGTTCATTTCCCTGATGGTGTTATCTTTCAGAACAAACAATCCCCGGTCGTGACCAATGAAAAGGTTATCATCAATATTTTCCAACGTCCAAACTTGTCCTTCAGATCCTGGTACGAGTTGAAAACGGCTGATTTCGGCATCATTGTTTAAATCAATCCATCTTGATCTGTATAAACCCTGATTTGTTCCAAGATAAAAAATGTCATCTTTTATCAATGCAGTATAGCCGGTTCCGAAATCGCCACCGTAATCATAAAAATAGGTAATGTTGTTTGTGAGATCAAGCGACGAAACGCCGTAATCCATGCCCAACCATAATTTACCCGACGGACTGTAATGTAAACTCAAAATCGTGCTGTTTGGAAGTCCTTTGTGTTTGTTGATGTGGTGGATGATTTTTCCGTTGAGATCACTAACGAATAAACCTTTCAGCACTGTTCCAAAAGACAGATACGAATCGTTTATTTGTTCAAAACTAAAAACTTTGGCAATTTTCAGGTTTTCGGATAAACCATTTTTCAATGGGCTTAGTTCTCCTGATAAATAAGCGTATAAACCGTTGTCTTTGGTAACAATAACGATATTTTCGTTGTGATGATAAATGCCTTCAATTTCAAAAACGACATCATCTGGATATTCAAAAACCTGTTTTAATGTGTAGCTTTCCAGCATAAACAGGCCATATTTTTCATCAGCAAAATATAACTTACCATCAACAGAAAAGCTGCCTGTAAACTTATAAGGTGCAGTTATTTTGGTCAGCTGTTCATTTTTATACACGTAAATATTTTGAAATGAAACAAAGAAAACATCACCTTCAAAATAATGAACATTCCAGAATTCCTCATAAACTTCGGTTACATCCTTTTGGAATGGATACAAAGAGCTGTACTCAAAATCATGGTATTTATTCTTTTTCCAAACGCCAAAATCCAGATCTGAACCGGTATAAATGAGAGAATCGTTCACTATGAACAATGATCTGGTGAAACCCTTGCTTCCTTTGAAACTGTTCCAGATTTTGCCATCATATTCCAGGAGTCCTTTGTCGGCAGCCATATACACAATGCCATTTTCAGCAGTGTTGATGTCCCAAACCTTTCCTCTGTTCTGATACTGCACAGGCGTGAAGTTTTGCAGAAGAGGCACACCCTTTTCCGGCAAATTCTGCGCGAAACTTATGAGTGTTCCAAAAGCGAAAACCAAAAAATATGTAAAGCGAGTTTTCAATGAAATGATAGTTAATGTAGTTTAACTACACGAAGGTATGAAAAATGAGCCGTCTTTTTTACGGACGGCTCAAAAATCACTAAACTTAACCTAATTAACAAAAAGTCTCTCTGTTTGAATTTTGCCACTGCTGGTATGAATTCTTAAAATGTATATTCCTTGATCCAGTCCCTCTGTGTTGATAACTGAAGAAGTTGTTGAAAGAATTTTCCTGCCAACAGCGTCATAAACTTCAATTTGATCAACATCAGCGCTCATTGTAACACGATCGCCGGATTTTACAGGGTTTGGATATACCCGCACTTTGTTTTCATCCACCGAAGGCAATGAAGTAGCAGGGCCTCTGTAGAAATAGATGTTGTCAAGGAAAATGCTTTGTGCTCCATTTCCTCCGTCAAATTTGAACTGAATCAGGTCTGCCATATTTACACCGGTGAATAGGGATAGCGGAATATCATAGCTAACCCATTGATTTGGTGTAATAGGCAAGGCATAAGGTGTTTCTACAGGACCAGGGCTGATGCAAAATATGTTTACAGAAGTGCCGTTTGAAGTCCACATATCGAGGTGTAGGGTTTCCATTTGTGTAACGTTTAACGGACTTGCAAACTGTGTTCCCTGATAATTGAAATTTGCATATTTCATGGTTTCATTGCCCTCTATATTAAGGAAAGTTACTGCAGTAGCTTGTCCCCAGTTTGGATTAAAATCAGTACCTGCAATGTTGGTATAGGCGTGGCTGTAGACTGACATTACATCTGACGGAGCACGTCCGGGAGGTGTTGGAGCTGCTACTGCAGGCTGCTCAATGACAGCTCCTGCTTTATAAAAGTAGATATTGTCGAGATAAATACTTTGGGTTCCTGTGCCACCATCGAATTTGAATTGAATCACATCTGCAAGATTTACTGCGCCGAAAGCAGTTAAAGGAATGTCGTAGCTTACCCATTGATTTGGTGTAACAGCCAGTGAATAAGGGGTTTCAACCGGGCCGGTGCTGATTAGAGAGAAGTTTACCGTTGTTGCATTTGAAGTCCACATGTCAATATGAAGCGTCTGCATTGTTACTACGTTAAGTGGGTTTGCAAATTGTGTTCCCTGGTAATTGAAACTTGCATATTTGATCGTTTCGTTGCCTGCGATGGGCACAAAAGTTACAACAGTTGATTGTCCCCAGTTAGGGTTGAAATCTGTGTTTTCAACATTTGTATAAGCATGACTGTATATTGACAATACATCGGCCGGATCGCGGACTGGTGGTGCAGGGGCTGCCACAGAAGGCATATCCGGTGCTGCAGATGCAGGATGGAAAGTAATATTGTCGAAATAGACAATATTGTCCTGAGTTCTGCCTGCCATATTAAAATCAGGAAAAACAACGATTTGATCCAGCTGACCTTCAGATGCCGGAGGGTTCAGGTATCCTGCAAAATTAAAAGTAAGTTCTTCCCACTGATTTGTCAAAGTATTTGGCACTTTAATTTCCGGCTGTGCCCAGCCTGTTGCAGCAACTAATTTTATACCAACATCGCTGATGACAGATTTCCACACCATGATTTTAATTGTGGAATTTGTTTCATTCAGTACAAATGGTCCAAGATTGGTTGAGCCATGTGCTGATTCAACCCCTGCCCATGGTGCTCCTGTCTGTAAAGCAGTAAATTTAGCCACTGTAGCCGAAGTGTTAGCACCCGACTGATCTGGATTTGCAATAATTTCAAGCGGTGGATTGGTCGCATTTTCAAAAACCGTCCAGGTCCAGTTTGCTCCTTGTCCGCCAGCCTCAAAATTGATCGGCGCGTTTTGAGCAAAGCTCAATGATGATACAAACATCATCAGAATAATAGTAAATTTTCTCATAAGAATTTAATTTTTAAAGATTTATATAAATGGTTAATGACTTGGTCTTTTCCTTTAAAAAGACATTGATTATTGTTATTTGGGTTTATTATTCAGTAAATGTTTCATTGCTTTTTTAGGTGTTCTGTCAATTTTGAACAATCCCCAGTGTTTTTCGGGTTCTAATGGTTCTGGCGATCCTTTCCAGTATTCGTCAAAAGCTTCAAAAAAGAAAGTGAGGATATTTTCTGTTTCTGCCCAGTCCATCAGTTTTTCAAAATAGATTTTCTGGTATTCTTCATTGACGTTTTCCGGGTTAATACCTCTGCCGTTTGAATTGGTTGCCCAGCCTGCTTCCGTTATTATTACTGCCTTGTTTGGGAATTTTTTTGCCACTGAATAGTAATTTTCTTTCGAATAATCCAGCGATTCCTTAATGTGTTTGTATTCCCAAACAGGATAAGTGTGAATGGAAATGAAATCAATTGCTTCTGCAACTTTATCAAGTTTGAAAAGCCAGGGCACATAGTTTTCGCAGTAGGTCACAGGTTGTTTGGTTTTTCTTTTTACCTGTTTTACATATTTTAAGATTTTACTTTCAGGCACATAATGGTCTGTCCAGTCAACACAGGCTTCGTTGCCGACAGAGAGTGAAAAAACAATGTCAGGGTACTGATTTCCCAGCTCGATGAGCTTGTATATCTGTTTTTGATTATTTCTGCAGTTTTGTTCTAATTGCTGTTCTTCGTAAACGCCTCCATTCCATGGGCAGTTGAAGTTGTTCATTTCAGCGTTAATATAAGCACCCAACATTACACGGAAATTAAGCTTTTCTTTACTGATGACATCCAAAACAGTTTCAGCCATTTGGTCGCAATCATAAAGCCGCAGATATTTCCAGTGATTATGAAGCAGCAAAAGATCCTCTTTCACCTGATCATAATCAGGATAGAGGCCTCCGGGATGCTGTCCTTCCCTGAAACCGGAATAGCAAATCGCTTTTCCTTTATCAAGCCTTAATTTCTCAAACAGATTCATTGAAAAATTTTAATTTACCAGCATTATCCCATATTCCCCAATAGGCTCCCACTTCTCCTTCTGCGCCAACCTTCCAGGATTCATCAAAGGATGAGAAATAGAAAACTTCAATATTGTCATCTATTGCCCAGAGCTGTGTGTTGATAAAATATTTCATCGCATTGTCATGAGAAGGCAAAGCATTGCCCAAACTTTCGCCTTTGCTGGGCCAGCCTGTTTCAGTTATTATGACTCTTTTTCCCTTTCCTGCCTCCTTGGCCTGATGAAACATCTGTCGCATATGCTGCAGAGAATCTTTGAAATCGGTTCCTTCCCAATAAGGGTAGCAATTACATAAAATTACATCGCAGGCATCAGTGATTTCTGGTCTTTGCACAAATTCATAATAGGCATCGACATAGCCAACAGCTATGCCGGGGATTTCCTTTTTGACACTTTCAATGTAGTTTATTAGTTGATTTTCAGTTAATTCTTTCCTGTAAAGCACTTCGTTGCCAACTACTGCAACATCTACATAGCCTTCTTTAGCCAGCTTTATCAAATTTTCTATTTCCTCCTGGTTTTTATCTTCTTCTTTTCCTAACCATGCGCCTACCAATGTTTTAAGTCCGTATTCCTTTGCTATTTTAGGTATTAGTTCATTTCCGTCGGTGCATGAGAATGACCTGACCCAACGGGTGTAGCGTTTCAAAATGAGCATTCTTCTTCTAATTTGCTCTTCTGAAATAATATCGCCGGGTTTTTGCCCCTCTTCATAGAGACTGAAGCAGAAGCCATGAACGCCACCGTATAGAATTTCCAGAAATAAGTTTCTGATATCCTCATCAGATTTATCTTCCAGGAAATGCTCTTTTGGAATGGCACCAGATTCCCTGAAGTTCAAATATTTTTCTTTTCTGTATGACATCTGTTGATTTATTGAATGTTAAACTCCGAATATTATATTAATCTTTCTGTTAAAGTTCTCCTCTGCGCTTGACAAGTTCCACGCTGATTTCATTGGCTTTTTTCTCGGTCAGATCATAATTCCACATCACCCAGATAGCCAATGCTGCTGTGGTTGCAGGGATCACTATGTCTGCAAGTCGTAAATTCCTGATAGTGTCAGCAGTCTGCACTGCAGAAGTCGAGTCAAAACCAACGAGTTTCAGAACCAAACCTCCTAAAACCAACGCAAGTCCTTGTCCCAACTTCACCATCCACCAATAAATAGCACCAAATGTTCCTTCTTTTCTGGGCATTCCATGATTCAATTCGTCAAGGTCACAAACATCGGCTGTCATGCTCATCATGAGTGTAAATAAACCACCGATACCAAAAACCATAAACGGGACCGGCATAAAGAGCATCCATGGATTGTCGGGGTTAAAACCCCACCATTTCAGAATATACCCTATGATAGAAATGAATGTTGCAATGATAAATGCGTTTCTTTTTCCCATTTTGTTGGATATCCAGGTAATGACTGGAATAATCAGAAACGCAGTGGATAAGGCACTTACTGTAGAAAACCATGCAGGCCAGGTGCCGGCAGCTTCATACACGCCGTTGAACATATAGAAAACAATGATGAAATAACTGAAAGAGGCAACCATCTGAAAGCCGTTAAACACCAAAAAAGTAGCTGTACAAAGCTTTACAAAAGGCTTGTTTTTAAAGATCTGAACCATATTTTTGAAGAGGCCTTTCAAATTATTCAAAAGTGTTTTGAAAGATATTTCAGCCCTGTTGGTGAGGTTGCTTTGGTCAATTTCTTTACAAAATAAGGCGGGCATAATTCCCAGAACGATACATGACGCCCCTACGATAATTGAAAGACTGCGAACACCTACTGCCTGACTTTCAAATAAATTTGGATTGGCTATCAAAACCCAAAACCAAGGAACGATCATCCATGCAATTTGTCCGAGCGTTTGTGAGAATCCCATTAAACGGGTGCGCTCCTTGTAATCAGAGGTCATTTCATAGCCCAATCCGATAAGCAGGGTGGAAAAGATCGTGTTTCCTGCAAGATATACCATAGAGAATATCAGAAAATACCAAAAATTATACATTTGGGAATTTTCCGGATTCAGTTGCCATAACACGGCAAACAAGGTGCCGCTCAAAATTGCACCTACAAAAATATAGGGCTTTCTGCGTCCCCATCTTGATTTAGTATTGTCAGTAATATAACCCATTATAGGATCAGTAATTGCATCGAATAGTCGTGGCAAACCGCCAAGCAATCCGGCCAGAAATGGGTCCATTCCAAATGCAGTAAGCAAAAAGAATGAAAAAACGCCCAAAGCCCCCGGCAATAGGTTATTGACTAAATGGCCTGCTCCAAAAGCTGCTTTTTGCCCGATTGGAACTCTGTCTCTTTTTAATGCTAAATGTTCTGACATTACTTTAATTTTTATTTTAACTTATATTGAAGTATGATTTTTTTCTTTTCCGGTAATAACAATGGTTTGAATGGCTTTGCCACGAATAGCGAATTCAGTAGAAGTTTCATTTAATTTGAGTTGGATTCCTTTGATTTCTTCAGTAGGATTGAAAATGATTACGGCAATGCTGCCATCCGGATTTTTTGCCGCTGTCACCATAAGCTCATTATCTGCATTTTCAAATCCGATTCTTACGGCCTCAGGTCTGATAAACCGGCTGAAATGAGCCATTGTAGAGAATATTGGAGTGAAGTAAACTTCGTCCGTTTCAATGTCTGCAATTACAGGTGCAACACACCAGTTTTTGAACCAATTGGGGCCGCCTTGTTTGTCTAAAACCATATTCCAGTCTATCCAGCCATCTACATGGTTGTTCATACAACCAATGATATCGCGGGCATAGCGAAAAACGGGTTCATATTTCGGATGCAGAAAGCGCTGTTCTTCAGGCGCCCAATCCCAACCCCAGTCGGTGGCTTCTTTCGCCCAATACCATTTGTCATCTTTCCATTTTGGAACTTCGGCATCGACACAGGCTTCTGTCTGAATCAGAAGTTTGTCAGGTGCTTTATTGTGAGCATATTGCAGCGATTCAGGAAAATAATCGTACGTGCTGGCATACCAATGTATAGCCGTTCCATCGAAGTAATTTTTTGCAATTTCATCGTCATACATCACATCAACCCATTCTTTTAACTCTTCGCCCCGGTTTTGGTCATAGCCCAGAATTTTTACATCATGGCCGTCAGCATCTAATTTCGGGCCTAAATGATTCTTGACAAAATCATTCATTTCATGTGCGGTGAAATGCATGCTTTCCCAGTTATTGTCATTTCCAAGGGGTTCGTTTTCTACTGTAAATCCCCATATATCAATGCCTTCTGCTTTGTATGCATCAATATATTTCGAAAAAAACAATGCCCAGGTATCGTAGTATTGCGGCAATAGTTTTCCGCCGCGCCAGTCTTTGTTGTCTTTCATCCACGGAGGTGCTGTCCAGGGTGATGATAAAATCTTGAAACCATCTTTGGAAACTGCCATGGCATCTTTTATCATCGGAATAATATCATCAAGGTCTTCCTTGACTGAAAAGTTGTTCAGTTCCAAATCATCTGCTACCGGCGTATAGGAATAATTTCCGAGTGAGAAATCACAGGAATTCATGTGTGTGCGGGTCAACGAATACCTTGCGCCGCTTTCTCCGAAATAAGCTTCAATGATTTTATCACGATTTTCTTTGCTGAGATTGTTCAGAAGATAGGCTGAGGCTTCGGTAAATGAACCGCCAAATCCAGTTATTTTCTGAAATCTTTCTTCTGGCAGTATGGAAATTTCAACCACTTTTTCAGCTGCAGGAAATTCGTTGATTTTGGTGAGTGAATTTCCACTTTCGGATGTTTCAAAAATTTCCACATCCAATGTTTTTGGTTGATTGCAAGCACTTAAAAGTACTGTTGTCAAAAGAAACATGATAATATAACTGAAGTATCTTTTCATGAAATAGTTTTTTTCCGGTTCATTTCTCTGCATTTTTTGCGCTGGCAGAAGGAGGTATTTTCACTTCATTCAGCAAAGCAGCCTTGTCTCCGTTGTATGTCTTTGTAATTGGTTTTCCGCCACGCGTCAATCCATCAAGTTTGCCTGAATCCACAAGATCCCACATTGCATATTTGGCTTGAGATTGCAGGTTAAAAAGTCCGAAATGATTCTCTGAACCCAAAGGATTATTGGCATCTTTCCATTGTTCATCAAAAGCCTCGAAATAAAAACATGATATGCCTGCTTCATTGGTCCAGCTGCGCATGAGATTGTGGTAAAGCGCTGATTTATATTCATCTGTAGCTCTCGTTCCTGAGTCACCATAAAACTCATTGGATTGGGTTGCCCAGCCAGTTTCTCCGATGTGAACCGGTTTATCTACACCCTGACTTTTCATGTAGTTTACGACACTTTCGTACTGCGAAATGGCATAATCTCTGGCTCTTTCCATGGCTTTATCTATTTTCTCAAGGTCTGTCAAACCTTCTTCAGCTTCAAGAACTCCCCAAAAATCCGGATTGTAATGGGTGTCGTGCATCGGGTAGGTGTGCATAGATATAAAGTCCACTGCTTGAATGAGTTGATTCAAATCATCAACGTGGTATTCGCTGTCGCCGCCACCCCATGAAGCAAAATTGTCTGAACTTGTAATCCATAATGTCTCAGGCAACACCCCTGTTTTCTTCAGGTTTTGCAAATGATTCACCCATTTGAGAATGATTCCCGGTTCTACAAAATAACTCCATGCCCATTTTACCATGGCTTCATTTCCGACCGCAATAATTTTTACGATATCCGGATATTGTCTGGCCAAAGCAACGGCCCTGCCTATCTCTTTTTCATTTTCTTCGCTTTCCAAATCTCGGATAGGTGATTCTGTCCATGCGTTTTTGCAATCTATCCATGCGCCCAGCATCACATACATTTCAAAACTTGGATCTTCCAGCTTTAGTTCGCTGATGGCTTTCAATACATTTGCTGCCTGCGGAAATGTGACATTATAGGTTCTGATAATTTTTATACCCATCGCAGACATGATTTTCATGTCTTCCTTCAATTCGGTAATTGTGGGCTCCAAATCTCTGCTGATCTCACGATAGCCGCCATAAGAAATTGCCTGATAGTCTGGATTACCAAGGATTTCCTTTGCGGTTTTACCGGAAGAGATTTCTTCTTTTTGAGGACTTTGAATGCAGGAAGTTGTCAGCAATACTGCAAAAAATACACTTATAATTAAAGGCAGTTTTTTCATCATCTGCTATTTTGAGTTTAGTTTTCTTTATTCATCAACAAGATGGGTTTCACGGATCGAAGCAGTAATCTGTTGTATTTCGCCTGTGCGTTCAAATACTTTTCGACTTGTTTCTTTGTCTACTCTCAAAGAATCAAAAATCGAAACTGTTCCATCAGCGAAACCGACTTCTGTTTTGTCTTTGTCTGACAGCCTGTAAATCACAGGAATCTGACAATAGGTGAAGCAAAGGGCGTTTTGATCGAGTTCAAGTTGTTTGCGCTCCTTTTTTGTATCGATGTAGTGAACCTTTGTGGGCTCTTTTGTGAATTCGATTTTTCTCAGCAAGCACGGATCGAAATAGAGTTTTCCTTCATCGACAAAGACGCCTAGTTCGCCAAATCTTACCAGAATATCTTCTTTTACCTGTCCTGTCATTCCCGGTTGCTGTGCACCTCTGTGTTTTGGCGTATGCGAATAGGGGTCGGTAGGAAATGCACCATAAAGTTCAGGTGATTTATGCATACCGATGCCTTTTCCGATCTCAAAATAGTGTTCGTTCAGGCGTTTGATGAGATCCGGATTTTCCTTTTCAGCCACTGCTTTCAGACAAGCTTCCTGCACGGCAAGATGTAGTTTGGAAACCATATGCCAATAGATAGAACCCAATCCTTCGTATCCGTAGAAAGTTCCCGACCGCCCTGTAAATGCCTTATGATTAAATACTTCCTCAAAAATTTCGAGTACGGTAGCTGATTCAGCTTTAATCAAGGATTCATATTCAGTTGCTTTCAGGCTTTCCAAAGCAAGCTTCAAATCGCCTGCATTTTTGAAGTTTCCGTTGAAATGAAATGTTCCAGCAACGTCTTTGCTGATGATCTGATTGTTGCCTTTTTCAGTTAATTTCTTCAGCAATTCTGACTTTTCAACTGCTTTGGCGGGAATGGTGTTTTTCTCCAAAAATTTGGGTAATTCTTTGCCGGGATAAAGCAGATAGCTGTTTTGGTCTTCTCTGAACAAAGAACTTTTTCTGAGTGCATCGAGCAGATTCAGGCTTTGTTCAGCATTTAAATATCCTGAACTTATTACTGCCACCTGACCCTCGAGCATTTCACTCAAATGACTGACAGCAATGGCATTTTCAGTTGCTGTCATAAGGTTGTAGGCATGGTACAAAGAATCCTGCCTTTTGTTGGCGTCAATGGTATGTTCGAAATATTTCAGACTGACAGCAAAAAGGTTGGAAATCTTTTTAACTGACAAAGCGGTCTTTTTGCCGCTAAAACCTTCATTATAAATTGATTCACGGTAATCAGATGCTGCCTGCCCTAATTCGTCGGTGATTGTTTTTCGGTCCTTATCGTTTATTTTGCCCTTTAGTAGTTCCTGATGAGCTTCCAACACCCTTGCGATTTTATTGAGGAGCATCGAAAGTTCCTCTGAAACTTGCACTTCTTCACTGTCGGTTTGGTTCAGAATTTTCTCAAAAAACCGCAGAAATCTTCTCAGATAATATAGCGTAACCATCGAAACGCCGTTTCCAACCAAAGCATTATTGGCATCGTTCCATTCAGGACGCTGGGTATTCATCCAGATGCCGGCTTCGGGTATGAAATTGGAGATCTTAGCCAGCACTGTAGCCAGAGTTTTCTCCAGAAAGTTCACATGATAAATCTCACTTGTGCTGCTTCCCACCAAAGCGCCATCTGCACCTTTTTCTTCAATTTTCCTGCGTATAGCACGGTCTGACTTCTCATCAAAATCAATTGTGTTTTTTGGGTCTTTGAGTATATCCTGGTATTTTTTGATGCGGTAGGGCACATTTGCATACACAAAACAAGCATCGCTGAAAAGCTTTTCTATCGCCGATGGTCGTTGGTTATGATAAAACTCAAGAAATTTCAGCAGATAGATAATTTGATGATCTCCCCAATAACCAATGTAGGACCAGGGATTGTCTGGTTCGATTGTTTCCCAGTCGAAACCGCCTTTTGTGACGCGGTAAGGGTTGTATCCATCAAAAGTCGTAGCGTTTAAAAACTTGAATATCATCCCTTCGGTAAAGGCAGGATATGAATGCGCCAAGGCTTCCCAGTTTTGAAAGATATCTCTCCAGTTCCCTTCGTAATCTAAAATTTTGGAGCCATCTGTTTCGCTTAGTGTATTGATAGAAAATCTGTTCCACGGCCTGCTTGGGTCTCCATGTCTGCGGCTGAATTTCAATGGCAAATACTCTGTACAAAGCCTTCTCAGATCGGCATCATCAAACTTCGACAAGCTGTTGTTGAGATCAGATTTCGAAAAGATTTCTTTCAACTCATTGATAAAATGCTGATTTCTTTCAAAAACATCTTTGTTGGCATTCTTCAAATACGGCAAAAAATCATTTTTCTCTATTTGATAATTGTCATCGAAAATTCCGCCGCGCATGATGTTGAACAGCACATTGGAAAAATGTCTTGTGTCTTTTCGCTGATCTGAAGTATACTGCAATCCGTCGGCATCTGCCACGAGTTGAACCAGATTTTGTGTGCCTGCTTCAATATCCTCCTCAAGCTGTTTTTCGAGTTCAGTTTTTTCTTTTACAGCCTGAATCAAGCTTATAATCTCAGCATGTGGTTGATTGACATTGGCGATGATTTTCCAGTTTTTGTCCGAATGTCCGGAAAGCAAAATATCCGAAAAAATGAAATAGGCCCCCTTTTCGCCTTTAATGTCAGATTCCTCTGTGATTTCCTGATTCATTCTGAAAGCCTTCAGCTGCAGTGATGAAAGCAGGTACTTTGGATTTTCGAGGCCTGAAGACCAAACGACATTGGCTTTTAAGGCCTCACTTGGTTCAGCTTTATCAACGATAATTGCACTTAACGAAAATATTCCAAGACCTGATTCTTTGTGTAATTCACTTCTTTTGTAGGCATCTGCTAGATTGCTTGTCGCCATTTGCAGATAGCTCCCGACGCCATAAGGCAATATATTTTGAATGCCATCCAGAATTCTTATCTGAACATCGTTCGGTGAGGTATTCAGAAGTGAAGACTTTTTAACAAAGCCGAATAAATTACTGCTGCTCCACTGATACCTGAAAACAAGCTTTAAATCGTGATTGATTTCTTCAAATATGATTTTATTTCCGTAGACGTTTTTATACAGATTTCTGCTGATTTCATATTTGTCAAGGAATCTTTCTGAGAATGGTTCCCAGATATGCGTTTCGCCCTTCAGTTGTACCTGGAATATTGACTTGCTGCCTGTTATATCTGCTGATTCTGTTATTTTATCATCGGTATAATACGGAAACAAAGCATATTCAGGGTTTTTACGTCCTGCTGTAAGCCCACCATTGCTGGATATAAACATCCAATGGTTTGAATTACTTACAATATTCATAAAAAACGGACGCATTTCATCATGATTTGAAATCCTGTAGTAGCTTTCGTTTTCATATTCTACTACACACATATCTATCACTTTACTACCTTTTTTATCAGATTTGAATTCAGATGTTGTATTCATCAATTATTAATATTATCAGAAAAGGGAAAATCTTTATTTAATGCTTATTCTTAGTTATTTTCTTTATAAACCCTTACGTAATCAATGATCATTGTTTGTGGGAAGGGTGTGTCAACAGTGGGGAAACCAACATAAGTACCACCAACGGCGACATTGAGCAGCATGAAAAAAGGTTGATCGTAAACCCATTCGCCGTTTACATCGGATTTTTCGATGCGCTGATAGAGATAATCATCCACAAAGAAGTCAATTTTATCTTCATCCCATTCAATGGCAAAAACGTGGAAGTCTTTGTCAAAGCGATTATTAATCAACGCATTGCCTTTGGTGATGGCATTCCCTCCGGAATATCCAGGCCCGTGAATGGTGCCATGAACAATATGCGGCTCTTGTCCTCTGAGTTCCATGATGTCTATTTCGCCGCATTGTGGCCAGTTCACAGTTTCAATGTTTGAGCCAAGCATCCAGAACGCAGGCCAGATTCCGGGACCGTAAGGAGTTTTCATTCTGGCTTCGAACCGTCCGTAGGTTTGCGCAAACAGACCTTGTGTTTTGATTCTTGCTGAACTGAATGCAGCTCCTCCAAAAGGTTCGTTCCTTGCTGTTATGACAAGGTTGCCTTCACCATCCATTGAAACATTTTCCGGACGATCGGTATAGTATTGAAATTCCTGATTGCCCCAACCGCCTTCACCTCTTCCGATATCAAAGGCCCATTTCAAAGAATCCGGTAATGTTCCTTCTTCTCCGTTGAATTCATCGCTCCATGTCAATGTCCAGTTCCGTTGATCCAGTTTCTGGAAATCATCACGTTCGCAGCTGAAAATGATTGTCAGCAATAACAATGAGAAGGCTTTAAGCGATATATGACTGAATGTGTTCATTGTGTTCATTGTTTTATTATTTGCGGAAATAAATATTATCTGCATAAAAATTCGGAAGGTTTGTGCCTTCAAATATTATCTGGCCAAGATGGGCTCTGCTGGTCAAACCGGTAAAACTAGCCAAAGGAATGTCGAAGCTTTTCCAGCCTTGAGAAACCAATGCTGCACTGTTGAAAGTTAGCGTGAAAGCTGTGTCATCACCACCCCCCGGGGCACCATTTGCACCGAAATTGACCAATTGGATTTTGAAGACAGTTCCGGCATTGATTGGATTTGGGATATACATATCAACGCGTAAATGCGTCATCGAAGTGGCATCGATGGTTGGAGAGCTGAATTGAATCCCAACAAAATTGAAATTTGTGTAGTTGAGTACATGGTCTCCATTCACTTCAAAGTCTGCAGATAATGTTGTTTGCCATGGTTGCCAGTAGCCATTGTAATAATCTACCGGAACGTTGGCATAGGCATCGCTGAAAAGTGAAATCACATTTTCGGGCGCATGTTCCGGAGTGGGAGCGTTCAGATAGGCACCCATTGATTGAATTGTCAGAGAACCTTCTGCTGCTACACCGCCCACTGTTGCTGTTATAACCGCTGTATCTGACCCGATAATCATTACATTTCCAAATTCGTCAACAGTAGCAATGGATGGATCTGAAGATGTGAATTCGAAATATGCAGGAGTTACACTTACGGCTCTGTTGATACCTTCAGGTAAATTGTAAACTGAAATAAGTCCGTCGATCGCTTTTGAAACGCCTGCAAATGAAGATTCTACGCGTTCTTCGCCGTTCAGGATGGCATGTTGAGGATGCGCAATAGTTCCCAGTTTTTCGAATTTCAGTTCATCAATCCAGAAAGTATATCCTCTTTCGTTTTCCGGACCTTCAGAATAGAAAAACATGCCCCTTTCCATCTTCAGTTTTGATGGGTCTGGAATTGGAATGACATATTTTTTCCAGTTGGTGTTTACAAGCAGGTTAGAAACTGAGGCCTGATATTTTGATTCTCCCAGATCGTTTCCAAAACCAACAATATCAATTGAAGCTGCTTGTGAAGCTTTGGCCCAGAATGTCAAAGCGTCATAACCGGATAGGTCTCTTCCCACTTCTGTGAAAAATACACCGCCTGCATAAGCGCCGTTTGGATCATTGACATCCGGCACTTCAAAGCGCATTGATTGTCTGGAATTGTTGTAGGTTACTTCTTCATCTACACTAAATGCTTTGGGAACTGAGCCGCCAAAGGCTGCATAATTTAATCCCGCGCTGAAATCGTCAATAAAAATTTCAGGATTTGTAGGGTAACTAATAGGTTCTAAGTCACTTAAGTCGCGCTCACAGCCAATCAACAACACTACAAGAATAGCTAAGGAAAAATGCTTTTTAAAACGAATAAAAATATTTGTGTTCATTGTTTTATATTTTTATTTACCAATGTTTATAAGTACGTAAGTTCTGATTTCCCATTCATTGCCATTATCGAAACCAACAGCATTGGGATCTGGCACAAAAGCTCCACTTGCATCAACCATCATTACAGGAGAGTAGCGTGGTGAATATTTGTCGAGTTCCCTATAGGTGCCACGTATTCCGATGCGTGTCGCTGGCATGTCAAGCCAATCGGGTCTTTCTAAAGTGGTTGAAATATCTGCCATCATTTGCAATGGGAATGTAAGGTTGAAATCACGATGGTAATCGTATGGTCCCCAGTCGTTAGCCCTTACAAATGAATTGATTCTGATTTTTTTGTAAACCATTCTTAAATCGACACCTAAGCGGCGGATGGTTCTGTCGTCGCTGCCGTTTGCTTGTGCATCGCCGGCGTAAATATTGGCAATAAATCCAAAATTGCTGTTTAATTTTGAAACCAGTCTGGCATGCACCTCCCATAAATCTGTGGCCGGAGCAGAGCCGGGAAAAGCAAATGTTGTACGGCCATCGGGGAAGATACCAATGGCAGCATCCATAATCGTAGGCAAATGACGGTAAACAAGTCCGGCGCTTATGGCAAGCTCCGAATCTTCGGATTTGTCACTGTCCCAGTCATACATCCATGTGCCCGGCGTTGGGTCGTAGGTCAAAAGGATTTCTCCGGCGACTGTCTCTCTGTTTGATCTTACAACAAATGGATCTTCCAGAATATTTCTTGGTCTGCCCGGCGCAGCCACCTCATTCGGGATCGCACCTTCAATAGGTTTTTGCCAGAGGAAGTTTGGTGCAATCTGAAGTTTTCCTACGGTGTAGGTAAGTCCGGTAAGGAAGTTGTACTGATTTCCGCTTCCGCTGTCTTTCAACCTCCATCCTGTAAAAGTTTTAGTATAATCTGCTCCGCCATTGGCAACAAGTCCCATTGCAGCAGATTGCGCGTACCAGTTAAAACTGCCGCCTGCATAGGATAGTTTTATTTTTCCTCCGAAATTATCGTCAGAATTGATCTCATCCTTGTAAACGCTGTAATTTCCTTCTTCTCCTCTCACAACCTGAAATTCTCTTCCTTCAAGGGGTTGTCCTGCCCAGATACCGCCTACATCAACGATAAACTTGCCGAAGTTTCTGTTTGCATGAAATGTCAGACGTCTTGTTTTTGGTTGGGGTATGGCAAAAGAACTTTCTGTAAGTCCAAGCTGATCAAGGTCTTCGTGATAGATTCCTGTAAGTTTAAATTTTCCAACGGCCTTGCTGTATTTCAGTAACACTGCAGGGTTTGCTCCCCACCAAAGTTGCGGACCGAAAGCGAGTTTGAATCCTTCGAGTTGTTTTTTTCCTTCCATTTCAAAACCGAAAGGCGCGATACCATTGTAAATGTCAATATTAGGGCCGTAATTGGCCTCCGGATACAGGCCGAAGAAATCACCTTCATAACCCCAATGGTAATGGCCTGTACGGTAAAATCCGTTGAGATTAAACCATTTGTGATCCCATTGGTAGGTAGCTCTGTATACCTGCACCCTGTTAATCGATTCAACTTTTACATCTCCGTCGGTGCTTTTTAGTTCAATCGGACGACCGCGATTTTCATAAAAGATTTCATCAATTGGATTTAAGGCCACATTGCCCAGAACATTAAATTCTACGTTGGCCCTGAAATTCGGCGATGGATTGGCTTGAACGCCAATATAAAATGACTGCATATGATCGAAGCCCAGTTGGTTTGGGTAGTTTCTTTCATCCTTTGAAGGGTCATCAGGGGTAGTGATTAAACTGCCACCAGTATTAAAAGTAGTGAATTCAGAAGTGAAGCGGCTAAGGCTGATTTTCTTGCTTTTCTCACCTTCCAGAGCGGCTTTGTCTCCTCTTGCTTTTAAAGCGGCATCTGTAATGTGAATACCGTCAAAGTGTTTTTTAAGCACATCCGGATTTGCACCGGCGGCATAAACATCCATTTGGTGAACATCTTTCAAAACATAATAGGCAGCTCTTGGATATAATTGGTAAAAGCCATTTTCGTTGGTCGGGCCTTTTGCACATATGCCAAACCACTCTTCATTCATATTGTTCTCTCCTGGTGTAAAATCACTCGTATATCCGCCATTGGACCAGGAAGCATGCGTGTCGTGAACATCAAGATTTTCTGTCTGACCATATTTCCACCATCCATCGCTGAATTGAAATGTAAATCCACCGATTGAATTACCTGCTTTTCCAAAACCTGCAGCATTTTCATATATTTCATGCCAATTGCCCAATAAATAATAGGCCTGAGATTTTTGGTCTTCTTCATTGGTAATCACATTGAAAGCGTCAGAACCAAATTCGGTTAACAGCACAGGTTTTCCGTATTCATTTTTTACTCTGTCAAACAAATCGGTAAATGAAACCCCCCGATAAACATTTATACCGAAAATATCTACATCCTTGCACTCCTCTGCTATAATTTCCATAAACAATAAATCACCATTACATATAGATACAGGATGTTTTGGATCAATAGATTTCATTTCAATGGCTGCCTCATTGAATAGTTTATACATGTAGCGCGCCCTGATGGTTGACTGCCTGTCAACCATTGGGATGTCTTCTGTTTCGGCACCGCCCCAAAAGAGGCCGTAGTTGTTTTCGTTGCCCAATAAATAGAGGAGCAGACCTGGAGTATCTTTGTAATCTTCTGCCAGCTGTTTTACCTCTTTCAGAAGTAATTCCTTAACTCTTGGGTCAGAGTATTCAGTATTTGCCTCCCATGCGCCATCCAGAGTGAGACCGTAACGACCAAATGAATGATTGAGCATTGTATATATGCCGTATTTTTCGTAAATATGCTTAATCCACTTTTTTGGAATGCCTGTATATACACGAATGGCATTAACACCCATATTTCTTAACAAAGACATTTCATCATCAAGGGCTTTTTCAATGAAATTTTCTGGTTCATTCCATATACTATAGGAATAATTGGTTCCTATGGGAAAATAGTCCCAATTCATTCCATTTATCATTAATTCTTTCCCATTGACCACGAGTTTCATCCCGTTTTCATTGTTTTCAATCACAATTTTGTCAGCTTGTGCCAAAAGTGAGAAGGAAAAACCGGAAAAAATCAGTAAAAAAATAAATTGTCTCATACACTTTTTCTTTTTAGAGTAAATACTGAATGGTGTTGATTAATTAAGGCCAAAAAAGGTGTTGTAAAGATAGATTGGTTTATACTTAAGATGTTCATACACAACACATATACATTATATATACAATGACATTACAGTTCAATTAGGATAAAAGTATCTAACACCTAAAGAACTATATATCAAAGTATTATAAGAAATTTGATTAGATCGGATTGAACAGCCTCCAGCAAGCTTGTATATACTATGTAAATAGGGTACTTCAGTTTTCTTTAAGAAAACCAGATTCGAATCATGGTGTTTGCCTGATTTGTTTTTCGAAAATGATTTTTGGCTTTGTTTGTAAAGAGGTTTTGCGCATATCTACACGAGCTTGAGTCGCTCGCTTTGAATGATTCTTTACAAAAAATTCAGATAGATGTTCTTACAGATCAAGTTGACTGAACATGTATATTCTGAATATTTTTTGATTTTCAGTGCTTACCTAACTAAAATGGATATCCGATAGCCACATTCAGAATCAGGTTTTCATTTCTCCAAGAAGGGTTCCCGAAGTTAATTTCATCCAGCACCCATTTGTTTCCTTCAAGCCATGGTTTTCGCAGCGGCATGGCCAGATCGAACCGCAGCAAGAAGAAAGAAACATCAATCCGCAAACCGAAACCGGCACCAACAGCAATCTCATTGGCGAAACCTGAGAATGAGAATGGGCTTCCCATGGTGGAAGGATTGGATTTTAGCAGCCACACATTGCCCGCATCGGTGAAAACGGCGCCTTTCAGGAAGCGGAAGATGTTGAAGCGAAACTCTGCATTCAGTTCAAGTTTCACATCACCTCCAAGCCGAAGAAATCCGAGGCTATCGGTATTTTGGTTGTATATACCCGGCCCCACAGTGTTGATGCTGAACGCACGGATACTGCTTGGCCCGCCACTGAAAAACTGTTTGATATATGGCAAAGTGGAAGAGTTTCCGTAAGGCACTGCCAGCCCGGTATAGGCCCTTAACGCAATTTTATTTTTATTCGGAAAATTGTAATAAGCCCGTCCATCGAGGCTCATTCTTGCAAATTGTGAATAGGAAGAACCTGCAATGAGTGAGGGGTTTTCAGAAGAAATCTTTTTTCCACCAATGATATTTGCCAATGAAAAAGCATTTCCTGCGATTTCGCTGGTGAGTTGAAAATAGGTTTGGATGGTTTTTTCGGAAAGAATCTGTTCATTGTATGTGAAAATATAATTTGCCCCTGCGATAAACTGGTCTTCATAACTCTTTTTCAGAAATGGATTAGAATCAAGCAAGTCGTTGAAGGCCTCCGATTCATTTCCAACAGCCGTAAAGCTGACATTTATCGGATTCAATTCGTGATCTTTACGGATATCTTCTTTCCATTTGAAACCGTATATAAACTGTAATGAATTCATATCGAAGTAATTGCCTCTTTTCAGATAGTCATAAGAAAGCGACAAGCGTGTTTTGGGCAGATAGACGCTGCTTGTTCGCTTCAGGTAAAACGGAAGGATAAAGCGGGGGAAAATCAATTCAATCTTTGGATTCAGTGAGTAGGATTGCAGATTCTTGTTTTTGCCACTCAACTGCGTTTCCCAGGAGCCTGCCAGACTAAAGTTGAGCAGTTCAGCACCTTTAAAGGCATTTCTGTTCAGGACATTGACATTCATCCGCGGTCCTGTATAATTATTTGATTTTGAAACAATATCCAACCCTGCCTTAAAAGCATATTTTGGAATCGCGGTCATCAGAATGGTTACATCCAAATAGCCGGGAGCAGCGGTATCGCTTTCAGTAAATTTAACACTGACAAACTTGAAATTCCCCATCGACATCAGTCGGTTGAGTGTGGTGTTGTGGTTCTTTCTGGAATAGACTTCGTTTTTCCTTAAAAAAACCGACCTGCTAATGACCGATGGCCTGATGAATGCTTGTCTTTCTTTACCCAGAAACATAATGTTACCATCTTGCATAGTGTCTTTGACTCTGGTGGCAGCTCTTTTATTCAATGAATAAGCCTGATCGATGTAAACATTGTTGATGCGGTATGCTATCAAAGCCTGCTGAGGCACACTGTCTTTCAGGGTTAGTGTGAACGCCACTGATTTGTCAGTTTCTGAGGTATCTGCTTTGAAAAGCAAAAAATCAGGATCGAAGTAAAAGTAGCCGCTGTTTTTGAGTAAAAAATCAATCCGGTTTCTTTCATTTTTCAATTTCTCCAGACTGTAATCCTCTCCGGGTTTAATCAGTGATTCCTCCTTTTCAGAAATGACAATACGACTTAAACCACTGTCGGAAAGAGCATAATCCAGTTTTTTGACTATAAATGGCTTGTGAATATGACTGGTGTAAATAATTTTTGCAGTACGCTTTTTTTCAACAATACGGTGTTCTGTAAAGCTCTTAAAGATTCCAATGTTGTAGAGATTTGCATCGATGACCGAAGAAGTAACCATTGGCTTTACGTCGCCGATGAATACAGGCGCTTCACCGGTTCTTTTCATCCATTTATTCAATTTACTTTTTGCCGTATCACCGGCTGCCATGTATCTCCAGAGCTTAAAACGCATCCCCAAAAAACTACTGTTGGGTTTCGGATACAAGGCACCTTCAGCGGATTTTTTGGCAAACCGCACTTTTTTCTTGTCGATTTTTTCGTCTGATTCAATGGTGACATTGGCGCCTGTATATAGTTTTTCGCCTTTTGGCAAATGCTTTGTTCCGCTACATGATGCCATCAGCAGGCAAAGAATGATCAGAACATATTTCGTCAAAACCTGGTTTTTCATGGCTTTTCGGTTTTTGATGAATCTCTCTTTTTCCAGGGTGCTCTGAAGAATTGTTTCCATCTGTTAAAGTCGCGCACATACACAACACCAATGCCGGTTTCAACCAACTGCCCTTCGAGGGCACCTTCATACTGGTTGTGACTGAAGCCTTTCAGACGGTAACGGCCATCTTTTGTTAATTTGTATTCCACAGTAACATCCGTGGTAATATTACTGGCCGAATTCTGCTTTGCCCTTTCGCCTTCAACATCGACCACGCCGCCTACCTGAACGGTCAAACGCTCATTGAAGAGTTGCTTTTTTGCTCCGATATCCACTTGAGTTCGTCCTTCTGCCTGTCCGGATTCATAGTCATCGTAGGATTGAACGTCAAAATTTAGTTCAACACCGGGCACTAGTTTTGCGCTTAATTTGTTTAATTCCGAGGATAGAAACTTTCCTACTGTGGAGCGCACAACCGTTGATGCTCCCATATTTGCCCCGGATTGCAATGGGTTTTCCTGAATAAACCGTCCAAGCACAAGCAAAGCAAACACTTGCTTGTTCAAAGCGGATGGATCTTCATTCAACATGTTCAGTTTGGCATTAACGGCTCCGCCAAATATACCTTTATCCTCAGGCCTGAGCTGAATATCGAAGCTGATTTCGGGCTTCATTAATGCACCCCGCAGTTTCAGATAAACCAAAAATGGGTATCGCTGTTTGTATGTGTTCTGATCGGCTTCGCTCAGTCCAACTATCTGATCTGCCACCAGATCAATAGGAGAAGTTCTTACGGTATAGATGGCATTGATAGAAATGTCGGCATCCAATGGATCACCATTCCAGATGAGCGTACTGCCCGGATCAATATCGAATTTTCTTTTTACAATAGATTCAAGTGTAACGATGTAGCTGCCTTCATTCAGATTGTATGCCCCTGTCAGACTCATTTTCCCGCTGCGATCAATGGTAAGGTTCAAGGCCGCTTCGCCTTTCACTACCAATGAGTCGGAAGAAGTTGGATCCATCATCAACCTGAGTGTGGCTTCTTTATCAATTTCGATGATGGAGGAGATTTCAAAGCCGGTGAAGCCCGATTCCTGTATTTCCTGCTTTTCGTCCCTGTAAAGGATGGGATTGATCTTTTGCTTGTTGTCTATAATCACAACATCCTCACCTTTGTAGGTGGTCAGTTTATCTTCGGGAATTGCAAAAGTGAAGTTTGAACCATCCTTCATTTTTATTCTGGCGTCTATCACCGGAAGCGACATCGGCCCCTTTACATTGATCCTGCTATCGATGATCATGCGGCCAAAAAACACTTTGTTATCCTTTGAAGTTGTATTGAACAACAGAAAGTCCTCTGTTTTCACATCTAATGCAAAAATGAAGTTCTGAAATTTTTCCATTTTTACTGTACCGTTAATGATTGCCGTGTTCCCTTTTGGATCAAGCAGGGTGAATGAATTGAAATAGAGCCCGTCATTTTTCAGCTGAATGGTTTCATTTTTCAACTGCAGCATGTTATTCAAAGCTGAGGGTTTGATGAAAGCATTGTTAAAAGTAAGCTGACCGGTAATCTCAGGGGAACTGCTGTTGCCCTCAACGGAGATGTTGCCCGACAAATTGCCGGATGCCTCAGTGATGGTTCCCATCGAAAATGCTTCAAAGGTTTTCAGTGAAAGTGAGGTTATTTCAGTTTTTAAACTTACTGAATTTTCTCCACCTTTTGGGATAAAAAACCCGGTGGCGGTTACATTGTTCTCTGCGCCAGATAATTTCACCTCAATATCAAATCTCTCCGAGCTTGGATTGTCCGCATTTATGGTCAGGTTTCCGATGGGTATTTCACGAACAATCAAATCAGATATCCGGAAATCAGCTGTCAAACCGTAGCCTTCTTTAACCCTTATCAGCATTGCTTTCCCATCCACCATGCCTTTTATCATGCTGGTGTCTTTTGACACAATTCCTGAAATGTCGTTCAGGTCAAAATTTTTAATTGCAATGCTCAGATCATCGTTAAATGTATCATTTACTGAATGAACCTCAATCCGGCTGCCCGATTTATCAAGGAAAAGATTGTGTATCAAAAAACCCATTTCACCGAAAGCAACATAATTATCTGCGGCTATGTCCCAGCGGTCGTTCATCAGATAGAAATCTTTGGGGTCGAGTGTAAGTTTGTAATTGGCGTTTTCCCTCACAATCTGCGCATTGATCAGCAATTTTTTGTTTTGTTTGTCATCGATGGATGAAATCGTTCCGACAATGGTTGAATCGGCCAGTTGTCCGGCGATAAGAAAGTTATCGAGATTGAATTGTGGGCTCGAAATTCTGGTGCTGCTAACTTTATAGTTCAAGGCATTTGAGTCTGAACTTACATGCAGGTTTAGGTTTCTGATTTCAGTTGTACCATAAAGGATTTTTTTCATTTTGGCATTGAGTTTCAGATCGCTTTTCTCGCTATCGAAGCTACCTTTGATCAGTCCGGGCTCAAATTCCTTCAATTGTGGCACGAATAAATCTGCCAGAATGGGATGATTATGGAGTTGTACTTCAAATTCAAACTTCTGGTGATCATGCCCGTTTGCCAGTGGATCGGGTTCTGAAAACGGGAAATAATCGTTCAGGAATTTCTTGATCTCTTTGGCGAGGAATGCAGGCGAAAAAGTTCCTTTGTATTTGATGCCGACCAGCGCATTGCTTACCGTCAACTCACTCTTTTTCGATTCGTTGATAGAAGCCAGCATGAAGGATTCGAGCAGGTATTCCTTGTCTTCATGGGCGATGTATATCTTTGTGATTCCAGCCGTTCCGTTAATTTCGTCCGCTGTTTTTCCTTTCAGGTCTGACTCCGCCTGTAAGCTGATCCTAATGTCTTTATCTGTAATTTTCAATTTCTGAAGGTTGGCTCCCTTCAGGTTTAGGTTGAATTTATATTGCTCCTCGCCGGGATTCATGTTGACCATTCCATCAAAGTCGAAGGCAGCATACTGATCATCCAGATTGATTTTCCCTTCGAATTTCTGGCCTGTAATGTCGCCATCAATCAGAAGATTGTGGTAGTCGTATTTATTTAAATAGAATTGTGAAACATCGGCTTTTATTTCTGCCCTGACAGTGTTTTTATCAAGTCCCCGACCATTGGTTTCGGCTGTTAGCGACACGGGACCAAACATCGCGGTGTCCATCAGCAGCTGTCCAACATCGAACTTGTCAAGGCTTATTTTACCGCTGAAATTTTCACTTTTATCCAACGAAGCCAAAATATCTGCCGACCCATAACTGCTGTTCATGGTCACTGTTGTGACAAATGCCTTCAGCTCACCTTTGAAATTTATCCGCAGTCCGATGGTTTCAGGCAGCGATATGCTATCGGGGATTGCTGCACCAACCATCATTTTTATATCATTTCTTCCTGTATTAATCACAAGATTTGGAAAGCTAAACCAGGCAGTTTCAACCTCAGGCAACCCCTTGATAGTAAAATTGGTTTTAAGGTCGGTGTTACTTCCTGTTTTAATTGTGAAGTTTTTTCCGATCAAATTATTTACTGGCCCTTTCACGCTTCCTGACAGGGTTGTTACGTTCGTCGCATTTTTGAAAAACGGCTGTTTGTGAAGCGCTTCATTGAAATAGACAATATCGGAATTCCTAACCCGCACATTTCTCATATCCACATCCAGGATCAAAAATGGCAGTGAATCCTTCAGCGATGCAAGCAAAGAAAACCGCATGTTCAGGTCTGCGTCTATGGAAGAATTGGCTGTTTTGACTTTTAGCTTCTTCGTTGTTATGGAATGTGGATCCATACTGAAGTCAGTCTCAAACCGACTGATCGAAAAATCATGTTGATCAATCGTTGAGAATTCATTTACAGATACTGTTGTTTTTGCTTGCGACCAATTGAAATCAGTGGCTTTCAGCTTTAGATTTCTATAAATCATGTGATTTGGATCGAAAGCATTTTTCATTACTGGTGTATTCAAAACACTGTATGTCAACGTGTTGTTATCCAGGTCAATGTTTCCTATTGAAACCTTCCAGTCGCTTTTACCTTCTTTGGTGTTGTTCAACACTTCGGCTTCATCGGAGGACGAAACCTTTTCGATTGATTGGTATCGAACATCACTCTCTGACAAAAGCACCTTTGCCGATGATACGGTTTGTTTATTCAGGTCGATGGCTGAATATTTCAGGTCCAGACGGTTTACAGCAGCAACAACAGACTGCCTGATGACAGAATCGCCGTAGCTGATGTGGGCATCGCTGATCTGTATTTTATTGGCCGATATTTGTGGCAAAGTCCTTGCCCTTGCATCATCTGTTGTTTCAGAGGCTTTGTTGATCAGCACATCAGCAATCAATTTATCGATCGTCACTTCGTCAATGTCATAAATTGAATTTGCCAGATCGAGCCTGTCCATCGTTAGCTTTAATTGCTTCATATTCAGCGCTGCATAGGTTCCGCTATACAGATCATCAAATAGAAAACGAATATTTCTTAACCCAACTTTACCGACACCGATAACCCACTTGCTGCTTTCTTCAGGTTTTACCATCTTTTGACTGGCGGTATCACTGAATGCGGTAAGCAGGAAATTAAAATTGAACAAGGAGTCGGATTCGGTTCGCCGGAGGTTGATGACAGCATCTTCAAGTGCAAATGAACTGATATCAATCTTGTTTTTTAGCAGCGCAAACATCCCGATGTTGACTTTGACTTCACCGGCAAAAAGCAATGTGTCTTTCTGAACATCTTCAAGATAAAGCCCTTTGATAACAACAGATTTTGGGAAGGCGATGAGGATTTTTTTCAGCTCAATCTTTGTATGGGTTTTGCTACTTACAAAATTGACAGCATAGCCGGAAATCTTGTTTTGGATGGCAGGAATCTGAATCAGCAAGGCAATGAGAGTAAACAGCACAACAAAACCGAGGGCTATCCATAAGACCACCCTCAATATTTTTTTCAGTATTGCACCAAATTTATTCATCTTCAAAAATGAGCTACTGATGAGGTAATTATCATGCTCAAATATTTATTTCTATCCCTTTTACTTTGCGCTGAAAGCGATTTGTAAGATCGCCAATAAATTCTCTATTCATAAAATATGCAATCACCTCCAGCTTCTGCAATTCATCATTGAAGGCTGAAAGAACGAATAATTCCCGTAACCTTCACATCACATTACAGAGGTACAAATATGAATCAATTAGCCGGTGAAAGCATTACACAATTGTTCTCAAGATTTGTATTATTCACACATGTACAAGTAGTTTGTTATTTGCGCGGGGGGAATCAGGCACCTTCAGAAACTAACTTCAACTTGCAGGTCCATATTTTTGATCGCTGTATTCTGATGTTTTCGAAGCAATTTGAAGTGAATACACAACGCTGAAAATCAATGTGTAGCACTAATTTGAATGAATCTATCCTGTAGAATTGAATGTACTGTGGAATTCTGGATAGCCTCAAAATATTTGTTTGTGTCACAGGTTTTTGAAACACTTTTAGCCTTGTTTTGCAAGCATGTAATTGCAATAAATCACGTTTTCTGATCAAAACAGGCCATTTTCTTGCTGAATAAGCAAAATAACAAAAGAAAGTATACTTTTAGCTCATCAAAAAATCAAATACCATGAAACTGATCAAATACCTTTCTGTCATCATGTTTTTTTATCTGAACAGCACACTCACAGCCCAACAGGATTTTAAGTATCAACTTCCGCCTCAGACAATTATCGATTTGGTGGATGCTCCTGCAACGCCTTCACTCTCCATTGGTGTCAAAGCAGGAAAAATCCTTGTAATGAACAGTCCTGAGCTGCCAGCCCTTGCCGATCTGGCTTCGGAAGAACTTCGCCTCGCCGGAATCCGCATCGATCCCGCCACAAATGGTCCTTCCAGGTCATCTTATTCATCCGGACTGAAATTGATGAATCTTGACGGTAAAAATGAACAGGAAGTAAAAGGTTTGCCAGAGAATCCGCGTTTGCGCAACATCAACTGGTCACCTGATGAGAAGCATATCGCTTTTACCCATACATCCGAAAATGGCATCTCACTTTGGGTACTTGATGTAGCCTCTGCTCAAGCGCGTCAAATAAGCAAAACTTACCTTAATGAAGCATTATGGGGAGCCTTTTCATGGCTTTCCGATAACAAAACAATTCTTTTTAAAGGTGTTCCCGAAAACAGAGGACAGGCGACTGCACCGCTAAAAATTGCCACTGGACCAGTCGTTCAGGAAAGTCTTGGCCGAAAAGCAGCCGTGCGGACTTTTCAAGACCTATTAAAGGATAGCAATGATGAGGATCTTTTTGATTATTATGCTACATCCCAATTGTATCTTGTTAATCTGGAAGGAATTACCAAGCCTTTAGGTGAAGCAGGTGTGATCGGGGGTTTCAGTCCTTCACCTGATGGAAATTACATCCTGGTAAACAAATATCAAAAACCCTATTCATACAGCGTTCCTTACAACCGTTTTCCGCAGACTTACGAAATTATCGATATCAATGGTGCGCAGATTCGCTTGCTAGCTTCTCTTCCTGTTGCCGACAATCTGCCTCAAGGTTTTGATGCAGTACAAACTGGATTCAGAAACCCATCATGGCGCGCCGATGCTCCGGCAATCATCTTTTGGGTTGAAGCACTCGACAATGGCGATCCTGCTGCAAAAGCCTCCTTCCGCGAACAGGTTTATTTCCTTAAAGCACCTTTTGCCGGCGAAGCCATTGCTTCAGTAAAATTGGGTATGCGCTATGGTGGAATCTCATGGGGCAAGGATGACTTTGCCATCGTCAACGAATATTGGCGCAAAGACCGCCGTCAGCGCAGCAGTTCATTCAATCCCGGAATAGAACAGCCTGAATTAAAACTGATGGCTGAGCGGTCATCCGAAGATCGCTACAACGATCCGGGCAGGTTTCAGACAGTATCAAACGAGCAGGGGTTTAATGTTTTACTCTTCGATCAAAAGGGAACAAAAATGTTTTTGTTTGGTCAGGGCGCTTCACCCGAAGGCAACAGACCTTTTGTTGACAGCTATGAAATAAAATCAGGGAAAACGACGCGCTTATGGCGCAGCGAAGCTCCGTGTTATGAAACGCCGGTGAAAATCACTGATACCGAAAACATGATTCTCATAACACGGCGCGAATCTGTAGAGGTGCACCCGAATTTCTATACACGTAACCTGAAGCGCAAAAGGATTTCTCAACTTACTTTCTTCCCTGACCCAATGCCCGGTCTAAAAAACATTACAAAAGAAATGATTCGTTATGAACGTGCAGACGGCTTGCCACTATCAGGCACGCTATATTTGCCAGAAGGTTTCAAAGCCGGAACTGATAAGCCTTTGCCAACACTTTTGTGGGCCTATCCAAATGAATACAAAAGTGCTGATGCTGCAGGTCAGATCAGTGGTTCACCTTTTACTTATACACGTGTTGGCGCCACTTCTCCGATCATGCTGGCTACTTTGGGATATGCAGTGTTGAACGATGCAAGTTTCCCTATCGTTGGCGAAGGCGATGAAGAGCCCAACGACAGCTTTGTTCCTCAGCTTGTAGCCAATGCCGAAGCTGCCATCGATAAACTTGTTGAAATGGGTGTGGCCGATGCAAAAAAGATTGCTGTATCCGGTCACTCTTATGGTGCTTTCATGACGGCCAACCTGCTTACACACAGCAATCTGTTTGCCGCAGGAATCGCCCGCAGCGGAGCCTATAACCGCAGTCTTACACCTTTTGGTTTTCAGGGAGAGGAGCGCAACTACTGGCAGGCACCCGAAGTGTACAATACCATGTCGCCTTTTATGCTGGCCGATAAAATGAAAACCCCTTTGTTGCTTATGCATGGTATTGACGACAATAACTCGGGCACTTTTCCTGTGCAGACCGAGCGGTATTTCGATGCGCTGAGAGGATTGGGTGCCACGGTGCGCATGGTTATGCTGCCGCATGAAAGTCACGGCTACAGAGCCCGCGAATCGGTGCTGCATATGCATTGGGAATGGATTCAGTGGCTGGATAAATATGTAAAAGGAAACTAACAAGCCATAAGAAATTCATTATTAGACATCAATTTTTCATCTTCCGGTTTTTCACATTCCGGAAGATGAATTTATGGGCATTCCTTTTACCTCATTTTTGCTTGAAGTTCACTTGCCTGCTCACGCTTGTTTGCGTAAAACCTTTGGTTCCAAAAGCTCAAAAGTTGGTGACATCCTATATTTTGTTCCTTACCCTTTGCCAACAGAAGAAAATAATTTTTTCTACTGTTAATTTGTACAGAATCCTTTTTTATGTTGCATAACTTACTGGAATATAGGCATTATTATGGACTACTTTTGAGGAACAAGTACTTTTTTCCTTATTAAAATTAGCTCTCTTTTGCTCTCTTAAATTGATCTTGCCAATATTTTTTAGCTCACAAAAGCAATGATTAAAGCTCATTAAATACATCTTTTTGAACTCTGTTTCTAAATTGATTGAGCCAAAACGAGTTATTTCTTTATTTGACAGATTACTTTTGCCTCAAATATCCGCAATGGGTTCAATATTTGGATCGTGCCAGCTGGCATAGGTGGAATAGGATTTTGCAATGCGCATTACCTCGCCTTCGAGCAGTGAAGGATCGATGCTTTTGATTTTCTTTGCAGGTACTCCTGCATAAACACTTCCGGTTTCTACGATGGTGCCTTTCGAAATAAGTGCTCCGGCAGCCACGATAGAATTGCTTTCAACAACAGCGTCGTCCATCACGATAGCTCCCATTCCAATTAGTACGTTGTCGTGAATGGTGCAGCCGTGAATAATAGCATTATGCGCAATCGAAACATTGTTGCCGATATTCACTGGTGATTTTTTGTAGGTGCAATGCACAATGGCACCATCCTGAATATTTACGTTGTTGCCTATTTTGATGTAATGTACATCACCGCGAACAACAGTATTGAACCAGACACTGCAGTTATCGCCCATTTCTACCTCACCAACAACGGTAGCATTTTCTGCCAGAAAACAGTTTTTTCCAAATTTCGGAGCGATGCCCTTGATGCTTCTGATAAGTGCCATATTTGAGGTATTTATTTTTGGAAATTTCTACTGATAATTATTTCAACAGCTTTTATTTCAATACTTTCGATCGTACAACCAGAAAACTATTTAGTTAAGTGCTTTTCAAACATGCTATAAAGATGACAGAGATTATTGCTCTTTTCGTGGATAATTGATGGTGTAGTGCAGACCGATACTTTCCTTTCTTTGCGATGCAAATTTAATGATCAGATAAGCCAGATTAATCATGTTGCGCAGTTCGCAAAGTTCAACCGAAATAACTGATTTTTCGTAAAGGTCTTCTGTTTCCCTGTGAATGATTTCAAGCCTTTCAGCTGCTCTGCGCAAACGAATGTCCGATCTCACAATACCCACATAATTGCTCATAATGGATTGAAGTTCCTTTCGAGATTGGGTAATAAGTATCATTTCTTCGTTCAAAACGGTACCTTCAGCATTCCAGTCAGGAAATTCTTCGTTTATTACAGTCTTTTCAGCAATTTTTGTTGCATCAAGGCTTGCACGATGGGAAAAAACAAGTGCCTCGAGCAAAGAATTGGAGGCAAGCCTGTTGGCGCCATGCAAACCTGTCGAGGCTACTTCGCCGGAAGCATAGAGATTTTTTATACTACTCCGACCAAATTCATCGGTTTTGATTCCTCCACAAATATAGTGAGCTGCCGGAACCACCGGAATCATTTCTTTCAGAATATTGATTCCTACACTAAGGCATTTGGCGTGAATACCTGGAAAATGCGCCAGGATTTCAGTTTCAGAAATATGTCTTGCGTCGAGATACACATGCTCACTTCCAGATAATTTCATCTCATTGTCGATGGCACGGGCAACCACATCGCGGGGTGCAAGTGAACCTCTCTGATCGTATTTGTGCATGAATTCCTTGCAGGAAATGTCTTTCAATATCGCTCCGGCTCCTCTCATAGCTTCTGTGATGAGAAAGGACGGTCTTTCTTTTGGATTGAAAAGCGAAGTGGGGTGAAACTGAATAAATTCCATATTGTCCACTATCCCTTTAGCCCTGTAAAACATGGCAATTCCATCGCCTGTGGCAATGACCGGATTCGTCGTAGTTTGGTACACATTGCCTGCGCCACCGGTTGCAATCATTGTGGTTTTTGCTAAAACGGTGTCAATTATTCCCGTTGTAGGGTCGAGCATATAAGCGCCAAAACACTGAATGTCGGGATGTGAACGGCGCACAATCCTGCCGAGATGATGTTGTGTAAGGAGGTCGAGGGTGAAATGATTTTCGAATATCTCGATGTTGGGATGCGCTTTGACTTTTTCTGTCAGTGCCCGCTGTATTTCGGCTCCGGTATTGTCCTGATGATGCAGTACCCTGTATTCAGAATGTCCGCCTTCACGTGCCAGGGAAAACCTGCCGGTCGGCTCCATATCGAAATGTGTGCCCCAGGCAACAAGTTCTTTCACACGTTCAGTGGATTCAGTGATTGTCATCCTCACCGTATTTTCATCATTCAAAAAACAGCCTGCAACCATGGTGTCTTTGATATGCTTTTCGTAGGTGTCGGGATTATACATCACGGCTGCTATTCCGCCCTGTGCATACCAAGTTGCGGTTTCATTAATCGAAGTTTTACTGATAATGAGTACAGAGCCTTTTTCTGCCACTTTAAGCGCATAGCTGAGGCCTGCAATGCCGGTGCCGATAACCAGAAAATCTACTTTGCGTTTCATGGTCTAAAGATCAAGCAAAACCTCAAGCGGGTCTTGCGAACCAAAGAGCATTTTTGCAGGATTTTCCAGCATCTCTTTCACTTTTACCAGAAATCCAACCGACTCACGTCCATCGATGATTCTGTGGTCATAGCTCAGGGCAACATACATAATCGGGTGTATTTCAACTTTTCCGTTCACTGCCACCGGTCTTTCAACAATGTTGTGCATGCCCAAAATAGCTGATTGAGGAGGGTTGATGATTGGCGTTGAAAGCATTGAGCCGAAAACGCCACCGTTGGTAATGGTGAATGTACCTCCTGTCATTTCATCAAGTGTAAGCTTGTTGTCGCGGGCTTTTGTTGCCAGTTTTTTTACTTCAAGCTCTATCTCTGCCAACGACAATGTCTCTGCATTGCGTATCACCGGCACTACAAGACCTTTTGGGCCGGAAACCGCGATGCTGATATCTGCATATTTGAAAGTGACTATTTCGTCTCCGTCGATCTGTGAATTTACCTGCGGATACATTTTGAGTGCCTCAGTAACAGCCTTGGTGAAAAATGACATGAAACCAAGTCCGACGTTGTGTTTTGTCTTAAATACTTCTTTGTATTTGCTGCGTATTTCCATGATTGGCGTCATGTTCACCTCATTGAAAGTTGTGAGCATCGCAGTCTCATTTTTCACGGAAACGAGTCTTTCAGAGAGTTTCTTCCGCAGCATACTCATCTTTTTGCGATCCATGTCGCGATTGCCACCCCAGGATGCGTCAGAAAAAGTCTTTGCTGCAGATGTTTTTGGAGCAGGAATATTGCTTTTGTTTTCCTGATAATACTGAACGTCTTTTTTGCTTAACCTGTAATGCTTGAAAAAATCAAGCAATTCTGCTTCACTGATATTTTCGCTTTCCATCATTTTGCGGGCAAGCGGAGAAAGGTTGAGCTGATTTTCGGCTGAGGCAGTAACTGTTTTATCTTCCTTTGGTTCGGTTTTTACAGCCTTTGTCTCTGCAGGCTTTGCAGTTTCAGAAACGCTCTGAGCTGCTTCGGCCGGTTTTGCATTTACTTTGGCTGTTCCGGCTCCGGCCTCGATCGTAGCTATAACTGTGCCTACATCAACTGTTTCGCCTTGCTGAACCTTAAAAGTAATGGTTCCTGAGGCTTCGGCTGCAATACTTAAGGTAGCCTTATCCGAATCAATTTCGGCCACATCCTGGTCTTTTTCTACAAATGAGCCATCTTCAACGAGCCAGTTTGACAATTGCACCTCGGTAATGGATTCACCGGGACTTGGAACTTTTATTTCTATTGTCATAATCGGTAATTTTTTCTTTGATATCCTTTGCTGTTTTCAGTAGTAAGGGGTTTAAAATTACACCTTTACGAGAAGAAAAACAACAACAATCATTTATTTTAGTTTTTTATCTGCCGAGTGAAATTTGCTGTCAACCATTTCAACATCCATTTCTTTGAGTTCTTTCTCAAAGGAACGCCATTTGTTGCCAATGCAAATCATGCCACATTCTTTATGCACCAAAGGACAATCGCATGATTCAAAAGCTTTGTCGATGATTTTCTGATGTCTGATAACATGAAATTTTGATGATCCTGTGGCAGGGCTTCCACTTTCGGGACGCGCAATCAAGCGAAGATTTACATCTTTGAACTCATGATGGATGAAACGCCATGCGCCCATATTCAATGGCTCTTCCTGCACCCAAAGATGGGTTTTTGCTTCTGAATATTTTGCAATAATTTCATTCATCTGTTTTTTCGGCAATGGATAAAGCTGTTCTAACCGCACCAATGCAATGCTTTCATCTTTACGCTTTTCTTTTTCTTCGAGCAGGTCATAATATATTTTTCCCGAGCAGAAAATAACTTTCTTTACTTTTTCTACTTTTGCATCTTCATCGTCAATCACCTCAAGGAAACGGCCTTGTGCCAGTTCGTCGAGAGATGAAACGCAGCGAGGATGGCGCAAAAGACTTTTTGGTGTAAAAATAATCAATGGTTTACGGAATGGCCTTTTCAATTGCCGGCGAAGAATATGAAAGAAGTTGGCCGGTGTTGAGCAATTTGCCACCTGAATGTTATTTTCGGCACACATTGTAAGAAATCTTTCGATGCGACCGCTTGAATGTTCAGGTCCTTGCCCTTCGTATCCGTGTGGCAAAAGAACAACAAGGTCGTTCATGACGTTCCATTTTTCTTCGGCACTGCTGATAAACTGGTCAAAGATAATTTGTGCGCCATTGTTGAAATCACCAAACTGTGCTTCCCAAATGGTCAATGTATTGGGAGAGGCAAGCGCATAGCCATATTCAAAGCCGAGCACGCCATATTCCGAAAGTAAGGAGTTGTAAATTTCGAAAGGTGCTTGTCCGGTTTCCAGATTTCTTAAAGGAGTGTATTCCTGCTCTGAATCTTCAACACGCAAAACAGCATGACGGTGAGAGAAGGTTCCTCTCGCAACATCCTGTCCGCTCAATCTTACAGGATGTGCTTCAGTTAATAGACTGCCATAAGCAAGCAGTTCGCCCATAGCCCAGTCAACCTGGTTTTGATTGAAAACCATGTCGTACCGTTGTTCCTGTAGTTTAATTGTTTTACGGAAAAAGTTGAGTTCATCAGGTAACTGTGTCAGTTTTAGTGCAATCGCTTTGAGTTTTTCCATCTCAAAACCTGTTTCAGGCGATTGAAGGAAATCCTCTTTGGTTGCTTTTCTGATGCCTTCCCAGGTACTTTTCAAGAAGTTCGTGATATGCGATTTTTCTTTTTTTCTTGCTCCGGTAAGGCTTTCCTCCAAAGTATTTAAATGTTTTGCTTCAAGTGCATCAATTTCTTCCTGCGAAATCACGCCTTCATCAAGCAATCTTTTGGCATAAATCTCCCTTGGATTGGGATGCTTTTCTATCACCTTATATAATATAGGTTGGGTGAAACGGGGTTCATCACCTTCATTGTGTCCATATTTGCGGTAGCAAAGCAGGTCAACGTAAACGTCTTTATGGAATTTTTCTCTAAATTCGAGTGCCATTTGAACTGCATAGACCACTGCTTCCGGATCATCGCCATTCACATGAAAAACGGGCGACTGTGTAACTTTGGCTACATCGGTGCAATAGATACTCGATCGTGCATCAAGGTAATCTGTGGTAAAGCCGATCTGGTTGTTGATGACGAGATGTATTGTGCCACCTGTTTTATAACCTTTGAGCTCTGACATCTGTGCTCCTTCATAAATAATTCCCTGTCCTGCAATGGATGCATCGCCATGAATCAAAACCGGTGTTACCATTTTGTAATCACCATTATATATAAGGTCTGTTTTTGCTCGTGCAATTCCCTCCACCACAGGGTTCACAGCTTCGAGGTGTGATGGGTTGGGGGAGAGGGTAAGTTTCACAATTTTGCCATTGGTAGCCCTGCGCTCGGCAGTATAGCCAAGATGATATTTTACATCGCCAAGCAAGGTTTCATCTTCATATTCCTTTCCTTCGAATTCGCTGAAAATCTCAAGATAAGGTTTGCGCATGATGTTTGTAAGCACATTCAGTCTGCCCCGGTGCGCCATTCCGATAACAAATTCCATTGTTCCAAGCTCAGCTCCTTTTTCCATAATGGCATCAAGGGCAGGGATCAGAGATTCGGCTCCCTCAAGAGAGAATCTTTTCTGTCCGGGAAATTTTTTGTGAATGAATTTTTCAAAACTTACAGCGCGATCGAGCTTTTGAAGGATATATTTTTTATCTGCAACAGTATGCTTTGGCATGTTGCGGCTGGATTCCATGCGACTGAGCATCCACTGAACAATTTCGAGGTTGCGGATATACATAAACTCAGCGCCGAAAGAACGGCAATAGGTTTGATGCAATGCTTCAATAATTTTTGAAAGCGACACAGCTCCAAGGCCTATTTCTTTACCTGCTTCAAACACTGTATCAAGATCCTGTTTTGTCAGACCAAAATTTTCGATATCCAGTGTGGGAAAATATTGCCTGCGTTTTCTTACCGGATTTGTTTCAGTAAAAAGATGACCACGTTTTCGATATTCGTCAATCAAGGCAAGCACCTTGAACTCACTGGATGTTTTGACACTCCCTTTTGGTGCAGGAGCATAGCTTTTTAAAGCAAAATCAAAGCCTGCAAAAAACTTGCGCCATTCAGCGTCAACACTGTCAGGATTTGCCTTGAACTGCTGATACAACTCCTCAATCACTGAGGGATCGCTACTGTTGAGAAAGGTATAATTGTCCATGAAAATCGGCACTAATGAATGAGCTGCAAAAGTAGGAAATAATTCAGGATATAGATTACCGCAATCGCATTTGGCTGTCGGGAGAGATCAAAAAAAAGAGGCTGAAGGATAACCTTCCGCCTCTTATGTTTTTCACACCTGTTATTCTTATTCGGGGATGATGGCCTCAACAGGACAAACATCAGCGCAAGAACCACAGTCGGTGCACAAATCAGGATCAATTACATAGATATCACCTTCACTGATAGCGTCAACAGGACACTCGTCGATACATGTTCCGCATGCGGTACAGTCGTCAGTAATTTTGTATGCCATAACTCAAATGTTTTTAATTGTAAAATTATTTCGATGCAAATATATATAAGATGAATCACTTTCGAATGCAAAATTTATAATTTATAGCAAATCTAAATTATGAAGCTTAATTTCTACCCTTTTCCAGGTTGATTGGATTTATACTTTGTTTTGGTTGTTTTGTTTTGTTTTCATCAACTCAACGATGGTAATGATATGATTTTCACTGTAAACGTAGCCAAAACTGATTTGATTGTTATTCATTTACATACACTTCGACCTTGCTATTTGCAAAAAGATTAAATCCATAAAAGGCCGGTTTGCTTATTTGAAATTTAGACTGATTATAATTTAGCATTATAAATAAGAATCGGAGGTTTTTAAAATCACATGTAAGTATCTGGTATATAATTATATATCTAATATGCCTTGATTTTCGCAATCGTTTACATTCATCAGTCATCTCTTGAAGTTATAGTCTGCATCTTTAAATATTTTAACTTTGCAGCAAAATTAAAAATCTCTTTATGACAAGCAAGAATAGCAAGGTTATTGAGCTTGAACAGGTGGTAATCCGTTTTGCCGGTGACTCCGGAGACGGAATGCAGTTAACGGGTTCGCTCTTCTCCGATTCAACGGCTTTTGCCGGGAATGATTTTGCCACTTTTCCGGATTATCCTTCTGAAATACGGGCTCCACAAGGCACTGTTTCCGGAGTTTCCGGTTTTCAGATCCATTTCGGTCAGAAAACCGTGCACACTTCCGGCGACCTGGCAGATGTACTCATAGCCATGAATCCGGCTTCGCTCAAGGCAAATATGCGTTGGGTTAAGGAAGGTGCAACCATCATCCTCGACAGTGATGCTTTTATAGAAAAAGGTTTCGATAAGGCCGGATATAAGTCCGATCCTACTACAGATGGCAGTCTGGATGGTTTTAAGGTCATCAAATCACCCATTACAGCGTTGACCAAGGAGGCTGTGAAGCACCTTGATCTGGATATGAAAACAACGCTGAAGACAAAAAACATGTTTGCGCTTGGGATTGTTATGTACATGTTTAACAGGGATATAGAACTTATTAACAAGTATTACGAGAAAAAATTCAAAGCCAATCCATTGGTTGTTGATGCCAATAAAGCTGTGCTTGCTGCAGGATACAACTATGCTGATACTCTTGAGATCTTTGTAAACACTTATAAAGTAGAGCCTGCTCCACTCGAAAAAGGCAAGTATCGCAATATTACTGGCAATGTAGCTACAGCCTGGGGATTTATCGCCGCAGCTGAGCGATCAGGCCTGCCGCTTTTTCTTGGATCATATCCCATCACGCCTGCCACTGAAATTCTGCAGGAACTAACAAACCATAAAAATCTTTCGATAAAAGCATTTCAGGCTGAAGATGAAATTGCCGGTATTGTTTCTGCAATCGGCGCCAGTTATACCGGTTCTCTTGCTATTACAACAACCAGCGGCCCGGGACTTTCACTGAAGTCAGAAGCCATCGGCCTTGCTGTTATGACTGAGCTTCCATTGGTAATAGTGGATGTGCAGCGTGGCGGACCTTCTACCGGTTTGCCAACAAAATCGGAGCAGAGTGATCTTATGCAGGCTTTGTTTGGCCGCAATGGTGAAGCACCTGTGATTATTCTGGCTGCGAAAAGTTCAGCTGATTGTTTTTACAGTGCTTTTGAGGCTTCAAAACTGAGCCTTGAACATATGACACCCGTAATTTTGCTCACCGACGGCTCATTGGCCAATGGTTCCGAAGTGTTTAAAATTCCAAGAGTTGCTGATCTTCCTGCCATTATTCCTCCATTAGCCGAAGCAAACGATCCAAATTATAAGCCATACCGCCGTGATCCTGAAAGGTTAAGCAGAAAATGGGCTATTCCCGGTACACCCGGCTTGCGTCACCGTGTTGGCGGACTCGAAAAGGAAGACGGTTCCGGAAATGTGTCGCACGATCCTTTGAATCACCAGAGAATGACTTTACTGCGTGAGGAAAAAGTACAGCGGGTAGCCAATTACATCCCGGAACAAACAATTTTTGGTTCAGAAGATGCCGAATTGCTTGTTGTGAGCTGGGGAGGAACCTATGGTGTAATGTTAACAGTAGTGGAAAAAATGCAGGAACAAGGCAAATCTGTTGCTTTGGCGCATTTTAAACACATCATGCCGCTGCCAAAAAATACTGAAGAACTGCTGGGTCGCTACAAAAAAATCGTTGTTTGTGAAATCAACAATGGACAGTTTGTGAAATATCTGAAAATGAATTTCCCACAGTTTAAGTATCAGCAGTACAACAAAATTCAAGGATTGCCATTCATGGTGGCTGAACTTGAAACCAAGTTTAATGAACTTTTAAATCAATAAGCCATGGAAAATCAAATTATCGATACAGAGATTATCCAACTCACCAAAGAGGATTTCAGCAGTGACCAGATGGTGAAATGGTGCCCTGGTTGTGGCGACCATGCAATTCTGCATTCAGTGGAAAATGTGTTCCCAAATCTTGGTATACGCAAAGAGGATTTTGTGGTTGTTTCAGGCATCGGTTGCTCTTCGCGCTTTCCTTATTATATGAATACTTATGGTGTGCATAGTATCCATGGCAGGGCTGCTGCGCTTGCCACAGGTGTGAAACTTGCGAATCCAAAACTGAGTGTTTGGATGATAACAGGCGATGGCGATTGTATGGCTATTGGCGGAAATCACTTCATTCATACCATCAGACGTAATATTGATATCAATATTCTGTTGTTTAACAACAAAATTTATGGTCTCACCAAAGGGCAGTATTCTCCTACAACTCCCAAAGGTCATAAAACAAAAACAAGTCCTCAGGGTACTTACGAAAGACCTTTCAACCCGGGTGAACTCGTAATTGGCGCACAGGGTAACTTTTTTGCAAGAGTGCTTGATACCAATCCAAAAGGAATGACGGCAGTTTTCATGGAGGCCGCAAAACACAAGGGTACTTCACTTGTTGAAATTATGCAGAATTGTGTGATTTTCTTCAATAAAGCACATGAACTGATTACCAGCCGCGAAACTAGAGATGACAATCAGTTGCAGATTGAGCATGGAAAACCTTTGATTTTCGGTAAAGAAAAAAATAAAGGTATTGTCTTGAAAGGCACCCGTCTGGAAGTCGTAACAATCGGTGAAGATGGTGTCACAGAATCAGATATCCTCGTGCATGATCAATATGAAAAAGATCCCGGAGTCCATATGATGATCGCCCGAATGATGCCTCCTGAATTTCCGGTGGCTTTAGGTGTGATCCGTTCTGTAGCGGCCGAAACTTTCGACCAGTCTATGATGGATTCAATCGCTTACGAAAAGGAACATTCAAACATCAAAACTGTTGATGATATGCTCAACAGCGGAGGAACCTGGACGATAGAATAGAGCCTTTTTCTTATTTCATTATATTTTCTGAGACCCCTTTTACGAAAAGCTGTAAAAGGGGTCTCTGCTTTTTTTTCTGCTTTCCCGGCTGATGTCTATCATAAATTTTTGGCTATCTGATTAGATTTTCCTGTTTGTACTTTTTCTGAGTCCAGATTATTTTAAGCTGAATCAAAAAAGCCTGTAATTTTGAACCATGATCGATGCCTTTAAATCTTATGTAAAAGAACAACAGCTTTTTGATTTTAGAAGCCGCATTTTAGTTGGAGTAAGCGGAGGCAGAGATTCTGTCGTTCTTGCCAGATTACTGAAAGAGGCAGGTTATTTTTTTTCGATTGCTCATTGCAATTTTCAACTCAGAGGGAATGAATCTGACGAAGAAGAGCATTTTGTAAAACAACTCGCTGTTGAGGCAGAGGTTCCGATTTTTGTAAAGCATTTTGAAACGCAGGATTATGCGAATCAAAACAAAATATCAATTCAGATGGCTGCCCGCAACCTGCGCTATGAGTGGTTTCATGCGCTTTGCACAACGCATGGTTTTGATTGTATTGCTGTTGCCCACCATATGGATGATCAAAATGAAACTTTTTTTATTAACCTGATTCGCGGATCTGGTCTTACAGGTTTGAAAGGAATGAAAACCCGCAATGGAATGATTGTCAGGCCATTGTTGTTTGCCAGCAGTGAGCAGATTACCACATTTGCCATAGAAAATGGCATTGCTTTCAAAGACGACAGTTCCAACAGTGAGACGAAATATTTGCGCAATAAAATTCGACATTCACTAATGCCGGCATTTAACGCTTTGCATGAAAATTCCAGACAAGGGTTGCAAAAAAGTTTGCATTTGCTTGCCGGAAATCATGCGCTTTATGAAGCGTTGTTAAAAGAAAAAACTGAACAGTTATTGGAAGTTGATGGAGATGTTTGCCGCATCAAAAAAGCTAAACTAATTTCTTATGATGCCACAGAAACACTTCTTTATGAATGCATTGCCCGCTTTGGTTTTTCAGGTAGCATTGTTTCTGATATTCATGCTTCACTTTTTGGTCAATCTGGTTCAGTGTTTTATGCTTCTGACTACCGTTTGACTGTCGGCCATGGCCATATTGAAATTACACCCCTGACTGATTTGCGAAATGATGAAGTCTGGCAAATAAATATTGAAACGAAAGAAATTTCCGCGCCTGTTCATTTGCTGTTTGAAAAAATTCAGAGAGATTCTTCCTTTTCAATTACATCATCATCAGATGTAGCACAGCTCGATTACGATAAACTAATTTTCCCACTTACAATTAGAACCTGGAGGCAGGGTGATCGTTTCAGTCCTTTGGGCATGAAAGGCACCAAACTTTTAAGCGATTTTTTCGCTGACAAGCATTTTTCTCAACTTGATAAAGAGCAGGCTTTGTTGCTGTTATCCGGAAATGGTGATGTAGTATGGCTTGTCGGCCATCGCATTGATGAACGCTATAAAGTGAAGGATGCTACGAAGAAAATATTGCGCATCAAGATAGATTGAAGCGAAAAATTGATTTGATTTTTTGTCTTTCATGTTTTTTGGATGCATTTGGGTATAATGGTTCTTCTGATATGAACTCTATTTAGAGAAACATCTAAATTAGACCCTAAAGCAACCACCATGCAGGTCAGGTTGTCTTGATAACACTTAAAATATCATAAACTGTCAATTCATGTAAATTGATGAATGTGTTAAAATGCTAATTTTGTGCACCTACAGAAAATCTAACTTATGAAACATTATCTCATGCGATTGTTCGCAATTTTATTACTCCTTACTCCTGGCTTTTTGACATCGCAGGTTTTAGAGCCTGTAAAATGGCGGTTTAATACAGAAAGCCTTGGAAACAATGAATATAACCTGATTTTTTACGCTGATATTGAGCCTAAATGGCATCTGTATTCACAGGATATTCCAATGTCGCCGCCTGCTACAACCTTTTCTTTCGAGAAAGGCGCGGGTTATGAACTGATCGGAAAAGTTTCGGAATCTCCTTCCACTGAGCAATATGACCCCAACTTTGAGATGGTACTGAAGTTTTTCTCAAAGATGGCCACATTTAAGCAAAAGGTGAAAATAAGCGGTACACAGCCTGTCGAAATTAAGGGTTTTGTAGAGTTTATGAGCTGCGACGACACCCGTTGCCTTCCACCGGCTGAAGAATTTTTCTCATTCAGGTTGCAACCTGAGGGAGTTGCAGCGCAGCCTACCGATTTCTCTGTTGGCTCCCAAACAAGTGGCGTCCTGAATCCGGTGAAGTGGACATACAGTATCGATGAATTAACCAGCGATGGCTTTGAGCTTGTTTTTAAAGCTGTTATTGATGAGGGTTTTCATCTTTATTCGCTCCACATCCCCGAAAATGGCCCGCTTCCTACAGAATTCAGTTTTGAATCTTCATCGTCATTTAGTCCGGCAGGAGAGGTTTTTGAGACCGTTGAAGGCAAAATAAAATACGATGAAATTTTCGAAATGGACATCAAGTCATTCGAGAAGTTCGCTGAATTTCGTCAAAAAGTAGACATCAGTGCTGAAGGGGCTTTCGCAATTGTTGGAGAAATAGCTTATATGGTCTGCAATGATGTTGGTTGTGTTGCTTTGTATAACGATTTTTCTTTGCAATACGATGGAAAAGGCGGCCTTGTTGAAGCCGGTGAACCAATGCAGCAAGTAGTTGCAGTAGATGCAAAGGCTGATATAACCGGAGCAAATGCAAATATGTGGGGATTCTTTATTCTTGCATTTTTGGGTGGTTTGGCCGCAATTTTAACCCCTTGCGTTTTTCCAATGATTCCGATGACGGTTTCGTTTTTTATGAAAGACAAGGAAAACAAACTCAAAGGAAGAATTCAGGCAATCGTTTATGGTATTTCAATCATTGCAATTTACACACTTATAGGCTCGATCCTTGCTGTTGTTGCCGGACCTGATATAGCCAACTGGCTCAGCACGCATTGGTTACCAAACATCTTGTTTTTCCTTGTTTTTGTAATTTTCGCTTTCTCGTTTTTTGGGATGTTCGAAATAACTTTACCGCATTGGCTTGTAAATAAATCCGACGCCAAAGCAGATCAAGGTGGATTTATGGGATCAGTATTTATGGCCTTGACACTTGTGCTTGTTTCTTTCAGCTGCACGGGCCCAATCGTAGGAACCATTTTGGTTGAATCCGCTGGTGGCCAGGTTTTGAAACCCATCATCGGTATGTTTGGTTTCTCATTAGCTTTTGCATTGCCGTTTACTTTGTTTGCATTTTTCCCACAATGGCTCAATAGCTTGCCAAAATCAGGCGGATGGCTTAATTCAGTTAAAGTAGTTCTAGGCTTCCTTGAACTTGCGCTTGGACTTAAGTTTTTGAGTGTTGCCGACCAAACTTACCATTGGGGTTTGCTTGACAGAGAAGTATATATTGCACTCTGGATTGTGATTTTCTTCCTTTTAGGTATTTATCTTCTGGGCAAAATTAAATTTGCTCACGATGATGATGTCAAATTTCTCAGTGTGCCAAGGCTGATGTTTGCTATTATTACATTCTCTTTTGTTGCTTATCTTATTCCGGGCATGTTTGGAGCTCCTTTGAAGGCGCTTTCTGGTTATATGCCTCCAATGTATACCCATGATTTTGATTTGAATAAACTTATCAGAGATAACAATCGTCTTGCCAGCGGCTCTTATATGGGCGATAAAATGGCCAACACAGAACTGTGTGAAACACCTAAGTTTCATGAAAAACTTCATCTTCCGCATGGCTTGCAGGGTTATTATGATTACGAACAAGGACTGGCTTGTGCCAAGGCGCTCAATAAGCCCATTTTTATGGATTTCACAGGTCATGGTTGTGTAAATTGTCGTGAAATGGAAGCCAACGTATGGAGCGATCCACGCGTTCTTAAAATATTGCAGGAAGAGTACCTTATCATAGCATTGTATGTTGACGACAAAACAAATTTGCCGGAGGAAGAATGGGTTACGTCAACTTATGATGGAAAAGTGAAGAAGACTATCGGTCGCAAATATGCCGATTTCCAGATCAGTAAATTTAACGTTAATGCACAGCCATACTACGTTTTGATGGGCCACGACAACGAAGTGCTGGTTCAGCCACGTGCTTACAATCTCAATGTGGATGAGTTTGTTTTGTTTCTTCAGGCAGGTGTAAAAAGCTTTAAAGAAGGAAAATCTGTATACAGAATCCCATAAGTTATACCAAAATGAATATTTGATTTAACTCACAAATTATACAAAAAAAAAAGAGCAGCCAACCGGCTGCTCTTTTTTAGTTTAATGCTTTAAATTATGCTTTTGCACTGTTTATAGCTGCAAAGTGGTGATAGAACCATGAAATGGTTTCAATACCTTTATAGAAGTTTTCCAATGGATAATTTTCATTGGGAGAATGGATGGCATCGGATTCAAGTCCGAAGCCCATGAGTACGGTTTTAAGTCCAAGAATCTGCTCAAATGTAGAGATGATTGGAATGCTTCCTCCGCTGCGCATTGGAACAGGTTGCTTGCCGAAAGTTTCCATATACGCTTTTTCAGCGGCTTTGTAGGCTGGAAGGTCAATCGGGCAAACATAAGCTTGTCCACCGTGCAAATATTCAACATTCACTTTTACAGACTTAGGTGCAATTTTCTCAAAGTGCTCTTTAAACATTACTGCAATCTTTTCGTGGTGTTGGTTTGGCACCAGACGGCAGGAAATTTTTGCATAAGCCTTTGAAGGCAGAACGGTTTTGGCGCCTTCTCCGGTGTAGCCGCCCCAGATACCGCAAACATCAAAAGTAGGACGGATACCTGTATGTTCGGTTGTTGTATAGCCTTTTTCCCCACGCAATTCTTCTACATCGATAGCTTTTTTGTAGGCTTCAGAACTGAAAGGAGCTTTGTTGAGTAGTTCTCTTTCTGCTGGAGTAGCTTCCAAAACATCGTCATAGAAGTTGGGGATGGTGATGCGATTATTTTCGTCCACCATAGAAGTAATCATTTCAGCAAGGGTATTGATTGGATTGGCAACAGCACCGCCAAATAATCCTGAGTGAAGGTCACGGTTAGGGCCTGTAACTTCAACCTGCCAGTAGGCAAGTCCGCGCAAACCTGTAGTGATGGAAGGGATATCTGCGCCAATCAAGCTGGTGTCGGAAACAAGAATCACGTCTGCCTGAAGCATTTCTTTGTGTTCTTCGCACCATTTGCCAAGGTTTGGTGAACCTATTTCTTCTTCGCCTTCGATCATGAATTTAACGTTGCAAGGAAGATTGCCTGTTTGTATCATTGTTTCAAAAGCCTTGGCATGCATAAATGCTTGTCCTTTGTCGTCGTCGGCACCACGTGCCCAGATTTTTCCATCTCTGATTTCCGGTTCGAAAGGAGGGCTTTTCCACAGTTCGATAGGATCAACCGGCATCACATCATAGTGTCCGTATACCAATACTGTTGGCAGGCTGGGATCGATGATTTTTTCGCCATAAACCACAGGGTTTCCATTTGATGGTATTACTTCGGCCTTGTCGGCTCCGGCTTTAAGAATACTGTCTCTCCAGTATTCAGCAGCTTTTATCATATCTGGTTTGCGATCAGCCAATGAACTGATTGAAGGAATACGGATCAGGCCGAAAAGTTCTTCGAGAAACCTGTCTTTGTTTGCTTCGATGTAAGGTTTTACTTTTTCCATAGGTTAACATTGTGTTTGATAAATATTTGGGTAAAAATAATGTTTTTTCCCAAAACAGATAAGTTCATTTTTACGATTTTGACAGTTTTTAACGCTTTCAGTTTACACAAAATTTTACTTTTTTTCTGTCTTTTTCAGGAAGTCTCTTAAAACCTGAACATATTCTTCGGGTTTTTCTACCTGATGGGAATGGGAGGCGCCCTTTAAAACATGCATTTCTGCACCAGCAATTTTGCTTTGATAAAAAGCTGTCGTTGCTGGTGTTGCTTCATCAAATTCACCACAAGTAAACAAAACCGGCACCTTGATTTGGTTTAGTTGTTCAGTAAGGTCAGCATTTTTCAGCGTTCCGGTCATTGTGAATTCGCTTGGGCCCCACATATATAAATATACTTCAAATCCCATTTTTTCCATTGCTCGGTTCAGGCAGTCGGGCCATGGATCGAGGCGGCAAAGGTGTTTACTGTAGAAATGCATCATGGCTTCCTGATAGGAGGGGGAAGAAAAATCTCCGTTTGCTTCATATTTATAGATTGTATCCTGAACGTTCTGAGGCATTTGGGCAATCCAGTTCTGCTGATCTGCAATCCATCTTCCGGTGCTCAGATAGGAACCTGAAAGTACAAGGCTTTCAACATTTTCAGGATTCTTGCGCAGCATATATTCCACCGCAACCATCGTTCCCCATGATTGCCCCATGATATGTACTTTTTCAAGATTCAGAGCAGTGCGCACTTGCGAAAGTTCTTCAACAAAGCGCTCCACTGTCCATAAACTTGTATCGGATGGCCTTTCTGAATGACCGCATCCAAGCTGATCATAAAAAATCACAGGGCGTTCATCAGCCAATGCCTCCAAAGGCTCAAGATAATCGTGCGGGGCACCGGGACCACCATGAAGTGTCAAAAGCGGAATTCCTTTTTTTTCGGCACCAACAATACGATACCATACTTTTCCGCCTGTAACTTCAATGAAGCCTTCTTTTGTTTGTGGCGAAGAGTTGTCTTCTTTTGACTGACAAGAAAATAAATGGATAAGCATAGGAAGTAATTTTAATAATTCAGATTTCATAAAATAATTCTTTCGATGGAGATCAAATGGAGTCAAATTTAGGGAATATTGCTTTATCAGATATCTGATAAATTGTTTTTTTTGCGATTTTTCTCCAATCTTACCTCGGCTTTTAGCACTTTTTCTGAAAGTCAAAATAGCTACCTTTGCCTCAAAAGAAATCTGATGAACAAAATACGTGTTGCCATCAATGGTTTTGGCAGAATTGGCAGGGTTACCTTCAGAAGAATCCTGTTGAGGGATGATATGGAAGTGGTGGCTGTGAATGATCTTACTGATGCAGCGAATCTTGCGCATTTATTGAAATATGACTCCGTTCATGGGGTTTTAAATGCTGAAATCAATGCTGGAGTTGACTTTTTTTCAGTAGATGGTAAAGTCATAAAAGTGCTTTCGGAGGCCGACCCTTCCAAGCTTCCCTGGAAAGAAATGAATGTGGATGTGGTGCTCGAATCGACCGGTTTTTTTACAGAGCCCGAAAAAGCATTATTGCATGTGCATGCTTCCGGTGCGCGCAAGGTTATTATTTCGGCACCGGCCAAAGATGAACACGAAAATGTGAAATATATCGTAATCGGTGTGAACGATCATTTGATCAATGCAGATGATATTGTTATCTCCAATGCTTCCTGCACTACCAATAATGTGGCGCCTTTAATAAAAGTACTGGATGAACTCTGGGGTGTTGAAAAAGGTTTTATAACCACCGTACATTCTTATACAAAAGATCAGAATCTTGTTGATGGCCCGCACAAAGACTGGCGGCGCGGAAGGGCTGCAGCCTATTCTATTGTGCCAACCACTACCGGAGCTGCCAAAGCTTCAACGCGTATTTTTCCGCATCTGAAAGGCAATCTGGGTGGAGCAGGAATACGTGTGCCGGTGCCGGATGGATCGCTCACCGACCTTACTTGTACCCTGCGCGAATCGACAAGCGTTGAAGCTATTAATGCGGCTTTCAAAGCTGCTGCGAATGGTCCGTTAAAAGGAATTCTGCAATATACCGAAGATCCTATCGTTTCGGTTGACGTGATTGGAAATACGCATTCAGCTGTTTTTGACGCAGGTTTGACTGCGGTTTTGGGCGAGCGAAACAAGTTGGTTAAAGTCGTAGCCTGGTATGACAACGAAATGGGGTATGCCTCCCGCTTGGTTGAGTTGATTCAAAAGATAAGCGCCTTTTCATCATAGAAACTATGTCTGATACTTTCATTCAGAGATTTTCTTAAACCTGAAGAAGTTTTGAAAACTGATATTCTTATTATTGGTCAGGGTCTTGCAGGCAGTTGTCTGGCCTGGCGATTGTTTCAGCAAGGCATTTCTTTCAGCGTAATTGACCAGCCTCTTTTGTCTTCTTCATCCCGTGTGGCAGCCGGAATGATGAATCCTTTGGTTTTTCGCTATCTTACCGTTAGTTGGAGAGCAGTTCAAAATATGGACTCTTCAAAGGATTTTTACCAAAAAATGGAGAAAGCACTTCAATCAAAATTTCTACATGAAATTACGATAGCAAAAGTCTTTTCTGAAACTGATACTGAACTTTGGGGCAGAAAAGGCCTACATGCAGACATCGAAAATTTTACCGATGGAAAGTCATATCATCCTTTTTCACACAATGAGGTCAATTATCCTTTTGGTGCAGGCATTGTAAACAAAGCCGGATGGGTGGATACAGCAAAGCTTGTTCAAAAAATAAGGGAATTACTATTGAAGCATGCCTTACTTACAGAGGAGGTTTTTGACAAAGAAAAACTGATGATAGGGGAGGAAGCAATTCATTACAAAGATATTACTGCCAAAAAGATTATTTTTTGTGAAGGCTTCAGGGTTTCTGAAAATCCTCTTTTCAGCTTTATTCCTTTTCGCCCTGTAAAAGGGGAGCTACTTACCGTTAGAATCAAGGGTTTTGAAACCAATGTTGTACTTAACAAAGATATTTTTCTTTTGCCGCTGGGGAATGAGCTTTTCAGGCTTGGTTCAACCTACGACTGGGATGATTTGACCGAACAACCTACCGAAAATGCAAAAAATTATTTGCTTGAAAAGCTTGAATCTATACTTAATTTTCCGTTAGAAACCTTATATCATGATGCAGGAATCAGGCCGGCAATAGCCGATAGAAGACCTGTTGCGGGCAGACATCCATCATTCAGCAATGTATTTATTTTGAATGGTCTTGGTGCAAAAGGCGTCATGCTTGCCCCTTATGTGACCGAACAGTTGTTAAATCTGCTCAACGAAAATATTGCTGTTGATCCTGAAATTGACCCGTCAAGATTTGTCAGAAAATGAGTTTGAAAAAAATAATCAGAACTCAGGTCTTAAACTTTTTTAATTCCAGATTTTCACCATCGAAAACGGCATAGGTGAAATTAGTCACCCAATCGCCAAGGATAATCAATCTGCTTTTTTCATTCAAAGAATGGTCTATTGGCACATGTCTGTGGCCGAAAACAAAAAAATCTATGTCAGGCTGTTTTTCAAGTTTTTTCTGGCAGTAGATATACAACATCTCTTTTTCAATGTCGATTTTGTAGTCATTTTTTTGTTCTCGGGCAATGTTGGCTATTCTGCTTTTGTGCGAAAAATAGAGTCCCAACCGTGTTCCGATATCCGGATGAAGCCAATTGAAAAGAAACTGATTGAAGCGGTTTTCAAAAACTCGTTTTAGAAATTTATAACCTGTGTCGCCCGGACCTAATCCATCACCATGTGACAAAAAGAATTTTTTGCCGTCAAAGTCGCGGATAACAGAACGGCGATATAGAATTGCACCAGTTTCTTTGTTTAAATAATCAAAGGCCCATAAATCATGATTGCCTCTGAAAATATGAACAGGAATGCCACTGTCGGTGAGCGTAGCTATCTTACCCAGCAGACGGACATACCCTTTTGGAACCACCGTTTTATACTCAAACCAGAAATCAAAAATATCTCCCATCAGAAATATTTCCTTTGCTGTGGGTGAAATTTCATCCAGCCATTTCACCAAAAGCAGTTCTCTGCGGAGGCTGCTGTCGTGATCCGGTACGCCCAGATGAAAGTCTGAGGCAAAGTAGATGTTCTTTCTGATATCAGACAAAGAGGCCGGTTTAGATGATATTTTCTTTTAGAAGCTCCTTTATAATCATGGTCATTTTTGGCTGTGCTGCTGCTGCTGCATCAATTACTTCTTCGTGAGAAATCTGGACGATTTTTCCCTTCACGCCTAAGTCAGAAATAACTGAAACTGCAAAAACAGGCAGATTCATATGGCGGGCAACAATCACTTCCGGCACTGTCGACATGCCAACTGCATCGCCTCCAATAACATGGATATAATAGTATTCAGCGGGTGTTTCAAAAGTGGGACCGGAAACAGCAACATAAACACCTTCGTGAACTTTAATGCCTGCTTTTCTGGCAACATTGTGTGCGGTTTGAAGTATTTTATGGTCATATGCTTCACTCATATCCGGAAAACGTGGACCTAATTTATCGTCGTTTTTACCGATGAGCGGATTGGGCATAAGGTTGATGTGGTCGGAAATAAACATCAGGTCTCCAACTTCAAATGTTTGTTTTAGTCCGCCACTGGCATTTGAGACAATCAGCAGTTTAATTCCGAGATCTTTCATCACCCTTACCGGAAAAGTCACCTCTTCCATCGAGTAACCTTCATAATAGTGAAAACGACCTTGCATAGCAACAATTTTTCTGCCGCTCAGATTGCCAAAAATCAGTTGGCCTTTGTGGCCATGAACTGTTGAAACGGGGAAATTAGGAATATCCTGATAAGGAATTGCATGTTCTACCTCAATTTCTTCTACAAGTCCGCCAAGTCCAGTACCCAGAATGATACCAATTTCGGGCATTGCACTAATCTTTCCTTTGATGTAGCTGCTTGTTTGTAAGATTTTTTCTAACATAGTCACTTATATATTCATCAAAACTGATGCCTGTCTTCTGATGAAAACCAATCTCAATCGGCTGAAAGAAGAGGGGCAAATTTTCAAGGCTGCGAAAATACGGAGAATCTGCCAATCTTGCTGCATCTTTCTCAGTTGTGATGATGATTTTATTTCTGCCGATAATTGCGTTATAAGAATAAACAATATCATTTATTTCTTTTTCAGAATAAACATGATGATCAGAAAATGGCATGTGAATCAGGTCGATACACTTGTTGTTCAGATGTTCTTTGAGTGGATAAGGATTTTCAATGCCTGTAATAAGTAATATGGTTGAAATGCTGCGGGGAATACTAAGTTTGTTGGAATTGCTGACGGGTTTCAGATTCCCGTATTTCAGAAAAGAGTAATATATAGTCTGACTTCTTTTTGGTTTAAGGGATTCTAAAAGATTTTGCTCAATAAAAGGTGAAAAAACCGCAGGCGTTTTTGTTACAACAATAATATCTGCTCTTTTAGCCGAAGATTTAATGTCGCGAAGTCTTCCTGCCGGAACCAAATAGTCTTTTGTGTAGAGATTATGGTAATCTGTAAGAAGTATATTGAGGCCTGGCTTTACATACCGATGTTGAAATGCATCATCCAGTAAAATTATTTCGGGTGGTTTTTGAAGTTTAAGCAACTGTTTTATGCCACTGCGCCGTTGCTCATCAACTGCAACCGTGATATTTGGAAATTTGCTAATGTATTGCTTTGGTTCGTCACCCACCTCATCAGATGTCTTTTCGCTGGAACCTAATATAAATCCTTTGGTTTTTCGCTTATAACCACGACTTAGAACAGCAATTTCATGCTGCTTCATAAATAATCGGATGATATATTCCGTATGAGGTGTTTTTCCAGTCCCGCCAAGATTCAGGTTGCCAATGCAAATTACTGGCAGGCCGAACGATTCTGAAGGAAGTATTCCAATATCAAAAAGCTTGTGCCTTAAAAAAAGCACAAAATGGTAAATGAGTGCAAAAGGAAACAATAAAATCTTCATATAAATCAGTTCATCGCCAGATGTTTAGGATAAATAATGCAAAGCCCGAAGCGAAATTATTTTAATTATCTGATAAATTGCCAATTGATACGTTATTTTTGCATTAAAGTTTCCTGTTTTTGTTAAAAAATGACCGGAAAGCATTGAAAACAGAAGAAATTACGTATGAACATAAACGAATTACTGAATATTATCCTTGATGTAGCACCGCTGTCATTACAGGAATCTTACGATAATTGTGGATTGATCGTAGGAGATCCGCAATCAGAGGTTAGAAAAGTTTTGCTTTGTATTGATATTACAGAAGCGGTTGTTAATGAGGCTGTCGAAAAAAAATGTGAACTTATTATTTCGCATCATCCAATAATTTTTAAAGGCTTGAAGCGACTCACACCAGCAAGTTATGTTGAAAGAGTAATTTTGCATGCAATTCGAAATAATATTGCCATCGCTGCCATGCACACCAATCTTGATAACAGTATTCAGGGTGTAAATAAAAAGATTGCCGATATCCTTGGTTTGAATCAGCAAAAAATTCTACAACCAACTCAGGGAATTTTAAAAAAACTTGTGACATTTTGTCCTGAATCACATGTTGAGAATGTTCGTAATGCAATTTTTGAAGCAGGGGCAGGACAAATTGGAAAGTATGATTGCTGTAGCTTCAACACGAATGGAACTGGTACATTTCGCGCTGGTGCCGAGGCAAATCCATTTGTTGGAGAAATTGGCAAAATGCAACATGAAGGCGAGACACGTATAGAAACAATTTTGCCGGCCTATCTCACTCGTAAAGTAATACATGCCATGATTGAAGCACATCCTTATGAAGAAGTTGCTTATGACCTTTATCCCCTTGAAAATACTTTTGATTCAGTTGGAGCCGGCATGCTTGGAAGTTTTGAAAAAGCAATGTCTGAGACAAAATTTCTTGATTTTGTGATGGAACTTTTTGGCACTCCGGTGCTCCGTCACTCTCCTTTTACTGGTAAATTGGTTCAAAAAATTGCTGTTTGCGGTGGTTCAGGTGCATTTCTTTTGCCAGCTGCAATGAAGGCAAATGCAGACGTTTTTCTCACTGCTGACGCCAAATACCACGATTTTTTCGAAACCGAAAATTCGATCCTTTTTGTTGATGCAGGACATTATGAAACAGAACAATTTACGAAAGAATTGATTGCTGATATTTTAAGAAAAAAAATTCCTAATTTTGCAGTCCTGTTTTCGGAGGTGAATACGAACGCTGTAGGATATTATTTCAAATCGAAATCTTAATAAATATGTCAAGAGAAAAGCAAGCTGATAAACTGGTCGCAGATGGCAGCATGTCAGTTGAGGAACAAATCGAACTGAGTGTTGAAAAGAAACTTGTTGCTTTGTATGCATTGCAACAAATAGATTCGCAGATCGACAGGATTCGCATAATCAGAGGTGAACTTCCATTGGAGGTACAAGACCTTGAAGATGAGGTTGCAGGATTGGAAACGCGTGTAGAAAATTTTGAGAATGAAACTGTAGTGCTTAATCAGAATGTTGCTGAAAAGAAACTTTCGATGAAAGATAGTACTGCACTCATCAAAAAATATGAAGAGCAGCAGATGAATGTGCGCAACAACAGAGAGTATGACTCACTTTCTAAAGAGGTTGAGTTTCAGACACTCGAAATTCAGCTTTCCGAAAAGCGCATCAAGGAATTCACCATCAAACTGGAAGAAGTTAATGCTGAAATCAATGTTGCAAAGGCTAAACTTGCGGAAAGAACTGCAGACCTTGTAGTCAAGAAATCTGAGCTTCAGTCAATCGTTGATGAAACAGAAAAAGAGGAAATTGATTTGCTGGAAAAGCTCAAGAAAAATGAGCAACAAATCGAAGATCGCTTGCTTGTTGCCTACAAGCGCATTCGTGGAAATGCACGCAATGGCCTTGCTGTAGTATTGATCGAACGTGATGCCTGCGGAGGTTGTTTTAATAAAATTCCACCACAGCATCAACTTGATATCAGAATGCACAAAAAAGTAATCGTTTGTGAATACTGCGGACGCATTTTGGTTGACAACGATATCGCAGAGAGATACGTTTAGTTCCTGTATGAAGAAATTATTTAAGGCTGCACGGTTGCTCCGGGCAGCCTTTTTCGTCAACTACAAATGGTAGCATTAAAAACTTAGTTTGACTGCTTCTGCTCAATTTTCTGTTTATGGAAGTTCGTTATTTAAAATCAAATCAATTGTTTGCAAATGGTTCTTATGATAAATTATTTGCAACTTGTGCCCGACCGCTATTGGCGGCCGATCATCTTCGGAATGCTGATAATATGGGGGCTTTGATTCGGCTTGCTGACAATGCGGGTGCTGCTGAACTGTTTTTTTTGGGAAAGGAATCCAGTGTGAATGCTTCCAAACTGCAGCGCGCTGCAGCAAGTAGCTACAGAAATGTACCCTGGATGTTTTGTGACGACGAACTGTTTTTAGAGAAAATTCCTGAATCTTACAAAATCGTTGCCCTCGAAACCACCACTAATTCAATCAACCTGTATCAAACACAACTCCCCGAAAAGGCTGTGTTTATTGTTGGAAACGAGGTAAGTGGAATAAGAAACAGTATGCTCGAAAAGGCTGATCTTTGCGTATATATACCTGTTCCCGGCCCAACACGGTCACTTAATGTAAGTCATGCTGCTTCAGTTTTACTTTTTGAGTGGCTAAGGCAGATGATGCACCATCACAAAATGCTTTAACTAACTTTACCGCAATTTTTTATAATGACCAACAAGAAATACAAGCATATTTTTTTCGATCTGGATCACACGCTCTGGGATTTTAATACAAGTTCATTGTATACGATCAAAGAGATGTTCAGGATTTTTGAACTTGCCGCTAAAGGTGTTCCGACCCACGAAGTTTTTGTGAAAGAATATCATATACACAACGACAGGCTTTGGGAATTGTACCGAAATGGAGAACTCAAAAAAGAAGTGCTGAGTAGTCTGCGCTTTGCAGATACATTAAGAAATTTTGGAATCAGTGATGATATACTCGCAGAAAAGCTTTCTGATTTTTACCTTTATCATTCACCAAGAAATGTATTTCTTTTTCCCAATACCCTTGAAACCCTTGGCTATTTGAAGAAAAAGTATAGTTTGCATATTATCACCAATGGTTTTGAGGAGGTTCAACATACAAAGTTGGAGGTGAGCGGCTTAAGGAAATATTTCAATACTGTGATAACTTCTGAAGAAGCTGGCGTTAAAAAACCTGACAGAGGAATCTTTGATTTTGCAATTAGAAAAACAACAGCTTTGACGGATGAAAGCATTATGGTTGGCGATGATCTTGATGTGGATATTTTAGGCGCCCGACTGGCAGGAATTGATGGGGTTTACTTCAATCCGGAAGGAAAGTTACACAATGAAATACTTGATTATGAGATAAATGATCTAAATCAACTTCAAAATTACTTCTGAAAACGCGCTATAACTGTTTTATTTCCTTTTACGCTTTCACCTAATTTTACGCTAACTTCAGCATCAAGCGGAAGAAAAAAATCAACTCTTGAACCAAAGCGTATCAACCCAAACTCTTCACCTAAAGCTGCAGGATCACCTGCTTTTGTAAAACAAATAATTCTTCGTGCCATCATTCCTGCTATTTGCCGTACCAAAACTTCACGCCCTGATTTGTCTTTCACAACAATCGTATTTCTCTCGTTTTCTGTCGAGGATTTGGGATGATTGGCAATGAGAAATTTCCCGGGATGGTATTTAGTATATACAACTTCACCTTCCATTGGATACCAGTTGACATGCACATTGAACGGAGACATAAATACTGAAACCTGAATTCTTTTACCTTCAAAATACTCTGGTTCATATACTTCCTCTACTACCACAACTGTTCCGTCAGCTGAAGAGTATGCTACATCTTTAAGATTTGGAACAGCACGATGAGGAACCCGAAAAAAACTGATAGTCCAGATGAAAATGGCTGCAGAAAGTATGTAAAATACAAAATGAAAAATGTTTGGTATAGGAAACAAGAAATTAACTATACCAACAAGGATGGCGATAACAATCGTTGTGAGTCCTATAATCAAAAAGCCTTCGCGATGGATATGCATATTATTGTATCATTATCAGGTAAATAAAAACAAATGGAACAGCAAAAAAGGTTGCATCAAAACGATCGAGCACACCACCATGACCGGGCAAAATGTTGCCAGAATCTTTTACATTGGCCTCTCTTTTAAGCATAGATTCAATCAAATCACCCAAGCTTCCAAACAAAACTACGGTCAACGCAATGATAACAGCATCGGTAACATTAAGCCAATCTACATTTTGACTGAGTATCCAGGCCGTAAGCAAAGCGAAAAATAATCCGCCAAAACTTCCTTCCCAGCTTTTCTTTGGTGAAATCCGCTGAAACAGCCGATGTTTTCCAAACTTAACTCCAACCAGATAAGCAAATGTATCATTAATCCAAATTAATACAATTACCATGAGTAGCAGAAAAGGTCCTGCCATTTCACCAACAATGTTTTTGTCAAAGAAAAACAACATTAATCCGGATGGAAACACCACAAAAAGCAGTGATGTAAAATATACGGCTGCAAGTTGCGGGAAAGTATGTCTTTTGGAAAAAAGCCCGTGCAGAAAAGGAATAAGAAATGCTGCCAGCAGGAATACAAGCATCTTGGGTTCAGCATAACCCAAAGCTACTGATGCAAGAATGAGATATGAAAAAACGGAGACAATCCTGAATAGAAATTTGTCTAAGTACTTAAATTTAAGTTTTTTATGCAGTTTAGTCACCTCTCCCGAGCCGATAGTACAAACAATTAACATTACAAATGCAAATAAAAGAGGCGAATACAAGATTGATCCAATCATTATCACCGCGAAAATGAGGCCAAAAAATGTCCGGGTTAGTAAGTTCTTCATCGCAATGATATTTTCCCGGAAAACTAAAACCGGAATGCAAACATATTAAAAAATCTGGATCAATCCCGATTTTATGCTATGCTCATTATAAATCGTCTATCAGAAAAACAAATAATTCTTTGGGGCCATGAGCGCCTTTAACGAGTGTCTTTTCAATATCTGCGGTCCGACTGGCTCCAGTAATTACTGTAAGTTGTGATGGCAGAAGATCGTTATATTTTTTTTTGATATCTGCTAAAGCTGTTTTCAGTGAATCAGTTACCTGTGAAGTGTACGCCATTACAATATGAATATCAGGCAAGGAGAAAGCTTTTCTGCTTCCTGAATCACTGTCTGAAACTAATATGCTGCCAGTACGCGAGATAAGTTTTTCGCAACTTGTAACTCCGACTAAAGTTTCAGTTTCGTAGGGGTTAATCTGATAAGAAAGCTCACCTGCATCAAGCAGATTGGCAATTTTGGCATTTCCACACCATATTATCGGCCAATTGCGTTCACGGATTAATTGCCCTAAATACTCAACGAAAGAACCTTCATTTTCGCAATAAACAAAACTACCACCAGCGGCAATCAACTCTGCAGCAAACTCCAGATCAGGCTCTTCAGATGATACATTCATGATTTCAGCATTGAAATCAACCTCTTGATAAGGGTTTTCGCTTTTCTCAATTAAAGCATTTCTAACTTTGCTGAGTATTTGTTCTTTGCTAGTGCTTTCCTTCATTGCTCATAGAATACTTTAGGCGTTTATTGATGGGTTTGCATGGGACTCTGTCTCTGTCTCCTTTGGTAAGTCAATGACTTCTGCATGAGGCACATCTGCACTTGCAAAGCTCGAAGATCTGCTTAACATCTCTTCAGGTTTCCATTTGCGTTTTCCAAATACTGCTTCAAGATCCTCTCCAAAAATCACTTCTTTTTCCAAAAGTTTATTGGCAAGAAGCGTTAAACCTTCTTTATTATTTTTGAGAATACCAACAGCTTTTTGATAGGCACTTTCAACGATTGAACTGATTTCTTCGTCAATCAGCTCATTGGTTTTTTCGCTGAAAGGTTTGTTGAAAGCATATTCCTGTGCGCCGGTAGAATCATAGAAGCTGATGTTGCCTATTTTTTTACTGAGTCCATAGTATGTAACCATCGCATATGCTTGTTTGGTCACTTTCTCAAGATCATTGAGCGCACCGGTAGAGATTTTGCCAAAGATGACCTCCTCTGCTGCCCGGCCTCCCAGCGTAGCCACAAGCTCCTCAAAAATTTGCTCATAGGTAGTGATGGAGCGTTCTTCAGGCAGATACCACGCAGCTCCTAACGATTTTCCACGTGGAACAATTGTTACCTTAACCAATGGATGCGCGTGTTCGAGCAGCCAACTCACTGTTGCGTGACCTGCTTCGTGAAAGGCAACTACTTTTTTCTCAGAAGGAGAGATGATTTTATTCTTTTTTTCAAGACCTCCTACAATGCGATCGATTGCATCCATGAAATCTTGTTTCCGAATCGTTTCATGTCCATGTCTTGCTGCAATCAACGCAGCTTCGTTGCAAACATTAGCGATATCAGCACCTGAAAATCCAGGTGTTTGTTTAGCGAGGAATATTTTATCAACACTTGGATCAAGCTTCAACGGACGCATATGCACTTCAAATATTTCCTTGCGACCTTCAAGATCTGGCAGTTCAACATAGATTTGCCTGTCAAAACGACCGGCACGCATCAAAGCACGATCCAGAATATCAGCTCTGTTGGTTGCTGCAAGCACAATTACTCCAGAGTTGGTGCCAAAACCATCCATCTCAGTGAGCAATTGGTTGAGTGTGTTTTCGCGCTCATCATTGGCTCCTGTAGCCGGATTTTTACCTCTTGCACGTCCGATAGCATCAATCTCATCAATAAAGATAATACAAGGCGACTTTTCTTTAGCTTGTTTAAAAAGGTCGCGAACCCTTGATGCACCTACACCTACAAACATTTCCACAAAATCGGAACCTGAGATTGAAAAGAAAGGAACATGCGCTTCACCGGCAACTGATTTAGCCAGCAGCGTTTTTCCTGTTCCGGGAGGTCCAACGAGCAACACGCCTTTTGGAATTTTGCCTCCCAACTTGGTGTATTTTTCCGGATGACGCAGAAAATCAACGATTTCCATTATTTCAACCTTTGCTTCTTCAAGGCCGGCAACATCTTTGAAAGTGACATTTACATTGGTGTTTTTGTCAAAAAGTTGTGCTTTTGACTTTCCTATATTGAAGATTTGTCCGCCTGCGCCACCACCGCCGCGACTCATCATACGCATGATGAAAAACCATACCCCAATTAATAACAGAATAGGTAAAACCCATCCAATCATTTCAGTACCCCAGTTGCGGCGTGTAATATTGTTGATGTAAATCGGTTTTTCAATTGCCTCTTGTGATTTTTTTATATCTTCTTCAAAAGTTCCTACCTCACCAATCTGATAAATAAAATGCGGCTGATTGGAAGTGAAAGTACGTGTAGTTTTTTCGTCTTTTCCTTCAACTTGTGTGTAATTCTGCAGCTTGTCAGCTTTGATAAAGATTTCTGCTATTTCTCTGTTAACAAGGTCGATTTTTTCAACATCTTGATTTTCAAGCATGCGATATAACGCACCTTTGTCAATGCGCTCGGGGCCTGCGTTCCAGTTTGAAAACTGCAACCCTATAAATACCAGAGCAAGAATACCATATATCCAATAAAAACTAAATTTAGGAGTGCCTTTATCGTCTTTCTTTGGTTTAACTTTTTTTTGATTTTCAGGATTTTCTTCTTTCATGTATTGTATGTCTTCACTTAAAATTAAAAGTCAATATTTTTTGTCAGTCTTCGTAATTTGTTTTCTCTGCATCAGCCCAAAGGTTTTCGAGCTGATAAAAATCGCGTGTGCTGTCAAGAAAAACATGCACAACGACGTCGATGTAGTCTATCAAAATCCATTCCGAATTTTCGAAACCTTCCTTGTTAAATGGCCTTACCTTACATTTTGTACTCACATCATTGATAATATGATCTGCAATAGCGTCAACCTGGGTGCGGGAATTGCCGTGGCAAATGACAAAATAGTCGGTTACAGCTGTATGGATTTTTTTCATATTCAAACTGACAATATTTTTTCCTTTTCGCTCTTGAATGGTGTCAATAACCACACTAAGAATATCTTCAGCATTGTCTGTCAGGTGTCTTTTTCTCATCTTTAGCTTTTAATAAAAAACAAAGTTAGCCATTTTTAGTTCAAACAATCAAAATGAAAAATCAGCCATTTTATATAGCAAAGATATAGGTTTGATTGTTAAATTGTTACAGTTTAAATGTGGGCTAAATCCTATTTGATGTGCAGAGGATTGTTTTATTGATTCTGAATCCATTATCTCGTTGTGCATCACTGCCATTATCTCGTTGTGCATCACTGTCTGATTCTTTGTTTAACTTCTATGTTGAAAAACAAGTTTTTTTGCTAAAATTATTTATTTTTCCCTTTTTTTCTCTTTGTAAAGCCATAACTGTTCAATTCAAGGGGCTGTCAAGGCCGGAGCGAAGCGGAGTTTATATAG
>Ga0208244_100113_pt1 | contig 111532 bp, 102 predicted proteins | sample SubbioCR12Aug_5A_FD_184828 | JGI IMG/M metagenome (GOLD analysis project Ga0208244, IMG submission 184828) | Serpentinite rock and fluid subsurface biosphere microbial communities from McLaughlin Reserve, California, USA - CR12Aug_5A (SPAdes) | ecosystem: Environmental > Terrestrial > Deep... | reverse complement strand
TACTCATATCTGAAGTCGACTCAGGGGGCGGTACCATCATTTTGAGGAATTTTGAATTAAGAATATGGAATTTAGAAGGTTAGAGAGAATTTTCGGCTGACAAAAACATTAGTTTAAACTAATGTTGTGAGATGACTGTATTAAATAAGGAATTAATTAACAAATTAAGGATGTTGAGAGTAAAAGCAAATCTTTCTCAAAAAGATGTTGCCATTAGAATGGGAATAAAAGGTAAAGCAGGACAGAGCTATATTGCCCAGCTTGAAAGCGGTAAAATAACAAATCCGAGAATCGGCACAATTATTGATTATCTTAATGCCTGCGGCGGTAAGCGGATGGAGTTTTTTCAAGTTCTGGATAAGATGCTCGCAAAACAAGAACAGGACGAGATTGTATCCAATATCAAACTGCGTGAAGAGTCGCTGAGTAAGAAAGTCAAAGGCAGAACATTAAAACAGAAAATCGAAAGGGATGCAAACTTATATCTGAGCAGTGTCAAATATCAGAGAAAACCGTCAGAACAGCTGAATCAGAGAATCTTAAAAGATAAGATTGAGAAAAAAGTAAGAATGCTTTTGTCTAACCACAAGACTGATGTGAAACTGATTTCGCATTATCTTGAATTTGCCGGGCATATTTTACAACGGGCATTGAGTCCTGATTATAATCCGCCATTAGATTATAATTTATGGTTAAGACCAGGCATGATAAAAATCTTATTGAGCGAGATTTCGCATATCGTGTATCAGACGGTCAGAACTGAAAAGCGAAAACTGGTGAGAAGAAAACTGCCGTCCACTGAAAAGCAGAAAAAGATGGTTTTAGGTCTGGTTAAGTATCGGCAAGTCATCGAACAGATTGAATATGAAGTGCACCAACTGCTCAATGAATTGCAAGTTAACCTTGCTTTATATCTCGCATATAAAAACTATGCGCGGATGTGTTATAAAGCAATGAAAAAGTGTTATCTTAAAGACGAGTCGCTCTTAACCCAAAAATTTGTCGAAGCTAAAAAGACCTGGCTGTTAATGGGGTTGGATGATGGGGTGATGGAGAAAATTAAGCAGGTAGTGATGGAAGTTTATAAGAAGTTGGTTGTGATTGGTTCGGTTTAGAAATACTCAAGGTTATAACATCGCTCTATATAGTTACGAATATAATATTAATGTCATACTGAACTTGATGCAGTATCGCATTACAATTTTAATCTGAGACCCTGAATTAAATTCAGGGTGACAAATTATATTGCAGGGCAGACCTGCAGGTCTGCGAAGCAAAAGCAAAGTTAGAATCTTATTTACATCTAATCAATTTTGTTTTTCTAAAGGATGAATCGACCGGTTGATTATTTATTCACCTGTTTGACATGCACGGTTTGCTGGTCAAAAGGAATACCGATACCGAGTTGGTCAAGCGTGGTTTTGATAAGCAGGCGCAGTTCACGCTCAGCCTGCCATTGAGTCTGGGGCTGAACTTTGGCAACAATGCGAAGGGTTATACCTGCTTTGCCAAATCCTATCACTCCTTGTACAATTGGTTGTTCCATAATTATTGACTGATTTTCTTTCGCCCATGCTTGGGCAATCTGCTCAATAATTTTGAACCCTTTGTTAATATCAAAATCATAGTCAAAGTCAATCGGCACAATCACGCGCATAAAATCACGGTTAAAATTGCCAAAACGGGTCAGCTCGCCGTTGGGAATCGTGCGCAGGATACCGGAAAATTCACGATACTGAGTTGTGCGGAGCCCGATTTTTTCAACGGTGCCGGATTCGTTGCCGACATTGATAACATCACCAACACTGATTAAGTCTTCAAAGAGAATAAAGAAACCAGAGATAAAGTCACGAATCAGAGTCTGGGCACCAAAACCGACCGCCAAACCAATTACGCCAGCACCAGCCAGAATCGCACCATAATTAACGCCAAATTCCCGCAAAACCGCAATAATCGCAATAAAAAAGGCGAGATATCTTAAAAGACTGTTTATTAACGGGATGATGGTCAAAGCGCGGCGTTCTTTATGTTTTCTTAAATAGCGTTTCAATATCCAGGTGATGAGTTTGAAAGCAAAGAAGATGACAACAATGATAACAATTATATTAAGAATTTTGAAAAGCAGATGACCGAGTTTTTCCGGATGAGTAAATTTTGCGTAAAACTCTTCTAAAAATTCCTGCCAGACCATAATATACCTTATAATGAAATGCATAGATTGTCAATAAAAAATTTGATGGAATATAGAATTAAGAATGTAGAATACAGAATAAGAAATAATTTTCAAGCACGGCTGGTTTGATGTCAGAAATAAATTCAAAATTCTAAATTCAAGGTTCTATATTCTTATTTTCTTGACATTCGTAAATTATATAGTAGAATAGATTTATGGCGGTGTAGCTCAGCCTGGCAGAGCAGGAGAATCATAATCTCTTGGTCAGGGGTTCAACTCCCTTCGCCGCCACTTTCCGATATTCAAGAGAATATCGAATTGTAAATTGGAAATTATAAATTTTAAAGTTCAAAAATTAGGAGGCCCTCATGGGTTTACAAAAAGCTAAATATATTTGGATGGACGGCAAGCTCGTTCCATGGGACGATGCCAAGATACATATTAATTCTCATGTGGTTCATTATGGCTCTGGTGTGTTCGAAGGTCTGCGTTGTTATAAAACACCAAAAGGTTCGGTCGTTTTCCGCCTGCAAGAGCATACGGACCGGCTCTTTAACTCGGCAAAAATCTACCGGATGGATATTCCATTTGCAAAAGACGATGTGAATAAGGGTGTTGTGGAAACTATCAAAGCCAATGAACTGCCTGAATGTTATATCCGACCGCTGGTTTATCGCGGTTATAATGAACTGGGCGTGAATCCGTTCAACTGCCCGGTTAATGTCGCAATCTCGACTTTTTACTGGGGTGCTTATTTAGGCAGCGGCTCAACTGAAAAGGGTGTTGATGTGATGGTTTCGTCCTGGAACCGAATGGCACCAAATACATTCCCGGCAATGGCAAAGACCTGTGCCAATTATATGAATTCGCAGTTGATTAAAATGGAAGCGATAAAATACGGTTTTGTCGAAGGCATTGCCCTGGATGTGTATGGTTTTGTGAGTGAGGGTTCGGGTGAAAATATTTTTGTGGTGAAAGACGGCAAGATTTTCACACCGCCGCTACACGCAACTGTTTTACCCGGTATTACCCGTGACTCGGTCATAAAAATTGCCCGGGATTTAGGATATGAACTGCACGAAACCAAGTTCTTACGCGAGTTCTTATATATTTCTGATGAAGTCTTTTTCACGGGCAGCGCCGCAGAAATTACGCCGATCGGCTCGATTGATAAGATTATGATTGGTAAGGGCGGAGTTGGTGAGATAACCAAGAAACTGCAGAAAGAGTTCTTCGCAATCATAAATGGAGAAAAAGAAGACCGATATGGTTGGTTGACACCGATAAAGTAATATATAGGAAAAAGTATCGATAGGATTCAGATGATCGTAGAAAAATCCGAAGCACTAAATCCTAAATTCGAAACAATCTCTAATACTAAATGACCAAAATTATAAACATTTTTAATTATCGTAGAATTGGAATTTGGAATTTGTTTAGAATTTCGAAATTCGAATTTCGGATTTCCAATCTTGAGAAATAAAAAAGGTGTCGCAATAAATGATGAAGATTGGTATTGGTTCGGACCATCGCGGATACCGGCTCAAGGATAAATTAAGACTGTTTCTGGTTATGCAGGGTTATAAAGTCAATGATTTTGGCGTTTTCTCAGAAGACCGGGCTGATTATCCGCTGGTTGCTTTTAAATTAAGCCAGTCAATCAAAACCACGCAAAAGCCGAAGGCACCAAAGATTGATATGGGAATACTTATCTGCGGTTCGGGTATCGGGATGTCGATTGCGGCGAATAAAGTGAAAGGGATTCGAGCGGCATTATGCCTGACTCCGGAATTTGCCAGGCGGGCGCGCAATCATAATAATGCTAATGTACTGGTTTTAGCCGCTGATTTTACATCTTTGCCAAAAGCAAAAGCGATTGTACAGACATTTCTAACCGAGAAATTTTTAAAAGAACGGCACGCAGTCAGAATTAGACAAATCAAAAAGTTAGAAGTATTAACTTAAAGCAAAAATCTATTCAGTAACTCTGAGATAGAGCAGTGCAGTTGCAATCGGAATCGCAATCGCACTGATAATTGTAGCATAATCCTGCCACCATTTAAAAGTTGTCCGCGGCACCACAATAATATCACCAGGTTCGACCAGGGGATTGGTTTTTGCCGAAATTTTCTTACCCAGACGACGAATATAAACACCGCGGTTATTGGCATAATTGGTCGGTCCGCCGGCCTGGCCGATATAATCACTGCTGCGGAGGTTAGCGGAAAAAAGAAATGCACCCGGATTGGTTACTTCTCCCTGCACATAGACCAGTGTATTCATGGGCGGTACGACCAGAATATCGCCGCTACGCATAAGCAGGTCGGCAGTTGTGTCTTTTTCAAAGAGAATTCTGTATAAGTCAATTGGAATTTTTAAACGACTTCCTTTTTCACTTTCCAGACGCTCGATATAAGAAAAAGAAAGGTCAGCCCAGGGCGTGACACCACCCGCCTTGGCAATCATATCCGAGATTTTATTCTGAGGGTTTAACTCATACACGCCTTCAGATATTCGTTCTTTTTCAGTTGTGAGAGCCGATGTGCGCAATTTGGATTCACCCCGTCCAAACAACGCACCTTTAACCGTAACAATACCTTTAACCTGGGGAACATAAATGATATCACCAGATTCTAATCTCGGATTGCTTTCAAGATTGCCAAACATTTCAAACTGTTCGATATTGATATCGGTCCGTTCTGTATTATTGCGAATCAATTTAATATTGGATTTGGAACCGATCGGAGTGACCCCGCCTGCTTTTTCAATTATCTGGGATACCCGCTCAACCGGGAATGCATTATAAACCCCGGGATTTTGAACTTCACCAGTCACAAAAACAATCCCTTTGCGCAAGGCGGTGAGGGTCAGTTTTACCGAAACATCTTTGAGGTATAAACCGAAAGTTTTAGTCAGGGTATCTTGTGCCGAATGCATGGTCAGACCAGATATGACCACAGCATCAACTACATCATAACGGGGAATCGAAACTCCTTTATCAGATACGATTGAACCGACCGGCAGGTTGATTGTCAGTTTGCCTTCATAAGTAATAACCGTACTATAAGAATAATTGGTTTTGCCGGTAATATTTACCAAAAGACCATCGCCCGGCATCAGGATATACTGCTCAGGAATGATGGGCGCTTCAACACCAATAACTTCGGGTATCGGTGCGGTTATTTGTATAAATAAAGCTATGGATAAAATTAATTGCAGCATTGACTTATTTTAGTCAAATCCGCTTTAATGTCAATACCAACAATGCACTGGCACTTTTTAAGATAACAGTGACGAGCAGAGTATTGGCAATACCGAGTATCGGAATCAACATTACCGGTACGACAATTGCACTGATAAATCCGCCCAACAGGTCGCTGGCATATAATTTACCAACAATTGATGTTATGGACTGATGTTCGGTATGGAGTATGCGGTTGGCAATCGGAAATTGGAATCCGACTAATAGCCCAGCCGCAAAAAGAAAGATAAAAAAGTCAATCTGAAAATTAAACAGCCGGGGATATGCTGAGTTTTCCAGTAACAGGAATAAGACACCTAATAATATTAAAATACACAGTTCAGATATGAACAACAGAGTTTTTTTGGCACTTTTGGTTATATTGCCGACAAAACCACCGACAACACTGCCAGTTATAAATGTGGTGAGCAGAATACTGATTTGATAGTAAAGATAGCCGTAACGAATCTGAAAACCTAAAGACAAGACGAGCGTAAATACCATGGCGGCAATACCAGTCGTAAATATTGTGAAGACGATGCGATTAGATTGACGATGCTTTCTCTGCAATAATAATATGAGCACAAGCATAATTATTGGTATTAATAAAATCCGGATATCTGTTTTTTGGGCATAATCAAACAGCGGTTTTAAAGACGGACTGGCAATCGTATTTTTATAATACAGGTTATAAAATAATCCGCGGGGAATGCCGTCTTGATTAATCAGGGAGATGTCGGTCGAGTTTTCTTGTTCAGCTGGGTCAGAATGCAATCGCTGTAATCGGTACTGAATATAACCAGGACTGAAAAGACTGGTTTTGATATTTCTTGTGATAAGACGGTGGTATAGCGTTTCCGCATTGAATTGTTTGGCGGTAGTGTCTTGAAAACTTAGAAACAGGTTAAAATCACTGCTGAGCATTGATACATGGGGGAATACCCGGCGCAATGTCTTAAAATGCGAAGCGATAACATTATTCAGAGTCGGGCTTAGATATGTACTTGAACCAGGAGTGATTGTGACGAGAATGCCGTTATGATTTAGTTTACTGCGACAAATTCGAAAAAACTCTTGAGTAAAGAATCGATTGGTCTGTAATGATAAGGGGTTAATAAAACTGATAAATATCAGGTCGTATCGGGTTAGTTCATTTTCCAGATAATGACGGGCATCGGTATTTACGATGCTTACATTTGGGGTAGACAGTTCCTGCTGAGTGAGCGGGCTCGAAAATTTTTTCATGGTCTGGATCAGAAACGGGTCTAATTCGAGATAAACAATCTGGTCCATATTATATTGCAGCATATGGTTAATCACACCACCGGCACCGCCTCCGATTAAGAGTATTTTTCTGGGGTTGGGATGGTTTAATAAAGGTAAATTGACAAAGTCTTCGATAAAATACTGGTCTGGATAAGGCACACTGACAGTGGGATTGCCGTCAACAAGAAAGATAAGTTGCTCTTCACGATTGATGACCGTAATATTACTGTAAATAGTGTTGACTGAACTCAGAATATTGTAATGAGGATAATTTTTTCGCAGGGTCCAGTGCTCGATTTGAGAAGATGCGAAGACGCCAAAACCGAACAAAATTATCAGACATAAAGAAAAATAATTGACTAAAGAGCGGCGGTATTTATTAATCATGAATACTGCCAGTAAGTTTATTATGCCAAATAGGAAAGCGATTTTGAGCGAGGTTAAATAGGGAATCAGAAGAAAGGACAGAATAACTCCGCCGATAATCGTACCCAAGTTTTCAATGATATATACTGACCCGGGTATTTTTGAATCAAATTTTGTTTGTTGTTGAACGATTAAAGATACCGAAGAAGTGAAAAGAGCGCCGTGCAGAAAACCGATTGGCAGCAGGATAAGAAAAGACGATACAAACATTATCGGTATCGTAACAATCTCACCAGGCAGGATACCCATAACTGGTCTAATGATACGAGTTAATATGATTAATAATGGAAATATCAGGGCAAATGTAAAGATTGCAGATTTATAGCCAGTGCCGGATATTTTCAGCCGCCGAAAAAGATAACTGCCCAATGCTTCAGCAATCAGCCAGTTGCCTAAAATGAGGCCGATTGATAACTCATTACCCTGAAAAACGACCAACAGCTCACGAATCAGCACAATCTGAGCAATAATACCCGAAGCACCAATAATTAATATGACAAGAGGCATATGAAAGGTTAGTTATTGATTGCTATATTGTCAATATTGACGGACTATGCAATTTACCCAGGCTCTATTCTTGAGATTGCGTGTTTTAATTTATACCGATAAAATTTGCGCTACTGCGCATGAAAATAGGTGCCGGGTTTAATGGGGGATGACTATTTTTTTGCTGAATTTTATTGAGTTTTGGTCTTGCGGAGTAATTGATATAAAATAGACTCCTGGTGTTAGATTTTGTTTAACTTGATTTATGGATTGCAGGTCAGGTATTTTTTCTGTTTTCAAAACCTGTCCGGCAATATTAAATATCGTGATTTTTAAATTTCGTAACTGAATATTGTTATTATTAATTTCGGATTGAGGGGTTGGTTGTGCGTGGTCAACATAACTCGCCTGGTCAGAGCGGGAGTGAAGGCGGTTGACAATATCAGTTTTTTCAGTTTGCATTGGTCGGTATTGCCAGAATTCGGTTCGATTATTACCTTTGAACGCATAGATAATCCCGGATAGGGCAGTCAGACTGCCGCCTGCTTTGACAATACTTTTCTTGCTATCCGATGTGTCTTTTGGAATTGTTTCTTTAGGTGTCCATGAGTTTTGAGCAATGTCATAACTCCAGAATTCCTGAGTACCGCCGCCTTTGAAAGCATATATTTTATTAGTATGAGCATCATAAGTTATGGCACCGCCTGCTTTCACTTTTTTCTTACGATTGATGTCAGGATGATTTTGAGGTAATGGTTCGAGTTCGACCCAGGTGTCCCGGACAATGTCATAGCAATAAAATTCATTATACTTGGCGCCGCCTTTTAAAACAAAAATTGAATCTCTGAGCGCAACCATGCAACTGCCATCTCGGAATTTTTTGTTATCTTTGCCTTTGGGAGAAGAGTCTTTATCAATCCATGTTCCCGCAATAGCATTATACGCCCTGAATTTATATTCTTTATTATTTCCCCATAAAACATATACTGATTTGTCATTTTGTGCTCGGGAAACATAAGCCAGCGCAGAACCACCCTTGAAAGCAATAGTTAGTTCACATTCAAAAATCCAACTATCCTGGGCAATAAGATATTTCCAGAATTCTTTGGTATTATTACCTTTGATAGCAAATATTACACTGCGACCTAAATTGTCCTGACCAAAAGTCAATGCCCCGCCCTTTTTGACAGATTTTTTTATCGGTTTGCCAGATTTATACCAGAACGGAATCGATTCTTTCTTTTGCCAGATATCAATGGATGGGTCATAACAGTAAAAATCCAGCGTCTTGTTACCAGGAAAGGCGTAGATTTTTCCTTGCGCAGTAACCAGCGCGCCACCGTCTTTAACTGATTTTTCAATATCCTTCTTTTTTTGCCAACCAAAAGTTATTGGAATTACGGTTAGATTTGCAGATTTCTTGTCATTAGCAGAATTTATATCTCTGGGCGTTTGCGTAGAACATGTAATTTGATAGTTACCGATTATCGCGGTCCAGGTTGTATCAAAACTTATGGTAATAGTGTCATTGGGAGCAAGTCCGGATATGGTTTTGGTCTGGTTATAAATCGAACCAATTTTAAATCTTATTGAAAATGTTTCGGTAACATTGCCCAGGTTTTTAATTTTTGCTCTGGGTGTAATAACAGTACCTTCGGAAATCGTATCTTTAGGCGAGACGATTTCGACAACGGTTCCATCGCGCCGCACATCGTCAATCGGATAGGTGTCTCCATTAACAATATATTCAAAATTGTCAACCGTAATAACTGCAGAAGTGTTGAGGATCTTCCCAGAATCCGGAATCTGAAATATTCCGCTACTGTCTAAATTTGCATTCAATTGGTAGAGATAGGAATTACGGGCAATCAGACGGTTAATAACATCTTGATGTGGATGTCCGTAGTTAAATGGGTGGATACCTTGTGAGAAAATTGTAACTTCGGGACGCAGCGAATCTAAGAAAGTGCTGTTAGAACTGTGTTTACTGCCATGATGATTTGCAATATAAAGATCAATATCTCCGACTACTCGAGCAACAATGGTTTCAACATCACGCTCATTATTAGCTGAAGAACCGGTTAAGTCCCCACCAACCCAGCATTCAAAAAAACCGTATTTTAACAACAATCCGATTGAGCGGTAATTCTCGCCAGAATTAGGAAGAACACTGTCCCCATTCATTACTTTACCATTACTGACAATGCAAATCATAAAAGCACCGCCACCCAGATCCAAAGTTTCTCCTAATTCAATGGTCTTGCGCTTTAAATCTACGATTGATTTATAATTAAGATAAGTAGCGGTCGTATAGGTATCTCCCCGGTCATAACAAAAACCTAATATGGAATCGTTACGACCAGCACCCCCGCTTAAAGAGCAGATAACAACTCGAAAACCACCGATGTGGTCGGAGTGATAATGAGTTGCGATAGTATGGTCTAGATGAGTAATACCTAAATTTCTGATAAATCGAAAAACGGAATCGCCGTAATTACCTTGGGAATCTCCAGCATCAATCAAAACATATTTATTAGTTGGGGAAACAATTAGCGTCGAACTACCTTGATTGACATCAATACAATATATCTTAAGCGGATTTTGTGCCCAGAGAAAATTTAAGAAGATTAATAATATGAATATCCAGTATCTTATTTTCATTTAGTGCTAATGGGGTAGGATCAGTATTTTTCGGGTTGATTTTACCGGCTTTAGTTTATTCTCGGATGGAGTCGCAATTGAGTGCATAAAATAAATACCGGGCGGCAAATTGTTAATCCAGTTTAGAGAATTATAATTTATACGGGCAGGTTGATTGTAGATTGTCCGCGTATGTAATAATCGGCCCGCCGCATTGAATAACTTAATGTCAACAGTTCGGTAAGTTTGATTATTGTCATTCAAAGATGATAATTCTTCACTGATATGATTCGGATTCAATATGGTAAATTGACTGACCTGATAGTTATTATTTAGTATCAGGTCATTATCACGGCGCACCCAGACTGAACAGAGATAGGTTCCTTCATCATTACTCGCAATCTGGTAAGGAGTAAAGATGACGGTATCAATAGTGCCCGGTATCGAGGTTCGCTCAGTTGAATCCTGATATATTATTTGGCTGTTATTTCTGAGTTGGCTGAAAATTTTAACTGAAGTCGGATAACTATATTCAGAATTGTCTTTAATGATTGCAGTCGGTGTGATTGTGTCATAGTAATAGTAGATTACGCCTGAAACAGGTTCTAAAATATTCTGAACTTCGCTGTCATAAAACGCGACGGTGAGTTGACCGGTCTGTTTATCATTGAGAGAGGAGGTATCACCATATACTTCGGTCGAGCAGGTAACCAGATAATTACCGCGCATCGCATACCACATCGTATCAAAAACAACAGTCATTGTATCACCTGGCGCCAAACCAGAGATAGTTTGGATTCGATTATAACTATCTCCGATTCTGAATCTAACTCTGAATGATTCGGTGGTATTACCTAAGTTTTTAATCCGAGCATGGGGCGTGATTATTGACGCTTCGGTAATCGTATCAAGCGGAGATAAAATTTCAAGACAGGCCGCATCCCGTTGAACACCGGTTAATATATATTCATCACCATTTACAGTATAAGATGCCTGATTAACAGTAACTACTGCAGTAGTATTTAAAATCCTGCCTGAACCAGGCGGAATCAGACCGCCCGTAGGATTATCATTCATTTGATAAATATAGCTGTTACGTGCGGCTAAGCGGTTCAATGCTTCTTGATGCGGATGTCCATTATTATTCGGCACCGTGCCTTGAGATATGATAGCTGCGGTTGGTCGCAGCGAATCTAAAAAAGTAGGATTAGAACTGTTACGACTGCCATGGTGACTGACCTTTAAGACGTCAACTTTTCTGACAACAGGGGCAACTTTAGTTTCAACATCGCGTTCGCCAGAAATATTATAACCAACCAGATCACCAGCAGTAAAAAATCTAAAGAGTCCATATTCAAGCACCCATGCCAGAGAGCGGTAATTTTCACCAGAAGTGGGCAGAACACTGTCGCCATTCATAACTTTACCATTACGGGCAACACAAAACATAAACGCACCGCCACCCAAATCCAAAGTTTCACCCAAAGTTACAGTCTTACGCTTGAGACCAACAGCTGCTTTATAAGCAAGAAAAGTTGCGGTGGTATAAGTATCGCCGCGGTCATAACACCAGCCTAAAATTGAATCGTTATTGTTCGCTCCGCTTAAACCATATATTACCCGCGCCATTCCACCAATATGGTCTTCGTGATAATGGGATGTGAGGATATGGTTGAGATGGGTGATTCCCAAATTCCTTAAGAATGTTAATACAGTATCGCCATAATTTCCCAGAATATGACCGGCATCAATCAAGATATACTGGTTTGTTGGCGAAACAATCAACGCCGCATCACCAGTATTAACATCAATCTGATAAATTTTTAGCTGGTCGGCGTGAATTACGCTGACAATGAAACCGACTAATAAAATACCCTTTACCAAAAAACGCATGAATTATATTATACTTCAGAAACTGCCGCTAGTCAATTTTTATCTGGTTGCAGATTTGATTTTGTCTTCAATGGTCTGTTTTTTATCGCGGCGGTCATCGATTTTGACTGTGGTCAGCAGTCGTTTCGCACCCATTTTTAGCTGGGCTTTGTGGATTTGTAAAATAAGCTCGAAAATATCTGATAAGTCACCTTCAATCGTCGTACCCATTGAGCTGACCTGATATTTTAAGCCGCTCTTTTTTATTATCTTGATACTCTTACGGACATATTCACCGACACTTGGATTTTTTGTACCAATTGGCACAACACTTATATCAACAATTGCCATTGTTACCCCCTACAGAGTTTTATGTAATTATTGGTTTTGTCCGCAATAGGGACAAACTTTTGTATCTTTTATAATCGGTTTCTGACAAGACACACAACAACTTATCTTTTGATTACAGGGCCGGCAAAATGGTGCGTTGTCTGCAATCGGTTCGTGGCAATAGGGGCAGACACATTTTTCAATCTTTTCAACTTTTGGTTCAGGTTTTTGTTCAGTAATAGGTTTTTGTTTATTACGGTGATTTTCAATCGCCTTGTGTAGTGCATCCGCACCTAAATTCGAACAATGTAATTTATTCGCGGGTAAACCGCCCAGTTCATTCGCAACATCGTTGTTGGTAATTTTCATTGCTTCGTCTAAGGTTTTTCCGATTGCCATTTCGGAAACCATGCTTGATACGGCAATTGCTGCGCCGCAGCCAAAAGTTTTAAATTTTACATCAACCAGCCGATTATCTTTAACTTTAATATAAAAAGTCATCATATCACCGCAGACCGGATTGCCGATTTCGCCGATACCGTCGGCATCAGCAATCTCACCGACATTGCGGGGACTTCGAAAATGGTCCATTACTTTTTCTGAATACATGTGGTTACCTCAAATCGCAAAACTCATAACTCAAAACCTATTTTATTCGAGCTCCAAAGAAAATTCTCTTAAATTAAACCAGAAACCGGTTTTTTCAATATAGTCAATCTCTGCCTGTATTAATTCATAATGGGCTTTTTCCATTTTTACGAGCCGTTCATACATCTCTTTGGCATTTGAGTCAGTACTTAGATTTGCCTGCTCACGGTAGAATTTAATTGCCCGGTCTTCCATATCAAGGGCAGTGCGTAAAGCCGACATCTGGTCCAAGCCTTCACTACCTTTGATTTTTGACTGTTTGGATTTGATTTCTGGAACGAGTTTTTCAATGTCTGATTTTTCAAGTTTTACCGTTATCCAGCATTCTTTTTCCTGCAGCGACGCCCGCTGTTTTTCCAGGATTGTCATATGTTCGAATTCATCAGAAGCGAGACGGATAAACATATTTTTACCCGATTCGTCTTTGGTCTTATAGCCGAAATCAAGATATGTTTTTAAACCGGTCTTTTCTGAACTAATCGCAAGCTCTAAAGCTTTAACTGGGTCGTAAGTCATATTAGATGCTTTCTTTCATTGCCGATAATTTTCGGATATGCTCTTTTTCCTGGACAATAATTTTATCAACGAGCGGCTTATATCGCTTTTTTACTAAATTAAGAATTTCGGTATAGAAAAGCATAGTCTCTTTTTCAAATTGGAGTGCATAGTCCAGAAGCGCATTGGGAGTTTTAACTTTGGCGATGTAGCTTAATGCTTTATCACTGCCCAAAAAGAATTTGGAATCAGTAATTGCCTGCAAATAAAGACCCATTTCGTCTAAATTAAATGGTAAAGCACGGGGGTCATCTTTGACAATATTATATAATTTCTTATAGGTTTTTTCGTGCTTGATTTCTTCGCCGGCCAGATAATTAAACAGCTGGGATAATACTTTGGACTTGGTCTTTTTGGCGGCACTGATATAAAACTCCTGACCGGTCTTTTCGGTCTTTACGGCCATTTCAATTACTTCAATCGGTGAATAAAATATCGGCATAAAAGTCCTTTCTGTTTATACAGTCTACTCTTTATATAGACTCTGTCAATAATACAATCGATTCTTCTTAGATCGTGAATTTGCCGTTCTTATAGATGACTTTGCCGTCGGCACGGACTTCAGCATCTTTACGCATATCACAAATCATATCCCAGTGCAAACTCGATTTATTTTTACCGCCGGTCTCGGGATAACAAGAGCCCAATGCGAGATGAATCGTGCCGCCGATTTTTTCATCAAACAGGATGTTTTTAATATGCCTGGTTATGCCATAATTAGTACCAAAGGCAAACTCACCAATTCGTTTGGCACCAGGGTCCATCGCAATCATTGATTTTAAATAATCAAGACCTTTGCTGGCCTGAACTTCGACAACTTCACCTTTTTTAAATCTGAGCATAACATCATTCACTTCCCGACCCTGATAAACACAAGGGAAACCATAAGTAATAACACCTTCAACTGAATCTTCTAAAGGTGTGGTAAAAACTTCGCCATCTGGAAAGTTTTCATGACCTTCACAGCTAATCCATTTTCTGCCCTGGACTGATAAAGATAAGTCAGTGCCTTTGGTTTTAATTGTTATTTTCTTGATTTTGGACAGGTCTTTGATTAATCGGTGCTGTTCTTTAGCAATTTCCAGCCATTTTTTAATCGGGTCTTTTTCATTGAGGTAACCAGCGGCATAGATAAATTCGGTAAAATCATTCAAAGACATTTCCGCATCCTGTGCCTGGGCATTGTCCGGATATGCGGTTAAAGACCAGTGCAATTCACCTTTGGCAGCCCGGTCTAATCTTCTTTCCAGAAGTTTACCAGTCGCCTTGCGCCGTAAACTCAATTTTTTCGGGTCAAAATTGGACAATCCTTTGCGGTTATATTCGGCAATAATATAGAGGTAGTGGTCGATTTTTTCAATTTCATATTTCTCAATCGGCGTTAAATATTCGAGCTGTTCTTTACTCGCTTGTTCAAAGAAAATCTCAGTTAAACCTTCGCCAAAATAGGTAACATAAGGATTGGCACCTTTTTGTAATGCCAGACGATAGACTTCCTTAATTAATGGGTTAGCCAGTTCAGTTGATTTTATCTGCAATAAATCGCCTTTTTTTATACCCAGCGAATAGTTAACTAATACATCAGCCCAACGCTGAATTCTTGGGTCAGTCATTTATTCCTCCTGATATAAGCCACGGATAGACACGGATAAAATATCATAGTTATCTGCATTTTTATTTGTGGCATTTAAATTTAGTAAGTATAAACTGAAATAAACATCTGGTCAAGTTGTATAATTACTATTAAGATATTGACAATAAGGTGAATATCTATATATTAAAATCTGTGCCTTTAAAGATTACTCGTAAACAAGCGCGGGAACTTTTTCTTAAGAAACAACTATTAGCTGATAATATAACACCAATAGGAAAACCTGGGACTTATAAAATTATTGACCAGCTTGGTTATGTCCAAATTGATACAATCAGCGTGATTGAACGGTCGCATCATCTTGTGCTTTTTACCCGTAACCCAGAATACAAGCATAATCATCTGCACGAGTTGCAGGCAAAAGATAAAAAGATATTTGAGTATTGGGCGCATGCCGCATCATTTGTGCCAATGAAAGATTATCGGTATTATCTGCCACGAATGAAACAAAAGCATGTTTATGGTTCGTGGATTAGTAATTGGATAAAAGAAAACCGGAAAGTCTTAAAGATTGTCAGAAGCCGGATTGAAAAGGACGGGGAGTTAAGCGCGAGTGATTTTTCTGACGAACCAAACCGCAAGCGCGGTCCGTGGGGGGACTGGAAACCGGCAAAAATGGCGCTGGAGATTCTTTTCTGGCAGGGAATTCTGATTGTCAAAGAACGGAGAAGTTTTCAGCGTGTGTATGATTTGACTGAACGGGTTTTGCCAAAAGGACTGGATTTATCAATGCCGAGTGATAAAGAAGAAAAAGAGTTTTTTGTAAAGCGGGCTTTGAAAGCACTGGGTGTTGCGAGCGAATATGATATGCGTAACTATATCTCGATTAAAAAGAACTTAACGCCATATATCAAGTCGATGCTGAAAACAGGGGAGATTGAGCCGGTTGAGATTGAGGGTTTAAAAAATCCGTATTATATTTTAAGTAAAGATTTAGTAAAATTGAACAAAGATAAAATTAATCCAAGTAATCAAGTTCATTTTCTGTCCCCATTTGATAATTTGATAATCATAAGAAACCGGACTAAAGCATTGTTCGGTTTTGATTATACTTTAGAGTGTTATGTTCCAAAACATAAGCGAAAATATGGTTATTTCAGTTTACCGGTATTATGGCATAGTGAACTGGTCGGTTTAATTGACTTAAAAGCAGACCGGGTTAATCAAACTTTATTGGTTCAGAATCTGCATCTACATAAGCATAAGATTGACTATAAAAAATTCAGACCAGCATTTAATAAGACATTAGACAATATTGCCCAGTTTCATAAATGTTTGAAAATACAGTTTAATAATAATATCTCACATAAGATTATTAAGTATCTATTGTAAAAACAGGGACGCTTCTCTTTAATAAATTTATGAGTCAATCGGTCTGCCAGACCCGGTAGACAATCTTATAAGCAATCGAGCAGGCAATCTACTTGACAGTCGAGTCAGCAATTAAGTAGATAATCTACTTAATAATCGATTAGACAATGAGTTAAACAATATAGAAGGCAGTCGAGCGGACACGTCAGGGGGCTGTGGAGTAGACTGTCAGCTGGACTGCTGAGAAGGTTATCTGCTTGACTGCCGAATCAGCAGTTTAGTTAATTGTCGGGAAGGCGAAGCATACCGCAAGTAATTAAAAAATCAAAAATCAAACATCAAAAATCAAAATGAAATATCAAAATCCAAAAATTAATAATTAAAAATTATAAGCTGTGTTTATCAGTGTTTGTCTGTAGTTAAAATAATTCTTTTTCTGGATTCCCGTTGTCACGGGAATGACTATAAATCTGTGTCAATCTGTGTTGCTATCGCTACGCTACGCGTCCATCTGTGGTTAAAATTATTCTTTGTCTTCGGTCTTTTCTGTGGTTTTCTCAGTATCTTTCTGACTGTTTTCAAAATCGAGCCACATTTCTGATTTGATTTGGGTCAGTTTCTGGATTCGCAGGAATTGGAGCAAACCGTTCATATCCAATGCCCGATAATGGTCTTCAATCTGGAGTTCTTTGGGTAAAAATCTGAAGAATGCGCCCGAGCCAAGATTGTCATCAAATTTTAACAGGTTTTCACCAATCACTTCACGGATTGCAGACTCACTGGGAATCGGAAAAGTGATTGGTCCGGTTTTGGGTTGGGCAAAGATAAACATTAATCCGGAAACATCAGTTACTTTGGCGTCTTCTTTGTTGAGTGCCTGTTTGATAATATAGGTATAAAGTCCGCCCAATAAATGGATGATATGAACTTGCTTATTCTCGATAAAATAGGGAAAGCCGTCAATCGAATCAACATACTTTGCAAACAACTTTTTTAGGAATAATGGTATCAATTTATAATGATAACCGATTGTACCAGTGCCTTCAAATACTCTGGTCGTACCGGTTGTTTCTTTTAAATACCGGACAAATGCCCGCTTTTCTTTTTCTTCTACCCGCATCAGTTCATATGATTTGCCGCCCAGAATAAACCGCTCGCTTAAGTAAAAGACCTGTCCTAAAAAAGTACCAGACTCGGCATTATATACTGAATACGAGCCAAAACTTTTTTCCTGGATATTGGAATGAATTTTGCCGTATTCGACTTTCTTTTCCAGTTTGTCAGTCAGAAAATAGATGCCAGATTTGGCAGGTTGCAGATAGTCCTGACCGACCAGATAATTAAAGACCTGTTTTTTAAGTTGAGGCGATTCAGACAGATAATTTTCTGTGATGTTATCAATCGCATCAAGCGTCAAGCCGATTCGGCGTCTCTGAAACGCATAAGAGAAAATTTGCTGGGGAAGAGTGGATAAGGATGCAGAATACGAGTGCTCGTATAAAGTACCGGCTTTGGCACATTCAAAAAAGAGCTCGAATAATATTTTATCAATGAATGATAAATAGATACCAACCGCATAGAGATAATTTTGATTGCGACGATTACCTCTGCCAATTCGTTGCAATAAAGAACTGATGTTAAAGGGCGGACGGTACTGGACAACACAATCAACATCACCAATATCAATGCCCAATTCCAGAGTTGAAGTCGCACATAAAATGCCGCGCGGTTCACGGGTCATCAGATGTTCAATCTGCTCCCGTTCTTTTCGTGCCAAAGACGAGTGATGAACCCAGACCGGATAAGGGCATTTTTTCTGTTTCAAGGTCTGTAAAAATCCTTCAGCTAGACTGCGGGCATTGAAAAACCAGAGAATTTTTCGAAAGTCTTTTTGGATAAAATGGTTGATTAGTCTGGGAATATAGTCATTCTGACCAAGCACTAATTCATAATCGATTTCACGCGACAGTTTGACACAGATGACCTGAATGTTTTCTGGATTGGGAAAATATAAGTTACTCATTGTTAAATCATCGACTGTAGCTGAGAGCGCACAATAACTAAGCTGCTCAGTTTTACCCATACTTTTTCTTAACCGTTCTAATCGGGTAAGTAAGATTCGTAACTGGTCGCCGCGGGGCGTGTTGTTTAATAAATGGAGTTCATCCAAAATCACACCGGACAGATTGGCAAATATTTTGGGATGACGGCAGAGCATAGAATCAAAGGATTCGGGAGTAGTTATAAGGATAAATGGCAGGTCTTTTTCGTTGATGGTCGGATAATCGCCAGTTTTCCTATCAATCTTTAATTCTAAATATGTTACAGGGTCAACAAGCCGGCGATATAAATCATTAACCAAAGCACGGGTTGGTGAGATATATATTATTGCAAAACGATTCGAGCCATGTTCTAATGCTCTCTCAATCATGGGTGCGACCACTGCTTCGGTTTTGCCAGAAGCGGCCGGTGAAACAACCAGGACATCTTTGCCAGACATTATTGCAGGTATTGCCTGTTTCTGCACTTCAGTTAGATTTCCAAAACGGCTGAAAAAGGGGAAATAGGTCCGGTGAAGAAGTTCTTTGATATTTGTCATATTATCTGGTCATTGCGAGGGCGTTGCGAAAGCAACCCCGAAGCAATCTCCAATTTTAGAGATTGCCAGGGTTGGCTTACACCAACAGCGCAATGACAATGGACTGAATATTAATTTACTGCTAATTTTCGGTTTATTCTAATTACATCCAAGCTTTCGACAGTGTACTTTAGAAAGAAGCGGATGCCGTTGTCCTGATAGCGCAAAGCATTAGTCAATATTTTTTGCTTGGTTGAGTCTGCTAAAGACAAATCTGGAAAAGCAATCTTATAGTGTTTAACCAGAGTCTCAAAACAAGCATTAAGATGCTCTTCACTGAGCGGGTTAAGATTAATATCATTATGCGATAATTGTTTGAGCCGTAAGGCAGCTGGTTCAGGAGTCATAGCCAGGATTAACAAGACATAAGCATCTTTATAAATATAAGGAGTTGGCCGCACTTGATTATGCAGCATTTGTTTATTGAAATGTTTTAAGGTCGGGTCATTGTGCGAGACCCGAATCATACTTTCCAGAAAATTGACTCCCCGCTCAAATAAAAGATTGTTCCATAAGAATGCAATGGTCTCGACTTCATCGAGTAATAAAACCAATCCATTATAATTGAGTTTTCGGGACAGATAGGATAAGCCCGATATTAGATAACAATAAAAATCTGCCGCAGTGGAAAAATCATAAAGAGCAGGGATGTTCCAACCGCCAGAAATACGATAAGGCGACATATACTTGTCGGTTTTTGTTGAAGTGCCGACTGCATATTCTTTGGTGCTTTCCGCTTCAATCCACTGCCAGAAGACTTCAGATTTTAAACTCTGGTCATCGATTTTTGACAAGCGTTTTAATACTGGTGCGAAAAAGATGTGTTCTTTAATACCGAGATAATCGGGCTCTGTGTACTGCTGAGTCGCATCGCGCATTAAGTCGCGAAATCCGGCTTCAATGTGGTTGTTGCTAATGCTACGCTTCGCGTCAGTTATTGGTTGTTTGTTGTTGGATAAAAATCGCAGATTGGCAATCAATTCGCGATAGATTCGTTTGGGCCGGGCTGGCGCAGTTTCTTCAGTTGATAATTCAACTGAGGAGACCAGAAAATTCTTTTTGAGTGCCTGGCTGCGGATATATTCTAAAAGATGCGATTTACCCGTGCCATATTCACCTTCAAAAATAATAGTGCCGCCTTTGCCATTAGTAAGACTGGTTAAAGCAGACGAGATAAGATTAATTTCGCGTTCCCGACCAAAAGTAAAATCCGCGACATCCTGGGTCGGCACGATTCCTAATCTGAATGCTTCAATCATGCGATGGGCTTTGATTTTTAATTCTTCTTGGCTTAAAACGACGCCGTTTTCAGGAACCTGGTCGTGATATTCTGGTTCCAGTCCCTGAATCCGATTGGATGGAATCCATAACTGCAGACCCGAGTCAAAACGGATTAAACATTCGGTCTGAATACCGGCTGATGATTTACGGATTGATAAAAGTTCACCGGCGCCAAAAACCGGATGTGAAACTTTTTTATTATTTATCATACTTGTAACCACGGATTAACACAGATGAACACGGATAATTTTTTTATACATCTTTAGCAAACTAAAACTCTGAATCGGTTACTTCCTGTTTGGTTTGTGTTTCGAGCTTTTTACCAGTAGTCTTGATTATTTTCTGGGTTTCTTTACTGCTTGTTAAAATTGATTGCAGAGAATCGGGTTCATTGCGGACTCTTTGCAGGGTTTCAATCAAACTGACCACAAAGAGCCGGCGATAACTGATATCATACGCAAATGCTTTGGCAGATTCGTCCGCAATATGCTCAATTAATGCCTGTGCTTTATCTTTATCCAGTTTGAACGAGTAAGCGGTTTCAAAGATAGAGACCAGTTTTTGACCGAGAGAAATCAGAAAATCTTCAGGTGCAATACCGAGTTCTTCCAGATTAATTTTCACTCCTAAGGGATTGACCTGGGAAAAGACACTGCGCAAGCGCTGTTTTAATGCTTCGTACACGCCGCCCGAACCTTCTAATAAAAGATTTTCATCTGGGATTGCATAGAAAAACATTGCGCCAGGCAACCGGCTGTTGCCGCATTCATCAACAATCTGGCGCAGGTTATCCAAAGCTTTGCGCTTGTCTTTTGAGCTGGACATTGAAATGCCGCGCTCAGCTTCATCAAACAGAAAAATAACACCATTGTAACCAATCAGATGTAACCATTGAATCAGACTTCTTATCATCCGAAAGGCGGTCGATTTGTCAACCCGCTCTGAGATACGGTAACGGGCTTTGATATCTTTGGAAATGTCTTCTGCTTTGAGATATTGTAAAACTGCCTGAAACTCTTCATAATTATCACTGGCAATATTAAAGAAAGCAGATTTAACCGCATTCAAGAAACTGATGCTCTCAACGCCTTTTAATACATTTAAGTAATCATTAATTGCATCGATGTGATTGATTTTTTCTTTGACCGAGTTGTACCAGTGCTCGATAAACGCTTCAATACCAGTAATCGGCGGAGTCATAATATCATTATCCGGGGCTGGTATCTGAATATTATTGATAACCTGTTTGTAAACCAGTTCCAGCTTGTCAAACGGACATTCAGTCGGATTTAAAGCAACATAAGCAACCACATAATTATTTTTAAAAGCAAGATTGCGGATTGAATAAAGAAAATGGGTTTTGCCGCCGCCATAATTGCCAATCACGATTTTGAATGAAGAGAGATGATAGTTTTTCAAGATGCCGTTTAAGTATTCAGAATCGACTACTTTGAGATATTTATCGAGTCCGATGGTAAATTCTTCAATACCTATTTCCGGCGGCGTGCCAGTACTGCCGAGTTTGTTGATAATTAATAATGCTTCGCGTTTATCCATGCTTAATCTATTTTTTAACCACGAATAAGACGAATGAAACTAATAACACGAATTTTAAATTTCAAGGGTTATTCGTGATATTCGTATATTAGTGTCATTCGTGTTCATCTTTTCTAAAAGCAATTGTTTGATAATAAGTGCCGTCACCGGTTTCTTTATCCGGCACCCAGAGCGATTTTGCTCGGTCTTCAGTAATCGCAAAAGTAGCGACTGATAATTGGATATTTGACATCAAAGCGCTGTCAGTTTTCAGCCGGAATAAGTCATAACTGTACTGGATGCGGGAATAGTCAGTAAAATGAGATTTGGTTGGGTCGGTCTTAAAACTTTTTCCCTGCATTAATATGACAACTTCGGTCAATAAATCGAACAGGTTGACTTTTTCTCCAAAATTGAGACTGTTCAGTTTGAGATAACGACTATAAGCTTGTTTGATAATATTTAAGAAGTCCAGGTATTGGTTCCATTTGACAGTAAGATTTTGGTCAAAAGATTTTAGCGTTTCAACAATCGCAACCGGTTCTAAGTTCAGTTTCTTGATTAATTCTTTTTCTGGTCCCCACCAGATGGTTGCTTCACCATTATTAAAATCGAATTTTATCGTATAGAATTTCACCCGCAGAACTGGTAGTTGTCCTTTTAACTCACCAAATCCGGATAACAAATCTTTAAATTGATTACCGATATTAAAACGAAATTCTTGTTTAGAGTTATCTATTTTTTCCTGTTCTTGCGCGTAGAGGTTTTTCAGTTCCTGAAATAATTTAGTCTCGCCGAGCATTTCTGGCAGGGGAGGGGTGTTTAACTGTCTGCTGATGTCTGAGATATGTGCTTCAATTTCATACGGTTTGGCACTTATCTGTTCTGGTGTTAATGCGCCAAGCGTGTCCAGCTTCTTTTTAATTTTCGTTAATTGTGAGATTAATTTTTCTAAATCAGATAGCATATTTCCTTTATAAAGTCTAATCTAATATTATAAGTTTAATTTAATCAATGTCAATCCCATAAATTATTCTATATAGATATGCTTGACGGATGCATATTTTATGATATTTTATAGTATGTTTTATAAAACAGCGAAATTATTAATCATATTCATCACACTTTTATTTTCCCAAACCAATTGGACAAAATATGCGAATAATCCAGTTATGGTGAAGACTAATTTCCTTACCGAGTTTTATGCAATTGGACAACCGACCGTGATTATGGAGAATGATACTTTTAAGATGTGGTATTGCGCAGCCGGGATTGACCATCGCGGCAGGATTTTGTATGCATATTCAGTCGATGGCATCAACTGGACTAAGTATCAGAGTGGAGCAATAGTATTAAATATCGGCAGTGCGGGTGAATGGGATTCAAAATGGCTGGATACACCAGAGATTGTGCGTACTCCGACTGATTATAAATTATATTATTATGGAGATGTTGTTGATACTTTTCCGCCGCATAGTGCGGCAATCGGTCTGGCAACATCGGCAAACGGTATTAACTGGACCAAGCATCCGAATAATCCGATTTTTACCAAAGGTGAGAGTCTTTCCTGGGAAGGACACTGGATTGAATCACCAGCAGTTTTGTATGACGAAGGTATTTATAAGATGTGGTACACGGGTGTGCCGTATGACTGGCGCATCAGAATCGGTTATGCGACTTCGCCAGATGGTGTGGTCTGGACCAAATATCCAAATAATCCGGTCTTAGATGTTGGCGCACCGGGTTCGTGGGATGATATGTGGGTTGCGGTGCCGGCAGTGATTAAAAGAAATAATCGTTTTGAAATGTGGTATTCGGCTCTGTCTGAAGCAGATATTGCGACGGGTCGGTATGATACGATTCGGATTGGATTTGCAACTTCTTATGACGGAGTCAACTGGACAAAATATCCCGAGCCTGTTTTGACAACTCTGACCCCGCCGCATAATCCGGCAGTTGATTCGAATGGTCCGTGGGCGCCAGATGTGGTTTTTGACGGCACGAATTATCGGATGTGGTATGAAACTGCAGCCGGTTTTTGTTATGCGACCGCACCGCTCAGTGTTATGGAATCTGCTCTGCAGACGGTATTATCAACTGTTAAAATTTCACCAAACCCGTTTCGTAATTTAACTGTGATTAATTGTGCAGGCAGGTTTAGATTTAAAATATATGATGTGTCAGGTAGATTACTTAGGACTTTGACTGGACAAGACAGAATCGTCTGGGATGGTAAAAACGAGCACAGGCAAAAACTGCAAAGCGGAATTTATTTCGGGGTTTTACAGAGTAGAGGTTATAAACAAACCTATAAACTGGTTATCTATTAATGCCTTTTAATCTTTTTACGGTCTGTTTAATTTGTTTGACACACTTTTGGGTATCTTGATTAATCTCTTTGCCAGAAAAACGGAGAATTGACCAGCCAGCAGTTGTCAGGTCATTGTTTCTTTGACGGTCTTTTCGAATGGTTTTGATATCAGAATGATATTTCTCACCATCGCATTCGACATTAAGATTACCGTCTTTACAGAAAATTGCCATATCCAGGCAATACGGTGTATCCGCATCATAGACAAAAAATTGCCGTTCCGCAGCAAGGTCTTCTTTTTTTAATGCGTTGTATAATTTATCTTCGATAAAGCTGGTGCACCATAAATCATTGATTTCCTCGGCTTTGAGTAATCTTGATAGCGTAGTTGGAATAAAAGTGATGCGACGCCAGCGTAAACTCGGAATCGGTTTTGGTAAGTTTATTACATCATCAATTAAAATTTTATAATAATCCTGGTTTGCCCGTTTGTGTTCAGGTTCATCAGGCAGTAATTGGCAGCGCTTGCAGATTTCGATATTCATAATCTTGGCATAATAATTGACTGAGTATTGTTCCTGTTTAAATAGTTTAGTTTGATAAAAAGCGATATATTTCGCGTTGTTTAGTATATCGGGCGCGCTCTTGACTGGAATCCGATACCAGTGCTGATTGCAGATAATATGCCAATCTTTTTTACGGTTTACAATCGCAACCAGTGCTGGTATATTTTTTCGCATCGCCATCTGAGGAATTATAATAGCAAAATACAGGATTGCAAGGTATTTTTATTGACAGCATTTATATAAACAGTTAATATAACTATTATGAGCGCATTTGTTTTCCTATGTTTCAGCATTGGTGTATTTAATTTAGGGAATAACCTTATTGATATTCAGCAAAATGAATATATTGCGCAAGTCAGGTTCTATTTAGAGCAAGGTCAAATTCTAAAAGAATTAATTGTTCCTGATTTTTATGGTTACAAAACAGCTCCTGAAGGACAATATCTATATGTTCTTAATAGCGATGGAATAAATGTTTATAACGGCGAAGGTCAGCGGGTCAGTCTAATTCGAGATAAAGGAATGTTTGCCGTATCTTCAAATGACCAATATCTGATTTGCGCGAGTGATGACAATATCAGATTGTATGAGCAAGGTAAATTGCTATTCCAAATAAGAGTCATCTCGCCGGCAATACGACAACTGGTATTTTCAGGCGATAATCAATATCTCGGTGTAATGATGAGAAATCATTTTAGTTTGATTGGTCTGGATGACCGGCAAAAATTATGGACCAAAGAGTTTACTGAACCATTGATATTTTGTAAGTTTAGTAATGATAAGATTATTTTAGCATTAGAAAGCCGGCCATCTTTAAATGGTAAGATCTATGTTTTATCACTAAATGGACAAATTATTCAGGAAGAGAATTTTCAATATCAGCAGTATGACGAGCAGATTGGGGATATTCAAATTTTACCAGATGGTATAAAAGCAAAGACACATCTGAGAGAGTGGTTTGTTAAAGAAAACACCTTATTACAAACCACAGATTACACAGATTCTCACCGATTTTCGAATAATCCGTCTAATCAGTTAAATCCGTGGTTACAACAAGACACAATTCCCTGGCCATTGGCGCCAACTGATTCATTGCATCCGATTGGGAACAGCTGGGCTGAGTTTCAGAATTATGGCGGTTCGTCTTATTATCATCCGGGCGTTGATATTCTTTCGCCAGAAATACCAAATGTGCCGGTTTATGCAGTTAAAAGAGGCTATATTAAAGCATGGCTTTCGACTGGCAATTATTTATACTGGCGGTTTGCGATTGCTGATTCATCCTTGAGTTATACGGATTCGTGTAATGCATATCTTTATGCTCATATTGATTCAGCATTATATCATAAAGATATTGGTGATACGGTTCAGGTTGGTGAATTGATTGGTTATCTGGTGTACTGGCCAGTTGACAGTATCCATTTTCACCATATTCATTTTGCTAAAATCCGCGACCGCGGTGCAACTTGGACAGCGGCAGATTGGGCTTTTGTGTTTAATCCATTAATATCTTTATCGCCCAACCAGGATACAATTTCACCGCGCTTTGAGAATGCTTTAACTAACCAAAAATTTGCTTTTACCCGGAATAATACTTCTACTTATTTATCTTCATCAAATCTTAATGGCGATGTCGATATTATTGCCAAGATACACGACAAATTTAGTGTTTCGACCGGTGATACAATCTGGGACCGGCTGACGCCATTAAAAATCGAGTATGAGATAATTGGGCAAACTGTTTCTCAACCAAAGAAGTTGTCATTTATCTTTGATAAGGTAATTCCTCCAAGTAATACAGTAAATGTTGTATATAAATCAGATAATACCTGCCGAACCAGAGGTAATTATGATTATCGGGATTATTTCTTTATTGTCACAAATACTGACGGCGATAGTATTGTCGAAACAACTGATGCCGCATTTTCCTGGCAGACAAATAATTTTCCAAATGGAGATTACTGGGTTAAAATCTATGCTTCAGATGCGAGTGATAATGTCTCGGTTTGTTCAATGCAGGTGACAGTTGCCAATGCTCCGGCAATAGAAGAATACGATATTGCTAATCGTGGACAAATAAAATACAGCCAAGGCGTTATGTATAATGCGTTGGGGCAGAAAGTGAATTCAACCTATTTAAAACCAGGGATTTATTTTTACCGCAAGGATAGTAATAATGTCCGCAAGTTATTGATAATAAAACCAATGGTTTATATCCAACATTAGTTATAACTAATGTTTTTTACATGCAATTTTTATTTCTATCAATCTAACAGCCAATAACTAACAACTAAAAACCTGCATTTTGATGGTATAGCCCCCTGAGTCGACCTTGGGTTCAAATTAGGATTTATAAATAGGTTTGGTAATGTTGTCGCTTGTGAGTTAAAATATGGAGATGAGACAGGAATGTGATAATGAATATGGTTCTGTTCAAAATACAGAACATTGATTAGAATGTAAATAGATTTAAGTCAGGTTTCAGCGTATGGATGGGCTGAGAGAGACGATTGCATCGCAGATTAGATAGCTGATTAGGGAATTTGGTTTGGCACTCGGAAATTATTTTGGTTTGAGAAATCTGATTGTATTCAAGATAAACTCTTTGCCATAATTTAATCTTCGCAAAGCATAGTCAGTCATTATGCCCAGAGCATAACTGGGTGAAGTTGCTTTGGCTTCGCTTACGCCTTTAAGCAAGAATAAGGCAATAAATCGGGTTAGTCCGGCAAAGACAAAAAAGAGCTGATAATTAACGATGTTTAGACCGAATATTTGCAAGTGAAATCCTTTTAATAAGCCAGCCAGATAACCACCTAATAAAGCAGAAATAAATCCGCAGATACCAGCCAAGGTAGCGTACATCGCAAAATAACTTTCTTTCTGCTCTTCGTTATCTGACAGGGAAAAGACAATATTAAACACGCTTAAATTGACTCCGGGCCAGAAAACACCGGTGATGAATGCATCAAGCCAGACCGGAAATAAGAAAAGGGGAGTCGGAAATATCCATAATAAAGGCAGAAATCCGATAAAGATGAAATTGATAAAGAGTACTGGTTTTGATTTGAACCGGTCAATAGCTTTTCCCCAAAGCGGTTGAAAAATGAGAATGACTGAGTTAGCAATAATCGAATATATAGCAACGGTCGAATAGGACATTTTGAGATTTTGGAGCATAAAGACAATATAAAATGGTCCGGCAATACCGCTGGTAATATTCCAGAAACCGACAAACTTCAGGAATTTTCTGAAATTTGTATCTTTAAACGGTGCTGTGACTATTTTTTTAAGGCTGGTCCGTTCCCGGGGTTTGACTATTTCTGGTTGCTGAGTTAACAAAATCGTACCAATGGTTGCCGCAATACTGGCAACTAAAAAGATAATACCAAAGCCAAAATTATTTTGACTTTGTGCTTTGTAATAGTCTAAAAATCGCGCACCGGAAAATGACATTATCATACCGATTAAACCCATGCCAGTGTTACGAATTCCGAAAAAACGGCCGCGTGATTCTCTGGGCACTAAATCACTCATCCAGGATAACCAGGAATTATCAGCAATGGTCAAGAGTGCATTGAAAATTCCAATCAGAATTAAGAAGTGTGATAAACTGGGTTTATAATTGAAGAGCAATAAGAGCGCAGGGATAAAAAAGAGCAGACGGCTTGTGCTTGATGTTATAATGGTTAAAGGTTTACGATGCTCGAGCCGGTTGACCAGATATGCCGAAACAAAACCAAAACTGGTTAAAAGAGCCGGAATTGCAGCTAAAAGACCGATGTGAAACGGAGTCGCGCCTAAATACAGGGCAAAACCGGTTAAAAACATACCACCAGTTAGCGTGATATGAATGTTTGAGAATAATCCCTGAATTATCGAGATGCGCAACCCTTTTTTGACGGTTTTTTCGTCCATAAGGTAAAATTTTATCAATTTTGTGCCTGTCTGTCAATTGAAGATAGGTCAAGCAGGTTGGTCAATATTGACTTTTCGGGTTTTTTCTGGTATGCTTTATGATATTTAATTTAAAATCTGGAGGCAATAATGATTAAAGAATTTGTAAATGAGCCGTTAACTGATTTTACTAAACCTGATAATATTAAGAAGATGACCGATGCCTTGGCTCAAGTCAGCCAGGCATTTGGTAAAGAGTATGACTTAATAATAGATGGTAAATATATTAAGACCCAAGATAAGATTAATTCGGTTAATCCTGCCCAGAAAAATGAAATAGTAGGTATTTTCCAGAAAGCAGGTGAAAAAGAAGCTGAACTGGCAATGCAGGCAGCATTGAAAAAGTTTGAAACCTGGCGGTTTTTCTCGACCAAAGAGCGGGCTTTGATTCTGATGCGAGCAGCTAATATCATGCGCAAGCGTAAGTTTGAACTGAGTGCAACTATGGTTTATGAAGTCGGTAAAAACTGGGCTGAAGCAGATGGCGATACTGCTGAAGCAATCGACTTTCTGGATTTTTATGCGTGGGAATCGATTCGCTACGGCTCTGACCAGCCATTGACTCCATATCCGGGCGAATTCGGTGAATTAAAATATATTCCGCTTGGCGTTGGCATTATTATCCCGCCCTGGAATTTTCCATTGGCAATTTTATGCGGGATGACCGCTGCGGCAGTAGTAACTGGTAATACCGTAATTCTCAAACCATCGAGCGACGCACCGTTGATTGGTTATAAATTTATGGAAGTAATGATTGAAGCCGGTCTGCCCGAAGGCGTGATTAATTTTATGACCGGCTCAGGCGCGATTGCCGGCAATTATCTGGTTGGTCATCCGCAAACACGATTTATTGCGTTTACCGGTTCAAAACCAGTCGGTCTGGGAATTGTTGAATTAGCTGGTAAGACAATGCCTGGTCAAATCTGGATAAAACGGGTGATTGCTGAAATGGGTGGTAAAGATTTTATTATTATTGATAATGAAGCTGATATTAAAGATGCGATTCCGGGCGTGATTGCAGCGGCGTACGGTTTTCAGGGACAAAAATGTTCTGCCTGCTCGCGCTTGATTGTGCATCAGGATGTGTATGACCAGGTTGTGAAGATGGTTGGTGAAAGTGTTTCCAAAATCAAAGTTGGACCGACCAATAAACAAGAGAATTATATGGGTCCGGTCGTGGGCGAGTCGGCATTCAAGTCAATTACTGAATATATTGAAATCGGTAAAAAAGAAGGCAGATTATTAAATGGTGGTAAAGAATCGCCATTGGCAAAAGACGGTTATTTTATCGAGCCGACCGTTTTTGCAGATATTGACCCAAAGGCAAGAATTGCCCAGGAAGAGATTTTCGGACCGGTGCTGGCAATAATCAAAGCCAAAGATTTTGACCATTCGATTGAAATTGCCAATAATACTGAATTTGGCTTGACTGGTGCGATATATACACGCAACCGGGAAAAGCTGGAAAAAGCCAAGAAACTATTGCACTGCGGAAACCTGTATTTGAATCGAAAATGTACCGGCGCTTTGGTTGGTGTGCATCCATTTGGTGGATTTAATATGTCGGGTACTGATTCTAAAGCCGGCGGCAGAGATTATTTAGGTTTATTTCTGCAGGCAAAATCAATCGCAGAGAAACTGTAAAGAAAGGAATTAGCCACAGAGACACAGAGGCACAGAGTTTTTCTCGGTGTTCTTTGAATCTCAGTGGTAGACATAATTATGACGACTAAAAGAAGACGAGTTCTAATCATGGGTGCGGCAGGCAGAGATTTTCATAATTTCAACACATTTTTTAGAGATAATCAGGATTATGAAGTTGTTGCTTTTACTGCGACCCAGATTCCAAATATTGAAAACAGAGCATATCCGGCAGTTTTATCTGGAAAATTATATCCGGAAGGCATTCCGATTTATCCAGAAGCACAATTAGCCGATTTAATCAAGAAGAACCGGGTTGAAGTTGTGGTTTTTGCCTATTCTGATGTCACGCACGAGTATGTTATGCAGAAAGCAAGTGAAGTTTTGGCAAGCCGTGCTGATTACTGGCTTATGGGTCCACATTCAACTCAAATCAAATCCAAGAAACCGGTTATTGCGGTTTGTGCAGTGAGAACCGGTGCCGGTAAGAGCCAGACTACCCGACGCATTGCCGAAATATTAAGAGAAATGGGTAAAAAGGTTTGTGTAGTTCGGCACCCGATGCCATATGGCGATTTGGCAGAGCAGATTGTGCAAAGATTTGAAAAAGTCGAAGATTTAGATAAACACAAATGCACGATTGAAGAACGGGAAGAATATGAATCCCATATTGTCAAAGGCACAACTGTTTTTGCCGGGGTTGATTATGGGAAGATTTTAGAAGAAGCTGAACGGGATTTTGATGTGGTGTTATGGGACGGTGGTAATAATGATTATTCGTTTTACAAACCAAACTTATTAATTACAGTTGCTGACCCGCTTCGGGCAGGCAATGAAATTACTTATTATCCAGGCAGTGTATTGTTCCGTTCATCGCAGGTGATTGTTATTAACAAGATGGATTCAGCAACACCCGAACAAATCAAAACAATTCAGGACAATGTAGCCAAATATAATCCGAAAGCGATTGTTTTAGAAGCGCATTCTTTACTAACTGTTTCAAAACCAGAATTGATAAAAGGTAAAAGAGTATTGGTGGTTGAAGACGGTCCGACTCTGACTCATGGCGAGATGACTTATGGAGCAGGCATTGTTGCCGCACAAAGATACGGTGCCGGTGAAATAATCGAACCAATGCCTTTCGCGACCGGTACGATTCTGGATGCTTATGAAAAATATCCGCACCTGAAAAAATGTCTGCCTGCACTTGGTTACAGCGAGACTCAGATTCAGGAACTGGAAGAGACGATAAACAATACTCCAGCCGATATTGTAGTTACCGCAACACCGATTAATTTATCACGAGTGCTCAAGGTTAATAAACCGATTGTAAATGTTGAATATTCTTTGAAAGAAATCTCGAAACCGGATTTAAAAGAAATAATTACTGATTTCCTGAACAAAAGCTCGTAAAACAAACTAAACCTTTAAGCCGATAGTCAATATAAACTATCGGCTTTTTATGTCTAACATAATTTAACATTGACAGATAATATAAATACTCTACAATTAGGTTAGATATGAGTAATTATAAGACTATAACAAAAGCAAAAATAATCACTGCCTTGAAACATAATAATAAAGTTATCCGAAATCGGTTCAAGGTTAAAGATATTGGTTTATTCGGTTCTTATGTCAGGGCAGAGCAGAAAAAAGCCAGTGATATTGATGTTCTGGTAGAATTTGAAAAAGGCCATAAAACATTTAATAATTATATGGACCTGAAATTCTTTTTATAAGAACTCTTTGGTATGAAGGTTGATTTAGTTATAAAAGATGCGGTGAGAAAAGAATTAAAAGAATATATTATGAGCGAAGTCGTTTATGCCTAAAAGAAGTTACAAATTATTTATTAACGATATTAACAGCAGTTCAAAGAAAATTTTGGATTATATTAGTAAAAGATCTTACCAGGAATTTGTCAATAATCCAATGCTAATAGACGCAGTGGTCAGAAATTTTAAGATAATTGGAGAAGCAGTCAAAAGAATACCTGATGAAAACAAGATAAAATACCCACAAGTGGACTGGAAAAAAATTGCCGGCTTACGAGATATTCTAATTCATGATTATTTTGATATCGATTTAAAGGTATTATGGGATATAATCGAGCATCAGACACCCGATTTGTATAAACATATCAAAGAAATATCAAAAGATATAAAGTAATAACAAATTAAACTTATGCAGACCATTCTATCACCGAGAATTGATAGGTTTAAGGGATGTTTTATTGCTACTGCTATATATGGGTCAGCTTATGAGCATGAAGTGCTGTTATTACAACGATTTCGAGATGAAATTATGCTTAAATCATTTTTGGGCAAGTCATTTGTAACTATATATTACTTTGTATCTCCACCAATTGTAAAGATTATCACAAAGAATGATTTTCTGCGTAAAGTTTCAAAAGCCATATTAATAAATCCAATATTAAGAATTGCTAAAGAAAAGCTGAAAAATTAAATATTTGAGGGGCTAGGGCAGGGCAGGGTCAATGTCGGCCGTTTGTCAGCAATATTCCAGGTCAATCTTATCTGGTAAGCGTATTATAAGGTCGCGTATGGGTCTGCCTTTTCATATTGAGATAAGATGTAAATTCACTAATCTTTTTTAGTTTGAATTGCAGTTTTTATGAAAGAAAGTTGTTTTCTCTAAAGTTGGCAAACGCGATTATACTGAGAGATATATTGTTTTTGGGAGAGTATAGAAGAAAGTAATTATTACTTCAAGAAAAATTAGTTCCTGAATTAAGTTCAGGATGACAAACTAGTAAATTATCAATTTTCAATGGAGATTGCTTTGCTCGCAATGACATCTGTGAAAATCTGTGAAATCTTGTGGTAAAAAAGAGAGATTCTTCAGTCGCTTCGCTCCTTCAGAATGACAAGTTTTGAATCTTATCCGTGATTATCAGTGGCTGGATTTCTGCCACTTATCAAAATAAGCAATGTCTTCAAGAGGTTTTCTTTTGGCACCTTTGGCAACGATTTTGCTGACTTTGTCAACAATGCTCTGTTTTTGTGCGGCATAACCTAATGGAGTTAAGGCAACAACTCTAATCTCATCAGGAATTTCTAAAACATCTTTAATCATCTTTTCATCAAATGCGCCAATCCAGCAAGTTGCCAGGTCTAAGTCAGTTGCAGCAAGGATTATGTGTTCCATGGCAATTGCGGTATCAACTAAAAAGTAATCAAGTCCATGCCGATGTCCGCTGTCTTTAGGATTAGCACAAGCAACAATAATGACCGGAACTTTTCGGAGAAAGAAATTGATATTTAAGGTAAAGGGATTTAGAGTTCCGATTTTCTTTATCTTTTCTTTATCCTGCACAACCACAAACCGCCAGCACTGCCGATTTTGCCAGGATGGAGCGAGACGCGCTGCTTCTAATACTTTTATGATTTTTTCCTGCTCAACTGGCTGGGAAGAGAAGTTACGGTAACTCTTGCGTTCTTTTATAACATCCCAAAAATCCATTTTTTACCACGAATTACACGAATAAACGAATAGCACGAATTTTCATCGGGCAATTCTTTTATAAGTGACTTTTTTTGTACCAAAGTTAATAATTATACCGAGTTTCATTCCGGTTGCTTTGAGATATGAAATCAGTTGTGATTCGAAAAGTTCATTCATCGCAGATACGGCTTTGAGTTCTAAAATAATTTTATCTTCAACAATCATATCCAGTTTATATTCGCCAATTTGTTTACCTTTATATAATACTTTAATATTCTTTTGTCTGGAAAACCTCAGCTTTCTACTTTCTAATTCTTGTACGAATGCCTCTTCGTAGATATTCTCAGTATAGCCAGGTCCTAAGGTTTTATGAACTTCAAACGCAGCGCCCATTATTGTATAAGAAAGATCTTTATAAAATATTTCTTTGTTCGTGTAATTAGTCAATTCGTGTCATTCGTGGTTAGTCTTTTATTTAATAATCGTGCCGATGCGGGACCATTGGATTTGGCGCGGACTCAAGATAATACGGGCAATATTAGGTGCGGCATTGGATGAGAAATAAATAACCATTGGTTTGCCTTTGACATATTTTAACGGGATTGGTCCAAAAAATCTGCCGTCCGATGAATTGTCCCGGTTATCACCTAAGCCAAAAACAGTTCCTTCAGGCACGACCACGGGCCCAAAATTATCCCGTATCAGATAACCATCAGACCGTTCTGCAAATTTGCCCTGTTCCCATTGAGTCTGATAATCATCAGGTATGGTCAGCGGCGGATTGAAAATCCGACGGTCAATGTGTTGCACATATGGTTCAAACTGGAGTTTGCCATTGATATAAACTTTTTTATTGAAAACCTCAACTGTATCACCGGCAACCGCAACACATCGTTTTACAAAATTACGTGGCGTGTACCAGGTGAAGAAATTTCTGGATTTGTTCCAGTATATCGGAAGTAAAGGAAGCTGTTTAGGAAAAATCCGGACAAAATTCTGTTCGGGTTGCGGCAAGTCTGGGTCAAGATGATAGCGGAACACAAATATATCACCAGGTTTTGGATTTTGCAAGGGAATGAGATTTTTACTGGTAAAGGGAATTTTGATACCATAAATGAATTTGTTGACCAAGAGAAAATCGCCGGTCATAATGGTCGATTCCATTGACGGAGTCGGCACCATAAATGCTTCGACCACAAATGCTCGCAAAATCAGGACAATAATTATAACCGGAATCCAGGAAACGATAAACCGCCAAAATGCTTTCATGTTAATGATTATACCGATGATTTCTGATTAATCAAGACTTGAACAGGTTAGAAGATTTTCCCCCGCAAGAGTTCTCGGGCAATGACCAATCTTTGTACTTCATTAGTGCCTTCATAAATCTGGGTAATCTTGGCATCACGCATCATCTTTTCGACTGGATAGTCTTTCATATAACCATAGCCGCCGAATAACTGGACCGCTTCAACCGTTACATACATTGCGACATCTGAGGCAAATAGTTTTGCCATTGACGAAAAACCTGCGACATCTTTAGCACCAGAGTCAGCATATCGTGCCGCAGAATAAACTAAAGCACGGGCAGCTTCAACTTTTGTTGCCATATCAGCTAATCTGAATTGAATACCTTCAAGTGAGGAGATGGGTGCACCAAACTGGACACGTTTGGATGTATAATCAGTCGCCGCTTCCAGAGCACCTTGGGCAATGCCGAGCGCCTGGGCACCAACACCAGGACGGGTTCGGTCAAAAGTTCTCATTGCCGTGATAAAGCCGGTTCCTTCAGTGCCAATACGGTTTTCAACCGGCACCCGGCAATCTTGAAAGATTAATTCAGCAGTTACTGAAGCACGAATGCCAAGTTTATTTTCATGTTTGCCAAATGTAAATCCGGGCGTACCTTTTTCAACAATAAATGCCGAGAGTCCGCGGCTACCCCGTTCTGGACTGGTATTGGCAATTACTGTATAAAGATGGGCAACTTCGCCATTGGTAATAAAGCATTTGGTACCGTTTAAGACATAATGGTCACCATCTTTGATTGCCGTAGTTTTAATGCTTGAAGCGTCAGAACCGGCATCGGGTTCGGTCAAACCAAATGCGCCAATCCATTCGCCAGATGCCATTTTGGGCAGGATTTTTTTCTTCTGCTCTTCTGATGAGGATAAGATTATCGGATAGGCGGCTAAACCATTGGCAGCATAACAAACACCAACACCGCCGCAAACTCGGGAGATTTCCTCGACGACCAGACACATTTCAAAAACACCGCCGCCCGCACCGCCATATGCTTCGGGTATATAAATACCCAAGAGTCCGGCTTTAGAAAATTCCTTCATAATATCATGCGGAAACTCACCTTTTTCATCCAATTCCTGGCGGACTGGTTTAACCAGTTCTTCGGCAAGTTTTCGGGTTAATTGCTTGATTTCTTTTTGTTCATCGGTTAAGAAATAATTCATTTTACCTCCAATTTTGTAACCACGGATTAACACGGATTAACACAGAAAATAATTTTTGTGAGAATATGGTGAAATCTTGTGGTTTCATTTTTTCTTTATTATTTTATTATAAACTTTTTGTAATATCAAGTATAATTTGTCTGCAGTTTCTTCATATTTTGCCAGAGGCTGACCGATTGGGTCATTAATGCCATGTTTATCTTTACTGACATATTCGGTTATAACAAATGTTTTTGCTTTAGCAGTTGGGACCAGTTCTAAGACTGCGGTTTTGTGTTTTTCCTGCATAGTGAGAATTAAATCAGCCATCTTAATCCGTTCTTCGGTTAATGGCGCTGATAAATGACGGCTGATATCAGTCCCGTATTTTCTTACGGCTTGCTGAGCATACTCGGTCGGTAATTCACCATTAACTGCAATGGTGCCAGCAGAAAGAGTTGTAATTTTGATGTTAACAGGGGTCGCACCCCTGCTAATCTTTTTCTTAATGGGGGTGCGACCCCCACACATTTCAACGATTGTATCCATTAATCCTTTTGCCATAGGACTGCGACATAAATTACCAGAACAGATAAAGAGAATAACATATTGCTGCGGTTTTCGGATTTTAGATTTGATATTTTTCCTTTTCATCGGTTACCTATATCAGTCCGGTAATAAATGTTATCGAATTGTATCTGCTTAATTTTTTTATAAGACCGCGCTCGTGCCTGAACTAAAGAATTGCCAAGACCGGTTATTGATAATACCCTGCCGCCAGTAGTGTAAAAATTATTATTCTCTTTTTTAGTACCGCAATGGAAAATAATCGTATCTTCTGTGTCAGATAAATCACCGGTAATTAATTTGTTGGTCTCGTATTTTTGGGGATAACCGTCAGATGCAGCAATCACAGTTAAAGCATATTTGTTTTGCCATTCAAGTTGTTTGAGTTTGCCTTCAATTGTATCAAGACACAAACTAACCATATCAGTTTTTAACAAGGGAATAAGCACTTCTGCTTCTGGGTCACCCCAGCGGCAATTGAATTCGACAATATTAAAATCATTACCAGAAATCATAAGACCAGCATACAGCACACCTTTGTATTCGATATTTTCTTTTTTAAGTGCTCTAAGCATTGGGTCAAACAACTTGGTTTGTATATTGCTTGTAAAATCGTTACCTAAGTCGGGAATCGGCGCATACGAACCCATACCACCAGTGTTCGGACCCTGATTACCATCAAATATCGGTTTATGGTCACGGGCTGGAATTATCGGCATAATCGTATTGCCATCGCATAATACGAGCATAGATACTTCCTGACCCGTGAGAAAATCCTCAATTACAATAGTATTACCAGATTGGCCAAATTCTTTCTTGTCTAAGATTCTTTCAATAGTTATATGTGCTTCTTGTTTATTGTGAACGATTATCGCACCCTTACCAGCAGCTAAGCCGTCTGCTTTGATTACAATCGGAAATGATTTAGCGCTAAGATAGTCTTTGGCTTTTTTGCTGTCTGTGAATTTTTCATAAGCAGGAGAGGGGAGATTGTACTTCTGGCAAAAGTCACGGGCAAATGCTTTAGATGTTTCGAGCCGGGCTGCATTTTTGTTCGGACCAAATATCTGAAGATTGTTTTTAATAAACTCGTCAACAATTCCCAGTCCGAGCGGGACTTCAGGTCCGACGATAGTCAAATCAATCTTTTCTTTTTGGGCATATTCGAGCATTTCAGGAATATTATCAGGTTTGATAGGGACTAAGTCTGCGATTTGCGAAATACCGCCATTACCTGGTGCGCAATAGATATCGCAATTTGATTGTTTCAGTTTCCAACAAATCGCATGCTCTCTGCCGCCAGAGCCGATTACCATAACTTTCATTTCTTTTGACATTTGTAACCACGGATTTCACGGATTAGACGGATATACAAAATTACAATTCTTAAATCCGTGTCCATCTGTGTAATCTGTGGTTTCATTTTGGTTTATGTTTGGTTAATTCGTGGTATTTAAAACCTTTATTCTCGTGCCAGACTTGGGGTGACTGGAAATAAGCTCTGATTTCTTTGTATTCATCGTCAGTCAGATAAGTAATGGTTTTGGGGATATTTCTGGACAGGGCAGCTTTAATATTAGTGAGTGAGTATAGATCAACTCCTTGTTTTTTCAATGATTCGGTGCTCGACTGCTGTCGGTCAAAGATGACAAAACACTTGTCAACTTTGCCGCCGAGTTTTCTGATTTCTTCAAAAACCCGGGTCTTGGTCCAGCCGGCAACAATCGTATCATCAACAACCAGCACATTTTTATGCAGGAGAGATGCGGAAGTGATTCCTTCGAGCAAACTTGCTTCAGGATAGCGCTTTTCGCGCCGGGCAAAGAACATTGGTTTGGAAAACTTATGGGCAATGAGATTGGCGAGCGTGATACTGCCGGCTTCAATACCGCAGACCAGGTCAAAATCGACATTTTCCAGAAGCAGTACTGAGGTCGAGATGATAAAATCATACACAGTCGGATAAGCAGGCAGGACTTTCATATCAATATAAAGCGGACTGTAGTTTTTCCGTTCGTCAACTTTAAAATAGGGTTTAATATCACCAAGACTGACTTTAATCGCACCAATCTGCCATAGCAGAGCCGCAATAATTTCTGAGAAATTGCCTTTGAGATTTTCCAGCGTCGCTAAATCAGGAACAATCTGGCGCTGGTCGCGCAATAAGCGATACAGTTTTAACGCTTCAGTGTGATTTGCCGCTTCAAACGAAAAGTTGGTTTGGGTTAAATCAAAGATAATATTGAAATAGACCGGTGGTTGTTTGGTTTTGATAAACGGATAACTCTGGGCATTGGCTTCAGTTTTGCATTTACCCAAAGATTTGATTTGAGTGCTGATAAGTTCTCGATAAGTATCAAAACTGCTCTGCACGAGTTGCTTGATTTCCGAGGTTTCAAAAATCAGCGGGGTCGAGAAACGGACAATGTTTTTGCTGATTTCAATATTTGAGATCGGGACTTGTTCTAATTTCATTTTATTTGCCCTTAACCACGAATAAACACGAATATAACAAATGACACGAATTAAGCATTATTTATTTCCTTTAATATTTTGTATAACTCTGTAACTGTTTTTTTTAATTTTGTTATAGTGCTGTTATTGTTGATGACAAAATCTGCAGATTTTTCCATTGTGCTTTGTTTCATTTGCCGTCTTATTCTCGTTTTTATTTCATTCGGATTATAACCGCGTTTTTTCATTCTGGCAATCTTTTGTTTAAGCGGCGCAGTTACGAGAATGCGATAGTCGATTGGTATTTTCTCACCCCAGAAAAAGAGCAGGGCTGCATCAAGAATTTTCACCTGACCAGTTTTACTTCGTAATTGAGATGTTATATGCTTGATTAAAAGGGGGTGAATTATTTTGTTCAAGCGGCTGAGATTTTGTTTATGCTGGAAAACCCTGCGACCGAGCTTTTTACGGTCAATTTCTTTATTTTTATTAAGGATATCTTGACCAAATGTACGGATTAATTTTTTATAAATTAAAGAATTAGGTTTGTAAAGGTACCAGGCAAGCTGGTCCGCATCAATTAATTTGGTTTGATAGCTGTCTTTTTGAAATAATTTAGTTAATTGGTTAGCAACAGAAGTCTTACCCGTTCCGATTTGACCACCAATTCCAATCGTCAGCATAAATTATAGTTGATAATGATTTAGAAGTATTACGATTATGCTTTGAATTGTTTGACTAACAGGCAGGTATTATGTCCGCCAAAACCCAATGAGTTGGATAGTGCCACCCGAATCAGGAGTTCGCGATTACCTTCAGGTACATAATCCAGGTCAAGTTCTGGGTCAGGGTTATCATAATTTATCGTGCGGTGAATTTTCTGATTTGCGACAGATAAAGACATGACAATAAATTCAATCGCACCAGCCGCACCAAGCGTGTGACCAATCATAGATTTAGTTGAATTGACCGGTATCTTTTTCGCCCGTTCACCGAATAGCCGCTTGATTGCCTGGGTTTCAGTCAGGTCATTTAAATCAGTCGAAGTGCCATGGGCATTGATATAATCAATATCATCAGTCGTTAAATTTGATTCTTTAATTGCAGTACGCATTGCCTCATAAGCGCCAGCACCTTCTGGAGCAGGGGCTGTAATATGATAGCCGTCACCAGTTATGCCATAGCCGGTAATTTCACAATAGATTTTCGCATTGCGCTTCAAAGCGTGCTCAAGTTCTTCTAATATTACGATACCGCAGCCCTCAGCAATGACAAAGCCGTCGCGGTCTTTGGAAAAGGGACGGGATGCTTTTTCCGGTTCTTCATTTCGCTTGCTTAAAGCACCCATATTGGCAAAACTGGATATACAATAACCGGAAATCGGTGCTTCGGCACCACCGGTGACCATGATATCTGCATCACCATTTCGGATATGACGGAAACTATTGCCAATTGCATTAGCACCCGATGCACATGCTGAAGTTGTGCAGTAATTGGGTCCGCGTAAACCATAGTAGATCGCAACATTACCCGAGGCAATATCAGGAATCATCATCGGAATCAAGAGCGGTGAGACCCGAGAAGGTCCTTTGGCAAGATAGTTTTCGTGCTGTTTTTCCCAGGTTTCAATACCGCCCATACCGACGCCGATCACAACGCCGATACGGTTTTTATCTTCATTGTCAAAAGTCATTTTGGAATCATTGACCGCATCAACAGTTGCCCACATTGCGAATTGGGCAAACCGGTCCCAACGGCGGACTGCTTTGGGGTCGAATTTTTTGGTTGCGTCAAAATCTTTTACTTCGCCGGCAATCTGAACCGACAGGTTGGACGGGTCGATTCTCGAGATGCGGGAGACGCCTGATTTTCCCTGCAAAAGATTATTCCAAAAAGTATCAATGTCATTTCCCAGACAGGATGCGACACCTAAACCAGTGACGACAACTCGACGCATCGGCATATTATTTTGTTTAACTGCGAATATTAACTTATTTCGGTTTCTGGGCGATTTTTGCTTCGAGATATGTTACCGCATCCGAGACTTTAGCGATTTTTGCCGAGTCTTCATCCGGAATCTGCACACCGAATTTTTCTTCGAATGCCATCACGAGCTCGACAATATCCAAGGAATCGGCGCCGAGGTCTTCGACAAACGAAGCAGTGTCAGTAACTTTTTCCGGGGTGACATGGAGCTGTTCGATAATAATATTTTTTACATCATCAATTAATGCCATTTTGCCTCCTGACATTTATTTTTTTTAGTTTATCCATCATAAACTTATTTTGAGTATTTTACTAACTTAATCGATAAAGTCAAGAGGAAATTGCAATAATATATTAATTTTCATCAAAGAACATCGGTAATACAAAATTACTGCTTGCGTTGAGATAAGTTAGGATTATACCCATTGATGGATCGTCTATCCTGCCTTTTTTAAGATTTGAGACAAAAGTTTTTCCGTTCTCTTTAGAAAATCCGAGCTGAATTGCGACTTCGGTTTGGTTTACGCCTGCTTTTTTCGAAGTTGAGAGAGCCGTTCTGCAGTCTTTTTATTAAATATAAAACCTGACCTAATCATGCAAAAGTATACATATATAACAACTTAAAATCAAGCTCTTTTTTCTTCTAACCCTATATTCTGTATACTGTTATGCTGTTTTACTCTCTTCCAAGGGGAGCCGCCCCCTCCTTCAAGACCGAAGTCAAAGTTTCAGTGTTAAAGAGTTTGGAGTTATGAGTTAAATACAAAACTGGGCAAGATTCTTCGCAGGGATGTTAGTTATTTATTGGGCAGGTTTTGTGTTATGCCGAATCGCACAAACTGAAAAGCGCATACGGACGCGACTATGAAGCCAAAGTCGGAGATATAGATGAGTCGGAAAGCGGGAGCGGATGCGGGTCTGAAAAATAAATTAAATATCAAAAATAAAATATCAAAATGAAACTTCAAAATGCAAAAAGTAAGGTGTATCCTGTTGAACCAGACCCCACCTTTATTAATTAACTTTTTATCTTGCTAAAACGAGTTTTTTAGTAAATCTCTGTTCTGGGGTCTGGAGTTGGATAAAATAGATGCCATCAGTAACAGGTTGTCCGTTATCGTATTTGCCATTCCATATGATATTGTGTGTGCCTGAGTTGTTTAATTCATCTATCAGTGTTTTGACGAGGTTACCAGATGCGTTGTAGATTTTTAGTGAGACCTGACTCAATTTTGCCAAGCTGTATGAGATATGAGTTATACGATTATAAACTGGATTGGGTTGAGGAGAATATAGCATTGTCATAAATGGTAATTGAATGATTTGTTCTTCTTTAATACCAGTGGTGCTGATTGTGAAGTTTCGGATAGTTGACCAGTCACTCTGGTTATTGGCATAGTCAGTTGCCCGGACTCGCCAGTAGTAGGTTGTATCAGACAGATTTCTTAATATCGTGGTATCGGCTAAAGTAGTATCATAGGTATTAGTGAAACTGGAATTATTTGCAATCTGAATTTGATAATTCATTGTTCCGCTTACATTATCAATAGAACGGTACCAATAAAATCTGACCATCGAGTCATGAAGGACTGCATTATGAGCAGGGTTTATTAATGTAGGTATACTTGGTGGAGTATAGTCAATTCCAAAACTGTCACAGGTTGAGAAAGCACCTTGATTGCCGGCTAAATCATAAGCCCGGACTCGCCAATAATAACAAGCTTGTGTTAAAACAAGCGTGTCATATACAGAACTGGTTGTATCCATGATGGGATTTGTGAAATCTGCAGATGTATCTACCTGCAAAATATATCGGACCGGAGATATACTGTCGGTAATTTCGCGGTCGAATGTAACTGATGACCAGTTAAATATTATAGTGTCATTAGTCAACCAGATGCCACCTGTCGGTGAAATCAAAGTAGGTGATTGCGGGTTTTGCGAATCGATTGTAAAATCAGCATCACTGGTATCTTGAGCACGAATTGCGCCCGCCTGGCTGAGAGCTTGTATCATTACCCGACAAGTATTGAGATTCAACATCGGCACGAGCCAGTTATATGTCGTGTCATCCGGCTCGATATTGTCCGCAATCGTATCTGAAAAAGTCGCACCGCTATTTTGGGAAAGTAATAAGAGATATCGGCCCAAAAATGGTGCTGACCGCTGCCATCTTATTTGCTGATAGGTGCCGCCCGCCCAATATTCTCCGCCATTTGGTGAGATTATCATTAATGTAGGCAATATCGAAGTAATACGAATTTTTCGGTCGTTAGCTGGATTCTGGTCGCCGGCAAGGTTTGTACGCATGATTATGGTTATCATTGTATCTGCCGGGGTAATGGAATCAAAGGTAACCTGGATTGTGTCGTTTGATGCCAGATTAGGAATGATGACGGTTGAGGTGTTAATTAAAATACCGGTTGAACCAAAAATCGAACAGATAACCGGAAAATTAGTTTGTGCGGTAGTACCGTAATTTTTAACGCGTCCGATTGGTGTCATTGGAGTATTATTGATATGGATATTACCGGGCGAGATAATCGTATCAACGCCAACATCATTTACGATTTGATTCCCAAACAACCGGATATAATCAATATTGATATTATTGCCATAATCGGAAAATGCCAAAATACCAATGTAAATAGTGCCGGTAAATGTTCCAAGATAAACTGTGCGGTCAGTCCATCCGGTGTAAGGTTGATAACGGCGAAAGGCAGTTACCCGGTTGAAATTTATGCCGTCGGTTGAGTATTCGATTTTAACGCTATCCGGATTACCAGAATATCCGTCATCATGAAACATTGCGAATTTTAAGGTACAGGGTGATGGAGTTGTGCCTAAATCTATTGGTGGCGAGATTAATCGAGCCATACTGCCATCTGGCGCAAAATAGGAAGGAAAACTTGCCATACCCGAACCTTCATACGGAGTGCAGGTCGGATAAATATTGGAAGTTTTCCTTTCCCAATTATTCCAACCGGCAATGATTATGTTCTGCCAACCAAGTGGGGGAAAAGTCTCGCTATTGAATCCTTCAGATAATAATAACTGAGATGAGTTATGCTTAAGATTATCACTTTTTTGTATCCATTTATAATCCTGACCATTTAAGAAAATTGGACTTAGTGAACAAATAATAATCAAGCATACTATATATTTATACATACTAACCTGTAATTGTCTAAATATCTTTGATAAAATATACTATTCATAATGTTGTATTGTCAAGAGCAGGTAACTGATAGAGGTGATAGTTATTAATCTCGTCTAAGAGTATTATTTCAGCGTAAGATTAAGTTTTTGGGTTATCTCTTCTGGTTCATAGATTACTGTAATCCCGACTTTTTCAAATGCCTCGATTTTATCTTTGGCAGTACCTTTACCACCGGCAATAATCGCACCGGCATGTCCCATCCGTTTGTCAGCTGGCGCAGATTGCCCGGCAATAAAGCCAAAGATCGGTTTGGTAATATTCTTGCTGACATACTCAGCCGCTTTTTCTTCGTCAGTACCGCCGATTTCACCGATAATGACAATCGCTTTGGTCTCTTTGTCTTTCTCAAACAGTTGCAGACAGTCGATAAAATTGGTGCCGATAATCGGATCACCGCCAATCCCGATCACAGTCGATTCGCCATAACCGGCTCTGGTAATGTGGCTGGCGATTTCATAGGTGAGCGTGCCAGAACGGGAAACAATGCCGACTTTTCCTTTACTAAATGCCATAGCTGGCGGGATGCCGACTTTGCTTAAACCCGGTGAGATAATACCGGCTGAATTAGGACCGACCAGCCGGGTCTTTGTTTCTTTGAGATAATTGACGATTTTTATCATATCCAGAGTCGGAATGCCTTCAGCAATACAGACAACCAAATCGAGTTCAGCATCAGCAGCTTCATAAATCGCATCTGGTGCGAATTGAGCCGGGACAAAGATAATCGAAGTATTGGCACCGGTTTTTTCTATTGCCTGCCTGACTGTATTAAAAACTGGTATGCCGTGCACATCAGAGCCACCTTTACCAGGCGTGACACCGGCAACAACTTTTGTGTCGTAATCAAGCATCTGCTGAGCATGAAACGAGCCGTCGCGTCCAGTAATTCCCTGCACAATTAATCTTGTGTTCTCATTAATCAAAATAGCCATATTTGTTTATCCTTTCAGGGCAGCGATTGTTTGTTTAACGCCCTCGGTCATGGTTTTGGCAAAAGTGATAGGTGAGTTTTCAAGCATAGTTCGAGCTTTATCCTGATTCGTACCGACCAGCCGGGCGATTATTGGTAAAGAGATATGTTCTTCTTTTAATGCCCATAACAAACCTTGGGCAACATCATCGCACCGAGTGATACCGCCGAAAATATTCACGAGAATTGCTTTGACATTTTTGTCCGCAGTGATAATTCTCATTGCTTCACGCATTTTATCCGGTGATGATGAACCACCGATATCAAGGAAATTAGCCGGTTCACCGCCATAGCGTTTAATCAAATCCATAGTTGCCATTGCGAGCCCGGCACCATTGACAACACATCCGACATTGCCATCGAGTTTAACATATGACAGGTCGGCTTTTTTTGCCTGGACTTCAGACGGTTCTTCAGAAGACAGGTCGCGTAATTGAGCAATATCTGGATGCCGATACAACGCATTATCATCAAACACGATTTTGGCATCGACTGCGACGAGTTTGTTTTCGGTTAAAACCAAAGGATTGATTTCGACCAGGGAACAATCCAGGTCAAAAAAGATTTGAGACAAACTGGCAGCAAACGAGACAAAACTATTGACCAGAGTTGTGTCATTAAAGATTTGATAACCGAGATTGCGTGCCTGAAAAGATTTCAAGCCGAGCAGGGGAGAGATACTGACTGAAAGAATTTTTTCCGGAGTCTGCTGCGCGACCTGTTCAATATCAACTCCGCCTGATGCCGATGCAATCAGAACCGGAGTCTGTTTTTCCCTATCAATCGTAATGCCGACATAGTATTCACTTTCGAGTTTGAGCGCCTCAGCAATTAATAATTTATTGACGATCAGCCCTTTGATATTCATACCGAGAATTGAGTTGACCGCACTGGTAAGTTCGGCTTCGTTTTTCACCAGTTTCACGCCACCCGCTTTTCCGCGACCACCGACTAAAACCTGAGCTTTGACAACGACCGGATAACTTAATTCTTGCATTGCTGATTTTGCTTCTGATAGCGAAGCAGCAGCTTTTTCATTGGATGTCGGTATTTTGTATTTACGAAAGATTTCTTTTGCCTGATATTCGTGAATTTTCATTTATTTTCCTTTTACTTAGTAATTTAAATTATGTTTTATACCTGATAAGATAATTTTATAAAACTGTTTAGCTTTTTATCTACATTATAATAAATTCCGGCACGGACGGTTAAGTTATATCGTGGTTGATAAAAGATTTCCGGTCCGAGTAATATAGTTTTTATAACTGTACCAGATGGAAAAGATTCCGGACGCGGATCATCGACAAACCATGTTTTATCAGCGAGTGTACCGCGATTTCCATCCCCGCGGCGGGTTATTGTGCCAACCAGATTTATCTGCATATCATTACGCGGAAAACACTCCAATCTTAAAAACAATTCGTCCGCATCCGGACCCAGACTATGACCTAATGGAACTGAATAGCTGGTATAGGCAATATGTAATATGCGGTGATAATAAGTATAGCGCGTGATTTTTGAATATTCGGTGCGCAAAGCAAACTGATGTATCGGCAAAAAAGCGCCGAAGGTTAATCCATAGCAATTAGGCGGACGATTCGGTTTGGTATTGAACTCATAATTATCAACCATGAGATGACCATAAATTCTTACTTGCCTGATGTAGGCTGTGAAATCAAAACTGACGAGTAAGTTATCATCTTGACCAGTATTATCAACTTCAAAATAGATAGGAACCAATGGATTCAAATAGGGAAAGAAATTTTTAGTTTGTAAAGAATCAAATGAGAAGACTGATAACATTGACCCACCGAGACGGGTATTTTTGCCAATGTTTATCTCAAACCGTTGTCCTGACATAAACCGGTGAAAATGGTCTAAACGCGATAATGCAGAAAAGAACCACATTGCTTTAAATTTTTTACCACCAGTACGAAGCTGAATATGGTCGAATGATGGTGCGATATCAGAAAGCATGACCGAGCTTCGATAAGCCGGTCCCCAGTAGATATTATCACGCCCCAGTTCGAGTGTAAGAATAGAAATCGGAAAAGCGAGATATGCCTGTTTTGAGTCGAAACGTAGAAATGACTGCATAGAAATGTAATGGAATGAATACATCCAGCGCGTACCTGGCACATGGAACATCGAAGTACCGGTCGTCTCAGAATTTTCAATCTGTTTACGAAAGAACATCACTTCACTGTGATTATACAGGCTGATTTTTGAGTTCTGGTCCAAACTGAACGAAAGTCCAAAAGCAGCGGTCTGATTATCCGGAAAGATATTATTACCATAGGGCGTTAGCCAGTACGGCAACTGGTTGTGAGTCAAGTTAAGATACGGATTAACATGCAGGTTGCCTTGGCCATAATCAATTTTTATCGGCGGTTTTCTTTTCAAATGGCTTTTTTCGTTTGGTATTTCAGAAGAAAATTCGTCGAGCAGACGGAAAAGATAGAAACCGACCTGTCGATTAGGATATGGCTGGTTTAAGTCAGTTTCTTTGATAATCTCAATAACTTCTTTTCGGGTCCAGGGTTTTGATGTCGGAGGAATAGTCTGGATATAACCAGCAGTTTTTAAATAATCGACCGCATCATAAATCCAGGAGTCGGTCTGAATGTTATCTAATGGAGCAGCAAAACTAAAATTAAAAATTAAAAACCAAAAACCAAAAACATAAACTAAATACACAAAAACTTTATAAAATGTTATATGTTTACATTTTTGCATATTTGTTTTTTATCTTTAATTTTTTATATTTAATTTACTGTATTATTCCCAGCCAATCTCTTAACAAGAACTGAAAACGACCGATTAAGAGTGAAATACGAGCCATTACTGTATAACCGAACGATGCACCAAAGCCGATCATTAAGAAGATAATACCGATTTCAGCTGCGAATTTGGTTGACTTTTTCCGTTCTTTGGAAAAGTAGAAATAGATAACCGTACAGATAACACCGATTAAAGAGATCAATGCCCAGACAAAAAAGTTCCAACCTTGAAAGATTTCCGGAGTCAGTACTGCACCCTGAACTTGCCGAATGATATTTGCCTGAAGCACGGCTGGAATTGCGGCACCGGCACCAAAACCAAGCACAAGCCCCATCGGCAGACGCACGAGCCAGGAGACTTTCGGGATAAACCGTGCAAAATAACAGAGACCAAAAATCAAGGGAATGATGTTTAACAATTCACCATGCTTAAATAAAGGAACGATTAAATCGGGATGCAGTACATTGTGGTAAGAGATGGATATCGAATAACCAACCGAAACACCGACAAAGAGATGTTCGGCGAATTTATAAAACGGATTGTCTTTGTATAAGAAAGAAAAGATGCAGAATGTCAAGAACACACCGACCCAAATCCAGATACTTGATGCTAAAGTCATTTTTCCCCCTTGAACGCAGTTGTCTTACGGATAAAGAAAAATCCGATGTTACCCAAGACGATTAATATCAATATTAAGAGGTGGGCTAAAGACTGTGAATCCATTGCCTGGGAAGCAGGAGTAAGAGCCTGGCTATATCCTTTTTCTCGGACCAGAAATTCATATTCAGAAGCACCTTTCATACCACCCAAAAGACCGGTTAACTGACCGGTTTGCAAAAACGGATAAGCATCAGCCGCAGAAACTGCAGTTGTGCCCGCACCCATTTTCAAACCATAACGGGATTGTGCATAAGCAATCCAAGTGTTCATGCCCGGGTCGCCAGCTGATAAGGTTATAAAGAAAGGAATGTCCCGATAGTTTCTGATATCATTCATCATTGGTAAATCATTTAATGACTGGCCATAATAGTCAGTCGGAAAAGTCCTTTTAATGTCCTCTCCCATACCAAGGATTACCGGAAGAACACCAGAGCGCCAGCCAAGAAAGACATAATCCTCGCCATAGACTTTATTGTATTCTTGCGAAGTTATTGACAACGCTTCTTCACCTAATCCCATACCGGTTAACCATAATCCAAGTAAGATGACCTTGACATCTTTGGCAAAAGCGTGCCTGAGAATTGCATTGAGCATAGGATAGAGCTCTGCCTGAGAACCGGGGTCGAAATCAATCGAAATCATTAAGGATTTACCTGGAGGAATTGCGTCAACCGCATTAAAGACCGCTTCAGCCCGATTCGAAGCGCGGCTGATTATGCCCAGTGGCTTGATGAGAGGAACAATAATCACAACCGCCAAGATTGCAAAAATAATCTTACGGTCAATTTTTGCTAATGCCTGAAAAATTTTCATAGTTATTTACCTCCACCGAGCCAGCCGCGTTCAATACCAAGGATTATTTTTAAGGAAGTGGCAATCGCACCAAGGGCAATACCAAACATGATACCGCGTTTTGCGGCAAGATTCGGAACCGATAATATCCATTCGGCAAATTCAGGTAAGCGGGGTGATATTGCCGAACCGATCGGCACCATACCGAGCATGACAAAGAATGCCGCAATTAAAAGCAGGGTTGCTTCTTTGGTGCGGGCACGGAAAGCACGATAAGCCGCTGATGCCATATAGAAAGCAAGCATGGCAAACATAGTTGAGTTAACCGGGATGTAGAAGTTCTGGAAGAAAGTCTGAAGCAAGGATGTTCTGCCGATTCCAGCAAAAAAGATTAATCTGCCATCAACCACATTCATACCTAAAAGACCAACCAGGGCGGTGATGACTGCGGCTATTAAAGTAATAATCGAAAATTGCCAGCCTTTGACCTTTCGTTTGATTTTGTTCGAATGGTGCATGGTTAAACTACCGACACCAAGCACTAATGCGAAAATGGCAATGATGCGCACCCAGCGTAAAACAATTTCGTAGGCAGTGGTCGATATCGGATGGGGAATAAAAAACTGGATTATCATGAAAACACCAAAAACTAAACATAACATCAAAGGTATTTGTCTTTGCATATTTTTCTCCTATCCTACATTAAAGAATCGTAATATATTTAATATTGGAAATTTTGCGCTTAATAGCAATAGAATACTTGCGATGATAACAGTAACAACAATCACTAATTTTCCGTAATCCTGCCCGACCAACGAACCTAATAATAACGGTTCGCGGGAAAGGTAGGCAGATGCCGCATAAAGTTCTTCACCGATTAAAGTATAGTCACAAGCCGTAATGAAGAATGGTAACTGGTAAATCGAGTCGGTGCCGGCAATCTGAATCGCACCGGTCGTGGCACCGGTTTCTGCTAAAATTAGCGACTCAGCCCAGAACATACCGAGAAAGAAATTGGTGGCGGGTTTTTCCCGGACCATAATGCCGTCAACTGCCGCAGCATAAGCAAACTGGCTATCTGTAATAAAAAAGATATTATCCGCTTTATAGACATCGGGTCGGCCAACACTGGTGTATGCTTCTTTTACAATTTCACGGGCTACCGTATAAACAATCGGGTCGCGATTTGGCACCAAAAGAGTTGTCTCATACTGGGCAGTCTTTTTTGCTACTTCGCCCAAGATATTCAGAGCGGCAATGGTTGCGATGTCACTGACTGATGACAGTCCGGGTACATATAGAATCGGTTTTCCCATTTCAGTGGCACGACCGACCGCTTCTTCAACCGCATCCAATCCGGCAATGCGCCGGATAAAAAGTTTTTTGCCGCGCTTAGCATGGGAAATATAATAGAGAATCAAAGTAAAGAAAATGACAATACCAATCAGAACATTTATGCGTTTGGTATTGAACCATTGCGGTTTACTCGTGACCAGGTTTGACATTTCCGAGCCGACTAAAACCGTATCTTCGCCGACAACTTTAAAAGCGACAATTTGATATGTATAAAACATTCCGTCCATTGCACTTTCATCAATAAACTGTCTTTCCACTGGTAATAGAGTATTGATACAAACCGGATTTTCACCTTGCTGCGAACGAAAGACCTGATAACCGGCAATGTCCGGGTCAGCACACGGATTCCAATTGAGCGTGATACTTCGTCCCGCATCATTGGGCGTGTCAAACGCACGGACATTTTCTGGTGGACTAAACTGACCAGTCAACAGCAGACACATTAAAAATATGTGCATTAGACCTCCAAAATAATAAGTTTTAAAGTTTTAGAGTTTGGGAGTTTAAGAGTTGATATATTAAATAACTCTGCAACCTTTAAATCCTGTCGCTCTGTAACTATTTTTTTTCTTTGCAGATACATGGTATTTTATAGCATTTAGGACAGCCATTTTTATATTTTTCGATGACTTTTTCCATTTTAATATTATTCAGACTTGCCAGGGTTACGAGCCAGGCAAAACAATCGGCAAACTCTTCTTCTAATTCTTTGTGCAGTTTGTCATTGCGCGCCGAAGGCGTGGCAATCTCCTGTTTATGCTTTCTTAATGCTTTTGCCAATTCGCCGACCTCTTCCGCAAACCACATAAAAGTACCTTCAATACCGCGTTTATTATCTTTGGAATAATAGAGCTTTTCGATGAGCGTTTGAAACTCACTAATCTTCACAATGTAAGTATGCTGAAAAAAAGACAATTGTCAAGATATACAAACTTGACTTATGACAGTTATTGATTATATTAAACTATATATAATTATGAAGGGTAAAATATGTTAATTAAAGATTTAAAAGATTGTAAAGAGATTATTGCCGGTGACGGGTCGCTCTTAAAAGAAGTATTAAATCCTCACAAAGAAGAAGTCGGGATAAATTATAGTCTTGCTCATGCAGTGGTTAAACCAGGTATTACTACTTTATCGCATACCTTGAAAAGTTCTGAAGTCTATTACATCTTAGATGGTGAAGGTGAGATGGTTGTTGATGATGTAAAAGAAAAAGTTTCAGCCGGGTGCGTGATTTTCATACCGCCGAATTCAATTCAAAGAATCAAGAATATTGGCAAGACTGATTTGGTTTTTCTATGCATTGTTGACCCGGCATGGAAAAAAGAAGACGAAGAAGTCTTGACATAACTATAGCAGATATTATAATTTAGTTGTCATAATACCGATACAGATTTATATAAAATAAATCGAGGAGGCGGTATGAAAAAATATATAGTTTTACTGGTCTTACCAGTAATCGTTCTTGCAGTTTCAGATATCGATTCAATCACAATCAATCGCTGGCGATGTAATGTTTATAATGATGGGCGTTGGGGCTCTTCGACACTCGGTGGCGCATACTGGCCCAATCCTTTAAGGAACTTCTACATTTATGGTGCAGGTATCTGGATTGGCGGTATTAGTTCAGACACATTTGTGACAGTCGGTTATAATCCAAATACGGGTTTATCGGAAATGATTCCGACCTTAAATCAATACTGGCGTCAGGGATATGGCAATACATTGGATAGGATTTATAAATATCCAGGCGACTGGCCCGCACCATTGAGTCGATTTCCAATGGCACCGCAAATTGCTCGGTCAAATATGGATTTATGGTGTTGTTTTGGGGATTCTGACCCGAGTCGACATACACCACCAGGTTTGCCGCTTGGTGTTGATGTTGCCTTGACCGTGTATGGTTTTAGTGATTCGATTGCGCAGGATTTTTTCTTTTTGAAATATGATTTGATGAACAATAATAACTACCTGTTAAACAATCTCTACTTCGGCGTAATCTTAGATGGTGATATTGGTATTTATACGGATGATATGGTTGGTTTAATCCGGGACCGATATTTTACAATCGGGACACAGACAATCCGGGTTAAAAACACAGGCTTCATGTATGATTTTGATAATAATGAACCGCCTGGTCAATACTGGCAATCAGGAACACCTGGAGCAGTCGCAATACGATTCATTTCAGCAACGGGTGGATTGACAATGAGTGCATTTAAAAAGTTTACACTCGATTTTGACCCGATGACTGATAAACATCAATACAAGACCTTGGCTGGTTATAATTATCAAACCGGCGCCTATGAACCATACGATTCGATTGACTTAGTGCCTGGTGATAAGCGGTTTCTTATGTCATCAGGTCCGTTTAATCTATCTTCAATGAGTAGTGCCAGTTTTCATTATGCCGTGATTGCGGCTCCGTATGGAGAAGCAGGTGCAACACCAACAAATCGCGACACAACCCAACTTGCCTGGCAGAGTTATTTAGCAGATAGTATTTATCATGCACGAATCCTGGGTATTGAAGAAGAAAATAGAAAACCGCATTACCTAACCACGAGAATTTTCCCAAACCCATTTAAATCTTATTTAAATATTTCGACAATCATAAACGAAAAGATAAGTGCTGATATCTATAATGTAAATGGAGTTTTAATAAAATCTTTATCCGGTACATCTCATCTCTTATGGAATGGAAAGGATAATAAAGATGCGGTTTTACCAAATGGCGTCTATTTTATTAAAGTTAGTATTAAAGGACAAACATCAATTCATAAGGTATTACTGATAAGAAATTGATTATATATAGCACGAAGGAAACAAATTAGGGACGGTTTTCTTTTTCAATAGATTATAATCTCGGGACACATCCTAATTAAAATTAAAAGGTGTGTCCCGATTGGTTTGTTTATTCGTTACGGAGTCGGTGCGGTGAGTGTAAATACGGTATTGCGGATGCGTTCTAAGATATCCTGGTCAAAACCACGCGCAATCCATTTTGCCATTGTCGCATTGACTTCGCGTAAGAGTTGTTTGCTGGTAAAGCGTTTGCTCAAACGATAAACTTCGCGTGAGAAGTTGAGATAAGGCGGATTTAAGGAAGAGGAGAGACCAGTCTCGCCAAGAATAAGTTTGACTTCGTTTTCGACTGCAACCACTGCCGGAAATTCGGTTTCAATCTGCGATTTCATCATCGGTTTTAAGTTCGCAACCCGTTCGCTCAAGACATCACCAGAAAGATTACTGTCCCATTTCTGAATTCTTCTTATAGCATTTCTAACTGCCAATATAATCACCTCCTTTCTTTGATAAATTTGAAATTCGAAGTAAGTAACCTGTAAGATGTTGCAAATTTCATTAAAAAAATGAGATGCTGAATCAAGTTCAGCATGACAACGGAAGCAAAACACCTCAAATATCTGCTTCGTAATTTCATATAATATTATAGCATATTCATTGCAGAAATTGGGTAATTTAAGTCATTGATATTGAATAAGAAAAAAGAAATACTTGACAAGCTGGGTGACGCCGGCTAGCCCATTCGTGACCGGGTACTGTAGGTAGGCATGGTCAAGGTCGGGTGTTTGTTTGGCCTGGATTATCTGATAAGCGGACTATGAGGTCGCTTATCGGCTGGGTCTTTCATATTTGATTAGATACACAATTAAACAAAGTCTAAAACCTTGTTTCTGTTAATATATTAATTAATCTTGTGTCTATTGGTCAAAGGATTGGTCATTGAAAAGGGAAAAGGTTTGATAAGAAGACTGGGAAGAATCGGGGATTGGAGTTTGATAAGAATAGAGACAAATGGTCTAGTTGATTTTAGCCGGAATGGTTTGTCATCCTGAACTTGTTTCAGGATCTCTTTTATTGATTAATACTGGATGCCGGATCAAGTCCGGCATGACATTCGGTCTATTCGTGCTATTCGTCCATTCGCGTAATTCGTGGTAAATATTTATCTTACTGGACTTGTCTTTTGGTCTGGTCTTCTTGCGATAATCCGGCTATCTTATAGGTCTGGAAAGTGTCGAGTTTTACTTCGTCAAACAGACCGCCGATTTTCTGGGCATATCTTCTAATCAAGTTTTGTGACGGTCTGCCATGGATAAATTGCTCGGCTTCTTGTTTAGGCACACCAAAGTATTTTCCTTGCGAGATATTGGCAATCATAAGTCCGAGCTTGGTGCCGGAATTGGATTTGTCATCAGACAGGTCGTGATAGGGGTTAATGACAACAATCGGTATTTTTTCGCGTTTGTAAATATTAGCGGCTTTTAATACTTCCTGATATGCTGGTTCGTCAAAGATATTTTTGTATTTATGGGTTAATGGTTCTGGGTAACAGTCGCTGACCAGAACTGCACAAGGAATCATTTCCCGTTCTCGTCTTAATTCTTCTCTTAAGATATTGTGGGCTTTGTCCAAACCAGATGCGAGCGGAGTCCAGCCCGACGGTTCGATTCTGACCAAAGAACCAAGCACAAGCTGATAATTACGGGTCGGATGGATTACAATCTGAGCTTTGGTGTCTTTTAAGACAACCAGACCAAGTTTATCTTTTTTGCGGTAAGCATCACGATAGAGCAGTGCCAGAGTATGGGCAATAACTTGCAAGAAGTGACGGGTTGAAGCGCTGGCATCAATTATTAAAGCAAGAGTCATTGATATTCTGGCACGCATCTGCCACATCATTAAATCGTCTTGGGTTAATTTTACTCGGGGCTGGGCAGTCTGAAAATGACCTTTGCTGATTGCCGACTTTATTGATGGCACAAATGCGAGATTAAATCCGTCTTGATAAGGGATAGTTCTGATTCTGCGGCCGCGTTCACTGGTTAATTGAGACTGCTGTCGTTTGCCCAGATAAGCTTTAACTCTTGGATTTCTTATCTGCGCTTCGAGATTAAAACCAGTAATAAAATTCTTGAGATTATTATAGACATTTCGGACATCAATATATGGTAATTGGAGCAGGAGATTCTTTAATTTCTTTTTCCGGCGGGGCTTTTTGGTCGGTTTAAGTAATAAAGCTATTTTTTTTTATCCTGAGCTTCACTAATCTTGAACGACTCAGGCTGGGTATCTCTGAATTTGGCTAAACTCTGACCAAATGCATTCTCAATCTCATTCTTGGTTGCCGCTTGCTGAAAACCGCCTTTGCGCGTACGGTGAGAAAGGGTTAAAATTGATGCTTTGATAACATCCTGCTCTGTAACTGCATTTCTATTTTCATAAGCGGCAATGGTCAGGGCAGTTTTGGTAATAATCATATCAGGCCGCATACCGTCAACCTCAAGTTTGGCACAAGCAGATGCAATCGCACTGAGTAATGAATCAGAAATCGTCACATCGGGTAATAATTTCTTTGCCCCCTCGATTTTTTGTTTGAGTGCCTGCTGGTCCTTAGTAAAGGTATTGGCAAAATTTATCGGGTCGGTCTCAAAGAGCAGATTGTGTTTGATAACTTGGACCCGTTCTGCTTCATTGGTAATGGTTTTGGCTTCGACTGAAAGAGCCAGCCGGTCTAAAATCTGGGGTCTGAGTTCACCTTCTTCCGGATTCATACTGCCGATTAGGATAAATCGTGCCGGATGAGTGACAGAAATATTTTCCCGTTCAATCGTATTCCAGCCCGATGCCGCGGCATCAAGAATATCATCAGTAATATGGTCGGGCAAGAGATTAATCTCATCAATATATAAAATATTCTGATTAGCCATTGCCAGGATACCAGGTTGTAATGCCTGTACGCCTTTGGTCATAATCTCGCTTATATTCATTGAGCCGATTAAACGGTCTTCAGTCGTGCCTAAAGGAAGCGTGATAACTTTCATCGGTCGTTTTTCTGGTTGCAGATTAGTTTTGTTTCGGCAATCTGAGCATAAATTAGTCGGGTCTGCAGGATTACAATTAAACGGACAATCTTTGACAACAGTTATTTCCGGTAAAATATCTGGTAAAGAATAGACAAAAGAGCTTTTACCAGTTCCTTTGGCGCCACGAATTAAAACACCGCCAATTTTGGGATTGACTATATTGAGAAGCAGAGCAAGTTTTAAATCTTCCTGATTAACAAAAGCGGTGAAAGGGAAAAGAGTTTTAGGCATATAAGAACTTTCACCACAGAGACACAGAGTTACAGAGTTCACAGAGGATATACTCATTTTTTTCTCTGTGTCTCAGTGCCTCTGTGGTATTTTTATTAATCATTTTTTAGCTCTGTAGATTTTACGGATAAGGTTTTCTTGTGCTTTGGTCATTTTTACATTTCTTCGGGACATCACAATTCTGGCGGTCTCGATTGCTTTGTTGATTTGCCAGCGTCTTGCTTTTAACCAATAAAAGTTCGGAACAGTTTGAGACGATTCAAGGATATTAGCGAATATACCGAACACGGCACCGGTCGGAATCATAGTGCCAATCGCAGTTTTAGTATGGTCACCAATAAAACAACCGACTTTGGTCAAGCCAGTGTCAATCTTCTTATTGCTAATTTTGACTTTGACTGTGGAATAATTATTTTTCAAATCAGAATTAGTGGTACCAGCACCAAGATTGACCCATTCGCCAAGATATGAATGACCGATAAAACCATAATGATGTTTATTGACAAATCTATGCAAGATTGACGCTTCGACTTCACCAGAGACACGGCAATTTTCACCAATGGTCGAACTACTGATTTTTGCCTGGTCAACAATCGTATTTTTACCGATATAGCACGGTCCTGTAATTTTAGATAGGGCTAATATTTTGGCATTATCATCTATATAAATTGGTCCGGAACGGACATCAATTACCACATTGGCTTCGATTTCAGTGTCATTGCCTAAATATAAATTAGAGATATTACCGATAATAATTGCATGCGGGCTGAATTTGCCGTGCATATCCGGACTTGTAAAATCCCGAGTCAGTTCTTGCGGATTTAATTCAACCAAATCCCAGAGATATTTTACACTGATTGCCTGAACTTTGCGTTGTGACAGTTTCCAGCCAAGGATAGTTTTAGTGCTGCTGGGAATTTGTTTGATGCGGGATGGTTTAATATAAAAACCAATGATGTCATTGTTTTCAGAAATAAAAATTTCTTCTTTATCAGTGCTCGTGATTTTTTGTTTTAAGATTGCCCGGCTAGAAATAAATAATGATAATTTTTCTGATTTATTGACCTGATTGACTAATGAGTTAGGATATTTTTCTTTAGTCACATCCGCAAGCAGGGGACTGGTTAAAAGATTAATCTTTGCTTCAGGATAAAATTGCTTGATTTTACTGTATAATGACAGCCGACCGCAATATAAATCAGATACTGGCCGTAAATAGACTAAGGGGAGGAAATTTTTACAAAACTCATCCTCGTAGATATATAGCATTAGAATAGATTAATCGCAAAATAATAAAAGTCAAGATAAAAGAATACCACAGAGACACAGAGATTATGAGTTCACAGAGAAAAAATCCAGTTAATCCTGTCGAATCTATTATTTAGGATACAATTTGTTAAATCGGCGGATGCACTCCATAGCCGATTCTTTGGGTCTGACTTCAAAGATATAATTGCAATCAGAATCTCGGAGATACTCAAAATAAGGTTTGAAATCAATATTGCCTTCGCCAATTATATTATGCTGGTCCCATTCGCCGTTATTATCGTGCATATGGACATTTTTGATATGTTTGCGGTGATTATAAAAGAAATCATATTCCCGCTTCCAATCCTGACCAGTAAAACGGTTGATATGACCGATATCCAGAGTCAAACAGAACCGTCTGCCTAATAATTTAGGAATTAAATCCAGGACAAATGGATAGCGGAAGCCGCCAACATTTTCCAGACAAAGAAATACATTAGGCGGAATGTTCTTTTTAAGACCACAGAGAGCATCATAAATTAACGAATAAAAATATTGTGGATATACTTCATAGGTTTTGAGTTTTTGGGCAGTCATACCAAAACTCATGTCAATACCAAGATGAAAGGTGATTCGTTTAGCACCGATTTCTGATGCATATTGCATAGTTTTAGTCATTGATTTGACCGCAAAATTTTGAGCATCTTTACCTGGAATAAAGAATGATAGTCCTTCTAAGGCGTGGAATTGAAGTCCAATCTTATTTTTCTTCAGATAATCAGCGATTTCTTTTCTTGCTTTGCGACTGGTGATTTGCTCGCTGAAATTGACATTATTAAGATTTAGTTCGATGACCTTTAAGTTATTATCAAGACCAAAATTGAGCGCTTCAATCACATTGTCAAAGTCAAATAAGATTTGAATACCAAGATGTTTTTTAATTTTTTCAATATTATACATAAGTAAAAATTATATGGGATGAATCAGGTCAAGTCAATTAATAAATTATAATTTGACTAACAAAACTCTTTATGTTATAATTTTAAAGAACATTTTTATAATAAAGGAGCAAAAATGAAAAAGTTTGTATTTATATTAGGTATTATTTTTTTATTGAGTAATATCTATGCTTATGATAAAACCATGATTGTGCGGGTGTATGTAAATAACTACGAGCAGTTGTCCAAACGCATTGATTTTAAATATACGAATATTGATATTGCTGGTGCCCGTTTAAATGAGTGGTATGAACTGGTCGTGCCGCAACAGGATTATCCGACCGTGCTGCGGTTGGGTCTTAATCACGAGATTGTGGTTGCTGACTTGGAATCAGTGAAAGATGATTTACGCGGGCAGTATCGGAGTCTTGATTCGGTTAACCTGTATCTGCGTAATTTAAACCTGACTTATCCGACATTGTGCGTGATGGATAGTTTGGGTTTATCATATGAAGGTCGGCAAATGTACGGTGTAAAAATTTCAAATAATCCGAGTGTTTCAGACCCAACCAAGCCGGGCGTATTTATCTGCGGATTACACCATTCACGGGAATGGGCGACGATTGAAGTTGTGCTGTTTTTTGCCGATAGTATCCTGCGTGCTTATAACATAAATCCGGCAATGCAGAGTTTGATTGATAACCACGAAATCTGGGTTTTTCCGGTTATCAATCCGGACGGGTATGTTTGGGATTATCCAGCCCGGCGCTCCTGGCGTAAAAGCAGAGAACCGTTTCAGGGTGTGATTGGTACTGATTTGAATCGTAATTATATGGGTTCGTGTGATGGTAACCGATTTGGTTTATGGGGTGCGTTGACATCCGGAGCCCAGAGCTCGCATATGCCATCGAGTGAAACTTTTATGGGCGGTTATGGCGGTTCGAGTCCGGAAATCACCAATGTCGTGAATTTTTTCAGAACCCATAATATCAATACCTGTCATTCGTTTCATTCATATTCAGAACTGGTGCTTTGGCCCTGGGGATATATAAATAATCCAACTCCGGATAATGCTTTATATGTCCGGGTCGGTACGGCAATGGCAAATATGATTACCCGGGTGAGCGGAACCGGCACTTACACACCAGGACAGATTCCGTCTTTATATCCGGTATCGAGTGGATGTGATGATTGGATTTACGGCTGGAATCGGTGGGTGAATGGCGTGCCGTGTCTTGCTTTTACCAATGAAGTTGGCACATCTTTTTATCAGTCAGTAGCCCAGTTAGACCAGATTTGTCGGCAGAATTTTAAATCCATTTTCTTTCTGGCAAATTTTTCAGATAGTGTCCGAATCTTAGTAAAACCAGCAGTACCACCACCGCAGATTTCAACTCAGGATACAAGCACAACCGGTAATTTTACGATTGCCTGGCAAGTGAAAAATATTGAGTTTACTCAACCAACTGCCTATCAAGTACAGGAATTGAGAGATTACACGGTGTTCACAGACGATTTTGAACAAACTCCATCCGCCTGGGTTTTGCAAGGATTTCAACATAGCACGAGACGCGCCTATTCTGGAACCTATAGCATGTATTCAGATTCAGCCAATAATATGTCTAATTATGTACGGACTCTTTATCCGTATCCGGTTGAGAGCGGCGATTCGCTGACATTCTGGTGCTGGTATAATCTGGAAAAGAATTATGATGTCGCAGTTGCCGAAGTTTCTTTTGATACCAGAGAATGGTTTCAATTAGGCCCGCGGTTAACGGATACGGCAATGAGCTGGCGGAGAATGGCATATTCATTAGAGCCGTATGTCGGCAAATCGGTTTATATACAATTTCGAGTTATGACAGACGGCAGTATTCTGCGTAACGGATTTTATCTTGACGATGTTTCGCCGGTTCCGTTTTTTAACAATACAAGAATCGTATCTTCAGTGATTACGGATACTTTCTGTGATATTTCGGTAAATCAACCTGGCGACCATTGGTATCGGGTGAAAGGATATAATGTTGCCAATGGTTGGGGAGAATATAGCATATTGGGCAAAGTAACTGCGCTTGCATCAGGTATCAGCGCTGATAATCAGAATCCGTTGCTGTTTAGCCCGGTTTCGTGTCAGGTTATGCCCAATCCGTTTGTTAATTCAGCAGTAATACATTATCATGTTCCTTTTGAAAGTGATGTCAATCTCAGTGTTTTTGATGTGCAGGGAAGAAAGATTGCGAGTCTTTTGAATAACTTACATAAACCCGGAACTTATCAGATTGTTTGGAATGGTAAATCAGGCGATAATAAATTAGCAAAAGGCGTATATTTTCTGGAATTGAATGTGTCCTCTTCTCGTGACCGAGACCAAACAGGTAAGGCCAAAATTACCCGTCGAATTGTTATTCTATAAAAATAGAAAAATATAAATATATCCTTGACGAAGTAAGACTTATTAGTATTATAAATTATGGCAAAACAGACACCGTTTTATAGTAAGCATTTAGAACATAAGGGCAGAATGGTCGACTTTGCAGACCATTGGTTACCTGTTCAATTTAAAGGCATTATTCCTGAACACTCCCGAGTCAGAACCACAGTTGGCGTATTTGATGTATCTCATATGGGACGAGTCCAAGTGCACGGCAAAGATGCGATGAATTTTATTGATTATATTACTACTAATGATGTTCCAGGATTAGCCGAATTTCAAGTACAATACTCAACTTTTACAGTACCGGACGGTGGAATTGTTGATGACTTATTAGTTTATCGTATGCCTGAATTTGTCTATTTAGTGATAAATGGTGCATGCCGGGAAGAGGATTTGAAATGGGTAATGTCAAATCTCAAAGGTGATGTAAAGATTATTGACAAGACATTTGACACAGCACAGCTGGCAATCCAGGGACCAAAAGCTGAAAATGTAATGCAGAAAATATGCGATATCGATTTGAGTAAGATAGGATTTTACTGGGCTGCATATGCAAAAGTTGCCGGTATTGACATGCTTATTTCGCGAACCGGTTATACGGGCGAAGATGGTTTTGAAATCTACTGCGAAAATAAATATGCCGAGAAAATCTGGGATGCGGTTTTTGATGCCGGTAAAGAATTTGATATTGAACCGATAGGTTTAGGCGCTCGAGATACTTTACGCTTAGAGATGAAATATTGTCTGTATGGTAATGATATTACGCTCAAGACAAATCCATTAGAAGCAGGACTGAGTTTTGTGGTGCGATTAAACAAGACCAATAATTTTATTGGTCAGGAAGCGCTCCTTAAAGCAAAAGCCGAAGGATTGAAACGGAAGCTAATTGGTTTTGAAATGCAGGATAATTCAATACCAAGACGCGATTATAACATCTTAGCTAACGGAAATATAATCGGTAAAGTTACAAGCGGTACAATTGCACCTTCATTGCAAAAGGGAATCGGAATGGGTTATGTTGCGACTGAATTTGCAGCATCGGGAACAGAAATAGAAATTGATATTAGAAATAAAATGTGCAAGGCAAAAGTAGTAAAAACACCGTTTTATAAATTTGGAACAAGAAAAAAAAGGAGATATAATGGCAGATACATTAATACCACAGGAATTAAAATATACTAATACTCATGAATGGATAAAAGTTGAAGGCGATACCGTAACTATGGGTATTACTGATTATGCGCAAAAAGAACTTTCAGATATTGTTTATGTTGAGTTACCTGAAGCAGGTAAAAGTCTAAACCAAGGTGATGTTGTAGGAACCATTGAAGCAGTAAAAGCAGTGTCTGATTTCTACTCGCCAATTTCCGGTACAGTTATTGAATGTAATACAGAATTAAAAACAACATCAGATTTAATAAACAAAGAGCCCTATGGAAAAGGATGGATGGTTAAGATAAAGATGAGTAAACCGGATGAATTGTCCAATCTTTTAGATGCAACCGGATACGAAAAGATAACCGTTGCTCACTAAAAATGTACACGCCCCATACGCCCGAAGACAAAAAGCTGATGCTCGAAAAAATCGGCGTCAAATCATTTGAAGAACTGTTATCAGTTATCCCGGATAAATTAAGATTTAATGGTAAGCTCGATTTACCCGAACCTTTGTCAGAACTGGAAGCAGTCAAACACTGCCAAGAGATAGCCGGCAGAAATAAGCATCAGCAAGCATTCATCTCGTTTTTAGGCGGTGGCGCATATGACCATTACATTCCGTCAGTAATCAATCATATCATTTCGCGCTCTGAATTTTATACGGCATATACACCATATCAAGCTGAAGTTTCGCAGGGAACCCTGCAGGCGATTTATGAGTATCAGTCATTAATCTGCGAACTGTTCGGCATGGATATATCCAATGCCGGCATGTATGATGCCGCGTCCGCATTTGCTGAGACCTGTCATATGGCGCGCAGTATTACCAAGAAGAATAAGATTCTGATTGCAGATACGATTCATCCTTATTACCGTCAAGTAATCAATACTTATACACATGGTCTGAATATTCCAATTGTTGACTGCGGATGTGAACTTGATGCCGCAGGCCGGGTTACGCTATCTGCTTTTGAAAATTCAATTGATAATGATACTGCTGCAGTGTTAGTCCAAAATCCGAATTTTTACGGTGTGTTAGAACCAGTCCGCGAACTGGCTGAGATTGCTCATAAGCATGGTGCATTATTTATCATTTGTGTTGACCCGATTTCGCTGGGATTGTTAAATCCGCCAGGTAATTATGGTGCTGATATTGCAGTTGGCGAAGGACAATCACTGGGTATTCCAGCATCTTTGGGTGGTCCGTATCTCGGGATTCTGGCCTGCCGAAAAGATTATGTACGGATGTTACCAGGCAGATTGGTTGGTAAGACCGCTGATATTGAAGGCAAACCAGGTTATGTATTAGTTTTACAGACAAGAGAACAGCATATCCGGCGTGACAAGGCAACTTCAAATATTTGTACAAACGAAGCGCTCTGTGCTTTGGCAGCAACAGTGTATCTATCTGTAATGGGTAAGCAAGGTATCGCAGAAGTTGCAAAACAATCTTATGCGAAAAGTCATTACTTAGCACAAGAGATAAGTAAAGTTAACGGATTTTCATTGGCATTTAAACAACCATTTTTTAAAGAGTTTGTTGTTAAAACAGAAAAAGAGCCATCATATATTATTAACCGATGTTTGAAAGAAAAAATATTTGCCGGGATTGATATGTCAAGATTGAATCAGGATTGGCAGAATATGATGCTGGTATGCGCGACCGAGATGCGCAGCAAACAAGAGATAGATAAATTCGTGAAATTATTAAAGGAGTTACATTGAGTCGAGAATGTCAGATAATTCGGAATAAAAGAAATTGCAACTGTACATATGAAATGTGTCCGCGTAAAGGACATTGTTGTGAATGTATACAATATCATCGGCAGCAGAATGAATTACCGGCATGCTATTTTCCGCGGAATGTCGAGAAAACATATGACCGTTCAATCCGTAAGTTTATTGAATGTCAGCAGGTGAAGAAATATGATGAATAAACTGGAATCCTTAATTTTTGAATACTCGCAACCAAATCGAAAAGGTTTTACTATGCCCCAATTAGATGTTGATTTGAAGCATTATCAGATACCAGAATCAGAACTGAGAAAAGATAATAATCTACCAGAAGTTTCAGAAATTGATGTGATGCGCCATTTTATCGCGCTCTCGGTATTGAATCATCATGTTGATAAAAGTTTTTATCCGCTCGGCTCCTGTACTATGAAGTATAATCCAAAAGTGAATGAAGACATGTGCCGACTTTCGGGTTTTGCCGCAGTCCACCCATTGCAACCAGAACAGACTTTTCAGGGTGCATTACATTTGATGTATGACCTTGAAAAGTATCTATGTACGATTTCTGGTATGGATGCAGTTTCTTTACAACCAGCCGCAGGAGCGCATGGCGAATTAACCAGTATTATGATTGTGCGTAAATATTTTGAAGAGAAAAAAGAAATAAGGAAAAAAGTTTTAATACCGGATTCGGCGCACGGCACAAATCCAGCATCGGTGACTTTATCAGGTTTCAATTCAGTTGAGATAAAATCAAATACACAAGGTCTGGTTGATTTGGCAGTATTAGAAAAAGCACTTGATAATGAAGTTGCCTGCATTATGCTGACCGTGCCAAATACTTTAGGTCTTTATGAAAAAGATATTGCGAAAATTGTCGGGCTGGTGCATAGCAAAGGTGCGCTTCTATATATGGACGGAGCAAATTTAAATGCTTATTTAGGTTATGCCCGACCCGGCGATGCCGGATTTGATTTAGTTCATTTCAACTTGCATAAAACTTTTTCAACACCGCACGGCGGCGGCGGACCTGGCGCCGGTCCAATCGGTGTGAAAAAAGATTTAATAAAATATCTACCGGTACCGATAATCGAAAGAGACAAAGATACTTTCCGATTAAATTATGACCAACCGCACTCGATTGGCAAGATTCACGGATTTTACGGTAATTTCGGTGTTATGGTGAGGGCGTATAATTATATCCGTATGCTTGGTGCCGAAGGTTTAAAAGATATTTCTGAATGCGCAGTGATTAACGCCAATTATATCAGAAAAGCTTTACAAGAATATTATCATTTACCATATAATAATATATGTATGCACGAGTGTGTCTTTTCCGGTTCTAATCTGAAACAATACGGCATTAAAACTCTGGATATTGCAAAACGGTTATTAGACTTTGGCGTACACGCACCAACAGTCTATTTTCCTTTAATCGTGCCTGAAGCTTTGATGATTGAACCGACTGAAACCGAGTCAAGACAATCGATTGATGATTTTATTCAAGCAATGATACAGATTGCTAACGAAGCAAAAGAGAATCCGCAATTACTTAAAGATGCACCAAAGACAACACCAGTACGACGACTGGATGAAGTCAAAGCATCAAGAGAATTAAATGTCAAATACACAAAAGAGTAAAAATGGAACCAGTAAGCAATGAACGCAGAGATGTGATTTTTCGAAAGATTGCCGAAAAGGTAGTTGATATGCGATTAACCCCAGTTGCAATCGTGATGCTTGAATCATCCAAACCGATATCGTTTGTCGGTTCCCAGCTGATGGTATTTTTCCAGCCGATCTATGCGGCAGTATTTCCGGCTCAACCCTATAATGAAATCGCAACTTTGTTAGAAGACCGGGCTAATATCGAGATATTAATAAATGAAATTGAAAAAGTAGAAGAAGAAAAAAAGAGCAGAAAGGATTCACAGGGAAAGACAGATGAAAACAAAAAGAAATAATCTGTTGGCATCTGTGATTAAATAACGGTATGGATAAAGATAAAATTACCCGTATTTTAGCTACAGATTGTGGCAGTACCACAACTAAGGCAATTTTAATTGAAAAACAACCGAACGGCGAATTCCGGCTTAAAACAAGAGGCGAAGCACCGACTACAGTCGAAGCGCCGTTTGAAGACGTGACACGCGGCGTTTTAAACTCGATTCGCGAAGTCGAAGAATTATCTGAGAAAACAATTCTTGACGGCGAAAAGATTACCAAACCGAAAAAGAGTGATAAAGAAGGCGTCGATGTCTATATTTCGACGTCATCAGCTGGCGGCGGTTTGCAGATGATGGTTGCCGGTGTCGTGTTAACTATGACCGGTGAAAGTGCGGCTCGTGCTGCTTTAGGCGCTGGTGCAATTGTCATGGATGTGATTGCATCAAATGATGGACGCTTACCGCATGAAAAAATTGAACGTATCCGAAACCTGAGACCAGATATGATTCTGTTGTCTGGCGGTATTGACGGCGGAACGATTTCACATGTCGTAGAATTAGCCGAATTAATTCGTGCGGCTGACCCAAGACCGCGATTCGGAACTGGTTATAGTTTACCCGTGATATATGCGGGTAATAAAGATGCAAGAGATTTAATCATAAAAACACTCAAGGATAAGACCGCTTTGGTGATTGTAGAAAATTTACGACCAGTATTAGAACGGGAAAATTTACGTCCTGCCCGTGACCAAATCCATAATTTGTTTATGGAACATGTAATGGCGCACGCACCTGGTTATAAAAAGTTAATGGATTGGACAGATGTTGCGATTATGCCGACACCAGGGGCAGTCGGACTGTTGATTGAAAATCTTGGCAAACAGGAAAAGATTGATGTCTTGGGTGTTGATATTGGCGGTGCCACGACCGATATTTTTTCAGTCTTCGCAGGTATATTTAACCGGACCGTGAGTGCTAATCTCGGTATGTCATATAGCATATCAAATGTTTTAGCCGAAGCCGGCGAAGAGAATATTATGCGCTGGATACCATTTGAAATTCCGACTGCGGATGTACGTAACCGGATCCGAAATAAGATGATTCGTCCGACCACAATTCCATCCAGTTTGCAAGAACTTAAAATTGAGCATGCGATTGCCCGTGAAGCTTTGCGGCTGGCATTAGAACACCATAAGTCAATGGCAGTTGGGTTAAAAGGTGTGCAGCAGGAACGGACCATATCAGATGCATTTGCTCAGACAATGTCTGGTGAAACACTGGTAAATATGATGAGCTTAAATATGGTAGTCGGCTCAGGAGGTATTTTATCACATTCGCCAAGGCGGGTGCAATCTGCTTTAATGATGATTGATGCGTTCTTACCCGAAGGTATTACCAGGTTGGCGGTTGATAGTATTTTTATGATGCCGCATCTCGGTGTACTTACCGAAGTACATCCTGAAGCAGCTAATGAAGTATTTATTAAAGACTGTCTAGTAAAGCTCGGTACTTGTATTTCACCAGTTGGTGAATCTAAGCAAGGAGCGAAATGCGTGACGGTCAAGTTCACTAATCCGAACGATCAAGAAACAGAAGTCCAAACCAATTATGGCGATATTAAATTGATACCTCTGGAAAATACAAAAGTAAAAGCAAATATCAGACCAGAAAAGGGATTTGATGTCGGTATTGGTAAAGGCAAAGAAATCGATACAGAAATTGAAGGCGGTGTGGTTGGTTTGATTATTGACTGCCGCGGTCGCAGACCTTTTGTAGTTCCAGAAGAACCGAAACAGCGAATTGAATTCCTGCAAAAGACCGCTGCCGCACTTAATGTGTACCCGCAATAGAAAATGGATATTAAATTCATCCGAACGAATCCTGACTTAGCAAAAGAAATTCTCATTCGTCGTCACGAGAAGATTTCCTTAGACGAGATACTGGCAATTGATGAAAAGCGGCGGCAATTAATCCAGGTGCGGGACCAGACCCGAATGGAACATCGACAACTAACCGAGGAAATTGCGAAGATTATGAAATCAAGACAAGTCTCAAATGAGTACAACCAAGCAAACATTGACAGTATTATAATTGAATGTAAAACGCTCGGTCAAAAAGTCAAAGATATCGAGACTGAGCTCGCGCAGATTGAACTTGATTTGGAGAACAAAACCAAATACCTGCCCAATGTTGCGCACGAGTCAGTTCCAGATGAAGATACAGTTGTCGCAAGCTGGGGGGCAAAACCGGATTTTTCATTTAAACCAATGGCTCACTGGGATGTTGGTGAAGCTTTGCAAATTCTGGATTTTAAAGCCGCATCAAAGCTTGCCGGCTCACGGTTTGTTTTATATAAAGGACTCGGTGCACAACTGGAACGGGCGCTTATTAATTTCTGTCTGGATACCCATGTCAAGAAAAACGGTTATACTGAAATCAATCCGCCGGTCCTTAATCTGGAAGATTGTTTTTATAATACTGGTGCTTTGCCAAATTTAGCAGACGAGATGTATAAATGCACCCAGGACCCGTTCTATCTAATTCCAACCGCAGAAGTACCATTAGTCAATCTGCATCGCAATGAAGGTTTTAATGAAGACGATTTGCCCAAATATTATACTGCCTATACTCCTTGTTTTCGCAGAGAAGCCGGTTCATATGGCAAAGATGTGCGAGGTATGATCCGGATTCACCAGTTTGACAAAGTGGAATTAGTGAAAATTACGGTTCAGGAAAATTCATATGACGAACAGGAAAAGATGCGCAAAGATATTGAAGAGTTGATGCAGATGTTAAATTTACCGTATCAGGTAAAACTTTTATCAGCCAGTGAGATGGCCTTTCAATCAGCCAAGACCTATGATATTGAAGTCTGGGCAGCCGGATGCGAAGCCTGGCTTGAGGTCTCATCAATATCTAATTGCGAGAGTTTTCAGGCACGACGGGCAAATATCCGGGTACGCAGAAAAACAGGCGAGCTCGAATATGTTCATATCTTAAATGGTTCCGGATTGGCGTTTCCAAGAATATATGTAGCAATTTTAGAAAACTATCAGCAAAAAGACGGTACAGTTATTATTCCTGAAGTGTTACGACCATATATGAATGGTCAGGTTAAAATCGGATAGGTAATTTAAATTCAAAATGCAAAAAGCACAAACATATTATAAGAGAAAGCTAATTAATTTAGGTAAATTTCTCTATAATAAAGGCTATATTGTTGCGACCGATGGAAATATGAGTATCCGATTGAATCAGAAGGAGATTTTAATTACACGAAGTGGAGTGTGTAAAGGCGAACTAAAAACAGGAGATGTTGTAAAATTAAATATTGAAAATTGTAAATTGGAAAATGAAAATTTTAAAGTTATACCATCAACAGAGTATCAAATGCATCTTGCGATTTATCAAAACCGACCTGATGTTAATGCAGTGGTTCATGCACATCCAGTACATTCCACTATCTTTGCGGTTACCGGAAACGGAAACATTCTGGACGAAAAAATATTGACTGAAACTGAAAAGACTTTAGGTAAGATCGGTTATGTCGGTTATTATCAACCAGGCAGTAATGAATTAGCTGAAGTGGTTGGAAAATCATCTGGAAAATCAAATGTGATGATTTTAGCTCATCACGGGGTAGTTGTTACGGGGCAAAATTTATCTGAAGCAAGACACCGGTTAGAACGGCTTGAGTTTTTAGCTAAGGTTACTTTATTATCAAAAATAATCTAAGACCGGTAATTTATCTATTGGGAGTTTGAAGACCTAACGATAAGCTTAATCCTTTGGGGAAATACCCCCCTGCAGACCAGAAATATCTGGCTCCAATTGAGACGAACTTTATCGGGTGATAATTGATCATCAGTTCATAGGCATAACGGGCGGGTGAGGATTTATTAGCACCGACTGAGCGGTTAAATATTGAGCGTAAGTCAACACCAAAACCAATATCAAGTGAATTTGTTGTGGAAATCGAGTAGAGCGGAATATAACTGCCCTTAGTTCCGTTTTCTGTTGCCGGCGAATAATAATAACCGACAGCAAAACCGGTATTGTTTGTGACATATCCGACAACGCCACCCCAATAAGTCCGTCCGATAGATTGAATTGCATCAGCACCAATATAGATTGCGGAGGCAGCGTTTAAATGAACGATAACCGGTTGAAGCAGCATCATACCAGCTAAGACCAAGAATAATCGTTTTGACATCTCAGTTATCCTGACTGTTTTTTTCCTGAAGATTGATAGTTATAATCGTGGTAGTGACTTCTTGGTGAACTTTTACCAGACCGATATTTTCTTTGTACCAGGATGTAATTTTATAAAGTGGATAGGTTTCGTTAACTGAATTAGATAATACGGTATATACTTTCCAGCAGTCCGGATAAATGCCAATATCTTCTTTGGTTAAGACTTCGGCATCAACCTTATTATACTGACTGAAAAAATATTCATCACTGACCAGATTCCATTTCGCACCGATGTAAATCGGATAACGGAGATAGGGGATGGGATATTGAAGATTTGGCGTGGATAAGTAATTATAAAATCCGAAATCGTCCTGGGCATGATAAGTGGTTAGTGCCCATTTAACCGTGCTGTCTGCATAATAAGCAAGCCGAGTCCGGGGATACATTTTGACATTGTTAATTACAGTATCAGATAAATAGGTGTATTCTAACCAAGCTACACTGTCATAAGTCGAACTGTTTTGGTTCTGAACTGAATAAACAAAACAATCACCAGCCTGAATCGGATTTAATTCTTTACCGACCGAATCGGCAAAGGGATTAAACGGACCATCACAACTGCGGCCAATAATTATTAATATTAATAAGCACAATTTATTTTTCATTAAAACTTCAACTATTATTTATTGAAAGAGAATATAATTCTTTTTTTGAATTGTCAAGAGATAACAATATTAAAATAATGCTTGACAAAAGTAGAAATTTTATATATTTGAGCATTAGGAGATTGTAATAATAATTTAGACAAATTAACAAGGAACTTATCTGTGTCGGCGCAGTCTTATAAATCCCAAAGAAATCTAACAGGAGAACATCGTAGTAAAAAGGAGAAATTAGTCGTAAAAAAGTGATAAAATGTTGTCCCGGTGAAAACTGTGCTCGGACTTAAGCGGGGAATGGGATTCAGAAAATTAAGGCAGAATTCTGGATTCAGGCTCAAGTTCAGAATGACATTATTTATGTATATCTGTGTTCCTAATGTTTCTGGATTTCTGAATACGCAGAAATGACATTTCCCATAGAAAATTCGTCTTTCTGATTTTATTTTCATATGCAAGACCTGAATCTTATACTGGTTCGGATTGCGGTTATAATTGCGAATACCTTTCCTGCTTAGACCGCGGCTTTACTCCTGAATCCGCATCTAATTTTCTGATTTAAACTTTGTCTTATTCTTTGTTACAATCCAAAATTGGATTGTTATTTATATTGCTACGAAGAATCCTATCCTAATCCTAATCTAAACAGTTTTTTAACCAGTAATTTAAATTTTCACCCATATTCTAAGGTGACCCAGGGGGCTATACCATTAAAAGATTAGTTTTTAGTTGTTAGTTGTTGCTTATTAGTAAGATAAGAGAAAAAATGGCTTGATAAAAATATTAGTTTAAACTAATGTTTTTGTGTTTTGCTGGATTTAAGTATTTTCTGACCATTTACCGCAGCGGTCGCCATAGCGGTCAATGATTTGTCCTTCCCGGAAAGTCTCAATCACTTCACAACTATTTGGGCAGTCTTTGCATTCAAATGCTTTGGTTATGAATTTTATGTCCGCAGTTCTAAAACCAGCAAATTTTGTGGTCTTATTTTCACTCACATATTCTTGAGCAAGGATTGCCGCACCAATCGCACCCATAACCAGAAAATGTTCTGGTAAGATAACTTGTTCATTTAAAGCGCGCTCAAACGCAGTTTTGACACCAATGTTTGCGGCAACGCCACCCTGAAACAGAATCAAAGGTTGGATATTTTTTCCTTTAGCAACTGTATTGAGATAATTACGGACAATCGCATCGCATAATCCACGAATAATATCTTCAGTTGAAATACCAAGCTGAGCTTTATGCACCATATCACTTTCTGCAAAAACTGTGCAGCGACCAGCAATGGTAACACCAGTTTTGGCTTGTAAAGCGTAATTGCCGAATTGTTCAATCGGTATGCCGAGCCGGGTTGCCTGGTGTTCTAAAAAAGAACCAGTACCAGCGGCACAGACATTATTCATAGCAAAGTCGATTGGTATTCCATCTCGTAATAGAATAATCTTAGAGTCCTGACCCCCGATTTCGATAATGGTTTTAACATCTGGATGAAAATAGGAAGATGCCAAAGCATGGGCAATAATCTCATTTTTTACAACATCCGCACCAATCATAACTCCAGCAAGACGGCGGGCCGAACCAGTTGTGCCGGCACCAATGATTTTGGTGTTATTAGTCTGCATTTGCAGGTTCTTTATTAATTCTTTGATAGCCTGAACCGGTTTGCCTTGGGTGCGCAGATATGCCTGAGCAATGACATGATTGTTTTTAGTTATGACAACACCTTTCGTTGAGATTGAGCCGACATCAATACCAAGATATGCATCCATATTAAGAGTTTTAAGTTTTAATTTTTGAATTTTGAATTTTTGGTTTCTGTGTAATCATTTTGCGTCTTTTCAGCAAATCGACAAATGCTTCGAGCCGTGTTAAAAGTCCAGTTTGTGAAGTGTGTTCATCAATTGATAAGGATAAGAGCGGCACTGAATAGTCGTCACTCATTTTCTGTAATGCTTCAAAGGCAATGTTTTCCGGCATACAAGTAAATGGATAGATATGAATAATGCCATCCGCTCCATTTTTAATAAAACTGCGGGCTTCACCAACAGTATTGATAGCTTCACCGCCGGGCGAATCTTTTAAATAGGGCGATGCCTGAAACTTGTATTTTATGCCAAGATGGTCAATATGTAATAAGTGTTTTAAGTGCCGATATAGACTTCGTTGGTTCCAGACCCAGACACCCATCTTGCCAAGTTCTTTTTCAATGTCATGGTTGGCAAATGGCTCAAGCATAATATAGATTTCGCCGACCAGACCGATTTTTATAGTGTTGTCCGGGATTATTTTTGTCTTGTCAAATAGTTTATCAATCGCTTCTTTAGTCTTTCTTATCTGACTTAATTTTTTAGCATGCTCGAGTAATTCTAATGCGTGTTTTTCCTGTGCTCTTGATTTGTTAAAATCTAAGATACGGGCCTTACGAATATAATTACGAAATCTTTCAATTAGAGCACTGTGTTGTAAAAGCAGATAGGTTGCGGTGATGACCCGGACGGGTGAAACCGAAAAGATACTGGGCATTTTTCTAAAGAAAAACTCAAACGGAGTGTATTGGCTGATGGGATAAAATTTATGACCATTGCCAACCTGTCTGAGAATTGTCTCCTGAATATAATGATAATAACCAAAACGGCATTTACGGGCACCAGCGGCCATAAACAGAGTATCAGCACCGGCTCGTAGCCCTTCAATCAGATTACCCAAAGTGATTTTAAATGGCAGACAGATAAGTTCTGGTGAATATTTCGTTCCTAAGCTTAAGGTTTTTTCAGTCAGGGGCGGTGGCAAGCAAACTTGAGCGCCGAGATTTTCAACGAAGTTCTTTAAACTAATTGTTTCATAACCAAAACAGGGGAAAGCGACTTTCATATCACAAAAAAGCCACTGATGACCACGGATAAAATATCAAAAAAAATCATTTGTGTAAATCCGTGGTATATGTTTTTCTTTTAATAATTTCAGAGAATGCTTCGATACGAGTGACAAGACCGGTTTTGGAAGTGTGTTCATCAATGATCAGTTGCAAAAATGGAACCTTGTTTTGATTGGCATGCTGATTCATTATTTCACCGACTAATGAATCGGGTCCGCAGCCAAATGAGATAATATCACAAACACCGTCAACTTTTGTTAGATTATAGTGAAAAGCATTATATAATTCTCGTTCATAGATCCATTGAATATTCTTCGCAAAACCATTTGCTGAGTTTAATATTGTTTGGTCTAATACTTCTTTGGTCGTAATTGCAAATCCATTTTCAATAAACGCTGCCTTGATATCTTGTCCAATAAAATCATCTTCCAGATTGTAAAAATGGCTTAAGAGTAGAATTTTCGGTTTATGATTGTCAAATACATTGGTCTTATGATTATTAAGATAGGGGAGGGCTTTGTTTAATGCTTTTCGTGCTTTATAGGGATTTTTTGTCAGATTTAATCCTAATAAAAAATGGGCAAAAATAAAATTATTTTTAATTTTTGGGGATAGAATTTGACATTGATTACCGACCTGCATGCGGGCAATATCAACAATACCGATCATTTTCGGACAGGAATAGAGTCCATGATTAAGTTCAACAATGCGCGGTAGAAATATCGTATCAACTTTATCTTTTAACCATTCCAAATGACCGCAGACAATTTTAATGGGTAGGCAGATTTCACTTGAGACCTTTTTAAGACCGATATCTAACAGGTCTTTATTAGTTTTCGGTGAAACAACCGTCTCGATACCAAGATGGTTGAAGAATTGCTGCCAGAATCTACCATAGCGGAAATAGAAAAGTGCGCGTGGAATGCCGATTTTCATAGTTTTATAATACAGTGTATTCTCATCATCATAAAATGTCAATATCTGTAATAAAGCATTGATGACTTGATTTAAATTTTACTTGACAGAACTAAATCTGAATATATAATATCGTGTGTAATATAATTTGTGGAAACTATTTGGTTATGATTATATAATTAATGATAACAACAAAAACTAAAGAAGAGCTGTTTTTTGATGATTTGTTGGGCGAATGTATTCGCAGAAATGCTTCAGATCTTCATCTGACTGTTGGATTACCACCAGTACTGCGTGTTGATGGTGTTTTGCGGCCAGTTGAAAAAGCCGCAGTGTTAGAACCCGCATTTACAGAGACAATTAAGAACATAACAGTTGAAAATGCTCCCCAAATCAAACACTTAATTACTGAAGATGGCGGAGCTGATTTTAGTCTAAATTTTAAGAATTTGGCACGATTCCGGGTTGCAATTTACCGACAAAAAGGTTGTTATGGTTTAGCCCTGCGTTTGATCCCGAACAATATTCTACCATTTGAAGAGCTCGGGTTTCTTCCAAATCAGGTGCCTCGGATTAAAAATTTACTAAACCGTCCGCACGGTCTGATTTTGGTAACCGGTCCGACCGGTTCGGGAAAAACCACAACCCAGGCAACATTTGTTGATTATATTTTAGAAAGTCCGTGCCATGTCTTAACAATTGAAGACCCGATTGAATTTGTACATTCTCATAAAAACGGTCTTATCACCCAACGTGAGGTTGGAGTTGATGTCCCGTCATTCCGGGAAGCGATTATGAAGGGATTACGGTCAAATCCGAATGTCATTTTAGTTGCGGAAATTCGTGATGTCGCGACTGCTGAAGCAACAATCTGGGCAGCTGAATCAGGTCATTTAGTTATCGGTACCCTGCATACAACCAATGCTTCAGAGACCGTAACTCGTTTTATTGATGTTTTTCCACCTGAAATTCGCGACCAGATTCGTATTCAGTTTTCAATTTCATTATTGGCAATTTTTGCGCAGCGATTATTACCACGGGCAACTGGTCGTGGACGGATCGGAGTGTTTGAAATTATGTCGGCGACTCCAGCCGTGCGAAATTTAATCCGGGAACGAAAGATCGAACATTTGCCATCCGCTATCCAATCATCAGTTGCTGAAGGCAGCTGCACTTTTGACAGCGCTTTAGCAGAGTTATACCGGGCTGGTAAGATTACTTTTGAAATAGCATTGATGAATGCGTTTGACCCGCGGGCTTTAAGGGAAATGGTCGAATTCGGCATTAAAAGCCGCTATGCCAAAGGTTAAACAATTGGGTAATTTTGTTTCATAATCAAAATTACATAAATAATCGAGATGAATTTATTATTCTTTTCTCCGGTTGAAAATAATACGCTAACTGTCTACTTCTATTCACTGCTGGTCGGGTACCTTTTGGGTAGTATTCCGTTTGGTTTTCTAATCGCACGATTAAAAGGTATTGATATCAGAAATTTCGGCAGTAGAAATATTGGATTTAATAATGTGCGACGGGCGGTCGGTATTAAGTTTGCGATTCCGGTGTTGATTTTAGATATTGCAAAAGGTTTTGTCCCGACATTTTTTGCGAGCGAACTCGGCGCAGTTGGAGTGTTGGTCGGATTGGGTTCGATATTAGGTCACAGTTTTACCCCCTGGCTCGGTTTTCGAGGCGGTAAAGGAGTCGCAACAACAATCGGAGTCATGCTCGCATTGATGCCGTTAGGTTTGGCTACGGGAATCGGTGTTTTTATTATTGCGTTGGTAAGTTTTTCTTATATTTCATTGGCATCGATTTTCTTTGCTTTATCACTACCGGTTTCGGTAGCATTGTTATATCGACCCGCTTCGACTCGATTGATTTTTTCGAATCGAGGCGAGAACGAGATTTTTTTATTAATATTTACTATTATTATTGCATTGATAATTGTAATTCGTCATAAAGACAATATCAATCGGATTATTAAAAAAACCGAACCTAAAGTTATGATTTCAAAATATCTACAGGGAAAGCGATGAAAATTACATTTGTCGGAGCCGGACGCTGGGCAATGACCTTGGCTTTGATTTTACATCAGAAAAAAAACACAATCGCGATGTGGGAATATGCGCCAGAGCGGATTGAGCATATTAATCGAACCCGAAAAATGCCAGAACTGCCGGATTCAATTGAGGTTCCCAGTGATTTAATCGTGACCGATGAGTTAGAACAAGTTTTTGATAATATTGATATGATTTTTTTCGCAGTACCGTCTCAGGTATTACGTAACGTGCTTATAACAATCTCGCCATTTCGGTTTGCGAACATTACAAATGGTAAACTACCATTGATAGTTAGTGCAATGAAAGGCCTGGAGAATAATACCAACAAGAGAATGACGCAGATATTAAAAGAATTTTACCCGCACCTGAAAATAGTCGTGCTGTCGGGTCCGGGTATTCCGTATGAAATTGCGGCTGGTAAACCAGCTTCATTGGTTGTAGCGTCAAATGATACGAATGCAGCAAAATTGGTACAGGACGCACTGTCAACCGATTTGCTCAGAGTCTATTTACAATCAGATGTAATTGGAACTGAGTTTGGCGGGGCTTTGAAAAATGTTATAGCGATTGCCGCAGGTATCTGTGACGGCTTGCAGCTCGGTGATAATGCAAAAGCGGCTTTGATAACCCGTGGTTTGATTGAAATGTCGAGAATCGGAATTGCTTTTAACGCGAATCCCATGACATTTGCCGGGTTATCGGGTATCGGAGATTTGATGGTAACAGCATACTCTCAGTATTCACGGAACCGTTTGTTTGGTGAGAAAGTCGGACAGGGATTGTCAAGCGATGAAGCATTGGCATTATTTAATGGGGTTGTCGAAGGTTTTGCAACGACCATGACTGCGAAAAAACTCGGCGCCAAGATGCGATTAGAACTTCCAATCATTGAAGAAATAGCCGATATATTGTATAATCATACCGATCTCACAAAAAGTGTGAAAAAATTGATGCAGCGCCCGTTGAAAAAGGAAATGATACATGAAGCGTAATAATCAAAAATTTTTTACCTTGAAACAAGTTACAAAGTTATCCGGTGTGCCGATTCATACATTGAAATTTTGGCGTAAAGAGTTTAAAATGAAATTAAAAGAAAACTCAGCCGGGCGCAAAATCTTTACCCAAGAAGATATCGACCAAATTTTGATGATAAAACATTTACGGTATGATGAAAAACTGACAATAGTAGGTATTAAAAGAAAGTTACGAGAATTAAAAAATAATAATAAATCGAATAAGACGGATATAACAAAAAAAAGCATTATGTTAATCCAGAAAGAACTCATCGCAATTAAAAATCTTTTACAACAAAGTATCGGTAATGAATAAAACAAAAAAAAAGGGAGGAATATATGTATAGTTTGGTTGCTTTAATAGTTTTTATTATCATTGTGATATCCTCAATGATTAAAATCTTAAGAGAATATGAGCGGGCAGTTATCTTCCGTTTGGGACGTTTGATTGGTGTCAAAGGACCAGGCTTGATTCTTTTAATACCATTCATTGACCGGATGGTAAAAATTAGTTTAAGGATTGTCACGCTTGATGTTCCATCTCAAGATATTATAACGAGGGATAATGTATCGCTTAATGTCAATGCAGTAGCATATTTTCGGCCATTGGACCCAGCAAAAGTTGTGACGGAAGTAGAGAATTATCTTTACGCAACATCGCAAATCGCTCAGACAACACTACGCAGCGTTTTAGGAGAATATGAACTTGATGATTTGCTTACAAAACGGGAAATGATTAATCAACGCTTACAAAAAATAATCGACGAACAGACCGACCCCTGGGGTATAAAAGTATCAATGGTCGAAATAAAGCATGTTGATCTACCGGAAACAATGCGACGGGCAATTGCGCGTCAAGCTGAAGCAGAACGCGAAAGAAGATCTAAAGTTATTCATGCTGAAGGAGAATATCAAGCAGCAGAAAAACTTCAACAAGCCGCAATGGTACTAGCAAAAACACCGATATCAGTACAATTAAGATTCCTGCAAACTTTAAGCGATATCGCTACCGAAAAGAATTCGACGATTGTATTCCCGGTGCCGATTGATTTACTGGCAACGTTTATAAAAAAGGATAAATAGGATACAAGATAAATACCGATAAGACAATCCATGGTAGAATAAGCATCAAAAAAAAGACCAGATTTAAGGTGTGTACAAAAAGAGACCACGAATGGAAATTCAGACTCAGTTCGCATTCGTGGTCGAATTTATCCTTATAATAGTTAATCTATCTGTCTCCGAATAAAAGTTGGTATTTCCAAATTATCTTTATCCAGTTTAATTTTTTCGCCTTTGATAGTACGAGTTACTGGTAATAAGTCGGAAGCCTGTAACAGGTCAATAATGTCTTTGGGCCTGGGTAGTGCTTCTTCAATACCTGTTGCAATTACAGTAATACGAATAGCATCTTTGAGTATTTTGTCCTTAGTAGCACCGAATCTGATATCAGCTTTGCCATTGGTGGCATTATGAACGATTGTTGCCGCTTCATAAACTTCTTGAAGGGTCATTTTGTCATCACCGGAAATATTCAAAAGAATTTTCGTTGCAGTTTCGATATTGGTTTCTTCAATCAAAGGTGAACAGATTGCCTGATGAGCTGCCTCAGTGGCACGACCTTCGCCTGTGGCAACGCCGGTTGAAATTAAAGCACCACCCTTTTCGAGCATGACATTACGTACATCCGCAAAATCGATGTTAATCATACCGGGTTGGGTGATCAAATCAGAAATACCCTTGACTGCATTTAACAATACCTCATCAGCTAAGCGGAATGCCTGAAAACAAGAAACCTGTGCGTAAGCTGATAAAAGTTTTTGATTCGGTATAACAATTAAGGTATCAACCTTATCTTTAATCTGCTCGAGACCATTTAATGCTTGGTGCATGCGATTTTTACCTTCAAATTCAAATGGTTTAGTTACGACTGCAATAACAATGGCACCTTGGGTTTTGGCAACTTCCGCAATTAAAGGTGTTGCACCAGTGCCAGTACCACCACCTTCGCCAGCTGCTAAAAACACCATATCATAACCGGTTAAAACCTGTTTTATAATATCGAGGGTTTCCTCACATGCTTTGCGTCCTAAATCAGGATTACCACCAGAACCTAATCCACCGGTAATCTGAGCACCGATTTGGATACGATTTTCAGCTAAATTCATAGATAATGCCTGGAGGTCAGTATTGATAGCAAAAAATTCAACATTTACTAATTTAGCTTCGATCATATGATTGATCGCATTATTTCCCGCGCCGCCAACGCCGACGACAGCTATTTTGGCCAAACTTTTTTCTTCGACGGGTTCAAACATTTTTTCTCCCTTCAACAACTGTTAAATTTAACATAAAATCTTTAAAGTTTTTACGATAACTGATTGATAAACGATTATGAATGATTTGTTTCATGCAAATAACTCTCTCACTTTTGTTAAAAATGAGGAAAAGATATTCTCGGTAGGTTGCGTATAGTAGTCTTTGCCATTCAGAGCATATCGTACTAAACCAACTGCGGTCAGATAAGTATGGTCAAAAGCTTCGTACTCTTCAGTATCAGTAATTTTTCCGATTTTAACAGGTAAACGGAATATCTGCTCGGCAATTGTATCAATACCTTTGAGCATTGCAGTACCGCCGGTTAAGATGACACCGGCAGAAAGGATATCAGTAAAACCAGCCTCGCGAATCGCCATATCAATATGTTGTAGTATTTCTTCGACCCGTGGTTCGATGATTGATGTTAAAAGGCGCTGCGAAATCTGCTTATTAACTCGACCATTAATATCATCGATAAAAATTGGCTGGTCATGTTCAACACTGTTGATATTAGCCGCCCCGTATAATTTTTTAATTTCTTCTGCCTTTTTATAAGGTGTACGCAGACCAATCGAAATATCTTTGGTTAAGTTGTCGCCGCCCAGCGAAAGGGTTTTGTAAAAACGTAGGACACCATCTTTAAATATCGATATATTGGTAATACCGCCGATATCGACAATTGCAACTCCTAAATCCTTTTCTTCAGGTTCAGCGACAACATGAGATATTGCTTGTGGCTGTAATACTAATGATTCTGCTTTTAGTTGCAGATGGTCAAGGACACGGTGAATATTCTCAATCGCAGTGACGGTACCGATGATAAGTAGAGCTTCAACTTCGAGTCGGACACCGAACATACCGACAGGATTGCGGATACCTTTCTGACCATCAACAATAAATTGATTTGGGAAGAGATGAATAATTTGTTCATCAGTGGGTAGACGAATTGTCTGTGCTTGCTGTATGACTTCGTTGATATCTTTGTCGGTGATTCCGCGGGAAGAGTTTTTAACTGAAATATTGCCGACACTATTCAGATGTTTTATGTATTCTCCACAAATGCCGACATATAAAGCGCAGTTTTTTGCTTTGACATTTGCCTCGTGTTCTGCATTTTCAATACATTGGGCAACCGACATAACCGCTTTTTCTAAATTAATCACAACTCCCTTTCTGAATCCATCAGGAGTTGTTACCGCTTTGCCAAGTACCTTAGATTTGCCGTTACTATCGAGTTCGGCGATGACACAAGCGATTTTCGTTGTGCCAATGTCTAACCCAATAATTCTTTTTGGCTTTGCCATTTTTTCACCTCCGGATATTTGGGTAAAATTTGAACTTCTTCTTGTAAAATAATATTAAATTTAAGCTCAACTTTACTTTTTATAATTTGAATGAGCTCATACACATCATTAGTACGAGCATTTTTTTTATTAATTATGAAATTCGCGTGTTTATCAGAAACATATGCATCATTACATTGTAATCCTTTTAATCCAACTTCATCAATGAGTCTACCGGCGGGGATTTTCCCGACCGATGGGCTGATTGGGTTCTTAAAGATTGATCCAACCGAAGCCCCCCAGGGTTGTGCGTTTTTTCTATGCTTTTGATATTTGTTTTGTTGGTTTCGTATTAAATGTTTATCTTTTGGTGTCAGTTCGATTATCGCTTCGGTTATTACCATCGCGGTGGGAAATTTACTTTGCCGGTATTCATATTCGATTTCGTTACGAAGGAGAGAGATTTGCTGTCCATTACTATCTACACCAAAAACCGTATCAATACAGTCACTGATATCATTGGAAAAAGCACCTGCATTACAAACCACCGCACCGCCAAAAGTTGCCGGTATTCCGCAGAGAAATTCAACACCACTTAATGATTCAGAACATGCATATTGAACTAAGTTATGTAAAGACGTTGCTGCACCGACTCTGAGGCAATTATTATTTCTCGAAATGAAATTAAATTTATGACCTAATTTTACAGTAATACCTGATAATCCCTGTGATGAAACTAATAATTTTGAACCGTTACCAATAGTGAATAATGGAATGTTATTGTTTTTTGAAAATTCGATGGTTTTAATTAAATCATTTACTTGACTGGCGATGATAAAACATTCTGCATTACCACCGATCCTGAATGTGGTATGTTTCGAAAGCGGTTCTGAAAAAAAGACTTGTGAGTAACCGTTATCTAGAGTGTTTTTAATAATTGTTCGCCAATCTGCCATATATTACCTGCTCCTAATGTGATAATCACATCCCCCGCTTTAATATGTTGCAAAAGGTATGTGTTGATATCACAAAATTTCTTTATATATATAACTTTGGGATGTGAACGCGATTTCGTTATGGCGTCAATAATAATCTGAGACGAAACGCCAGGAATTTTTGGTTCTGATGCTGCATAAATGTCAGTTATAATCGCAACATCTGCATTGGCAAATGCATTTCTAAATGTTTTGCCTAAAAGTTTGGTTCGGGTATAGCGATGGGGTTGAAAGACTGCGAATATTCGATGATGAGGGTATGCATTCCGTAATGTTGCTAAGGTCGCTTTGATTTCAGTCGGGTGGTGCGCATAATCATCATAAAGAGTGATTCCCTTTTTATTGTCCTTTAATTCTAGTCGGCGATGAAGCCCTTGAAATTTTTCGAATGCAGATTGTATGGTCGAAAAGGGTACCTCTAGTTTTAAACCAACACTGATTGCTGCTAATGAATTTTCGATATTATGTATACCCGGAAGATTTATTTTAAAATCAAATGATTTGCTATCATAACGTAATGTAAATTTGGAATGGAAGCTATTCATAACAATATTTTCTGCACGGACTGAAGCGTCGTTTGATAATCCATAGGTAATTACATCACGTTTAAGATAGGGGATAATTGTTCTCACATGAGGAGAATTATTATTTACAATAACCGAGCCATAAAATGGCACCTTATTAGCAAATTCAATAAACGCTTTCCTTATTTGCGAAATATTAGCATAATAATCTAAATGCTCTTTTTCGATATTGGTAATAATTGTTATCGTGGGGTGCAATAATAGAAATGAGCGGTCACTTTCATCTGCTTCAGCAATTAGATATTCACTTTTTCCTAATTTAGCCGCAGTTTCTGTACCAACAACTTTTCCACCGATAATGATTGTCGGGTGTAAATTGGCTTCTTCTAAAATTGCACTGATTAATGATGTTGTTGTCGTTTTACCGTGGGTCCCGGATATCGCAATAGAAAATTTAACACGCATTAGTTCGCCCAACATTTCAGCACGAGGAATTACCGGGATCTTGTGTGTACGCGCATAATTTAGTTCTAAATTATTCGGGCTAATTGCTGAAGAATAGACAACCACTGATGCACCGAAACAATTCTTTTCGTTATGTTTATATGCTATTTTTATACCCTGTTTAATAAGATATTGTGTCAAAGTAGTCTTAGCAATATCTGAACCTGTAACTTTATAGCCGAGATTTTTCATTACGAGTGCGATGCCTGACATACCAGCGCCACCGATACCGACAAAATGAATATGATTTATTCTGCCAAACATCGACTGATCCTTTGCGCAATTCTTTGCGCCGCGTTTTTTTGAGCAATATTTTGGGCATTTTTTGCCATTTCGCTTAGTTTTTCGGCATCATACATTATGGATTTTAATGTATTCATTAACTGTAAAATAAAATCTTCAGATAAACCGTGCTGGCGGTTCTGGTTTATAATGATAGCAGCGTTATTTTGGGCTAAAAATTGAGCATTCGCTGCCTGGTGGTTATCTGTGGCAAATGGGAAAGGTATGATAATTGATGGGAGACCAAAAAACAAAATTTCTGATAAGACCATACCGCCAGCACGGGTTATAACAATTTTTGCTTTTTGATATAACTCTTCGGGATGAAGAGTAAAATCTATAAGCTGACAATTATTAGATTTAACCAATTTTTGTATTTCCTCAAAATTCTTCGTACCTGTTTGGATAATAAAATTAACTTCTGGTAAATGTTTTGCTGTTTCAATTACATTCAAATTTATAAATTGTGCACCTTGACTACCCCCAAGAACTAGTACAGTATTATTTTTTTTCTGTACTTTACTCGTTGTTTCATAAAAAGAGCTTCTTAATGGATTACCTGTATAGAAGCAAGTACCTTTGATATTTGATAAAGGTGGTAATCCTAAATAGATTTCTTTTGCCCACCGTGAAAAATATTTTGTTAGTCTACCAGGAACCCGGTTTTGTTCCAAAAGAAAATACTTTTTCTTAAGTAAAAAAGCCCATAATACAGGTACTACCGATACAAAACCACCGCTGGCAATGATTGCTTTTGGTTTCATTTTAATTAAAAGGACGGGAAAAGTAATCATGTTTTTAACCAGATTGATGAAGAAAAAAAGAATACCCTTGAAATTCTTACCAAAAAACCCACTAGCGGATATTGTAAAATATGTAAATTGATGCTGACTTATTATATTCATATCAAATTTGTTCTTTCGAACTAAGTATAACGGTTCGATATTTAATTTTCGTAAATATTCACCGACTGCGAGGGCGGGGAAGATATGGCCGCCCGTTCCACCGGTTATGAATAATACCTGATTCACTTTTATTTCTCCTGAATCTTGAAACATTTAAGATAATACCAATAGCAAACAAATTGCTAACTAAGGCAGAACCACCGTATGATATGAATGGTAATGGCTGTCCAGTTGTCGGAAGTAATGATAAAGTAACGCCAAGGTGAACGATGACATATTGTAAAATTATAAATATGATACCAACTGTTAATAATTGTCCGAAGGTATCGTTTGCAGATAAACTAATGTTTATACCTTTACTGAATAATATAAAGAACAGACTTAAAACAATAAAACTACCAATAAAACCAAATTCTTCAGCAATTGCTGAAAATATAAAATCGGTATGGAGTTTGGGTAGGAAAAAGAATTTCTGTTTGCCTTCGCCTAATCCTTTCCCGAAAAGTTTGCCAGACCCAATTGCAATTTTAGATTGTTTTTGTTGATAAGTGACACCAGACTGAAAATCATTAAATCTTTTCTTAGCATAGGGAATAGTAATAATTGACGCAGCAATCAATGTGATACCAACCAGTGATATGAGCAGAAGGTGCTTGATCTTAACACCACTAATGAAAAACAGTAATAGACTCGACATGGCAACAATAACACTGGTTCCGATTGCAGGCTGTAATAATAATAAAATTACAACTAACCCAACAACTGTAATAGGTAAAAACGGGAACTTATCAAATTTATTTTTAGTCTTATCTGAAGATGCTGATACGTTTTCACGGCGATTTGCAAAGTAACCGCTTAACCAAATAATAAGGATGTATTTAACAATTTCAGCAGGTTGAAAAAAATATGCCCATCGCCGAGCTTCAGCAACTTGTTTACCGATTGTTAGAGTGAGTACGAGGAGAATAATTGAGGCAATAAGCAGAACATTACGGAAACGGCCTTTATAGTAAGAATATGGAATATTTATGGCGGCAACTAACGCAATAAATCCAACCCCGATCCTTATTATCTGATGTTTGAGGTAGGTGTTACCATAATGGATTGTTATCGAGTAAATAGTCACCAAACCGGTCATTGTTAAGATTATTGCAGTAACTAATAACACTATATCTACTGAAGACAGTTGTTTTCTTATTATGTTATTAATAGGAGCAGTTGTCAGACCGCGGTGCGAATTTATAATAGAGTTTCGATTAGATTGCATATACAATTTTGGAGAATGCCAGACCTCTTTCTTGGAAATTTCTATACTTATCGAAGCTCGCAAAACCAGGTGAAAAAAGAATTACATCATCAGGAGCCGCCTTTTTCTTTGCTGTCAAAACAGCTTCTTTTATAGTATCAACTTTTTGGCACTTGTGGTAATGATGTGTTTTTAATGCATGAGATAAATGATTTTGATTTTCGCCGAATAAGACAACAAATTTTGCTTTACGCGTCATTGCCTTAATATAAACGGTGGGATCAAGGTTTTTTTCTTTGCCACCAGCAATTAGAATAACTGGTTTTGTAAATGATTCTAATGTTGCTGCTGCCGCAACTGGGTTAGTGCACATAGAATTGTTAATATATTTAATACCAGCATGTTGACGGAGAAATTGTAAACGATGTTCAAGACCGGTAAAGGTTCGAAGAACTTTTGTAATAATTCGATTATTAATATTCAATATTTTTGCGGCGGTAATGACCGCAAGAACGCTGTCTAAATAATGTTTACCAAAGAGTTTGATATCATTAAGTGAGCAGACCTCGCTATTTTTGAAAAATATTTTATTATTTTTTAAGTAAACACCATTAACATATTGTTTGCGAGAAAAGTATAGAACCTTCGAAAGAATAGTATGTTTAAATTTCATACTCGACTCATCTTCATGATTCAGAATCGCATAATCATTTTTCTTTTGAGTACTAAATATCCTGAACTTCGATTTTTGATATTCAGAAAATGTGACATGACGGTCAAGATGGTCAGCGGTAATATTTGTTATAACGGCGATATGAGGATGAAAGTGATGACAGCGGCTGAGCTGGAAGCTTGACACCTCGATTATATATGTATCTTTAGGTTCCTGAAATAAAGATGTTGCAAAAGGCAAGCCTGGTGCTAAGTTCCCACCCCAAAAGACATTTTGACCAGCTGCAGCAAGTATCTTTCCTAATAATACAGTTGCAGTTGACTTTCCATTCGTACCGGTTATTGCGATGATCGGATTTTTCACCATTGCTGATGTAAATTCTATCTCATCAATAATTGGTATTTGTTGTGTTTCAAGAAATCGGATGATACTTGCTTGTTCTGGAAGACCGGGACTGACAATAGCAAATTTTGGTTTTAGGTTTGTAATCGGCCATTGCTTTCGCGATATAATTTTAAAGTAAACATTACGAACAAATTGTTGATTTTCATCTGCTGTGAATACTTTGATATTATCGTCATAGGCATAAACATTTATTTTATTATGCATAAGATAATGAGTGATGATACGACCGACTCGTCCGATTCCAATGATTGCCACAGCAGAACCAGGTATTAATTTAATCATCGTATTTTTAATGTCGAGATTGCTAAAATTGCCAATAGGATTCCTAAAATCCAGAATCGAACAACGATTTTAGGTTCCTGCCAACCACATAATTCAAAATGATGATGCAATGGCGCCATACGGAATATGCGTTTACCACGAGTCGCATGAAAATAGACTACTTGTATGAACACGGTTATTGCTTCTAATACAAAGACCCCGCCAACAAACGCTAACAGAAATTCTTGTTTGACAACAATGGCAATAAATCCAATCAAGGCGCCAAGCGGTAAAGATCCCGTATCGCCCATAAAAATTTGGGCTGGGAAAGCATTAAACCATAAAAAGCCAAGACTAGCACCGAGCACAGCAAAACATAGAACAGTTATTTCACCCGCACCAGGCACAAAAATGACGTTTAGATATTCAGCGATATTGATATTACCCGCAACATACGCTAGAACTGCATAACTACCAGCAGCAATACCTAAAAGTCCCGTGGCTAAACCGTCAAGTCCATCAGCAAGATTAACTGCATTGGAAGTTATCGTGATGATAAAGATAACAAAGGGAATATAAAAAATTCGAAAATCAATTTCAATGTTCTTAAAAAATATAAAATTAGTAATGGTTTTTATTTCCGGATTGGTCGGTCGATAATACAAAATCAAACCAACAATGAGAGCGAAGATGACCTGAAAAATAATTTTTGTTCGTTTGTTAAGACCGCGGGGTTTACCGAGACGCACTTTTTTGTAATCGTCAAAATAACCCAATAATCCAAACGAGATTAGTACAAATAGACCTAATAAAATATTAGTATTAGTTAAATCACCGAAAAGTAATGTCGCAATACAAATTGAAAAAATCATCAGAATGCCGCCCATAGTTGGAGTGCCTGCTTTAGCACGATGTTGTTTAGGAACTTCGTCTCTAATATTCTGTCCAAGCGACATCTTCTTTATTTTCTTAATGACCCATAACCCCATTGCCAGACAAATAAACAGTGAAATTGCGCCGGCATACGCCGCGCGAAAAGTTATATAACGAAACAGGTTAAACGGTCCAAAATAATCTTTCAACGAATATAATAATTGATAGAGCATATATTTTTACCTTAACATCACTGCGTTATATGCACAAGCATAGTCAGAAAAGTAAATTTTCTTATTGCCGATGATTTGATAGTCTTCATGGCCTTTGCCGGCGATGAGAACAGAGTCATCAGGTCGTGCAATCATAATAGCTTTTCTTATTGCGGTTTTTCGGTCAACGATAACTTCATAGTTATTTTTCTTTAATCCTTTTTGAATATCGTTGATAATAGCGATAGGGTTTTCATTACGCGGATTATCTGAAGTGATAATTACATAATCACCAAGCGTCGTCGCACACTTTCCCATCCGAGGTCGTTTAAGGCAATCGCGATTGCCACCGCAGCCGAATACAACAATAACCCGACCCGGCGTGATTTGCTTTAATGAATTGATAGCATTGCTGAGCGCTTTTTCAGTGTGAGCATAATCTATATAGATATCGAATCCTTTTTTCGTTTTTATTCTTTGTAACCGTCCAGGCACGCCCGACATTCGCTCAAGTCCTTTTTTGATTTGCGCGCGGTTTATTTTTAATACAGATGCAGTAGTTATCGCAGCAAGCATATTATAGATATTATGATAACCGATTATGGCTAGTCTTATTTCTAGGGGTTGTTTACATGATTTATCATAAATTTTGGTTTTGATGCCGTCTTTAGTATAGTAATCAATGTGAGTAGTTACTTCTGAAGGGTTTTTAATTGAATAAAGTACGCATCGGGCATTGGTGTGTTTGATGATTTGTGCAGTGAACGGGTCATCATTATTTAGTATTGCAACTGCTGAAGATGATAAATTCTGAAATAATTTTAATTTTGCGGAGCGATAATTTTTTGTATTTTTATGAAAATCGAGATGGTCTTTACTGAGATTAGTAAACACAGCGATTCTAAAATCGATACCATAAACACGGTCTAAAGCTAAGGCGTGAGAAGAAACTTCGCTAATACAGTGTTTTATTTTATGCTTTACGAGATTATGTAGAAAAGCAATAAAATCCAGACTCTCTGGGGTTGTATTAGGAGCAGGAAGATAGGATTGACCGTCATAATATTTAATGGTTCCGAGTAAACCGGTCTTTTTATGCGCAGCTTCGATAATGGATTTAATCATATAAGAAGTTGTTGTTTTGCCATCAGTACCGGTAATGCCAATAAGGGTCAATTTAGAAGCAGGAAAATCATAGAAACGATTAGCAACTGATGCCAAGAATTTTCTTGGTGAGGGGATATGGATTGTTGTTATTTTGTTATTATATTTATGCTTGATTTTTTTAAGCAAAGTTACAGAATCACTAGCGACTGCGATAGCACCGCGTTTTATAGCAGCGTCCATAAATTTCTTACCTGAGGTAGTAAATCCATCAAGCGCAATGAATAAGTGATTAGATTTTACTCTGTCTGAATGATAAGCAATCCCGTCGATATTCATATCTGAGTTGCCAGTCAGATGATGAGGAAAATCTTGTAATAGTTCAGTGAGTTTTTTTGTAATCACGGTTAATTTGTACTTGGACCAGCATATGTTAATAAATGATGGTTATGATTATGATTGGGCTTTTCTAAATATAAAATCTTTTGGGCAATAGTTTTAAATAGGGGACAGGTAACTTCTCCAGCGAAACGGGATTTTTTCGGTTCGTCAATCATTACCGATATTAAATAGCGTGGATTGTCTTTTGGAAAAAAACCGATGAAAGTCATCACTGATTTGGTTGCGGAATATTTGCCATCCGGTTCGATTTTTTGAGCGGTACCCGTTTTACCACAAACCTGACTTTCATGTAAACTTGCTGCTCGACCAGTACCATCAGTTACGACCGAGGCAAGTATTTCTTTCATAATCTGGGCATCGGCTTCGCTGAAAACCCGACGGACAACGGTTTTTTTACCATTATACAAGACCTTATGATTTTGCCTGATTTCTTTAACAAGATATGGTTTGAGTAGTTCGCCATTATGCGCAACAGTTAAATACGCCATAGAAAGCTGCAGTAGCGTAGCGCGAAGACCTTGGCCAAACGCAATGTTTGCAAATCGTAATGGCGTTATGCTAGTCGGTCGATCGATGAAACCGTTAGCTTCACCAGGTAATTCAATACCGGTTGGTAAACCGAAACCGAATTCACGTTGTTTTAGATAAAAATCGGTAGCGGAAAGGTTTTGAGATAACATGGTGACACCAATATTAGATGATTTAACAAAGATGTTATCAAAATCAACAACGCCGTTATTATGAACATCTTTGATTTTTCTGCCGGATACCGTAATAAAACCATTTGATACATCATATTTCTGAGCGAGTAGAGTTTTTCGATTAGGTGCTTCGAGAGCGGCGGCGCAGATAACAAGTTTATATACTGAACCAGGTTCAAACTCATCGCTAACTGAAACTGCAGTCCATAATTTAGATGATGAGTTTTTGAAATTTTGCGGGTCATAATCCGGATAATCAGCTAATGCCAAGACTGCGCCGTCACTTGCATCAAGAACAATTATATGACCACTCAACGCCTGAAAATCGTTTACAGTTTTTTCTAATTCTCGATACACGATGTCTTGTATATCCAGGTTAATGGTTAGAACTAAATCATTACCATTAATCGGTTTTTGGGTTGGATAAGAAGGCCAGGCATAGTTATTACCGGTCGCATCTTTTTGGAGCAACATCCATCCTTCAGTACCTTTTAATATTGTATCGTAACTGAATTCGAGACCAGCCAATCCTTTTTCGTCGCCAATAAAACCAGTGACACTGGCAAGGGTTGCGCCAAACGGATAGATACGCTTGATATCGTCAACGACAATAATACTATTATCAAATTTTCTTTTATGTAACTGTTGTTTTAACGAACAGGCGGTTTCATAATCGATATACTTTTTGAACCAGTATAAATTTTTCTTAGTTATAAGTTCGTTAATTATTTCCGAATGCGGTTTAAGATTATATGAAGCAAGCAGTTTAGCAACACTATCACGACTGGATTCACGGACATATTGCGGTAAAATACGAATCGAGGCGCAAAGCTGATTATAGACAAGCGGTCGGTGATATTGGTCAAGAATCTTACCCCGCTCGGCGAGGAGCGGAATGCTTACTCCGTGTTGAGAAACCGCCATCTGTTCATACTTTTTGGAATGGACAGTTTGGAGTAAAAATACATAGACAACAAAGCCCCAGAATATCGTAATGAAGATAAATTTTACTAATTTGATTTTTCTATTTATCGACATGATTATTGGTTATGAACCGAAGGCTTATGAGTTATCTGAATGTGTCGAGGATCATCTGTATCAAGGTTAGTGAGCTGGTTGTCATTACTTTTAGCTGGTTTGTTTGCATAGACAAGATTCAATTTTTGGGCAGTCTGTTCTAAATTAGTAAATAGAAACATTCGGGCGCACTGACTCTCAAGGCGGGTAACTTCTTCACTTAATAACTGAACTTCTTTTGTTAATTTTGTGATTTCCTGAGTTTGTTCAAAACTGCAGCGGTGCTGGAATAAATACAAAACAAAACCGATTGCAACTATAACAGTAATAATGATAGTTTTCATATTACACTTTTTGAGCAGCACGCAAGTGCGCACTACGAGCAGAAGGGTTGTTGTTAATTTCGATTAATAATGGGCGAATCGGTTTTTTTGTCAATATTTGTAATTTATTATTCTGTGCATAGTCACGAAAAATCTGTTTTACAATACGGTCTTCTAATGAATGATAGGTAATCACGACCAAGCGAGCACCAGTCGCACATAAGTCTATGGCTTTACTGAGACCGATTTTTACATTGTCTAACTCATTATTAACGAGTATTCTCAATGCCTGAAACACTCGAGATAGTGATTTATTGATATTTTTACCGTGAACCACGCTTCGGACGATTTGCGCCAAATCAAATGTGGTTCGTATGTTACGCCGCTGTTCATGAATCTGTCGCGCAATATTTCGGGCAAACCTTTCTTCACCATACTTAAATAAGATATTTGACAATTCATATTCAGAACTGCGCTGGATTATATCCTTAGCATTTCTAATCGGATTAGACTGGTCAAACCGCATATCTAATATACCCTGAACAGAATATGAAAATCCCCGATTCGGTTTCGATATCTGATGTGAAGAGATCCCCAAGTCAAACAGAACTCCTTTCAGGGCATAATCAGGAAACTGACTGACTATTTGGTCAAGGTTGGTATAACTGGTGTGAAAAATATGAAAATTAGAATGATCTTTTAAGCGGTTTTTTGAATACTCAATTGCATCAATATCTAAATCAATTCCGACGACAATCCCATCAGATATATTTTCTAAAATTGCCTGACTGTGACCACCGCTACCAAGGGTAGCATCGATATACATTGCTGATTTATCTTTGTATTTTTTATGTTGAATACAAGGTAGAAGATATTGGATGACTGTTTGAGTCATAACCGGTACATGGAATTGAACAATTTGATTATTTTCCGTCATTGTTAAGTTCGGCAATATTCAAATTTTTGCTCATCTCAAGATATTTCCCGATGTTTTCTAAATCAGACAGGAAATGGTCATTAGCCTGTTTCAAGTAATTATCAAAATTATCAGGATTCCAGATTTCAAAATAGTTACCAACGCCAGAGATAATTGCTTCACCCTCGATTCGGGCATACTGTTTGTATTGAGAAGGGAGCAGGATACGACCCTGAAAATCTATCTTAACCATTACCACATTTACCTGTAATAGACGGCGGATGCGCAAAGTGTCGGTCTGGAATCTTGATAATTTTAAGAGAATATCTTTTTCGAATTTTTCCCATTCGATTAAAGGATGGACTTCAATCGTATTATCCCGGCCTTTATTTAGCAACAGCTCATTCTTTGTTTTAACCGGCAATATCTGACGATAAGTCGTCGGAATTGCGACCCGGCCTTTACTATCAACCGAGTGCTTAAAATATCCGCGAAATCTATTATTAGTCATAATTCACCACGTTTCACCACTTTTCACCACTATAGCTTAAAATTTGTAAAAAGTCAAGCGTAAAAATAATATCTGAAAATTATGTAAGTTTTTGAATTAAAATACTATACATTTAAGATTAAAATTAATTTTATAATAAAGTTGGGTTGTGGGTATGGGGTTGGCTAAAAACCTAAATTTTAACTAATTTGCTACATATATATGTTACGAGGCCAGCGATAATAAAGCGGGGAATTGTTATCCAGAAAAGATTGGCTCCCAGCATTAAAAATAGTCCGGTATCTTCAAAAACAGCGTGGCACATTGACAAGAAGACAGCGACTAAAAGGACTTGCTGCCGGCTGACATTTTCCCGTTTAATTAAATCATCAATTATGCCTGCTCCATATATTATGCCTAAAATTACACCAGCTAATAGCGGAGCACAACTTTGTTCATTAAAGCCAAGAAATCTTATGAATTTAGCAATTGTCCGGTAACTTTTAGTCAAAAGACCGCTGCGCTGGATTATTTCCAGAAGAATAAATACTAATAACAGAATAATAAAGGTTTTTACACCGAGATTTAAAATTCCTTTTAAGTAGTTAGTTATTATCATATGCGGGCAAAAAGATAACCGACGATGATAGCGACAACTATCCGAATTATAAGAACGAGTAAGTATTTTGTTTTAAGTTTGGCTAAGATAGATGTTTCGAGAATCTGGCTGTGCGAAGTCAAAAGCATTAAAGAGATAGTTGTTATCTGTTTTGGGTCAAGGTGCAGTTGCGGAATGACACCGATCGCGGCATAAAGATTGATAAAATTACCCAGGATAATAGCGAGCGCACTTTCACCGGGCAGGTTAAAATATTTCATTGCCGGTGCTAAAAAATCACCGAACATTTTTAAAAGTGGTGTTAAAGATAAGATATAAACAACGGTATAAACCGGGATAATTATTTTCATTAAACTGATAAAAGTCTTAAAGGTGCGTTGTAAAGCAGATAAGAAATAGGTTTTGATGAGAGTGAATGTTTTTGTGAACATTAATTACGGGTTTTTCTTTTACGTCTGGTTTTGAAGATTTCAGTATCTGCGATTTGCTGGCGGATTTTTTTTATCTGGTCGCGGAGCTGGGCAGCGCGTTCAAATTCGAGTTCTGAAGCGGCTTTTTTCATTGCTTGTTCAAGTTTGTTTAACACTTCTATTTTTTCCGCACTCGGGTCAATATCTTCGGTAATCTCTTCACTGGCTTTAGAATCAGCAACAATCGTTGTCTGCATAACTTGGGTGATCGATTTTTCCACTGATCTGGGTGTGATTTGATGTTCTTTATTATATTCAATCTGTTTTATTCTTCGACGGTTAACTTCAGATAGAGCACTTTTGATTGATTTGGTAATCTTATCGGCATATAAAATAACCGCACCCGATAGATTACGGGATGCGCGTCCCGAGGTTTGAATAATACTGCGCTCATCTCTAAGAAATCCTTCTTTGTCCGCATCCAGAATTGCGACCAGAGAAACTTCTGGTAAATCCAGACCTTCACGCAATAAATTGATGCCGACCAGGACATCAAATTCACCAAGCCGAAGTCCGCGTAAAATGTCAATTCGTTCAATCGCACCGATTTCTGAATGGAGATACTTGACTCTTAATCCCATTTCAGTTAAGTATTCAGATAAATCTTCTGCCATTCGTTTAGTCAGAGTTGTAACCAGTATTCTTTCTTTTCGCTCAGCACGAATCTTGATTTCTTTAATCAAATCATCAACCTGATTCTGAGTCGGCCGGACCGTCATCTGCGGGTCAATTAACCCGGTTGGTCGGACAATCTGTTCCACGATTTGATTACCACTGGAGCGGATTTCATAATCAGACGGTGTTGCAGAAGTAAAAATACACTGATTAATGAGTAAGCGAAACTCGTCAAATTTCAAAGGTCGGTTATCGAGCGCCGATGGTAAGCGAAAACCATAATCAACTAAAGTTGTCTTACGGGCTCGGTCACCATTATACATGCCGATGATTTGTGGTATGGTCTGATGTGATTCGTCAATTATCATAAGATAATCAGAAGGAAAATAGTCTAAAAGACAACATGGTCTTGTTCCTGGTGTTCGGTTTGAAATGTGCCGTGAATAATTTTCAATACCCGGACAATAACCAAATTCTTTCATCATCTCAATATCAAACTTTGTGCGGGTTTTAAGTCGCTGCATTTCGAGTAGTTTGTTCTGAGATTCGAGTTCAGCCAGTCGTTGCGACAACTCAGCTTCTATACGGGCGATCGCATGGTCAATACGGGTTGCGGAAGTGACAAAATATTTAGCCGGATAGAGATTTATCCGTTTTCTCCGCTCAGTCACTGAATTGGTGAGAATGTCAAAGATGCTAATCCGTTCAATCCGGCTGCCATCAAATTCAATGCGCACTCCATAATCACGATGCGAAGGATGGATTTCAATCACATCGCCGCGTACCCGAAAACAGGAACGGCGCAGTTCCATATCATTTCTCGAATACTGCATTTGCACCAATTGCTCAATCAACTGGTCACGAGTCAGATTATGCTTCAGGTCAATCTGGAGCAAATGTTTTTTATATTCTTCGGGTTCGCCCAGATTATAAATACACGAAACCGAAGCAATGATGATTACATCCTTGCGTTCAATCAGACTGGATGCCGCCCGTAAGCGTAACTGCTCAATTTCTTCATTGATGGACGCATCTTTTTCAATATACAAATCCATTTCCGGGACATAGGCTTCGGGCTGGTAATAGTCGTAATAAGAGATAAAAAATTCTACTGCGTTGTTGGGAAAGAACTGCTTGAACTCGCCGAATAACTGGGCAGCCAGAGTTTTATTATGCGAGATGATAATGGTCGGACGGTTAACTTTGGCAATCACATTGGCAATGGTAAAAGTCTTGCCCGAACCGGTTACACCTAACAAGGTCTGGAACTTCTTTCCTTGAGATAAACCATTGACTAGCTGCTCGATCGCTTGGGGTTGGTCACCAGCAGATTTAAATGGAGCTTGTAGATGGAACATAAAACAGGAAATTAAACTTCGGTCAAAAGTCGAACTTTGCCTATCATTTTTACTTGTTTAATATTAAATAATGGCAATTTACGAAGAAAATCTTTTATTGTAAATCTAATAGATTTAAGCCCAACTTCGCATCTGCTTTGCGTTGGAGTTTCTTCTCAATCGTCATAATGGTAATTTCACACGTTGCTGCAACTTTGCCGGAAAAGAGATGACCGGCATAAGTGATAAAATTTTCCGGTGAGATGGTACAGTGAATATGGATAATCGGGTCTGAGCTTAGATATGAGATATTACCATTCATTGATGCGAATTCATATTCTTCGACAAAAGCCCGTTTATGATACATCTTTTTCTTGGAGTCATAATAACCGAGGGTCAATTCTTTACCAGTACCGATGCCGAAAAGGAATGCCGATTTTATCTTCTTATCAATTACAAAATCCTTAAGCGTAGTCATGATTTCTTCGTTTATTTCAAGCTTTACAACATAACCATTTTTTATCTTTAAGTATTGCATAATTAGATTTTAGTAATGCAGGGCTAAAAGTCAAGCGTTAACTACGGATAAAGAACACCATGAAATAAAATAGAGGCGCTTCCAATTTTTTTGATGTCGTTTGATTTTCCGAAAGGGAATGTATATGCCGTGGTCGGTTATAGAATCGATTGGAAAAGCGAAAACCGATTCGAGTTTGAGTGCGTAGCTGGGCTCGAAGATGTGGGATGATTGTTAAGATATTTTATAGAATATTTGTTATGATGATTTGTGAGATGAAATTATGGCAGAATATTATTCAGAATTATACCTAATTAGACTATTCAACACAATATTATGGACTGGTTCATACGCTTACTCATCTCTGAAAGCGACTCAGGGGGCTATACCATCATGAAGCCAGTTTTTAGTTGTTGGTTATTGGTTGTTAGAGAGATAGAAGAAAAACTGTGTTGACAAAAGTATTAGTTATAACTAATACTTAGTACAGATGCGACCTGTACCAAAAGGTATTGTTACAGATTTATTATTTGGTATCGAAGTATTTGGCGAGATATTTTTCCCGTACCCGTTTTAATTCGCTTCTTGGGAAAATTTTCAAAAGTTTCCAACCTAAATCAAGAGTTTCGATAATACTGCGGTCTTCGTATTCTGCCTGTGACACATATTCTTTTTCAAAGACCTGGGCAAATTTTAAATAGATCTTATCTATTTCTGATAAGGCGGCTTCACCTAATATGACCTGAAGTTCTTCGGCTTCTTTGCCACGGGCATAGCCAGCAAATAACTGGTTGAATGAGTCGGCATGGTCTTCACGGGTTTTGCCTTCACCAATACCTTTATCTTTTAAACGGGATAATGATGGTAAGACATCAATCGGCGGAGCAATTCCTTTTTTATTCAAAGCACGGGATAAAATAATCTGTCCTTCAGTAATATATCCGGTCAAGTCTGGAATCGGATGAGTTTTGTCATCTTCCGGCATGGTCAAGACCGGCATCATGGTAATCGAACCGGATTTACCTTTAATCCGACCGCACCGTTCATAAATCGTTGCCAGGTCAGTATAAAGATAACCAGGATAACCGCGCCGTCCCGGGATTTCTTTACGGTCAGTCGAGATTTCGCGCAAGGCTTCGCAATAATTGGTCATATCTGAGAGAATAACCAGCACATGCATATTGCAATCATAAGCAAGATATTCAGCGGCAGTGAGCGCAGCTCGTGGCGTAGCGATTCTTTCGATTGCCGGTTCGTCAGCCAGGTTTAAAAAGAATACGGTTCTTGCCAATGCGCCAGAATTAGTTAAGTTAGAAATAAAGAATTCTGCTTCTTCAAAAGTTATACCCATTGCACCAAAAACAATCGCAAAATCGCTTCCGCTATTTTTACCATTGGCAGCAGATAAGACACGGGCTTGTCGCATGATTTGCGCAACCAGGCGGTTATGGGGTAGACCTGAACCAGAAAAGATCGGTAGTTTTTGACCACGGACACAGGTATTTAATCCGTCAATTGCCGAGATTCCGGTTTGGATAAATTCATTGGGATATTCGCGGGCATAAGGATTGACCGGTGAACCGGTAATGTCCATCCATTTCTGGGGAATGATTTCCGGACCGTTATCACGCGGTTTGCCCAATCCAGTGAAGACACGACCTAAAATATCCGGAGATAAACCAAGGGTGATGCCTTTAGCTAAGAATCTGACTTTAGTATTAATGACATCGATCCCGGTTGTGCCTTCAAAGACTTGAATCAATGCTTTGTCTTCATTAACTTCTAAAACCTGGCCCGAACGCACCGTACCATCAGCTAAAGTTATTTCAACCAGTTCTAAATATTTTATATTTTCAGTATTTTCGACCAAAACCAAAGGTCCGGCGATTGATATAATAGTGCGATATTCTAACATAGGTCGCTTCGCTCCATTGTAAATTGAAGATTGTAAATTTGAAATTTAAAATTTATATTTTGCATTTTTTAATTCGATTATCCGCCAAGTGCTTGGTCAATTGCTTGTTTGATTTGCACGATATTCTGTTTTTCGGTTTCGGGTACGAATTTCATACGGGCAATCAGTTCGCGAATCGGCAGTTTTTCAATCTCGTTGATTTTAGCGCTTTGTAAATCGAGCGGTGTTCTATCTAATAGTTCTTTTGCTTTTTCATAGAAATATAAAATTACTTCAAGCATATCGGCCTGTTTGTTGATTGAAGTATAAGTATCAATATCCATAAAAGCGTTCTGGTGTAAAAAGTCTTCCCGAATCGAGCGGGCGACTTCCAATATCAATCGGTCCTGGGCAGTGAGCGTATCTTTACCGACCAGACGGACAATCTCTTCGAGTTCGGCTTCTTTTTCGAGTAACCATAATGCATAATCAGAATTTTTACGGAATATTTCACCAACCGTTTCTTCAATATAATGGCGCAAGCTCTCAGTATAGAGCGAATAAGAATTGAGCCACGAGATTGCCGGAAAATGGCGTTTAAACGCGAGTTTATCTTCCAGGCTCCAGAATACTTTAACAACCCGCAATGTTGCCTGCACAACCGTATCTGCCAAATCACCGCCCGGCGGCGAGACCGAACCAATCACAGATAAAGCACCGGTTCTTGTGTCGCTGCCCAGACTTTCAATCCGTCCAGCCCGTTCATAGAATTCAGCAATGCGGGCGCCAAGATATGCCGGATAACCTTCTTCACCAGGCATCTCTTCTAAGCGACCGGAAATTTCTCTTAATGCTTCAGCCCAGCGTGAAGTCGAATCTGCCTGTAAGGCGACTGAATAACCCATATCACGAAAATATTCACCGATCGTAATACCGGTATAAACCGATGCTTCACGCGCGGCAACTGGCATATTTGATGTATTGGCAATCAAAACGGTCCGCTTCATCAAAGGTTCACCTGATTTGGGGTCTTTGAGAGTCGGAAATTCAAGTAATACATCAGCCATTTCGTTACCGCGTTCGCCGCATCCGACAAAAATAATAATCTCGGCATCAGCCCATTTGGCAAACTGGTGCTGAATTACGGTTTTACCCGAGCCGAATGGACCAGGCACGCAGGCAGTGCCACCTTTGCCAATCGGGAAAAAGGTATCAATAATTCTTTGGCCGGTCAAGAGTGATTCTTCGGGCGGTAATTTCTTTTTATAGGGTCGGGGACGGCGTACAGGCCATTTCTGCATCATCGTAATTTTTTCGGTTCCTTTAGCAGTTTTGACTTCGGCGATTGTATCCACAACTGTAAAATTACCGTTCTGAATTGATGCGATTTCGCCATTGATTCCTGACGGGACCATAATCTTATGTTTGACCAGCACCGTTTCCTGGACTTCACCGATAATATCGCCGTTTTCGACTTTATCACCGACTTTTTTAGTCGGCTGGAAATGCCATTTTTTGTTACGGTCTAAAGCGGGCAGTTCAGTGCCGCGCGGAATCATAAACCCGTGTTTTTCATAAATAACATCAAGCGGCCGCTGAATACCATCATATATTGAAGAAATTAAACCCGGCCCGAGCTCAACCATTAATGGCGTGTTGAGCGGTTGGACAATTTCACCCGGTCCAATGCCGTCAGTCTCTTCATAAACCTGAATCGAAGCAATATCACCTTTGAATTCGATGATTTCGCCGAGCAGATTCTTTTTACTGACCCGACATATATCATACATTTTGCTGTGGGTCATTTCCTTGGCAGTGACCAATGGTCCAGATACTTTAGTGATTATTCCCATACAGATTTAATTATAGGCAACACCAGTGTCATTGCGAGGAGTGAAACGACGAAGCAATCTTCGGAGATTGCCGGGGTCGCAGAGCGACCACGCAATGATATTACTTAAGTGCATTGTGTTTTTCATTTATTTAATAAGTCAGTTCCAGTTGCTTTTTTAACCAGTTCCCGAATCCGTTCGGCTGAGAGTTTTTCTTCCTGAGAAGGCATCAGCACAAAACAGGGAAGTGGATGTTTTTGAAACCGGGCAATCGTGTCTTTCAGGGATGAATATATTTCCTGGGTGTAGAAAATTATTTTGTACTTATCAGTGAGCTGGTCAGCGGTTTTTTGCGCAGTCTCTGCATCACAAGGGAAAATATTCAAGCCAAGCGATTTAAAGGTCTGAATTTTTTCTTTAGGTCCTAATATTGCAATCATGGTAAAAAATTATTATACAGAAAATTTCGGTTTTGTCTATAAGACACAGGCAACACTTTCTTTAATCTGGTCAAGTGGAGTTTTTTCTGAGATAGCATAATAAATCTTACGCAGGTTTCTGATTTCTGTTTCTTTGAACAGGTAATAGGCAACCAGCGGTTCAAAACCAAAAGTAGTGTAGCGAGCTTTCAGCAGGAGATGCTGTTTTTGTTCCTGAATCATCCGTTCAAATCGTAAAAATGATTTCTGGTCGAGCAGATAGCTGATGCCGGCTTCGACCGTCTGGTGATAAGGCGTATTTGCTGACCACTGGACAAGTGCTTCCCAAGGCTCAGAAAACAAGTTGGCAAGCGTTGTTTCAGTGATTGTACCGTTTAAAAGAAATACTTTATTAAATAATTTCTTTTGGGTTGTGGCATCCTGTTTTTCTTTGACCGCTAAATTTTTTATGCGGGCAAAACTACGGATGTTTTCCAAATCAATCAAAATCTGAAAATACCGGTTTAAGAATTCATTGTCTAATTGTTGAAGATATTCATTCAGCACTTGATTTTTTATAATTGAGTCATCGAGTATCAATTGTCTGACAGAAGCGTCAATACAGTATTTGGCAAAAAACTGCTCGTTCTCAAAATGGGCAGCATTCAACAGATTATCAAAGCTCTGGCTTTCCCGTTCTGCCGATTCAATGTGCCAGTAATTTTTTACATTAGACATGAGTTCAAATTCACTGGTTGGATTGACCATACGGTCATATTCAGTGCGTTTAATCAAATAGGTTTCTTTAGCTCGTACCCGACCAATTGCAAAACCATAGGCTGGATTTTCAGAGAATTTCATGTTCTACTATTTTTTGAAACTTTGCATCATTAATTAAGTTTTTCATATTGATTATATCATCCTGAAATAAACGGTCGTCAGTGATGTAGGGGATTCTTTTAGAAATCGGTTGATAAAATTTGTTTAACAGTTTTGGAATCGGATATTTTGCCAGTTCGATTGCCTGGCGGGCACAGATTAATTCGATTGCGATGATGGTCAGGGTATTGTCTAAAATCCGTCGGCATTTATTGGCAGCAGTCATACCCATGCTGACAAAGTCTTCTTGTGATGCTGAAGTCGGTACAGACTGGATTGAAGCGGGATGAACCAGAACTTTATTCTCGGCAATCAATGCTGCGGCTAAGACCTGCAGCATCATAAGTCCAGAATTGACACCGGGGTTTTCAACCAGAAATGGCGATAAACCAGACAGTTTATCATCAAGCAGACGGAACAATCGCCGCTCTGAAGTTATACCCATTGTGTTTAAAGCAATACCCAGTGTGTCCAATGCCAGGGCAATTGCCTGACCATGAAAATTTCCACCAGATACGATATCGAATTTAGTTTTGGAATTGGGTTTATTGACAATAATTGGATTATCAGAAATCGAGTTTATTTCGGTTTCGATTATTTGTTTGGCAAAATTTATGCCTTCGCGGGTCGCACCGGCAAACTGGGGAATACAACGCAAAGAATAAGCATCCTGAACTTTTTTACCAGTCGTGCGATATCCTTGCAAAAGTTTAATGAGGTTTTTCGCAACGGTCATCTGACCGGGATGAGGCTTTAATTTCATGAGGCGCATATCAAACGGCGTGGTTTTTGCCTGTAAAGCAACAATACTCATTGCCGCACCAATATCCGCGAGTTTTGCCAGGTATTCGGTCATATTGAGAGTAAGAGCACCCGACGCAGACATCACATCAGTACCATTGATTAAAGCCAGACCTTCTTTAAGCTCTAATTTGAATGGTCTGAGACCAATCAGTTTGAGTCCGTCTTTAGCATCAATAATTTTATTTTTATAATATACCTGTCCAAAACCGAGCAGGGTACGGGCAATAAATGCGAGCGGAGAGAGGTCACCTGAAGCGCCGACTGAACCGGTCTCAGGCACGGCCGGAATCATGTCCTTGTTGAGCATGGTCAAAAGAGTTCTAATCAGAATTGGTCGTACTCCAGAATGGGCTTTGGAGAGCATATTTGCCCGTAAGAACATCGCAGTGCGCACAATTTCTTTAGGTAGATTCAAACCTGAGCCAACTGAATGGGAATAGATTAAATTTTCCTGTAACCGGATGAGTTTGTTTTTATCGAGGACAACACCAGCCAGTGCACCAAAACCGGTATTGATGCCATAAACCGGTTGGTTTGATTCTTTGATTGATTTGACAAAGTTTGCTGCAGTATTGATTTTTGAAATATGGGCAGGGTTAATATCGACTTTTATATTCGCTTGAGAAATCGGGATTAAATCACGGCTTTTTAAATTAAATTGTGGAATCTTTTTCATAAATTATATATAGCATAATTGAATTTTCTCGAATCGTCAATAATCAACTTTGGATAATCTGTTTTTTACTAAAATTAAATTTTTATAAACATTATTGACAATTAGGAGTAGGGGTTTTATACTTATTAAGTTATGAAAGGTTGTCAAGATACTTGTATAATATTTTTTCAAGGAGACGAACTGCAGAATTATATCAAGGCGGTTGTGGAGCGCCCGATTCGGGACAGCAATTCTTTAACAGAGCACCCTGAGGTACTCCGACCTCAATTTTTTTATAAAAATAAATCGCTCTTTTAAGAATTTGCCTCAACCGCCTTTTTTTATAACCATATTTAAAAATAAGGAGTAATTAATGTCATTAAAACAATTCGAACTACCGGTTGAAAAATTAAAGAGATTATGCAGTCCGGACGAACTTGGGTTTGATACGACCGATGAATTGGAAATAAGCCATGAGATTGTTGGCCAGGAAAGAGCTGTTAATGCCCTGCGCCTGGGACTGGAAATTACCAGTTCTGGTTATAATATTTTTGTAACCGGATATGTCGGTACCGGTCGAACTACTACGGTAAAGTGTTTGTTAGACGAGCTGGAAAAAGATAAGCAGGTACCAGACGATATTTTATATGTTAATAATTTTGACGACCCGGACGCTCCGATTTTAATCCGTTTGCCGGCTGGTCGCGGCGATGAATTCCAGCGCACAATGAATGAACTGATTGACTATTTAATAAAGAATATTCCGCAGATAATGGAGAGCGACGAATATCAGCGCCGTAAGAACAAAATAGTTGAGAGTTTTAAAGAAAAGTCACAGACAATTGCCCGTGAGTTTGAGAAACAGGTGCAGGCAGAAGGATTTGGTCTGGCCCAATCACCGATTGGCAGACCCCAGCTTGTTTATATCTTTAGTGAACAGCAATATGATTTGGTCGGTCTGGCAAGTCTTTTGGAAGAGAAAAAAATCACCAAAGAGCAGTATGAGCAGACCAGAGATAAATATTATAAGTTCTTAGAGCAATTGGATGAAGTGTTTAAGAAAATTAAACAGGTTGAAAAAGAGACCCGCGAAGCCCTGGTAAAGTTAGACGATAAAACCATTAAGCCGGTTGTGAGTGATCGTATTAAAGAGATAAAAGACATATTTGATAATCCGAAAATAATCCAGTATCTGGTTGAAGTAGAAAAAGCGATTAAAGCTGGAATTGAAAGATTTATTCCCCAGGAGAAAAAACCAAGCATAAGCGACTTTGACCCATATCTGGAATTTAGGGTTAATGTGCTGGTTGATAATTCAAAGGGAAAAAATGCACCGGTGATATTTGAAAACACGCCGACTTACAAAAATATTTTCGGTACGATTGAACGGGTCTGGGACCGGCGCGGTCAATGGCGCACGGATTTTACAAAGATTAAAGCCGGTTCTTTACTTAAAGCCGACGGTGGATTTTTAGTAATTAATGCTCTGGATGCGGTACTTGAACCTGGGGTATGGACAACTTTAAAGCGAACTCTAAGAAATCGTTTATTGGAGATTTCTGCTTTTGACCCGGTATCAATGATGTCTATTTCCGGGCTTAAACCAGAGCCAATTCCAATTAATCTCAAAGTGATTATGATTGGCGATACTTATGTCTATAATATCCTGTATGAACATGATGAAGATTTTAAAAAAGTATTTAAAGTACGCGCGGATTTTGATTGGGTGATGCCATTATCGAGTGATACGATAAAACAGTATGCCAAAGTTATCAAAGCGATTACAGAAAAAGAGAAATTACAACCATTTGACAAAACTGCGATAGCCGCAATTATTGAAAACGGGATTCGCATAGCAGAACGGCAAAACCGGCTGTCCACTCAATTTAATATTATCACTGATGTTTTAAAAGAAGCGAATTACTGGGCTATTAAAGATAAAGCTAAAATTGTCACAAAAAAGTACGTCGAAAAAGCAATTGAAGAACGGATTGAACGGGTTAAGTTAATCGAAGAGAAAATTCAAGAGATGATTGAGCAAGGTACGATTTTTATCGATACTGAAGGCAGTGTGGTCGGACAGGTTAATGGTCTTTCAGTCTATGATACCGGTGAATACTCATTTGGTAAACCGTCACGAATAACTGCCCGGACTGGTGTTGGTGCTTCGGGTGTGATAAATATCGAACGGGAAGCAGAATTGTCTGGTCCGATTCACAGCAAGGGTGTGTATATTCTGTCTGGTTATCTTCGGGATAAGTATGCTCAGGATAAACCCATGGCATTGAGCGCAAGTTTATGTTTTGAACAGTCTTATGGCGGAGTTGAGGGTGATAGCGCCTCATCAGCTGAACTCTATGCATTGCTTTCAAGTTTGGCTAATATTCCGCTTCGTCAGGATTTGGCCGTAACCGGTTCAGTAAATCAGAAAGGTGAGGTGCAACCGATTGGCGGCGTGAATCAGAAAATCGAAGGATTTTTTACGGTCTGTAAAGCCAAAGGTTTAACCGGCAATCAGGGTGTTTTGATTCCCCACGCTAACATTGAAGATTTGATGCTTAAAAATGATGTGATTGAATCAGCAAAACAGGGTAAATTCCATATTTATGCTGTAAAGACAATTAACCAAGGAATTGAATTATTAACCAGTATTGAAGCCGGGGAAAAAGATGCGAAAGGCGCTTATCCAAAAGACAGTATTAATTATCTGGTTGATAAACGACTTAAAGAATTAGTAAAAATCTGGAAAGATTTCCGAACCGAAGAGAACAGAACCAACATCTGATTGTTTAGGATTTGGTCAGTCAGTATTTGATTCAATTTTTTCTTTAATGCAAGCAAGATTTTTATTGGTGCGCAGTAAATAATTGTTAACTATTTTAACAATTATAAAAGCGAGCAATAGCCCGATTCCACCAAATAACGCCGCCAGAGCGTCGCCAGAAATACGATTACCAATTATTATACCGATTAAAAACAATAAAATCGGCAGACCCAAAACCAAGAGGATAGAAAGAAACCGGTTTTTGTCTTTGATTTCAATCTTAACTAAATCATTAACCTGTGCATTGATTGAATTGGGTAGTTCAATAATTTTTTTATTCTTGCCAAACGGATTGCAGATGTGCGCCTGGGTGCAATGATTACAGCCACCGGATGGTGTGATTTCGATGCGGGCTTTATCATTAACCAGCTCGATGATTTTACCGACTTCTTCCATACAAATTTACCACAGGGTTACTGAAACACAGAGTTAAACAATCTTTTTTAATGTATTAAGGCAACGGCGGCATAATTCTTTTACCGCGCGCTTTACCCGGGGTATTGTCAAACACTTCGATGACATGATAGACAACGCCGATTGAGGGACGGGGTGATTTTGAATGAAAGTAGTCGTGAATCGTATTGATATAATCAACGATATTTTTTTCATAAGATGTCAGAGTCGGGTCAAGGGGATGAATTAATTGAGTAATCGCCCGTAATTCATACGAGGGAAAATCGAGAAAGACAATCGCAACACCCGGGTCAGTCATCTGATTCAAGAAAGTATGGGTTTCGAATTCCGGAGTTGCGTATAATTCCAATGATGTCTGTTTTGTACGGTCAAAAATATTTTCACTGTTTTGATAAAGACTCTCTAAAAAGAATAGTTTTTGCTCGAGCGGATTGTCAAAAGACGATTTTAAGAGATTTAAGATTTCTTCGATTTTGTCGGGTTTCGGCAAGAAGCCCATTCCTTTAACTGCGCAATTAATAGAGAACTGAGCATCGTCTCGTCTTAAACCGTGCGATGCGACCATGCCATTATGGGAACCGGCCAATTCAGGCATTCCTTTGGTGCGAATCCGTTTCAGTGTTTCCAAGCGGTGGCTAATACTCCATTTCATAAACGCATCGGGCAGCTCATGGATTTCGAAATCCTGCCAGCGTCCTTCAACCCGGGCTCGGATAATACCTTTGTCATAATCTTTCATATCAATATTGGTCTGTTTGCAATAACCGTCTTTATGCCAGAAATTAGGTTTAGTCGGTTTTGGATTGGATGACATTTTACAGGTCAAAAGTAATGGTAACATTATTAACAAATACAATATATTTTTCAAGTTGCCTCCAATACGAGATATGTTTTGATAACATAAGTGTATTGTATAATATATTAATCATTAGTCAAGCAGGAGAGATTTCGGAAAAACTCGCTCTCTTGACATATATTAAAATATGAGTATTCTCAATTATATATGTTTAAGAAATTTGCTGAGATGATAGAGATGACCAAAGCACGGGGACCGCGGCGATGCGTGGTTGCCTGCGCTGAAGACGAACCGACCATTGAAGCTTTATACGATGCGAAAAAAGAAGGTATTGCGACCGGTATTCTTTTCGGAGAGAAAATAGGAATCTTGAGTATTATGAAAAAACTGGATGTGCCGGCAAATGAATTTGAAATCGTTGACTGCGCTACTGAGAAAGAAGCAATCGACAGTGCGGTAAAAGAAGTCGGTGCCAATGGCGATTTTCTGATGAAAGGGCAGGTCACGACTTCTAATTTCTTGCGGGGCGTGCTCGATGAAAAACTGGGACTCCGGGGTGAGCGGCTCTTAAGTCATGTTGCTTTATTAGAGCCGGCATTATATCACAAGATACTTTTTGTATCAGATGGCGGAATAAATATTGATCTGGATTTGAAAAAGAAGATTGATATTGTAAAAAATGTAGTGAGTCTCGTTGCTTCACTCGGATTAAAGTCACCGAAAATCGCTCTACTCTCAGCGATTGAGCGGGTTACTTTAGGAATGGAAGAGACGCTCGATTGGGCCGTGATTACACGCATGGGTGACGAAGGCGCATTTGGTGATGTGATGATTGAAGGGCCATTAGCCCTGGATGTAACGTTCTCGCCTTATGCAGCAAAAGTTAAAAATGTCAAAACCAAAATCTCAGGTGATGTTGATATTTTAATGGTACCGAGTATTGCGACCGGCAATATTATGTGCAAAGGACTGCAGTATCTCGGTAATACGAAAATCTGCGGGATTATTGTCGGTGCTAAAAAACCGGTCGTAATGCTGTCCCGTTCTGATACCAAAGATACCAAATTATATTCAATAGCATTAGGTAACTTAGTTTCATGAACAGAAGCCACTGATGATCACGGATAAAGAATAAAATCAGTGTAATCTGTTATCAAAAGGAGAAAAATTATGAAAAAGATAATATTTTCCGATAAAGCACCAAAACCAATCGGACCGTATAACCAAGCCGTAATGGTTGATAATTTTGTCTTTATATCAGGTACGCTTGGTATTTTATTGGAAACCGGTAATTTAGTTGAGGGTGGTATTGGACCTGAAACCAGACAGGTCTTTGTTAATCTTAAAGCAGTTCTGGAAAGCGCGAATCTGTCACTGGATAATATTGTTAAGACGACCGTATATATGACCGATTTGAGTAAATTTGCCGAGATGAATAATATCTACAATGAGTATTTTACTAAAGATTATCCTGCCCGTGCCACAATCCAAGTAGCGGCGTTGCCGAAAGGTGCCTGTATTGAAATCGAAGCCATCGCATTAATTAAATAAGCCACGGATGAACACTGATAAACACAGAAATAATATTAAAAATTAAAAACTAAAAATAAAAAACACAAATTAAAAACTTAAAAATTATAGGAACGAATAGAAGTTTTTGCATTTTATTGTTTGTGTTTTTGATATTTAATTTTTAATATTTAATTTATCAATGACGATAGTCATATTAGGGGTTGGCAACCGGATGCGGGCGGATGATGGAATCGGCAGTATTATTGCGTCTGAATTAATGTCTCATCTTCCGGATAACATTCTCGTCTATGATGCCGAATCGTCACCAGAAAACTATATTGATAAAATAGTCCAAGCCAAACCAGACTGGGTGATATTTATTGATGCCTGCAATTTTAAAGCACAACCCGGTGAATTCAAATTATTTGAAGAATCAGAGATTCAGGATATTTCCTATGGTTTGTTATCAACCCATACCTTACCATTAACCTTAACCATTGAACTTATTAAGCAACAGCACAAATGCCGGATTTCTTTGCTTGGCATCCAGCCCAAATCATTTCTGATGGGTATGGAAATGAGCGACGAAATTTCAAGCAACAAGAGCAGAATCATTGATTATCTGCTGAAAATCATACACAATAAGTAAAGAGAACGATAAAATCTGATTGGGCAGGGGGAGTTGTACAGGCAACGGCCATAATCCCAGCACAAGGTTTTGTAATAATCAGGGACAAGCTAAGCCAATATTAACCGGTAGGCGTCATATAAAGTCGCTTATTGGTTAACCCATTGTTATCCATGAAAAATATGGTATAAATACTCAGATATGAATGACAATCATGCTGGTTGTATGAATAGTTTATGATTAAGCCGAAATCTGATTTTACGCTATTATAAAATAACCAGGATTAGCAACGGTCTGTAATACGGCAAAGACTCTAACATTTAGACAGATTCAAAACCAAATCACAATGAAAACCGAATTTTCTTTTTGATTTCGTAATATTCAATTATAGTAAATGTATTTAATTAATAAACTTATCATAAACGAATCGAGATTTAATTATCGTGAATATAACGATAAAAATCATACCCCCTCATGCATTTTTTGAGAAATTTGCCGCACAAATGAAAATCAGAATCTGAGCATTCTGATACGGTTCAGGACTATTTTCTCTAAGTATCAATAAATGAGGTCTATGTAAAAACCGATATCTTGAGTGACAGAAAGTCGCATTATTTTATAAGGGTTTACAGCACAGTAGGATTGGCAAGCCGAATAGTTTTAATGTTCAAAACATATAGCAAAATTAATACTAATTTGTCAGTTAAAAATACGATAATTTTATCTTATTGATTTATTTATATTTACTCTTGACATAATTATTTTTTTTATTATAATTTTGTAGTTATTATTGGGCGATAATATTTAGTGGCAAATAAAAATAAGTGAGAAAATTCAAAAGAGAAAAACACCAGTAAAATTTAAGACGGGATATAGACTTTTACTTTTATGAATTTTATTTACTTAGATAGTATGAAAAATATGACCTATAATAAATACAAGACAGACATAAAAAGCTTGAAAACTCTCAGGCAAGGGTCAATATCAGAAGATTTTATAAATACTTTGACAGAAAAATACAAGGTAATTTATAAATATTATCTCAATTCTGGCAGAAGGGCTTTTTGTACCCTTCGACTATATAATCATTTATATAGTTTTAACAAGATTCACAAAAATCATTATGAAAGGGGGTGAGAATATGAAAAAGGAGATATTGTCAATGTTTGTGGAAATTTTTTAGTATTAGGATACATGTTTTTGTTTTGTTACGGTTCCATCAAGGGTTTTCTGTCGATAGATGATCGATGTCACCAGTTCTGGATAGCTCAAACGCATCCAGGCATTCTCTAATTTGAGCATTAATTGAAATACTAATCCCAATGCGCTCTTCTCACTCCTTAATCGCTTGGT
>Ga0208244_100112_pt1 | contig 112498 bp, 85 predicted proteins | sample SubbioCR12Aug_5A_FD_184828 | JGI IMG/M metagenome (GOLD analysis project Ga0208244, IMG submission 184828) | Serpentinite rock and fluid subsurface biosphere microbial communities from McLaughlin Reserve, California, USA - CR12Aug_5A (SPAdes) | ecosystem: Environmental > Terrestrial > Deep... | reverse complement strand
TTATAAAATTTTAGAAGAGTATATAAAAATTCTAGAGAAATATATTTTGTTATAAAATTTTAGAAGAGTATATAAAAATTCTAGAGAAATATATTTTGTTATAAAATTTTAGAAGAGTATATAAAAATTCTAGAGAAATATATTTCTAGAGAAATATATTTTGTTATAAAATTTTAGAAGAGTATATAAAAATTCTAGAGAAATATATTTTGTTATAAAATTTTAGAAGAGTGTATAAAAATTCTAGAGAAATATATTTTGTTATAAAATTTTAGAAGAGTGTATAAAAATTCTAGAGAAATATATTTTGTTATAAAATTTTAGAAGAGTACTACTCCGTTTCAGATCAATCGGTAATTCATTTTCACTTCACTCAATTATTCATATAAAATTATTTTAATTCACTAATTTTATATATTACTGTATAAGTATACATTTAATACTTATTACGTCAATTTATTCATATAAAAATTTATTTTTTGAATTACCGATTTATCTGAAACGGAGTAGTAGAGAAATATATTTTGTTGTAAAATTTTAGAAAAGTATACGACTCTGTTCCAGATAATAGGTCGATCTGACACATTGGAAAAGTTATATTCACTTTAATATGGGTGTTTAAAAAGTTGGATATGAGCCTTGTCCCACACAATTATATTTGGGACGGAGTCGTATACTTTTCTAAAATTTTAATAATAAATTTTATTTACAAAGAAATCATTTTATTAAATTTTATTATTAAAATTTTTCATAACAATTTACAATTTGCTGAAATTTTTCAATAATCCTATCAGGGTGATATTTTTTTGATTGTTTAAGATATAATATTTGAAACTAAGTATTTATGTTTTATTTTTATATCATTATTAGATTTTTTATCAAAATCTATATCAAAAATTATTAAAGATTTAATAAGTCCTTCAGTAATATTTTTATACTTCTCCGTCCCAAATGTAGGCTCAAAAAAGAACATTTTTTTATAAACCTAGTATTAAAATGCATATAACTTTTTAAACTTGGATAATATGTCAATCTGGGACGGAGTAGTATAGCTTTTCTCTAATTTTAAAACTATTAAACGAATATCCATTTTTAAAAAGACTTATTTCTATCTCCATATTTGTTTTTTCATAAAAATTAAGATCAATTTCTATTTCATGTTTTTTATTCAAAATAAAAATTTTTATTTCTTGTAAGAATGTATATTTTTTACCTTTATAAAAAAATGTATTACCTACATAATTATTTATTGCATTTACCATATAATTTTTAATATAAACATTATTATATAAATAAAATGCAAACCAACCATCAATATGCTCATAAATCGGCATAATTTGATCTAGAGTAAGTTCATTTAATTTATCAATATTAGACATTATTTTTATAATATTATAAAAATATTTTTGAAACTCAATTTTAATTTAGATAAATATATTCTGTAATTCTATCTTCAATATATTTGTTTTCATCATCATAATATCAACAAGCGATTATTTTGAAAAATTGCTTGTAAGTTTCCGTCCCAAATGTAGGCTCAAAAAAAATGTTATTTTTATATGACTTTATAAAAATAGATATAAATTTTTTGACAGGTTGGATAAATTAATACGGGAAGATTAAATCCTTTAAATTTATAAAAATTTTTTATGACATCTCAGTTTAATTTTTATATTCTTGTATTATATTCTTTTATTTTTATAATAGTCCAAAAGATTGCGGATTCTCCTAACCTTTAGGTTCTGATTATCAGATAGTGCAAAATATGTAAGGCCAGATCTTTTTGCTGACTTTTAATTAAACTCCTTATTTTTTTTGAAAACACAATTGAGCCTACATACCCACTATATGAACTTGACTATTACGACTCGGTCCCAGATAGTTCAACAAAATATTATCCAACATGTCAAAAAATTTATATATATATTTATATGTCTTAAAAAAAAAATGTTCTATTTTTGAGCCTACGGGACGGAGAAGTATTTGCTTTAATTTAAAATATAAAAAGAATATTTTTATTTTAAAACTTCCCTAAATGTAATACTAATTCTAGTATGTCTTTCTCTGGTTATTCCATTTACAATATCTTTTTTTCTACCAACTATTCCGTGTTTTAAAGAATATCTGAATTCTTCTTGTAGAACTAAAATTGAATTTTTTTGTAAATCGATTTCTTTATCACCTATAACCATTAATATATCACTACCTAAACTTAAAGAAATAATAGTATCTCCAAAAAAATTCGGATTATCTATATGTGGAAAAATTCCTTGTCCGGGCAAATATTCATTAATAATAATTTGATCAAAATTTTTATCAAACTTTTCATTTAATCTTGTTAAAATATTATTTAAAAAATTAGGTATAGGATCACATTTAATTAAAGAAACAGGATTTTTTGTATAAGGATATTTATAGCCGTAGTGTTGTGTTCTTCTTTTCAAATCATTATTAAATGGCATATTTAAAATTTCTTCTAATAATTTAGTTTCTTCATCTTCAGAAATAAAATTAGCTTCTATCATTTTTTTTTAATTAATTCATTTTTTTTTAATCAATTCATTTTTTTTTCGAAAAATTTACTACTACTCTGTCCCAAATTAATTTTCTCATCTTTAAATGTTTGTATTAAAATTTTAGTTGTTTAAGAAAAAGTTAGGAAAATTAAAATGGGACGGAGTTGTACTTAAAAATAATTTTCGAAAAAAAAGAGTTCCAAAAATTCTTGAAAAAAATAAGTGTAAATTTAAGTGTGAAAAAATCATATTTTTTTAGGTTTTTGATTACTTATTCAACAAATATTTTAAAATGTTTTTTACACTAAAAATTCCATATTAAAATGTTTGTTGAATTTCTAAAAATTTGAATTTAATTTTTTTTTCCAGTTATATAAAATGTCAAATTCTATTCCTTATAAGAAGAATGAAATTTATGTCCACAATTAGTATAACTAATATTAATATTACAAGGTGAAAAATTGTCTAGACAAATGGCACATTTATCACATTCTATACACAAAAAAATTTTAGGTAAAGTGTCAGTCATTTCTTTAAAGGTTTTAACTTCTTAAAAAAAATAATTAAATTCAAATATCTTAAATTTAAGATTTACTAAACCTAAACATACTTTTTCAGATTTAATGCACTTCAGATTTTTTAAACTATATTTTGACTAAAAATTACTCCATCATTTTTTTAACACCATCCCAAGTTATCTCAAGTGCGTCACATCTTAAAAAGTATTGTCCCAAAAAATGAGGAATACTTATTTTATTATGTCTTAAATTTTCAAAATCTTCCATTATATCATTATATTCTTTAGGATTCCATAAATTTTTCCAAAGGTTTAATAATTCTGTATTTTTCAAAACATCATTATAAAAATTATCATTACACATTAGTGAAACAAAAAAAGAGTAAATATCAAAAGAAGAATAAAATAATGGAATACCTAAATTCTTGACATAACCCAAAAAAGAGGTTGGATTTTTTCCAATTTTATAACAAATAGTTCTATTTTTAGTATATTCATTAGTATTTGTAGAAGGTATTTCACAACCACAATCTTCTTTTTTTTTATAATTCACAAAAGGTTGTATTTCTATTTTAGGTAAAGTGCTAAATGAAATATTTTTCTCATTTAAATTTCCAGGATTGTATATTCTTATAATATTTTCATCATCATTAATAGATGAAATCGAACTACTTGAAGAAGGGTTAATTGTTAATGAAAATGGAAAATTAATATCTATACCATCATAAGTATATTTTGCAGTTTTTTTTTCAAATTTTAAATGTTCAACATTTGGATTTCCATGAGTAAAAGCATAATTATTTAAATAATGTAAAATACTAAATAATTGAACGATTATTCCTTTAGATATATTTGTTTTTTTTTTAGATTTATATAAATCATCTAATTTTTCAATATCATAAATTTCTTCAACAATATTAATATCATTGGCACATTCAAAGATCCATCTAAATGTAGGTGATAGTGGAAAGTTTACTTTTTTTAATTCTTTTTCTAAAAAACAACTAATTAAAGCATAATTTTCTATATAAATACCTTTGTTTTTAAAAAATAAAACATCATTAATTTGAGATGGAAAATTAGTCTCACATTTTTGAATTTCATCAAATTCTTTTAAAATTTTTTGTCCTAAATTTATAGGTTTATCTGTTAATTTATAACTTTTTGAGTTGCTTTTTGTAAATTTCTTAATTATAAATTTCTTGCCAGCATATTTACCTAGTTTTATAGAAAATGGAACTTCTGAAATACTTTCTCCGTTGACAAAAAGTCTTGAGATAGTTAAACAAGCAATACATGTTTCAGATTTAATATAAGGATTTTTAATTTTACATTTACAATTAGGGTCTTGAGGAATAATACCTTCCCAAACATTATTTAAATTATTTTTATCTTTTTCAGATGCAGTAATAGTTCTTGAAATTTTATACCTATCTGTTTCCCATCTTTTAAAAATTTGTTCAGAAGATCTCAAATCTTTTTCACATTCTACCAAATTATAATCCATTTTTAAAAGATAAAAAATAAATTAATAAAAAAAAATATAAGAGTAAATTTTTAAGTTATCAAAAAATATATGATACTTAGATAAAAATACATATAAATTTGATAATTTAAAATTTTTGTGAAATCAAAAATAAGTACTACAACTCCGTCCCAGATTAATTTATCTGACACATTGAAAAAGTTATATGTATATTTATATGACTTTTAAAAAAATTGTTCTTTTTTATCTGGGACGAAGTTGTAATCTGTTTCAAATAAATGACGAACCAAGAAAATGGAGCCATTCGGTTCACGGGAAGTTCCTTCGGTGATTTAAAATAAGGAACCAAGAAAATGGTGTCTTTACCTTTCAGTTCAGTGAAAGGTTACTCATTTAAATAAAAAAAATTTGAATTTTTTATTTTTTTTTTTAATTAAAAAATGGTAAAAGAAGAACATTGTAAAAAATGTGGTGCAGTTACTCAATATTCTACATATTCTAGTATAAATAATAAAACTAATGTTTTAAAAATTTCTATATTAACTGAACCATGTACTTGTGAAAATTTTTATGTTGGTAAAATAAAAAAAATGACGGGAGGAGATACTTTTATGACAAAAGAAGATAAAAATTCTAAAATTAAAAAATAAAATTTCATACTACTCTTTTTTAAATCAAGAAGATGGAACCAAGAAGATGGAACCAAGAAGATGGAACCATTCGGTGATTTTTTTTTAAATATTTATATAGATAAATATTTAAATGTGCGACACGGGAATATTAATACCAATATGGCACCATCTTTTAAAAATTTGTTCAGAAGATCTCAAATCTTTTTCACATTATACAAAATTATAATCCATTTTTTATCTTAAAAAATGGATTATAATTTTAAAAGTATTTGAATTTTAAAAATAAAAAATAAAAAATTAAAATGACAAATAAGAATGTTTGTGAAAATTCTATAGAATTTTCAATTTTAGGAGCTTCTATTGTTTTTGGAAGTATTTTGTTAATCTCAACATCCAATATTGAATTAAATAACTTTGAAATTCTTCAAAAAAGATATACTCAAAATTTTTTTATTAGAAACTACGGACTGATGTCATCTGCTGTTGTGATTTCACTCAGCACAGTTTATTTTTTTTACCAATCAATTGAATGAAAAACATTTTCTCTTTTCTTTTATATACTGAAAATTTTCCACTTAATTAACTGTATTTAATAACTTGATTACTCTACTGAATTTTGTATTTCTTGTAAAAAGGCGATAAAAATTTGAATTTAAAAAAATTTTTTTTATAATTTAAAATGGTAAAACAAGAATGTTGCAAAAAATGTGGTTCTATTACTGAATATTCTTATTATTATAGTATGAGATTTGCTGAACCATGTAGTTGTGAAAAATTTGATATTAGTAATATTAAAAAAATTACAGGAGAAGATACTTTTATGGCAAGAGAACTTAAATCAAATCCTAGACCTTTAAAAAAGTAAAATTCCATTTTTATAAGAATTAATTATGACATTTTCACTTTTTTAAATATATTTATAATAAATATATTTTTGAATAAGATAAATTCTAGTCTACCCTGAAGGTTCTCGAGTTTATGAAAAACCATCTGGATTCACATTAATATGTCAGGTTTTAAGAATGGTGGAATTAATCCAAATATAGTACTTCTCCGTCCCAAATAAAAAAGAACAATTTTTTAAAAAGGCATATAAATATAAATATAACTTTTTTGACAGATTGGATAATATGTCAATCTGTGACGGAGTAGTAATTAATAAATTTATTTAAAAGAAAAAAATCTCCTTAATGCTCTAGCAATAGTAATAATATCTTGAGAACTCATTTTATTTATTAAAAAAAAATTTTTTTTAATTCAAATTTCATCTATTAAATATCTTCTTATTTTTTTTGCAATAAATGGTTCTCTTAAATTGTCAAGGATATTTCTACATGAAATAACTTGTAATTCTTCAAAATTTTCTATTTCGTAATAATTAACACCATTATTTTTTACAAGTTTACAGAATCTCTTTGCTGCTACAAAAATTTTACCTCTAGAAGAATAAAAATAAAAAATTGAACTTTCATCATTCATTGTAATATATATCTTTTTTTGATGGATACATAAAAAAGCGTTTGGTATTTTAACTTCTTTATTTTTTTTAACAAATTTTTCCCATTCTTTTTTAATAAGATTATCTAAATTTTCTTTTAAATTAAATTCTACATGTTCATCTGAATCTTCTGAGCTAGAACTAATTCTAGATTTTTTCATTTTTTTATTTGTTAAAATAAAAAAAATTATATAAAAATCAGACCAAATAATTTATTTTGAAACACTCACAAAATATGTTAGTACTCTGTTTCATATTAGTGTGGGGCAGGGACTAATCGGTGATTCAAAAAATAAGGAATTAAGAAAATTGAACCATTTGGTTCCCGTGTGCACCGAGCCGCACATCAAAATATTTGTATTAATAAATAAGTAATAGATTTACTTCAAAAAAAATAATATATAAAATAAAAATAATTTTATATGTTTTCTGTCATATTATTTATGATGGTTTAATAAAGATCATATTAACTTTAATATAAGGATCTTGAAGTTTTGATTTAAGTACTTTAATAGTATATTCATATTCAGCTTTCATCATAAAATCCTCAAAAGAGTCATTACAAAGCTTTGATTTTTGGTAATTAATATATTCTATATAATACTGAATGTCTTTTTGAGATAAATTTTTAACCCAATCATTAATTTTTTCTTCTGTCATTTATAGAATTAAAAAAAAATTATTTTAATTCAAATTTTTAAGTTCAGTTTATATAGTCAGAGTAATTGAGCTTCAAAACTTCTATTCTATATAAACATAAAAGCACAATTAATATAAACTGGAATAATATAAAAAAAATTATCTTTAACTAATTTTTTTTCTCATTTTTTTTCTCATTTTTTTATAAATTTTAATTTATTTTAATTATTATAAAAATGTCAGAAAATTTTTTAAATATTATTATTAATGATGTTGAAATTAAATCTTTACAGTTTGATGAACTAGCAGGTGTATTTTTAGGCACTGAAATTAATGAAGATAAATATCCAACTATACTTTCAAATTCACATAATGGTAATTTAAAGATTTTAAACAAAATTAATCCAAAAAGTAATTTTATGAAAATACAAACAAATTTTAAAGATATATTTAAAAATTTAAAAATAAATAATAATAAATTACATTTTTTAGAAAAAAATTTTCCAGAAATTTTTGGATTATTACATTTTTATAAAATAATTATAATATCTTTTAAATTAAACTATATAGATGTTTATTTATTTAATAATCCAGAAATTTTAAAAGGATTATCTATATATTATTCTTCTTTAAATATTTATCCAAAAAAACTTATAGTTTTAAGTAATTTACAAGAATATTTTTTACCTATTAGTATTAATTATAATTTAAATCTTAAAGATAAATATGTTGCACCACAAATTATTTATATAATTATTAATGGAAAAAGATTAAAATTTGATAGTTTAGATATTCAGGGATGGAATATGGATGATTTATTTTCATTAATATCTGAAACATATAATGAAATGAATAATTTAACAAATAAAAAATGTATTAGAATTATAACTGAAGGAAATTGTTTATATAATCCAGTTATTTTATAGATAATCTTAAGAAAAAGATATTAATATATTTTATATAAACCTAACTTTTTCTTAACCTACTCAAATTATCATATATATTAAAAAAGTTGAGAATTTCACAATATATATATGAGTAAGTAGTACTACTCCGTCCCAGATAGTTCAACAAAATATTATCAAATCTGTCAAAAAAGTTATATGTATATTTATATGACTTTTAAAAAAATTGTTCTTTTTTGAGCCTACATTTGGGATGGAGTAGTATTATTATTGTTGATTATGTTTTAAAAAAAATTGAAAAAATAATAAAAAATTAAGAGAATAAAAATGTTTAACTTTTTAATAAAAAATGGAATTACTAGTGGTTCAATTAAAGAAAATGATATGGAAATTAATTGTGTTTGGAAAAAAGGAAAACCTGTAGGTCTCGTTGAAATTAAAACATCTGCTTTAATATATAAAGGAAAATATATTGAAAACAATGAAATTTGTGAAAATGCAGTAATAAAATATTTTCAAAACAATGAATTTTACGAAGGTTCTGTTATAAATAAAAATGGAATTTTCACTAAACATGGAACAGGAAAATTTACAACAAAAGATCTAAAAATTTTTTCAGGTATTTGGGAAAATGATGTTTTATCTTCAGGTGTGATGGATTCAACTGTATACAAAAATCTAAAATATAGATATGAAGGTGAGTTTGATATTTTAACACCAATCAAAGGTATTTACTATATTGATAATTTAACTTTTGTTGGAAAAATTTTAGATACAAATGTAAAATATGTAATTATTAATGGAAGTGTGAAATATTCTAAATTTAAAATAGAAGGTATTGTTACTTATCCTAACGGTGATACTTTTGAAGGAATATTAGAAGACATGAAAGAAATAAAAGGTAAAAAAATCTACAAAAATAATGATACTCTTGTTGAAATTAATGGATGTTTAGAAAATGGATCCTATAAAGATATGTATAGTGCAAAGTATAAATCTGGATGTATATTAGACCGTAAAAAAGATTCTTATACTTTTATATTACCTTCAGCTACAAAAATATGTTTTGATTATATTCATCATCAAAAAGGATTTGGGAAAATATATTATTCTAATAATTCATCTTATATAGGAATAGTAAAACATAACATTAATGTTCTAAAAAATGGTATTACTGAATTTTCTAAAGACGGGAGGGGGATTTGGAATAAAAACGATGGAGTTATAATTGAAACTTTTTTTGAAAATGACTTAATTAAAAATGATTCTGAAGTTAAAGAAACAACCGCAACTGGAGAAATATTTTTTTACGTATGGAGTAATAACTCTAGAAATGGAGAAGGTTATATACAAGTTGGAAATTTTATTAAAAAAGTAGTATGGCTTAATGGTAATCCAATTGAAGACGAAATTATAGTTATTCCAGAAAATCTTGTTTGTATTAAATGTCCTTATTGTAAAAATGAAGAGTGTTTTGAAATATCTAAAAATAAAATTTTAAAATCAGACATTAATGAAAATAATGTATGTTATGAAAATCCAGTAAATATGACATTTCCGAAATGTCGACATACATTTTGTGAAACATGTATTTTAATTGTAAAACAACATTCTTTACCATAGTGTACCATATCTGATAAATAACCTTTAAAAAAAAATGTTAGTTACTTCTCCGTCCCAAATAAAAAAGAACAATTTTTTTAAAAGTCATATAAAAATAAATATAACTTTTTCAATGTGTCAGATAAATTTATCTGGGACGAAGTCGTATAAATTTTAGATGCTTTTTAAACATCCATCAAAGTTTCACCATTAATCAAAAACTGACCATACAAAAGATCATTATTATTAAGAATCTCCCGCATTTTTATAATATCTTTTTCAGGTATCTCTTCTTTAAGATCTTCTTTCATCTTGGTTAAATATTTTTCTATGTCTTCTGTGGATTTATCAGTGTATTTTAATACTTGAACACGAAGAGTACGACTCCGTCCCAGATTAATTTATCTGACACATTGAAAAAGTTATATTTATATTTATATGACTTTTAAAAAAATTGTTCTTTTTTGAGCCTACATTTGGGACGGAGAAGTACTTCTTTTCCCTGTAACTTTGTAATCTGTCCATTCAGATAAAGGAGAGAGTATTTTACATTTTCAAAAAATTCACCAGTACGATCAAAGATTTCTCTAAGAAATTCTACATCTTGCTTATTTTTGATTATCCAACCCATACCGATAGTAGCAGACATGTACTACTCCGTCCCAGATTAATTTATCCAACTTAAAAAATTTATATCTATTTTTATATGACTTTAAAAAAATGTTCTTTTTTATTTGGGACGGAGAAGTACACATTTTTTTTTTAAATACACTAAAATATATACTACTCCGTTTCAGATCAATCGGTAATTCATTTTTAGATCACTTATTTATTCATATATAATTTTTATTATTCACTAATTTTATGTATTAATATTTAAGCTTATATTTAATACTTATACTTATTCAACCATATAAATATATATTTTTTGAATCACCGATTTATTTGAAACGGAGAAGTAAGTTTTTTAAATTGTGTAGTGCGCGTACTTTTTATTCGGGACAGAGTTGTATTTATATTTTTATCACTTGATTAAAATTTAAAAAACGAATAAAAATATTTTTATTTTTCTAAATAAAAAATGTCTACAAAAAAAATGTCTACAAAAATGTCAAAAATAAGCAACAAAAAAAATCCTGTTAAGAATTGTGGTATAGATCTTTATTATTTATTAGATAATCCAGATAAATCTTTTATTAACTTACCAATTCTTAATTTAGATAATTTATTAGATGATATATGTAGTTCCCAAGAAGATTTTTTTTATACTTCTGAAATAATTGAAAAAAATATTGGAGAAATTTTTTCAGAATTAAGTTCCAATGATATAATTTATAATTATTTAATAAATTATAATGATATCCACAATTTTCTTTTAAAAATTTTAATAAAAGAAATGAAAAAAAAGAGGAAAAGATTGTTGAAATTGTTAATAAAGATTTAACTGGAAGAGGAAAAAAACCAAAAATTTCCAAGTTATTTAAAAAAATTAAGGATTGTATTACTGATGAATATAATACATATGGTTTAGGAGGAATAACAGTTGGTAGATTTTTAAACAATTTTGACACTGGTTGTTTTGGAGAAGAAAGTTTTATTTTAAGTTACTTTGATGAATTAGTTTAATATATTTTTACTAGTTTAGTTCAATAACAAAAAAAGTATTTATATATGTAGTTCGCCTACTTTTTATGGGACTTTTAAAAAAGTTGGATAGGCGCCTACTTTATATTTGGGAAGGAGAAGTACTTTTTTTTTAATAAATTGTTTTAAGCCGAAATTTTTTTACAATTAAATTTATACTAAAAATACATATTTAAACGATTAGATGACCATCATAATTTATACTTCTCCGTCCCAGATAAAAAAGAACATTTTTTTATAAACTCATATAAAAATATATATAAATTTTTTGACAGATTGGATAAATTAATCTGGGACGGAGTATTACTTAAAATAGAAAATTTATTTTTTCTAAAAATGATTTATGAAAAAAATTTTAAAATTAAAAAAAATTTATTAAAATGGATTACATTGAAAATAGAACTAGAATATATGAAACTTACACTGAATATTTAGATAGAATTAACACGGTTGATAAAAAAATTAATTGGATTTTAAATATTTTTAATGGTAATAAAAAAGATGAAAATATTTTTTATGATGATGAAAACTTTTCACTTATTTGTGATTATAAATGGAAAGTTGATGATCCAATCAAAAAAATTCACTTGTTAGCTCTTTGTAAAGATTTAAAACTAATGACTATTAGAGATTTAAGAAAAAAAGATATAGATTTATTGAAAAATATCTATAATAAAACTTCAGAAATAATGTTAGAATTATTTGGAGTTCAAAAAATTAAAGCTTATTTTCATTATTACCCTACAAATTATGCTTTACATATTCATTTTGTATCTTATAACCCTAAACATACTTATACTTGTAATAAACATGATTTTTTTGAAGTGATAAAAAATCTAGAAGAAAATGATTTATATTATGTTGAAAATGACATTGAGGTTTTAATTGGTGAAAACCCAAAGAAAAATCGTGTTTTTTGAAAATTTAGTATAAACCAGTCATAATTTCATGAGAATCTGTGATTGATTTTTATATGAATAAATCAACGACTGAAAAGTAAATGAAATAAACAAAAAAATTTAGAAATTATTTTAAATTTTATATCTATCTGACAAAAGATTTAAGTTATTTTTTTTCAAAAAAGAATATAGTACTTCTCCGTCCCAAATTAAAAGTAGGCGCCTATCAAATTTTTTTAAAAGTCATATAAATATACATATAACTTTTTCAATGTGTCAGATAAATTAATCTGGGACGGAGTAGTACATTTATTTTTTCTTTTAATTTTTGAAAATTTTTTAATTTCTATAAAATACAATATTAATTAATTCATAAAAATAAATTATATTATGGAATAATTAATGATTTTTATTTTTGTATTTTTACACATAATATTGCAGGATATATTATTAATATAAAAGAAAATGTAGTTATAATATTTATAAAATATTATAAAATAAATAGAATATCTTAAAAATATTATTTACAAAATAGTACTAGTCCAGTTCAGGAGAATCCTTTAGGATTCCTATAAAATTGGGTTTTCAAAAAAAAGGAACAGTCCCACCATATTGTTCCCGTGTGCACCAGGGCGCACATAAATAAGTATGTGTAAATTTATGTTTAAATATTTTTAAGTGATATAAATATTTACTTAAAAATATAGGTTTTAGTTAAAATTTAATATTGTTTTAAAAGTGAAGAAAAAGATCTGACCCAATTACTCCGACTATATAAACTGGACTAGTAATATTTAATTTAATAAATTTTTTAGTGAAGAATATAAGATTTATTATTTCATCATAAAAGAATATATTTTATTAGATTTTAATAGAGATAATATTTTTTTAAAAATTATTATCTCTATTTAAAATGAATATTAAAAACTACAATAAAACTAGTAATAAAGAGGTAAATAATTAGAATTAAAATTTTGTAAATTATATTTTGAATTTAAATTTTGTAAATTATTATAATTAAGATTTGAAGTGTTATTTTTTGAATTAAAATTTTGTAAATTATTATAATTAAGATTTGAAGTATTAAGATTTGAATTAAAATTTTGTAAATTATTATTTGAAGTATTATTATTTGAAGTATTATTATTTGAAGTATTAGTATTTGAAGTATTATTTGATGTATTAAGATTTAAAGGATTATTTAAAGGATTAGTATTTGAAGTATTAGTATTTGATGTATTAGTATTTGATGTATTAGTATTTGAGGTATTAGTATTTAAAGGATTATTTGAGGTATTAGTATTTGAGGTATTTAAAATATCTTTAATATCTGATAAATGCTGTTGTGTCGCGAGAGTACTATCGTGTATGTTTGAAGCATGAATTGTTAATAATACAGTAATAATAATACTTATTATAGCTATTATAATTGCTATAATATCTAAAATATTAAGCCTTATTTCTAAAACACTACTTTCGTCCATTTATAATAAAGTAAATAATTATTTTTTAATTATAAATTTTTGTTTAATACTTCTCCGTCCCAGATAAAAAATTTATATATATTTTTATATGACTTTAAAAAAAAATGTTCTTTTTTATCTGGGACGGAGAAGTAGTAATAATCATAAGATATACTATTCAAGTTCAAAAAAATACTTGTGTTACCTATAAAATTGTGTTTTGATAATTTTTATATTTATATGTAATTATAAATATAATTGTTTAAGAATAATGTTCTTATTTAAAAATTTATACTTCTCCGTCCCAAATAAATTAGTGTGTGAAGAGGCGCCTATACAAACTTTTTAAAATCCATATTAAAATACATATAACTTTTTTAATAGATTGGATAAATTAATCTGGGACGGAGTTTAAAAAGTGAAGAAAAAAATATACCTTGACACATTATTTGAATTGCTTGTTTTTATAATTCTTTAAAAATTTCTTCAAGAAGTAAATGTTCATCTTTATCATATTCAACAATATATTTCATATCTGTATCACCTATTAATGTATTACCTATTAATGTATTATTAATCGGATGTTCTTTACTTGTTCCAATCCATTTATCTATAAATTTTTCAAAAAATATTCCAGAATATTCTGTAATAATATAAAATTGATTGTTGTCATATCCAAAATCAATAACTTCTGTTTCTACATTTGTATCATAAATATTAACAAAAAATGGATATTTTTGTTTTTTAACATGTTTATATTTTTCTTTAAATTTATTAGGATATATATTTCTAGATTTATAAAGAATGAATCTAAGGCCTATTTTACAACTTTTATAAATTAATTCATCATTTATAATAATATTAGAAATGTCACATTTTGAAACTAATTTATTATCTTCTATATCTAATTGAATTCCAATATTATCAAAACGACAACTAAAATAATTACCTTTAAAATTAAATAAAAATTTATCTGGTGTAATTATTATACTTTTACAAAAAAGTTCAGTTTTCATATATTCATTAAGCAAAAAAAAATTTTTACAGATAGGGCATCTTAAATAAGGTGTTTCTGAGCTTTTTTTAATTAAAGAATTAAAACAATCTTTACAACTTACAAAAGAACATTTCAAACATGTACTATTTTCTAAAAAACTACTTTCGCATCGCATAATTGTTTTATTTTCTTGACATATAGTACATTCATTAATAATTTCAGATTCTATGGGATTAAATTTTTCAATTATAATTTCATTTTTGTGTTCGAGAATTTCAAATATATTAGATAAAAATTTATTAGATAGTTCTTTTAGTTCAGCAGTTGTTTTAACTTTCATTATTTGATCAAAGTAAATATAAATATTTGTTTTAACTTTCATTATTGTATCAAAGTAAATATTTTTTTTATAAATTAAATCATATAAACTAAAACAAAATTTATATATATATTTTGATTTATAAACCAAAAAAATAAGTATTATATAATATAGATACATTTTTTTAATAATAAATAAAAAAATAAATTATATTTTCAATTTGTGTTTAAATATAATTTTTAATGTTCCAGTTCAAAGAGTTTGACTTAATAAATATTTATTTTTTGACAGATCAATCGGTAATTCAAAAAATAAATATTTATATGAAACGGAATAGTATAAATATTTACTAGTCAAGTTCAGATAATATGTCAGGCCAGATCTTTTTCTTCACTTTTTTAACCATATAAATTTTTAATTAAAAAGCTTATACTTAAGTAATATTTTATATGTCTTTTAAACAAGTCTACTTATATTTACATATAAATAAATTTTTTCTCAAAACCTGACATATTATTTGAACTTGACTAGTAATCAACATTTAAATAATTTTATATGAATAAATAAGTGATGAAAAAAACGAATCACCGAAGGAACCTGAAGGTTCGTCATTGATCTGAAACGGATTACTACTCCGAATATTTGAACTAAAGAGTTTTTATTTTTTTTGAAGAATTATAATAAATTTTTTTATTTTCACTGTTAGAATTGATATCTTTATTTTTGAGAATTTCAAAAATTAATTTATATCTGTATTCTGTACATTTATTTATTAAAATTAATTTTTTTTCTGTATTATTCTCTTTTTTAATATCTTCTTCCAAATTTTTAATTTTTGTTTTAAAAAAATCAATATGACTAAATTTTTTTGTCATTTTTTTTATATAACAATAAAATATTTTATTTCATTTTTTATTTCAATTTATATTTTTCTAAAATCACTTTATAATCTTCTTTTTTTATTAATCCTTTTGATACTTGAGGTAAATTTTTAAAACTTTCATCTTTTGTGCCTCCTCCATAAGGAAGAACTATAACTTTAAGTTGTTCATCTGAAACTTTAGCTTTATCATATTTAAGATCTAATTGTTTAACAATTTTTGGTATTTCATTTATTTTTATTCCTAAAAGTTTATTTGAAATATTATTTAAATAATATTTATCAGAATATAAATCAGCTAATGTTCTACCATATTTATCAAATTTATCAAGAGATACATAGACTATATTACCTAAAGAATTTATATAATCTTCTAAAAGAAATTTTGCAAACATCCCATTTATGGTGTCATGTTCTGCTGCATCAATACCATTAATTCTACATGTAAAAACACTAAAAAATCCAGCCTCTTGATGTTTTGTAATAACTGGATAAGCAATATCTTTTTTTTTCTGTGATCCTAAACCCCTTGCCCTTCCAACTTCTCTTCCTTTAATTAATTCACTCATTTTAATGTAAATTAAAAATTTAACAGTATCTGCATCTTCTACAGATATAATTTTAGCCTTGCCTCTTATTCTCGAAAGACTAAAGGGACACATGCTATTTGCAATAGAAATAGGTATATCTTCAACATCTTCAGAATCAGGAACAAAAAGTGCTGTACCTATAGAATCTAAAGTACAATCAGGTTCATCTTCTAATAATTCTAATTCTTTAAAATCTAATTTTTCACCTTTTTTTAATTCAGGTCTTTTCAAATTTTCAGTTTTTATTTTTTCTGTATTATTAAGATAACTAATATTTTTTTTCTTAATTTTATTTTTAATTATAAATTCTTCAATATCTTCTTTTGATCCACAAATATAAAAATTATTATCAATTATAGCATATAGAAAATCTTTATTATTCAAATTCGAGATACTTCTGTTTGTTTTAATATTGACATAATTTTCCGAATCACTTTGTTTTAAAGGTTTATCATTTAATGAAATCATTTTTTTAATTAAAAAAATAAAAAAACAATAAATAAATTTTAAATTACAAAAAAATAAAAAAACAATAAATAAATTTTTAATAATTAAAAATATGGAAAATTTATTTAAAAGTATTATGAGGAGAGATATGGATGATAATCTAAATTTTTTTTCAGAAGAAGAACTAAAAAATTTTTTATTTGAAACTAAAGAGTATAAATATAAAGTCTTACAAAAAAAGTTTTTACCAAAAAACTATTTAGAATATGTTAATTCAAAAAATTGTAATAAATTTTATGATAATTTCCAATTAATTTTAGAAAACTATCAAATAAGTCAGCAAAATTACAAGCAATGTAAATCTTTAACCTCAATATATGGTAATTGTGGTTTAGAAAAATTAGAAAGTTTAAAAAAAAAAGAAAAATTATTTGTTAATTTTCTTCAAAATGTCCTTTCTGGGGAATCATCTAATATTAATCAAATACCTCATATTCAACACCGAATATGGATAACATGTGAAGAAAATCCATATGAATGTCCTAAAGAAATACTTCAAAAATACATAAATAGTATTAAAAATTTTGATAATTCGTGGAAACATTATTTTTGGTGTTTAAATAGTTTAAACATACCTAAAACTATTGAGAGATTAAAAGATTCAGGGATTATTGTTATGGAAATAGATAAATATTTAGAAAATTATCAAACTAAAGAAGTTTTTACATATTTACTGAAAGAAAAATTAATAGGATTTTCGTGTAATTTAATTAAAAATGAAATTATTAATAAATTTGGAGGAATTTATTTTGATATGGGTTTTGAAGTTTTAAAATCTTTAAATTATTATTTAGATAATTTTGATTATCTTTTTTATTTCCATAAAAATAATTCAATAATTGGAAATCCTGATTTTACATGTTTTGCATCAAAACCAAATAGTAAGTTAATTAAAAAGTATCTTAATATAACAAAAGATTTTTTAACTTTTCCAAAAGAAATTAAAGATATCTATTCAAAAGGCACGGGATTTATTTATTTATTTGGATGTTTTTTCTTTTTAGCTTTATCTGTATCTGAAATAGAAGATGATGAAAAAGTTATTTATATTAATGATAAAAAATATTTTGAATTAATCCAAATGGGTTCTTGGAGCGGTGAATGTAAATTTGGTAATAAAGATCATTTCTTTGCTGATTTAAAATAAATAAATACAAATACCATATAAAATTCTCATCTTTGATAAATTAATCTGCAATGGAGTAGTACGATATTTTAATTTAAAAATTTGAATTAAAACAAAAATTTTTAAGAATATAAAAAGTATACAACAAAATGTTATTTTTACCAGAAGGGAAAGATACTTTACCCAAATCAAAAGTAAGAATTGAATTTAAAACTAAGAGTAATATTAAAATTTGTTCTATTAGAATTAACACTTTTTCAGAAGATATTATTTATTTGAAAGTTTTAAGTTTTAGTTGGAAAAATAATCCTCAGGATGGACATGATTATACAAGAATATGTAATTTAAAATTTATTACGGAATCTGGTTTTTATAAAACTGAAGATTTTCTTTTTACTTATGACCCAAAAGTATATGAAGAAATTTGCGAATATATTACAGACCAATATTCAATTGAAAATGAAAACTTAAATAAAAAAATTGAAATGTTGGAAGAATTTATTTCTTGTAGACCTGGAGGAGATGATTACTTACTTGCAAAACAAAATTTTGAAGATTTACAAAAGTTATCTTAAATAAAAATTAATAGTTCTCAATTTTAAATATATTTAGACAAAATATATTTTTTTATAAATTAGTTTGGAAAGAGGCGAACTTCTAAAGTTTAGTTTATAAAAAATTAAAATAAATATTGTCCCACATTTTGTTATAAATATTTTAAAGAATTCAAATAATTTTGAGTTCTTTATTAAAAAATGGAATCGTGATTAGTATTTAACAAAAAGTTTTTCTTGTTTTTTCCGTCAATAATGTATTTAAACTAAATCCCATATATTTATTACAAACAGCTTCTACTAATTCATAATTAGTATCTTTTTTGTAATTATAATTATGCATATAATCATTTACCATTCTTCCTTCATCTATAAAACTTGGATAAAAATAATTAATATAGGACATCATTGGAGTCTTTCCAATTATCATTTCATAAATAATACATCCAAAGGACCATAAATCTCCTTGTTGTGCCCTTTCTAAATATTTTGGTTTAAAAATATATTCGCTTATTTTTTTCTTTTTTAAAAATATAAATGGGTCTACATATGAAGGTGTATATCCCAATATATCAGAACATTCTTCTTTTATACAAGAAGTGCCAAAATCTATAAATTTAATTTCATTATTAATAGGATTAATAAGAATATTATCAGGTTTTAAATCTAAATGTGCTAATTTTAAAGAATGCATTAATTTTAATCCTTTGCATATATTTCTTGTAATTGTTTTAAATTTATTTTTTTGTTCATCGCCAACAAATAGTTCTTCAATAATTGTTGAAAGTGGAACATATCCTTCTAAATATTCTGTAACAATATATAAATACCTTTTATGGTCTATTGTTTTAATAAAATCTTCTAAAAAACATGCAAAATATTTATTACAATTATTTTTTAAATATTCTGTATTACGTGATTCGTTATTTGACATAAAATCATCAAGTTGTTTTTTAATTACTACATATTTTTTATTAGCAGAATCATAAGCTTTATAAGCTGTTCCAAAAGCACCTTGTCCTAATATTTCAACTTCATAGTAGGGTAGTTTAATTATATTTAATTTACTGATATCTATATCTTTTTCATTTTCTGAAATTTTATATATATTGGTATATTTTTCTTTATCTGAAAAATCTCCAAAAAAATCAAAACTATAAGGTAATTTAATACATTGATTGTCTGAGTTATTAAGAATATCAATAATAGGATTAACGTTGTAATAATCAATAAAAAAACGTTTGTATGTCTCAGTATGTGCAGCACCACCATAAACAATAGAATATTTTGATTTGTTAAATTCTTCTGTTCTACATTTTTCAGGACCTCTCATCATTTTTTCAGAATCATAAGTATGTAGATATCTTAATAAGAAAAATACATCCATATTAATGTCTATCAACATATTTGTAAAATCTTCAATTGAACCTTTTTTAAAGTAAGCATTAAACAAAGATTCCAAAAAATGTGTCATATTAAAATTTTCAATTTTTCTAAGTTGTTTATTTATTAATATTTTATACTGTCTTCTATATTCTTCATATTCTCTAATATATTCTTTATATTTTGATTTAAATAGTGACATAAGAAAATTTTTTTTATAATAATTTTTTAATAATAACTCTAAAATTTTATAATATTCTCTTTTACCTATTGAATTTTCATCTAATCCTGATAAATATAAAAATATTTCTTTAAAAAATTTTTTAGAAATTTCTTCAATATTGAAGAAATGTTCATCACTGAAAATAACATTTTGACTTTCTAAAGACCTCAACATTACAATAAATTTTTCATATTTCATATCTAATTCTCTAATATCAACTAAGTGATATCTAATATTATCAATAATACATTTTTCTCTGCGATTTTTTGTTAAGTTACATATTTCAAATTTTCCTCTAATTGCATTTAAAGGACAATCATAGTCTTCAAGTTTTCTTTCTCTTAAATCAATTACACTATTTCTATCTTTAATATCTGTTTCAACAAATATATCAAGACATGTAGGAGTAATTAAAGATAATCCGAACAACCAATCATGAACTTCTTGATAGTTTAATAATTTATCTTTACATATGTTTTCTACAGAATGGTTTTCTCCCAATAGTAAAATTCTTTGTCCATTAATATCTGGAAAGAAAACAAATTGGATAGGTCCCGAAAGAACTTCTAAATTTCTTTGTTCATGTAAAAATTCTTTTTTATCTTTTTCTTCTTCCAAATTGTCTAATTCATCTATTATTTTTTCTATTTTTTTATATTTTAAACAGATAGACAAAAAATTATCATTTTCAATATATTTAATATCATTATCTTTTATTAAATTTAATTTTAATAGTACTTTAGAAAGTAAATATTTTAAATGTAATATATTTTCTTGATTACTTCCAGTATAAAAATTAAATAAAGAATCTAAAGTTTCCTTATCCATATTCCAAATTTTTAAAAGTGAAAAATTAATTTTTAATTTTTTATAAAGATCAACTAATTCAATATCATCATTTAAATATTTAAAAAAATTTTTCTTTTCAACAATAAATATTTCATGTTCATTTAATTTATTTTTTTTATAAAAATATTTAATATCAAGTATCTTAGAATCATTAATAGATTCATAATCTTCGCCCCATATATCTTCTAATGTTGTCATTTTATATTTAAAAAATAAAATAATAATAAATAAAATTTCTCAAAAAAAATAATAGTCAAGTAGGAAAATCTTTTTTAATATTATTTTATTTTTCGTCAAACCTGATATATTATCTGAATTGGAAAACCTGAAGGTTTCTTTGGACTATTAAATATTTTTTTACTTAAGAATTTTATTTTTTATAAAAAAATGTCGAACTATAAAAGTTTATTTTCCAGTTTTTTAGGTAGAATGAAAATACCTGAAAAAACACTCTCAAAAATTATTTATTTTACAGATTTAAAAAAAGATACTAAAAATCTTGATTTAATAAAAAATGACATTAATTTTATAGAAAAAAATTATGAAGGTATTAATTATAAAATTCCTTTTATTAAAATAAATCCTGAAATTAATAACTTTCCAGATAAAATATTTATTATTGCTCATGGAAGATCAAGTATGTATTTTCTTTATGAAAATCTTAAAACACTTTCTAATAAAATCGGTATAACTTTTATAATATATCAACACCCAGGTTATTATTTATCATCTCCTGAAGTACCCAGTGAAAATAATTGGAATAATGCTTTTAAAATTTTAGTAGATAATTTTATTTCTGAAAATCCTGAAAAAGAAATTATTTTATTAGGATTTTCTGTAGGTACTTCAATACTTGCAAATTATATTTATAATTCAGAAAAAAATATTAGATTTGGATTAGCTTCATTAATTAATTCTTTACCAGAAATGGTTTGCGGAGAAACTAATGAAAAATTAAAAATAGTTTTAAAAAATCATCTCTTTGATAAAGTCCCAAAACTTTTTGAAAAAGAATTAAATTTTCCTGTATTTTATGCTGAAGATGATGAATTTTTAAATTATGAAAAAATTAAATCTTTAGAACATATAAATTTTAAAGGAGATCATTATTTTTTCAATAATGTAGATAATCTTGAATTTTTAGTAAAATGTTTTATTTAAAAATAAGTTTCAATAAAATATTTTATTGGAAATATTGTTTAAGAAAAAAATATTTCCAATAAAATGGAAATATTTTTCAAATCTCTTACTAATAGAGAACCAAAAGAAAATGAAATTATTGAAGACTTTGAAGATTTAAAAATAAAATTATTAAACTCTAAAGAATATAAAAACAATTTAAAAAATAAAAAAGTTATATCTGAGAAATATATTTTAAAATTAAATGAAAACAATTATTTAAATTATTGTTCAAATTCAAGAATTATTTTACATAATTATTTTTTTAGTAAGATAACTAGAGAACAATGTACTAAATTATCTAATTTAAATAAATTTGGTTCTTGTGGTTTACCAAAAAATGAAGCTCATGAAAAAGCTGAAATTTTCTTTTCCAATTTTTTTGATACAATTTTAAATATAGAAGATAATAATATTCCTCAAAACCAGGATATTTTAGAAGATAATAATATTCCTCAAAACCAGGATATTTTAGATAATAATCATATCCCACATAATCATCATCGCATTTGGATAACATCTAATGAAACTCCTTATGAATGTGATGAATCTATAATTAACATATATATTAAAAGTCTTGATGCATTTGATAATTCTTGGACACATTATTTTTGGTGTCTAGATGCTTCAAAAATACCTTTAACAATTAAAAAACTAAAAGAAAAAAATATTATAATTATTGAATTTTTAAATTTAATTGAATCTTTCAGAACTTGTAAAATTTTTTGGAATCTTTATAATCAAAATTATTTTACTTTTTGTTCTGATTTTATAAGAATGGAAATTGTTAATTTATATGGAGGTTTATATATGGATTTAGGAACAGAAGTTACACAAAATTTTAATCATTATATAAATAATTTTGATTATATTTTTTATTACGAAATGTTTACAAAATCAGTAATTGGAATTCCAGATATTTGTATGATGGCTTTAAAAAAAAATTCAAAGTTATTAGAAACTTATTTAAATATTTATAAGGAATTTGAGTTTTTACCAGAAGATATTAAAAATATTTATTCATCTTCAGAAGGTTTTGTATACTTAAAAGGTAGTTTTTTTCTTCTTTCTTTAATAAATTCTGAAGCTGATAATAAAACAAAAATTTTATATTTTAATGGTGAAAATCATTTTAATATAAAACATCAAAACACTTGGAAAAATCAACCAAAATTTGGTAATTCATTTTTCGAACAATATTCTAAAAAAAATATTTTAACTTTATAAGATTCTAAATAACTTAACACACATTATCTAATAAAAAATTCTAATCTAGTTTAAATATATGAACATAAAAATTATACTAGTCAAGTTCATATAGTGGACTAATTGAGCCATATCTTTTTCTTCACTTTTTAAACAATATAATTTTTTAATTACGATCATTAAATAACAATTTATATGTCTTTTAATCACTTATAATTACATATTGACATAATAATTTTTCTCAAAACCTGACATAATTATAGGACTTCGGGTCTTCCTTTTCGGACTTCCTATCACAAGGATCATCCTGAACTGGAGAACCTGAAGTTTAGACTAGTATGTTTATAAAGAATTTAAATCTAAGTTTAAAAAAAGGTTTAATTAAAAACTTGAATAGTAATTTTTTTTTAACAATTTATAAATTTTTTTGAAAAATCTTTAAGACAAATTGAAAAAATAAAAAATATATTTTACTAAAATAAAATGGATGATAACTTTTCAAAAAATGAAATTTTACAGACAATAGATTCTGTACATAACAAAATTTCTACTTATATAGAAGTAGATGATAAAATATCTCATGCTTGTTTTTCTCAAGTTGTTGAAGCCACAAAAAAAATCACAAATTTTGACGTTTACGATATTAAAAATATTGGAATTGAAGTTTTAAATACGAATGAAAATCTTTATGACTATTTAGAAAGTGAAAATAGTCATTTTTTAGTAAGAATTTTTCTTTCTTGTTTTAGAAATACAACAATGGATATTATTCCAGATGTAGGAGGTATTCAAAACATAAATTTTGCATTAATTTTAAATATTATTTCTAAATTTATTTGTTTATTTCAAGATAATATTAAAGAAACTTTAAAAGATGAATTTTCAGTAGAAAATTTAAATGAAAATGAAATTGAAATTTTAAAAATTATTTCTAATGAAGATACTTTTTCAGTTCTTAGAGTTTTTGAAAATGAAGATTTAAGTTTTAACATAAATGAAGAATGTAAAATTTCTTTAACTATTATCAAAGTTGCTTTAGAATTTTCTATTGAAAAGGTTCTAGAAATTTTAAATAATATTGATAAAGAAGAATTATGTACAAGTCAAAACAAAAAGATTTGTGCCTTTTTTATACTAAATATCAATAAAAGTCTTTTAAGTATTTTAGAAACTCTAGTTAAGACTGACTTATTAAATGTTGATATTTGTCCTTTTACAATTAAAATTTTGCTTCAATTTTTAGAATTACTTGATTTTAATATTAATGATGGATTAGTTAAAACTGAGTATGATTTTATTGATTATCCAGCACACAAAACTCTTTCAGTTTTTAAACTTTTAAAAATTTTTCTATTAGAAATAGAAACTTTTATAAAAAATGAAAATTTGAAAGATATAAACTTTAGAGAAATATTTAATATGGCTTATGGGTTTTTATTTAAAATATTTAATACATTTTTTTAAGATTAATAATAATTTAGTAATATTTATATACTAGTAAAGTTCATTCTTCATTGTTTAGTATAAAATTGGTTCTTTTAAAAACTTAATTTATTTATAAGTTAAGTTTGATATTTATTAAAAAAAATTATTACTTCTCCGTCCCAAATAAAAAAGAACAATTTTTTCATTAATCACTTAAATATAAATATAACTTTTTTAAATTGGATAAATTAATCTGGGACGGAGTAGTACTTCAGTTTCATAATTTTTTATTTTTCTATAAAATATTTTTAAAATTTTCATTAGATTTATTTTTAATTATTAAAAATGGATTCAGTAAGAGAATTTTTTATGAGGTTAATTATTAATAATAAATTAAAAGACAACAATAAACTTATCAAACTTATATATAAAATTTCTGAAACTGACGAAACTTTTTCAAGAGATAAATTTATTAATAATATTTCTTTTTTAGAAAAAGAAATAAATCAAATTAAATATAAAATAGAAATTGTAACAATTAATAAAAATTCTGAAAAAGTTATAATTTTGTTTCCAGGAAAATGTGATTGTTATTTTTCTTATGAACTTATAGAAAAGATTTCAGAAATTTTCAATATAACAGTTGTAACTTTTAACTATCCTGGATATCAAATGTCTGAACCTAATTTAAAAAATGAAACAAATTTTTACAATGCTGGAAAAATTGTTGTTGATCATTTTAGAGAAAAACATTCAGATATTTTTTTAATTGGAATATGTTTAGGAACTAGTGTTGTTGTAGATTATTTATATAATAATTTAGATTTTAAATGTCAAGCTTTATTAGTTTGTTTAATTGAATCATTACCTAAATTATGTACAGGTAAAATAGATATAGATATAAGTCATTTTATGATTGGACATCACTTTGATAACAGAAAAAAATTACCATATTTAAATCAAGAAATTCATGTTCTTCATTGTATTGAAGATGATTTTTTAACTGTTGAACAATCAAAAGAAATGTATGAATTGATAAATTCTGAAAAAACAATAACTTTTTTTAATGGTACAGGTCATGATTTTACGGTTAAGAATTGGGATGTAGGATTTGAATTATTGAAAGAAAAAATGAATAAATAATTTTTATTTTTTCAATTATAAAAATGGAAGTTGAAACAAAAGTCAAATAAATATATAAAAAAGCAAAAAAGTTGTATTTCAAATATCATGAAAGTGAAATCTCAGATCATTTGGAAGAATTTTATATGTTATTTATTGAAGATATAAATTTATTTCCAAAAATTGCAGAGAAAATAATTAAAAAAGAAGTAAAAAAAATGAGTAAAAAAAGATATAGACCTGATTATTTTTATAATATTTCTATTGCATTTATTTCAAATTTAGAATCTGAAGAAACTGTTGGTCCTATGATTGAAGATGAAATTATGAAATCTAAAATAAATAATTTGAATAATTATAAAAAAGAATTAGATTCTTTATTTGATTTTATTTTAGAAAATGAAAAGAAGATTTATAATATTATGAAAATAGATTCTGAAGATTCAGTTAATTTTTTTGTTATTAATTTAATAAAAGAGTTTCTTTCTTATATTTTCAGAAAAACTTATGGGTTTTATGATCTTTAAAATAGAGTCTCAAAAAATATTTATTTAGATAAACTATAGGCTCAAAATATTTTAATGCTGCTCTAGATAAACTCTAGGCTCAATAAATTTTAATGTTGCTCTAGATAAGTAGGCTCAAAAAAATTTAATGAAATATATTTCCCTAGTTAAAGTAAAAAAATTAGATGAAATATATTTCTCCAGATAAACTGAAAAGTAAGCCAACATTTTAATGAGATATATTTCTCTAGATAAACTGAAAAGTACGCCAACATTTTAATGATATATATTTCTTTAGATAAAGTAAAAAGTACTACTCCGTTTCAAATAAATCGGTGTTTTAAAAAATAAATATTTATATGAATATATAAGTTAATATATTAAATCCTTACTTATAAGTTAATATATAAAATTAGTGAATTAAAATAATTTTATATGAATAATTGAGTGAACTAAAAATGAATCACCGATTGATCTGAAACGGAGTAGTACGCCAACATTTTAATGAAATATATTTCTCTAGTTAACCTTAAATATTTTAATGAAATATATTTCTCTAGTTAACCTTAAATATTTTAATGAAATATATTTCTCTAGTTAAAATAAAAAAATTTAATGAAATATATTTTCTCTAGTTAACCTTAAATATTTTAATGAAATATATTTCTCTAGTTAAAGTAAAAAATTTTAATGAAATATATTTCTCTAGTTAAAGTAAAAAGTACGCCAACATTTTAATGAAATATATTTCTCTAGATAACCTGAAAAGTACGCCAACATTTTAATGAAATATATTTCTCTAGATAACCTGAAAAGTACGCCAACATTTTAATAAAATATATTTCTCTAGATAAACTGAAAAGTAAGCCAACATTTTAATAAAATATATTTCTTTAGATAAACTGAAAATTACCCCAACATTTTAATAAAATATATTTCTCTGGATAACCTGAAAAGTAAGCCAACATTTTAATAAAATATATTTCTCTAGTTAAAGTAAAATATTTTAATGAAATATATTTCTCTAGATAATCTGAAAAGTACGCCAACATTTTAATGAAATATATTTTCTCTAGTTAACCTGAAATATTTTAATGAAATATATTTCTCTAGTTAAAGTAAAAAATTTTAATAAAATATATTTCTCTAGATAACCTGAAAAATTTTAATGAAATATATTTCTCTAGATAACCTGAAAAGTTTTAATAAAATATATTTGTCTAGATAAACTGAAAAATTTTAATGAAATATGTTTCTCTAGATAAATGAAAAAATTTTAATGAAATATATTTTTCTAGTTAAAGTAAAAAATTTTAATGAAATATATTTCTCTAGATAAACTGAAAATATTTTAATGAAATATATTTCTCTAGTTAAAGTAAAAAATTTTAATAAAATATATTTATCTATATAAAGTAAAAAATTTTAATGAAATATATTTCTCTAGTTAAAGTAAAAAATTTTAATAAAATATATTTATCTAGATAAAATGAAAAGTAAGCCAACATTTGAATGAAATATATTTCTCTAGATAACCTGAAAAATTTTAATGAAATATATTTCTCTAGATAAACTGAAAAAAATTTGAATGAAATATATTTCTCTAGTTAAAGTAAAAAGTACGCCAACATTTTAATGAAATATATTTTTCTAGATAAATTCAAAATATTTTAATGAAATATATTTCTCTAGATAAAGTAAAAAGTACGCCAACATTTTAATGAAATATATTTCTCTAGTTAAAGTAAAAAGTACGCCAACATTTTAATGAAATATATTTCTCTAGATAAACTGAAAAGTACGCCAACATTTTAATAAAATATATTTCTCTAGATAAACTGAAAAGTACGCCAACATTTTAATGAAATATATTTCTCTAGATAAAGTAAAAAGTACGCCAACATTTTAATGAAATATATTTCTCTAGATAAACTGAAAAGTACGCCAACATTTTAATGAAATATATTTCTCCAGATAAACTGGAAAGTACGGCAACATTTTAATGAAATATATTTCTCCAGACAAACTGAAAAGTACGTCAACATTTTAATGAAATATATTTCTCTTGATAAAATAAAAATAAATTAGAAAAAATATTTTTTTATTTCATTCCAAATTCTGATAGTGTTTTAGAATCAGGATCTAACATTCCTACTAAAGATAAATTTGAAATTAATCCTAAAATCATATTATTTATAACATTATTAAATTTTAATTTAAATTTTGAACTTATTTTTAAAACTAAATTAATATCTTTTATTAAAGAATAAGATTCAAATTTTTCAAAAATTGTATAACTTAATAATTCTTCTATAAATTTTTCAAATAATTCTTCTTTAATATTTTCAAAAATAGAATTTTTGTGTTTTTCTATACATTTAATTATATTATTTATATTTTTTGAAGCTAAACAAGTATAAAATTCATATAAAAAATCTTTTTCATTTTCAGAAAGAAATAAAATCATTGACAAATCTAATAATGCTATTTTATAATTTTCTCCTTTTTTTACAAATAATATATTTCCTACATGTAAATCTAAATGCATAATTTTTTTAGTAAATGTTAAAAATATAGACATTTGTGTATAACTTCTTAAAAATCCAGGAATATCTTCTTTTGATAATTCATAAAAAGTTTTACCATCAATATAACTCATAACTATACAATTATCAAAATTAAATTCTTCATATAATTTTATAGTTTCACAAAATTTTAATGTTTTTAGTTTTGAATGAATTAAAGATATATTAATTTTTTCTTTTTGTATATCAATTTGTTCTAAAAATGTTTTTTCAATATTTAAAATCCAATCATTAAAATATTCCAAATACAAAAAATAAGAAAAAAATTTAATTCTTTTAAATGCAAGATTTATTTTATCTTTGATACCTAATCTTAATATTTTAATTGCAACTAAATCATTATTTTTCTTTAATTTACCTAAAAAAACTAAAGATATAGTCCCAGAATTAATAGGAATTAAATTAACATCTATATCATTTTTTAATTTTTCAAGACATTCAAAATCAATATCAGCATTTATATAAGGAGCATTATTATTTAGTTTATTTATATATTCTGTTATAAAAGTAGGTAATAAATTTTTTGTATCAATCCATTGGAATATTTTTATATATATAATATTTTTTGAAATTATATATTTAAGAAAATTTTCTAACATTTTAAAATTAAAAAAAAATCTTAATGCATTAAAAATCAAGAAAAAAAATCTTTCCAAATTACTTCGACCAGTACTAGTTCATTTCAAATAGTAGGCTCAATCTGGACTTCATTTTTTAGTCACTTTATTTATTCACATAAAATTTTATGCGTACTTCTCCGTCCCAAATGTAGGCTCAAAAAAGAACATTTTTTTTAAAATTAATATAAATATACATATAAAATTTTCAATGTGTCAGATAAATTAATCTGGGACGGAGTCGTATATATTTATTAGCCACACATAAATATTCATACAAATATTTATTTGCGCCCTGGTGCACATGGGAACCAAATGGCACCATTTTCTTGGTTCCTTTTATAATGAAGTCCAAAGGAACCTACGACTCCGTCCCAGATAATATGTCGATCTGACATATTAAAAAAGTTATATGGATTTTTATATGACTTTAAAAAAAATTGTTCTTTTTTGAGCCTACATTTGGTTCGGAGAAGTACAGGTTCCCGCGAACCAAATGGACTAGCACTATTTTTTAAGTCTAATAATTTTTCAAAAAATAAAAAAGTTTTAAAAAATTCCAAAAAAATTAAGTCAAAAAATAAGTGTGAAAAAATTAAAAAAAATGCTTTTTTGATTAAGTAGTCGACAATGATTTTTTACACATAAACTTACACTTATTTTTTTCAAATTTAAAAAATTTAAAAAATTTGAACGAAAAGTAAACATTTTACTACTCTGTCTCAGATAGTTCAACAAAATATTATCTGACAAATTAAAAAAATAATCTTTTTTGAGCCTAGATTTCGGACGCAGAAGTATAATACATCTGGACTTTATTATTTTATAAAAATCTATCAAGATGATTATAACAAATATAATTGGCTTTATGATAAAAAAGATTGAATCATAAAGATATATCAAAGTTATTAATAATGTTCTTAAAAAAGTACTACTACGTTTCAGATAAATATATTTAGTTATAAAAATATTAATGAAATACTAGTCCAGTTCAGATAAATTGGGTTTTCAAAAAAAAAGGAACAGTCCCACCATATTGTTCCCGTGTGCACCAGGGCGCACATAAATAAGTATGTGTAAATTTATGTTTAAATATTTTTAAGTGATATAAATATTTACTTAAAAGTGAAGAAAAAGATCTGGCACAATTTATTTGAACTGGACTAGTAGCATTTTATAAAATTTTATTTAGAAGATAAATATTTTTGTTTATTATTCTTCAATTTCCATCAAATGTCTATATAATGCTCTTATACTTCCATCTTCCCATTCTTCTATTTTTAAATATTTTTCTAACAAATAGCTAATTTTATTTTTACTTAATTTTTCATACATTACAGAAACTTCTAATAAAGAATATCCTATAATTTTATAATCTTTAACAACTTTATTAATTATTATTTTTTCAAATGAAATATAATTTTCATAATCCGATTCTTCAAATAATTTTTCTGGTATAAAATTTTCCCATCTATATGGATTATTCATTGTAGAATGATATTTATGAACAAAATACAAACAATTATAAAACATTTTAACAGTTTGATATTTAGTTAATAAATACCCATGATTATTATCTTCTTTTGTAAATTTTATATTCTTTTTTGGTTCTAATTCAAGAGCCCAGAATAAATATCTATCAAAAATTTCTATAGAATGAAATAAGACTTTGTTTTTATACCAATCTAATTGTTTTCGGTTGTTATAAATATCTATTGCTATATTTGACATCCAATATCTTTCTTTACATTTAATGATTTTAACAATAGGTAAAACATCTGGATTTGGTTTATATTTTTCTCTAAAAATTTTGATATATTTTCTTAATTCTTTAATAAAAGGATGTGATAATAATTCACTTGCTTTTTTTCTTTTATCAAATTCAAAATGTATTAAACAACTTATCAAATCATCTAAATCATCTAAAGCATTTTTATTACTATTTAAAAGTTCTTTTTTAATTTCTTTAGATATATTCATTTGTTTAACGAATGATTTTTTTTCTATGTTTAAATTTTTTTTAATAATTTTTGAATCAATGTATTTTTTTGAAAAATTAATATCAATATTATTAGGGTATTTTTTAATAATTTCATTTAGAATACTTGCATTTTTATCATCTTTTATTCTTATAAAATTTGAAGAACCAAATATTTCAAATATTACACAACCAATTGACCACATATCAGATGATTGACCATATTTTGTATACTCAAAACATATTTCTGGTGCTCTATACCAACATGTAACTACACCTGGTGTTGAAGGATAAGAATCTGATAAAATTTGACTCATACCAAAATCTGCAATTTTAAGAACAGGGTTTTTAAATTTATCATAAGATATTAAAATATTTTCAGGTTTAATATCTCTATGAGTAATTTGTAAAGCATGTAAATATTCCATTGCTAGTAATAATTGACAAGTCAATATTTTTCCAACTTCTGCATTACATAATTCTTTGTTTGAAAAAAAATGTCTTCCTGAATATGGTAAATATTCCATAATAAAATATATTCCATCTTCTTCTATATCTTCATCATAATTTTTATCCTTTTTAATAGGAGTTACTGCTATATTATCAAATGGATTATCATATGCGATTTTTTTTAAATCAACAATTAATGGATGATTTTTTAGGGTTGCTAACATATTTAGTTCCTTTAAACAACCAATTCCTAAAGTATTTATGTCTTTAAAATTTCTTTTAATAGCACTTTCTTCTTTTGAATTTTCATAGTTAACTTTATAAACTTTTCCATATGTACCTTCACCTATTTTTTTAACTTCAATTATTTTTGTTTTAACCATTTTTAATTAATTTTAAAAAAAAAATAAAAATCATTTTTATAATACAACTAATCAAGTTCAAATAAATTGTACTAAAAAAAAATACTACTCAAAAAAAGCCCCCTATAAAATTCAAAACAATGTTTATAAATTATTTATTGAAATTTTTTTTTCTAAAAGTTTATAAATTATTTACTGAAATATTTTTTCTTCTAAAAATTTATACTTCTCCGTCCCAGATAAAAAAGAACATTTTTTTATAAACCTTATTAAAATGAATATAACTTTTTTATCTGGGACGGAGTATTAAATAATTTAATGAAATATTTTTTTCTTCTAAAAGTTTATAAATTATTTACTGAAATATTTTTTCTTCTAAAAATTTATAAATAATTTACTGAAATATTTTTTTCTTCTAAAAGTTTATAAATTATTTAATGAAATATTTTTTTCTTTTAAAAGTTTATAAATTATTTAATGAAATATTTTTTCTTCTAAAACTTTATAAATAATTTACTGAAATATTTTTTTCTTCTAAAAGTTTATAAATTATTTAATGAAATATTTTTTCTTCTAAAACTTTATAAATAATTTACTGAAATATTTTTTTCTTCTAAAAGTTTATAAATTATTTAATGAAATATTTTTTCTTCTAAAAATTTATAAATAATTTAATGAAATATTTTTTCTTCTAAAAGTTTATAAATAATTTACTGAAATATTTTTTCTTCTAAAACTTTATAAATAATTTACTGAAATATTTTTTCTTCTAAAACTTTATAAATAATTTACTGAAATATTTTTTCTTCTAAAACTTTATAAATAATTTACTGAAATATTTTGTCTTCTAAAAGTTTATAAATAATTTACTGAAATATTTTTTCTTCTAAAACTTTATAAATAATTTACTGAAATATTTTTTCTTCTAAAACTTTATAAATTATTTATTGAAATATTTTTTCTTCTAAAATTTTATAAATTATTTACTGAAATATTTTTTCTTCTAAAAATTTATAAATTATTTACTACTCTATTTCAAATAAATTGAACATTTAAAAATAATTATTATAAATAAGTTTTTTCTAAAAAATAAGAAAATATATTTATCACTTATTTTTTCTTCAAATGTTCAATTTATTTGAAATTGAGTATTACTCAAATATTTTTTCTTCCAAAAGTTTATAAATAATTTACTGAAATATTTTTTCTTCTAAAAGTTTATAAATAATTTAATGAAATATTTTTTCTTCTAAAACTTTATAAATTATTTACTGAAATATATTTTCTTCTAAAACTTTATAAATAATTTACTGAAATATATTTTTTTCTAAAAGTTTATAAATAATTTACTGAAATATATTTTTTTCTTCTAAAACTTTATAAATTATTTACTGAAATATATTTTCTTCTAAAACTTTATAAATAATTTACTGAAATATATTTTTTTCTTCCAAAAGTTTATAAATAATTTACCGAAATATTTTTTCTTCCAAAAATTTATAAATTATTTACTGAAATATTTTTTATTCTAAAACTTTATAAATAATTTAATGAAATATTTTTTCTTCTAAAAGTTTATAGATTATTTACTGAAAATATTTTTTCTTCTAACAATTTATAAATTATTTACTGAAAATATTTTTTTCTTCTAAAAGTTTATAAATTATTTACTGAAAATATTTTTTTCTTCTAACAATTTATAAATTATTTACTGAAAATATTTTTTATTCTAAAACTTTATAAATTATTTACTGAAATATTTTTTTCTTCTAAAAATTTATACCACTCCGTTTCAGATTAATTTATCCAATCTGTCAAAAAAGTTATATGTATATTTATATGACTTTTAAAAAAATTGTTCTTTTTTATTTGGGACGGAGTACTTCTCCGTTTCAGATCAATCGGTAATTCATTTTTACTTCACTCAATTATTCATATAAAAATATTTTAATTAACTAATTTTATATATTAATTTATAAGTAAGGATTAAATACATTAACTTATATATGAATATAAATATTTATGTGCGCCCTGGTGTGCACACGGGAACCAAATGGTTCCTTATTTTTTGAATCACCGATTTATTTGAAACGTAGTAGTAAATTATTTACTGAAATATTTTTTTCTTCTAAAAGTTCATAAATTATTTACTGAAATATTTTTTTCTTCTAAAAGTTTATAAATTATTTACTGAAATATTTTTTTCTTCTAAAAGTTTATAAATTATTTACTGAAATATTTTTTTCTTCTAAAAATTTATAAATAATTTACTGAAATATTTTTTTCTTCTAAAAGTTTAATTCTGCTTCCCAAATAAATTAGTGATCCATATCTAATTTTTTTTAATCCATATTAAAATGTACTACTCCGTTTCAGATAAATTGGTGATTCAAAAAATAATTTTTTATATGAATAATTAAGTATAAGTATTAAATCTTTACTTATAAAGTAATATATAAAATTAGTGAATTAAAATAATTTTATATGGATAATTCACTGATCTAAAAATGAATCACCGATTGATTTGAAACGGAGTAGTATATAAATTTTTCAATCTGTCGGATACTTCAACGAAATATTATTTTTTATAGAGTCTTACAGATTTATTTGAGTTTTATTAAAACTAATACTACTTTCCAGATAAATCAGGTTATCTGTGAATCAAAAATAAAAACTAATTACATATAACCTGATTTATCTGAAACTGATTAGTACGACTCCTTCCCAGATTAATTTATCCAATCTGTCAAAAAAGTTATATTTATTTTTATGGGACTTTTAAAAAAGTTGGATATTTTTATTTGAAACTGATTAGTATTAGTTTTGCTTTATTTGAACTTGATAAATTGAAAATTTTTTATTTTTTTTGTAAAATAAAAATGAAAGCTTTTAATACAGAAAAAAATCTTATAGAAATACAAAATTATAATGAGTATACTACATGTCTTTTTTCTAAAGATTTAAATAAATTATCAACTGTAAAAAATTCATTGCCTGTATCTGAAAATAATTATATTGGAGTTTTTTTTATTAATACTAAAGTTGAAAGTTTTTTATATATTACTATTATCGGAAACGGAGGAGCTGGAGCTAGTTCAGGTTTAGCATCAAATCCTAAAAATCCTAATTCACTTTTTGGAGGAGCTGGTGGAGGAGGAGGAGGAGGAGCAATACAAAATCTCAGAATTCCATTAAGCCCAAACATAGTTTATACTTTTTATATTCTTTTAGCAGATCCTGGATTAGGAGGTACTGTGCAAAAACCTAGTTCTCTAAATTATTCTGAAGTTAATGGCAGTAATGGAAATATATCTATTAATAACAATCAAATTTATTGTAGTTTATTATCACCTACAGTTTTTGTTGCAGCTAATGGATCTCCAGGTTTAGCTTATAATTCTGCAGGAAGAAGTAATGGAACAGGTGTAGGTGGAATGGGTGGTTCTGGTGGATTTGTAAAAACCTATCCTTATACATATCCTCAAAATTTCGAATCAGGTGGAAGTGGAGGGAATGGTGGATATGGATATGATTCAAATATTAAATCTGGATCACCAGGTAATTCAGGAAGTAACGGAGGTAGTAATAGTGGGAGTATAGCAACTCCAAATCCTTATTTTTCTTCTGAAAAAATATCAAGAAATGATCCATTTTTTTCAACTTTAACAGACACGAATATAAATATTATTAATAATCAATTTAAAGGTTCTTACGGCTTTGGAATATCTGGTGGAGGTGGTGGTGGGGGATCATCAAATAACGTGCGTACAGATGGAGGTAACAGAGATTATAGTGGCAAAGGTGGGGCTCTTTTAAATGAGTGGAAAACCAACGACCCATTATGGAAATCTCTTGAAGTTGAAGGAGGTACGATAAATAAACCTACAAGTGGTTATTGTCCAGGTTCAGGTGGTGGTGGCGGTTCAGGACAAAGTTTTAATCCAAATTTAGGTTATTCAGGATGTTCTGGTGCAAATGGATTACAAGGATGTATTATAATTTCAATTGAAACAAATGATCTTCAAGAAGTACCACAAAGTTATATAGATAATGCATTTAGTAAAAATAATTATTATAATAATCCAAATCCAACTATTCCAGTAAATCCAACTCCAGTAAATCCAACTCCAGTAAATCCAACTCCAGTAAATCCAACTCCAGTAAATCCAACTCCAGTACAAACAAATATTAGCAAACCATTTATTCCTCCCCCGAAAACATCACCACCAGAAGAAGGAATTAAATGTATTATTTTATAAATTTTAAAAAATAAGTCCTTGAAAATAAAATAATACTTCTCCGTCCCAGATAAAAAATTATATTTATTTTAAAACTCATATAAAAATAAATATAATTTTTTTAAGTTGGATAAATTAATCTGGGACGGAGTATTACATTTAATTACTAGATTAATTTTTATAGAAACATTACTAATTAAATAACATCATCATTTATGAATATAAAGTTTTATACTACTCCGTTTCAAATAAATCGGTCATTCAAAAAATAAAGAACCATTCGGTTCCGGTGTGCGCCTTGGTGCACATAAATATTTATATGAATATGTAAGTTAATGTATTAAATCCTTACTTATAATTTAATATATAAATTTAGTGAATTAAAATTATTTTATATGAATAATTGAGTAAAGTAAAAATGAATTACCGAAGGAACCTTTAGGTTCCCGCGAACCGAATGGTTCGTCATTGATCTGAAACGGAGTAGTATTTATTAATAAAAATATTTAACTAAAAAATAAATTGAAAATATAATTTATTTTTTTAATAAAATTTAAAATGAAAGCTTTTAATACAGGAAAAAGTCCTATACAAACACAAATTTATAATGAGTATACTACATGTATTTTTGATAGATATATCAATAAATTGTCTACTGTAAAAAATGTTTTACCTGCATCTGAAAATAATTATGTTGCAGTTTTTTTAATTAATTGCAAAGTTCAAAGTTTTTTATATATGACTATAATTGGTAATGGAGGGTCTGGAGCTAGTTCCGGTTTAGCAGCAAATCCTAAAAATCCTAATTCACTTTTTGGAGGTGCTGGAGGTGGTGGAGGTGGTGGGGCAACACAAAATTTAAAAATACCATTAAATCCAAATACAGTTTATACTTTTTATGTTCTTTTAGCAGATCCTGGATTAGAAGGAATTATAGAAAAACCAAAATCTTTAAATTATTTCGAAGTTAATGGAAATAATGGTGGTATAACTACTAATAATAATCAGGTTTACTGCAATTTATTATCTCCTACACTTTTTGTTGCAGCTAATGGATCTCCAGGTTTAGCTTATAATTCTTCAGGAAGAGGTAATGGTACTGGTGTAGGTGGTATGGGTGGTTCAGGAGGAATAGTAAAAGTTTATCCTTATACATATCCTGTAGATTATCGCACAGGTGGTAGCGGCGGTAATGGTGGTTTCGGATATGACTTAAAAACTAATTCAGGTAGGGAAGGTGGAACAGGAGGTGATGGGGGTGATATAGGAACTCCGAATCCTTATTTTTCTAAAGGAAAGTATGAAGCCTATGAAACACCATTTGTGGGCAATTATGGTTTAGGTATCTCAGGAGGTGGTGGTGGAGGTGGTGCTTCAAATAGCCTTTATGGACCAGGAGGTAACTCAAAAATAGGGTTTATTGGACTTTCAGGAAATGGTGGATATCTTAGAGAAGATCCACCAACTAATCCGATACTTAACACAATAGGCCAAATTGTGCGCCCTACAACTAGCAGTATTCCAGGGGGAGGTGGTGGTGGAGGATCAGGACAAACTTTTAATATTAGATTAAATTATCCAGGATGTAATGGTGCAAAAGGAGCACCCGGAAATATTATCATTGCAATTAAAACAAATGATCTTCAAGAAATACCTCAAATTTATATAGATAATGTATTTAGTAAAAATAATTATTATAATGAACCTAATCCAAACATTCTTCCAGTAGTAAATCCAAACATTCCTCCAGTAGTAAATCCTATTCCTCCAGTAGTAAATCCTATTCCTCCAGTAGTAAATCCTATTCCTCCAGTAGTAAATCCTATTCCTCCATTAGTAAATCCTATTCCTCCAGTACAAACAAATATTAGCAAGCCATTTGTGCCTCCTTTACAAACAAAACCAAAAGAAGAAGCTGTTAAATGCATTATTTTATAAAGCTTGAAGATTTAAAATTTCAGATTAATCCAATTCATTCAAATATAAATACTACAACTCCGTCCCAGATAAATTTATCCAACTTGAAAAATGTTCTTTTTTATTTGGGACGGAGTAGTATTTTTTTGAAGATTATTTATCACCTAATTTTTTGATGAAGTTTCAATTTCTTAGAAATCCAAATGTATTCTTCTGCAATAGAGTACTTCTCCGTCCCAAATAAAAAAGAACATTTTTTTTAAAGTCATATAAAAATAGATATAATTTTTTTAATATGTCAGATAAATTAATCTGGGACGGAGTTGTAATAATTTAATATTTAAACAATAATATATAAAAACATTTAATTAAAATATTTTTATATGAATAATTATAAAAAATAAACACATGGAATCTCAATTTTTATATAAAACAAATTAGTAAAATTATCTAAATCAATTTATGTAAAATTGAATAGTAAAGTTGGTCGAATAAAAAAGAATTATGGATTAATATGAAATTGTGCTTTATATGATTTTTATATCTTAAAAAACTTGAATAGTAAATTATTTTTAGAAAAAAGAAGTATTATGGAATACTAGATTTTTATTTTCATCATTTAAAAAGTAATAAATAGTAAAAATTGCAATTAAAATAAATATAATTATAATTGTATATAAAATAATTGTAAATAATTCTTCAAAAATAGTTCTTTGAAAATTATCTCGAGGTACTTTAGAAGAATGTTTTAAGTTTTTAATTATTTGATAAACATTAGGATCATTTTCATCTATTATACTTGAAATAATTTGATTTTTGATTTCTAAAGATGTTAATCCTGTTTCTAAAAGATCAAGCTGAAATTGTTGTGGTCTTGTATAATTATATTTAATACCATCAATAATATATTTTTTTTTATCACATTCTGAAAAATATTTATATAAATTTGGTTCTGATCTTTGAAGAGTACAATATGTATCAGTTCCTACATACATTAGAATTTGTTCATCCTGCATTTTATATAAATGGAATAAAAATTTGAATTAAAAAAAAAATAGATTTTTAACAAAAAATAAATGTTAGATGAAAATACAGATAATGAGGTTTCGGATGAAAAAAGTGTAATTTCTACAGAAACGGATAGTGAAAAAGATGATTTTCAAAAGGAGATTAAATTTATTCCTTCAAATATGGTTATGGTGACAAAGTTTAAAAATGAAATAAATTTAAAAGCAGTTTCTGAACTTTTGACTATAGTACCATTTGATTATAAAATTAACAGTAAAGCTAACAATCGTGAAAAAATACCTTATTTTGGTGTTGAAAGAGCTATAGTAAGTATTAAATTTAATAAAATAAATAGAGGTATAATAACTAGTAATGAGTCAATGTCAAATATATTAGCTTTAAATCTACAATATTGTAATAAAAATATTCATATGAAGTTATCAAAAAGTAATTTTGTTTTATTAGGACTATTAGATGATGAAATGGGAAAAATGGCTTCACAAATAGTAATGAAACATATTATAATGGTTGAAAAATTATTTCAAATTGAAAATAAAGAAGAAAATATTGAATGGGTTTTAAAAATATTAAAAAAAAATGAAACGGACATTTATATGTATATAGATGATGAAGTTGAAAACGCACTTGAAAATATACCAGAAGGCTTAAATTATGATTTTTGTAAATTTTTAACAATGTTTACCTTTGATTATAATAATTATGAATTAATCAAAAATAAATTTTATTTTATGTATTCTTCTAATTTTTATTGTTACAAAAAAATTCCTAGAATTATAAGTAATGAAATAGTTAATTGTGTTTATAATTATAATTTAAATACAAATTTATCCTTAGTTTCTTTAAGTTTATTTTTAAATAAATCAGGTTATTTAGTATCTTACAATAATTGGGATGAACCAAATTATATGTATATTATGATTCCATTATCTATTATCAGAGACATTAATAATAAAGGTGATGGTGATATTTCACAAATTAAAATGAAAGGGAAAGGCAGAATTAAAGCACATAGATTTAGAATAAACAGAAGTGGAGCCATCAGACAAACATCACCAGTAGCTGTATCAGAAGCTTTAAAAGTTAGAGATATGATAATAAACGAAATATATAATTTTTTTGAAAACAGAGAAATAAATTGAAAGATAAAAATAAATTGAAACAAGTTTTTATAAACTTAAATATATATGTAAAATTAAGTATACATATATACAAAAAAGTATTTCATTACTGGTCAAATGAATAAAAACCAAGACCCTATAAAATTGAGTTTTCAAAAAAAATATAAATATCTGAATCAATTAATTACTTCTCGTTCCCAAATAAATTAGTGTGAGACAAGGTGGCTATCCAACTTTTTAAAAAGCCATATTAAAATACATATAACTTTTTTAATGTGTCAGATTAATTAATCTGGCACGAAGTGACGAAGTCGTACTTCTCCGTTCCAAATGTATGCTCAAAAAAGAACAATTTTCTTAAAAGTCATATAAATATTTATTTTTTGACAGATTGGATAAATTAATCTGGGACGAAGTCGTAAAATATTCTTTTGGACTAGTAAAATTTTTTAAGTCTACTTTTTGAATATATATATATCGATAATTTTTTTAATAAAGCCATTAAAAAAATTTTAATTAAATATCTTCCCGCATTAATTAAATAATCTTTGAGTACTTCTCCGTCCCAAATGTAGGCTCAAAAAAGAACAATTTTTTAAAAAGTCATATAAATATACATATAACTTTTTTGACAGATTGGATAAATTAATCTGGGACGGAGTAGTACTTTTTATACATTACTTTAGATTTTTTTCTAAGTGAAATAAAATTTTCAGAGTAATTTAAGAGAGTACACTAAGAAAACTTTGTTTTTCACTGAAATTATAATTTATTTTTAAAAATTTAAAAATACAATAAGAACTTTTTGTCTTTCACTTATCCTCACTCAAGATTATGTCAGTAAAAATTAAGATGCTACACTAAGAAAACTTTGTTTTTCACTGAAATAATAATTTAAATATAAATTTTAAAAAATACAATAAGAACTTTTTTGATTTTTTATTTTAAGTGTTTAACTACTTAAAATAAATTATTATTTCAGTGATAAATGTATTATTTTAACAATTTATATTTATCTCAATTTTATTAAAAATTTTTAATACTAAAATTTAATATGATAAAATATATGTAAAAATTTGAAACAAAAATCTTTGAGTACTTAATCAAAAATGGTTTTTTTATGATTTTTTTAGACTTATTTTATCACTCAAAAATTTTGATTTTTTCATTTAAATATTTTTAACAAATTACTACAACTCCGTCCCAGATAATATTTTGTTGAACTATCCAACTTAAAAAATTCATATATATTTTTATATGACTTTTAAGAAATCGGATAGCCACACTAATTTATTTGGAACGGAGTAGTATAAAATTATTTTAATTCACTAATTTTATATATTATTATTTAAGTTTTAATTAAATAATAATACTAATTTATTCATATAAATATTTGATATGATTTTTTAAAAAGTTGGATAGCAGCCTAGTCCCACACTATTTTATTTGGCACGGAGAAGTATTTGTTTATTAAAAAAAATTATAGAATTAATAGACTACTAGTCCAGTTCAGATAAATTGGGTTTTCAAAAAAAAGGAACAGTCCCACCATATTGTTCCCGTGTGCACCAGGGCGCACATAATTAAGTATATGTAAATTTATGTTTACTTCTCCGTACCAAATAAAAAAGAACAATTTTTTTAAAAGTCATATAAATATAAATATAACTTTTTCAAGTTGGATAAATTAATCTGGGACGAAGTCGTAAATGATTTTAAGTGATATAAATAATCACTTAAAAATAAAGATTTTACTTAAAATTTCATGTGATTTTAAAAGTTAATAAAAAGATCTGGCTCAATTACTCCGACTATATGAACTGGACTAGTAGTAAAATATTTCATTAAAAACATTTTAAATTACTTTATAAAAATTTACCCAATATTTTCTTTATCTTTATATAATAATAAATAGTCTTCAATTTGAAAGATATCTTCAAAAGATCCACAGATGCTCATTTCTGGGTTTATCACTATTCCTTTTTTATTTATTGAAGTCATTATGACACTATATACTACTTTTTCAGGAGACAATATTATACCTGTATTTTTTAATTCGATTATATATTTAAATAATCCTTCGAAAAATTCTGAAATATTTTTAGGAAATAATTCTTTTAAACCAAATATCCATGAAATAAATGGTTGAATGTGAGAATTTATTAAATTTAAATCTTCTATTATTTCTCCATTTTTTATGTTTTCAATTCTTTCTGTAATTCCATCAATATCAATTATTTTTCCGTTGCTATCAACCAATCTGCCTTGTAAAACAGCTACTACTAATTGTTGAATTTTTCCTGGATTGCAAACTACATATTTATTTTCTCTTTCTCCTTGTAAGGAATTAATTATACTCATCATTATAGAAGTTTTCAAATTTTCAGTTTCATCAGATTTGACGGCAAATCTCCAAAATCTTGCAATAAATTCTTTTGGATCTATTTCTATATCTCCAATGATAATTTTTGAACTTAATAATCCACCGAAATCAGTTAAATTTCTATTTATTTTCTCAAGATTATCATCAACTCCGAGAACTCTAAGAAATGCTTCTTTTTGTTTTTCATTTAAAGTTTTTCTATTTTTCCAAAATTTATTAAAATATTTATCAACATCTTTATTTGAAGGATTCCATGTTTTAATTAACTCTTTTAAAGCATGAATCGTTTTCTTATCCCTATTTCCTGTATGTACATTTAAAACGGTTGCATAGATATTTAAATTTGGAATATTTGCTTGTCTAAATTTATTAACTAAACTTGTTTCAAGAGGTACACTAAAAATATGAAGTATATTTTTAATACCAAATTCCACATGATTCAAAAACAAAAGACATCTAGCAACATTTTGATCTATATTTCCAGGGACGATATTATTATAATCTATATCTCTTGTATGGTAATAAATATTATCCCTTTTAATATTATTTAAAATTAAGAGGCTATTAAAAATATCTTCGATAATATTAATAGGGTAAACAGTTAAATCTCTTCCAAGTAATAATTCTGTATAAATTAAAACTTTTTCAACTTTTTCATAACTTTCATTTGTTTTTTTGATAAATCGAAAAAATGTAAATAAATGTTCAGCAAAATAAAAAAATTTTTTATAAAGATAAATATTTTTTATGAGTTTTTCAGGATTTATATTTTTAATATTATATGATGAGTCTCCATCATAAATTTTCTGTAAAAATTCGCCATCATTATAAATATCTGGATTTTCAGGAAAAAAGGAAAATAGTAAAATAACATCATCGTCTTTTATATTAAAATTAAAAAGGTTTATATTTAGCATTTGATGTAAACTTGTCGATAAATATAAACCTTTATACCTATTTAAAAGAAATTCAAAGAAAAATAATGAATTTTTTTCTAATTGACTAAGATAATGAATTGAATTTAATAATTTTGATGTTTTAATATTTAATTCTTTAAAAAAATCAACAAATAATGAAAATTTTTCTATTTTAAGTTTATTTATATTCTTGATCAATTCTTGTATTTTACTTTTTGGTATTTCACCATGTGTTTCTATAATCTTTAAAATTAGTTTAATATAATCCATAGGATTGTCTAAGTCTTCTAATTTATTTATAACTTTATCTATTTGAGCATAATCTGAATTCTTAGGATATATAGATTTAGCAAGTTCTTCTATTGATATTTTTTCTTTAGATTCTATTTTCTCTTTAATTTTAGAAATATCATAAAAATGAAAGTCTTTATTTTTAAGAGACTCTATCTCTATCATATTTAAATTAAGTAATTTGATAATAACTGCATATTTATGTGAAATCGATCCAGAAATATCTAAAATATTTATTTCAAGAAAAACATTTAATTCTTCAGGAGATAAATCGATAATATAATCATAAGTAAATTTTAACTTCATTTTTTCATACATTTCAAATAAATCTTTATCTGCATATTTTTTAAATTTTTTATGTTCTACAATAAATCTATCTCTCTCTAAAAGTGAATTTTTATGATATAATTTTAAAGATTTTTCTAAAAAATTAGAGTTTAATTTTTTAATGTCTAATAAAGTCAGTTGTAAAGAAGTCATTTTTAATTGTATCAAAAAAATAAAAAATTCATAAATATAAAAAAATTTTCAAATACAGCAGCAGGTAAGCAGGTAAGAAGGTAAGCAGGTAAAGAAGAATTATATAAAAATTTAATATTATTTTGCTTGTGTTAAATTGATTTCTGTAAATACTTTATTTAAAAAATATTTCAAAGAATCTAGAAAAAAATTTGAAATAGTTTAGAAAATATTTCGAAGAGTTGAGAAAAAAATTTAAAGAATCTAGAAAATATATATTTTTATAAACAATATAATTTACACCTAATTTTTTGTAAAAAAATATGAATTTACCCTAAATTTTCAATAAACCGTATATATTAATCCTAATTTTGTTAAATACACTTACAAAAGTTTAGAAAATATTTAACAAAATATTTAGAAGAGTTTAAATATTTTTAAAAAAGTTTAGAAAAAAATTTGGAAGAATTTAGAAAAATATTTAGAACTGCTCCTACAGTTTAGAAAAAAAATGTGAAGAGTTTAGAAAAATATTTAAAACACTTAAGTTCAAATAGTGAGACTAATTGATCCAGAACTTTTTCTTCATAACATATAAAATTTTAAGTACAATTGAGTACTACTCCATTTCAGATCAATTGGTAATTCAAAAAATAAAGAACCATTTGGTTCCCGTGTGCACCAGGGCGCACATAAATATTTATATTAATGAATAAGTACAATTATTAAATTTCACTTGTAAAATAATATATAAAAATTTAAGAAAAAAATAATTTTATATGAATAATTCAGTAATGAAAAAACGAATTACCAATTGATTTGAAACGGAGTAGTAAATATTTATTAATAAATTTACATACACTTGTTTTTAAAAATTATATGAGAAAATTTGAATTTTCCATATAATTTTTTTTTACTACTCCGTTTCAGATCAATTGGTAATTCATTTTTTGTTCACTTAATTATTCATATAAAATTATTTTAATTCACTAATTTTATATATTAACTTATAAGTAGGGATTTAATAAATTAACTTATATTTTCATATAAATATTTATGTGCGCCCTGGTGCACACGGGAACCAAATGGTTCTTTATTTTTCGAATCACCGATTTATTTGAAACGTAGTACTACTCCGTCCCAGATTAATTTATCCAACTTAAAAAATTTATATATATTTTTATATGAGTTTATAAAAAAATGTTCTTTTTTATCTGGGACGGAGAAGTAGTAGATTTTACTTTTGAAAAATTTGAATTTTTTGAAAATTTTTTTAACAAGAAAATGGAAAATTCGTTTATTAGTAGAACTGACAAATTTGTTTATGATGGCAAATTTTTATTTAATACAAAAAATTATAATATAAAAGATAATGAATTTGTAGTTACAAATAATGGTGGAATTAATGTAATAATGATGATAGATGCTTTAAATCTTGAAAGAAAACAATTTTGTCCAGATTTCAGCTGTGATTCAGAAGCAGAATTTCTTTATCATGTTTGGAACAATTTTTGTACTTTTATGAAAAATAAAGATTTAGCTTTAAAAAAGTTTAAAGAAATTGAAGAAAATGATATTCTCAGAAATAGAGTAGGACTTAATCCAGAGTCTCCTGTTTTTATTCCAACAACAACTCCTCCTTCTCCTTTAATGAAAAAAACATATTCAAGTGATATGCCTCATTTGATTTATAACCCTAATTTATCACAACAGTATGATTCTGGAAACAAATTATCAAGAGTTTATAATTCTAACGAAAATTTATCACAACAGTATGATTCTGGAAACAAATTATCAAGAGTTTATAATTCTAACAAAAATTTATCACAACAGTATGATTCTGGAAACAAATTATCAAGAGTTTATAATTCTAACGAAAATTTATCACAACAGTATCATGAACTTTATCCTCCTTTAACTTTAACACCACCACCAGGTCTAGGGATCAATTTTAAATAAAAAAGTTGATACTCCGTCACAAATGTGTTGAAACTTTAACACGTTGACAGTGAAAAATTATTTTTATATAAAAATATAAAAATGATTTATTTATTAAATTTTTTAATAAACAAAATGGATGTTGGAATAATTTTTCATATTGGATTATATTCTGTGTATGGATTTGATTCTGTGAATTCCGCTAAAAGGAGAAATATTATGAACGGGTCAGAGTGGTACATTGAAAGATTATCAGTTAATGAGAAAACTTTTAGACCGGTTTCTGGATGGAAAGAAACTCAAGAATTTCATAAAAAAAATTTTAATAATCAGAATTATTATGATGCAAAATTAAACATTACAAAAAAAGAAATTAAAAAATGGATGAAAACATGTAAAAATTTTAAATATGTAATACTTACATCTAAACATCATGACGGGTTTTGTTTATGGGATACAAAAACAACAGATTTAAAATATAATATACTTGATATGTTTAAAAAATATGCTAAAAAATATGATTTAGTATTTGGTATTTATTATTCATGGTTAGAATTTGGGAAACCATTTACAGTAAAATCGTCCCACATTTTGAAGAAGTTTGTATTCCACAATTGTCAGAATTATCGAAATTTAACCCAAAACATATCTGGTTGGACGGCGATGATAAAAAATATTTTAGTAAAAATGCTAATTGAAATTTTTTTAAGATTTATATAAATCTTAAAAATTATATATGGAAACTCTCTTTTATGATATTAAAAAAGGAGGAAAGTGTGAAAAAATTAGACAATGTGGAGATGATATTTTTAGATATAATAATATTAAAGAAGAATGGAAATCTATATGTCAAATAAAACTACCAAAACAATGTTTTAATTATGTTACTAAAAATAATTATTGTAAAGCTCATCAAAATTTTGTAATAAAACAAGAAAACAATCAAAAAACATTCTCAATCATTTTAGAAGGAAAAACTGAATATTTTTTGGAAGATAAAAACAAAAGATACAGAAAAAATAAAAATAAATGGAAACCTGTTTGTAAATTTATTTATATTGATAAGCAATATGATACATCAGAACAATGCGTTAATTATAGTAATGTTTGTGGTTTTTGTAACAGACATTTAGGTGGAATTGATAGGGAACGTAAAGAATCGACAAAAGTAGGTTATATTAATGAGAAATATATAGAAACTTTATTATTATCAAGTAATGAATTTTCTGATATTATAAATATAGGAAGAGAAAATAGTGAATTAGATATAATTTTTAAAGTTAAAGATGAATTAAAATCTGGATTAGATCAATATAGAGGAATACAAATTAAAACTCTGTCATTTTCTCGTTCTCAATATAGAATAACGAGTCTTAATAATTATCATGATACAACATTAATTGTTGGAGTTAGTATTAACCAAAATTTTTTTGCTATATTTTACAAATCAGACATTAAAGAATATGGAGATGTATTAACTATTAATATGAATAATCCTTCATCTAAATTATATTCTTATATTTTTCATGATGTTGAGGCTAATTCTTTGGGATATACATTTATTGATACATTAATTAAATTATCAAAATCATCAACAATTTATTCTGAATCATATATATCAGAGAATAATAATAAAGAGAGGGAAAGCATGAATCGTTTAAAAATATGTTGTAATAAAAATAATTTAAAATTTAAATTTATGGACACAAGTGACAGCTCGATAGATTGTATGATTAATTCAAAAAAAATACAATGTAAATATTCTTCATATTCAAATAGAAATAATGGTTGCGGTTATCTTTTCGAAATGCTTAAAGGAAAAAATCGTAGAAAATGTTCATATGATAATAGAGATGAAATAGATTATTTTATATTTGAAAATCCATTAAATGAATTTTATATAATACCTATTAACGTATTAATATATTTTGGATTTATTAAAACAGAAAAAAATGAAGGAAAATGTAAAATATTATTGTATTCATCAGCTTACAGTAAAAATCATTGGTCTAAATATTTTATTAATAGATTTGAACTTTTAAAAACAAATAATATTTTTGATATAAAATTAATTATTGATATGTCACATGTTGTCAATAAATTTAATTATTATTGTTATTTAAAAAATATTAAAAGTGAAAGAAATATTAATAATTTATCTTCTAATATTGCTAATATTGCTAATAAAATTATTAAATGTAGTAATTCAAGTAGAAAAATACATAATAATTATTATTTTAATATTTGTAGTTCAGAAAAAACAGCTTATAATATTGATATTGATTTAAAAATTCCTGATTTTTTTGTTTTTCATATTGAAATTGAACCTATTCATTTTTATATTTTCCCAAAAGATATCTTAATAGAAAAAAATATAATAGGTTCTTCAAAACATAAAGGTATTTATTCATTTGGATTACCTATACCTAATTCTAATAAAATTAACAAAAATAAAGAATGGACTATAAAATATGTTGATAATTTTGAACTTTTATTAAATTAATACCTGAATTATTTCCTAATTGTATTATTAACGATAGAATTGGAAAAAGAAAAGATAATATAATGCCAGAATATGTATCATACAGAGTTTATAAAGACAGATTTATTCCTGATGAGAAATTAAAAAATTGGCAACATATTAATACTATTGGATATTCTTGGGGATTTAATAAAGAACAAGAAGAATATGATTATAAAACAGGCAAAGAATTATTTGAAATTTATGAAAAAGTTAAAAGTTTAGGTGGTAATTTATTGTTAAATATTGGTCCAAATGGAGAAGGGATAATTCCTAAATATGAATTAAAAGCCCTAAAAGAATTAGTAGGTTTAATTTGTAATTAAATTTTATTGCATTGATTATCAATATATTTCTTGAGGTAATATTATATAGGAACCATTTGGTCCCCTCATATTAATTTTCTCAATTTTTTTTTAAGACTTAAATTTTAATACTTCTCCGTCCCAAATGTAGGCTCAAAAAAAAACAATTTTTTTAAAAGTCATATAAATATACATATAACTTTTTTGACAGATTGGATAAATTAATCTGGGACGGAGTAGTATAAAAAATTGAGAAAATTAATATGTTAGGACTGAGTTATAATATTACTTTGAATAGTAATATTATTTTAAAATTTTTTTTTATAGATATTTAAAAAATTGAATTGTAAAAAAAAATCCATTGATTTTTTAAAATGTCAAAGTATTTATTATTAGGTAAAGATTTTTCACTAAGTAATAGTAAAGTTGATGAAAATTTTATAAATCCAAGTTTGGAGGATTTAAAAGAAAAATTAGAAAAAAACAAAAGAAACTTATCATATAATGCAATTTATAATTGGAAAATATTAAATGAATATTTAGTTTCACATTTATCTAATGAAGTTTTAGGTGAATTATACAAAAATTTAATATTTTCAGAAAGTAATGTTAAAAGCAATGAATTTTTAGATTCTTGGTTGAATGTATTAAATATTTTAAATAATGAGTATTTAAATGATTTTGTTCAAGAAAATAGATATTTAAATCTTGAAAACATTGAAATATCTGAATTTATTGATTCTAGAAAAGAATTATTAGAAAAAAATCTTGAGCTTTTTGAAATAGAAACAAAATTACCTAATTATGATATTATCTCAAGTGTTAATATGTCAGGTTTATCATTTGCAAAAATTATTAAATCTTTAGGTAGTAAAATAGATGTTAATGAAATTAATGAAAGAGATCAAGAAAATAAAAAATTAAACAGATATTTTATTAGAAACAAAATTCTTGAAATTTTAACTAAAAAAGGTTACAATCCTAAAAAAAATATAACTAAAGAAATAAAAAATTTTTTCAGATCTGAAAAAAATATTATTAATGAAATTTCTGAAATGCTTGAAAAATACTCTAAAAATATGTTTGAAAAGTTTATTTCTTTACCTATAGAAAAAGAAAAAGACAAAGAAAAAGAAGAAATAGAAACAAAAGAAGAATATATTAATAAATTTATGACTATGAAACTTGAAGTTGCTGACGAAAGAAAAGGTGAAGAATATATTAAAAATTATGAAAAAACAAATAGAATTATTAATGAAATAAAAGAAATAGATTCTAATATTGAAGAAAAGAAAGCTAAAAAACTTAATAAAGAGATAAAAGAATATTTAAAAACTTTTGAATTAAGAAAAAATGATTTAATTAATGAGTATAATAACACTATTTTAAAAGATATTAAAGAAATTGAAATTATTATGAAAAAATATAATGATAGTGAAGACGAAGAAGATATTAAAGAATTAATTGAATTTATAAGATTTAATATATCTGAAAAATTAGGAGAAAAAATACTTGAAGATTTAGGAGATGATTGGGATGATGAAAAATTTGAAGAAGTTGAAGAATTAGTTTTAAAAGAAATTAAAAATAAAGCTTCTTCATTAAATAAAAAATTAAAATTAATTACTCAAGAAGTCCAAGAAAATTATTTAAATAAAAGAAAAGAAGAGTTTGAAAGAGAATTTTATGAAAATCCAAGTATTTTAAGTAAAATTAACGAAAAAGCAGAAAAAGAAAAAGAATTACCAAAAACTGAAACAATGAAGGTACTTCGAAGTTGGCAGAAAAAAATGATTAAAAATATTATTAAATATAAAAATTCAGTTATTGTTAGAGGTCCAACTGGTGGTGGTAAAACATATGCTGCAATGATTATTTTTTCAAATTTTTTTAAAGTTAAAGATACTAGAATGATATATATGGCTCCAAATTATCATTTAGCTTTACAGATTTATTCAAATGTTAAAGAAACATTTCCTGAAGATGCTGTTAGTTTTATTACAGAAACAACTTCTATAGTTCAAAAAGATACAAGACTTTTTATTGGGACACCTGTTGAACTTTGGTCTTATTTATCAACTTTAAATTTGACTTTTGAAATTGGTATTTTTGATGAAATTCATAATATTTCTAGTTCTTTTGGAATTGGTAAAGAATCTAAATTAAGAGCTGAATCAATTTCAAATCTTTTAGGTCTTTGTCCTAATCAAATTATTGCTTTATCTGCTACTATTCGTGATGATGATTTAAAAACTTTGAAATGTGAAATTAAAAAAAGAACTGGCATTAAAAAAATTATAAATGTAATTTATAACAAAAGACCTGTAGTTATTAAGAGATATATTTTTGATGGTAAATTTTCTAATGAAATTCCTCATGAAAATTTCTTAGATGAAAGACAAGAAGATCCTTTTTATGACGATGAAGATGAAAATGAAGATATTGATAATGATCTTTGCGAAGAAGATCAGCCGATAGAAATAGATATTCAAAATCCAGTTGCAGAAAATACACACATAGAAACAGAAGAAAATTTATCAGGAGATAATGTAATTATTGAAGAAAATGGTTTTGGAGCGGCTTTTGAAAAAAGAGAAATTGTTGTTGATGAAAACACAATTCAAGTTGATCCTCCTCATATTTTTAATCTTTTATCATCAATTGTTGATTTAAATCGTCTGCCTGCAATTTTGTTTTTTAATTCTGAAAATGGATGTTTTAATCATTTTGTTGAATATACAAATTGGGTTAGAGAAGAAGATAGAAAATATGTTAAATCTTGGTATTATCTTCAAGATGTTTTAACTGATGAAATTGTGACTTTAAACGAAGGATTTAGAGAAGTCGCGAATAATTATATTAAAGCAGAGCAAAGTAAAAATGAAGTCACAATTAAAGAAGCTTCTTCTAGAATTGATCCTTTAACGAAAACTAGATTTAAAAAAATTAATTATGTACTTGCAACAATTGAAAAAGAAATTATTAAAATTTTAAAAGAAGAAGCAAATGATTCAGATTCCCAAAAGTATACTAAAGTTCTTCAACCAAAAGAACAAAAAGTTTTAGAAGAAATTACTTCAGAAAAATATGAAACTATTACATTTAATTGTTTAGCATGTTTGGAAGAATATATTAAATGGAAAAAACTTTTAAAAGGAAGTGGGACTATTTTAGATTCAATCGCAGAATTACCTATGCCTTTCAAAGGTATTAATAGATTCTTTAAAATTGGAAAAGATCTGAAATGTTTGGATGGGTTCAAAAGTATGATTGATTTTTCAGATAATGAAGATAAAAATATTGCATCTATTAGAAAAACAACTGATGAATTATGTAAGGCAGAAAGAATTTCCAGATTAAAACTTATCAATTTAATTAAGTTAATTATTAATGGGTTAGAATACGGAATAGCTATTATTTTACCTACATTACCTTTTGTTTTGCAATATCAAATCTTAAAATCATTAAAAGATACTAATAATGCTTCTCCGGATGCAATTAAATGTATCTTTTCATCACATTCTATGGGTGCTGGTGTTGATTATGCAATTAGAACAAGTGTTATTATAAATAATTATTATGAAGATTTAAATGTTTCTGTATTCAATCAAATGGGAGGCAGATGTGGCCGTCCTGGTTTAGATACTGAAGGTCATATTATTTCTTGGAATGTCAAAAATGCAGAACATACAACTTTAGCAGATTTACCTCCTATTATTATGCCTGAATATGGTTTAGATAAAGGTTGTTATGTTGTGGATTCTAAAGCTTTAATTACATCAATGGAAACTTTAAGATTTGACAAATTTAATATAGATGTCGGAATGCTTGGTCAGGTGAATTATAATTTTAAAATTGAAGAAGATGATTTTGGTGATAATATTTATGATAAAGAACAAAAAATTGAAAAGAAAAAAGGTAGAGGTAAAAAACTTATGAATAAAAACGCTTTTGTTGAAAATGTAGATGTAGAACTTTCTGCTGTAGCTATTAAAAACATGATACATGAATGCGTTACTCCTATTTGTATTTATTTAGGCTTTGAAATCTCTGAAATAATTCAAATTACAAATATTATTAATGGGTATAAAAATAATGATTCTGACACTTATAAAATAGTTAGAAGATTTAATTATATTAAAAACTGTATCAGAGAAATTCATACAAAATATCATAATAAGTCAAATAAAGAATGGCTTAAATATATTTACAGTATTTACAGATATCTCCATAGATTCCAATATATGCAAATGGCACCACAGGATTAATATCATGTACTTCTCCGTCCCAGATAAAAAAGAACATTTTTTTTAAAACTCATATAAAAATAAATATAATTTTTTTAAGTTGGATAAATTAATCTGGGACGGAGTAGTAAAAATAAATTAAAAAAAAAATATGTTTCGAATGAAATATATTTAATTATTCTAATTAAAAAATGAAATGAACAGTACTTCTCCGTCCCAGATAAAAAAGAACATTTTTTTTTAAAGTCATATAAAAATAGATATAATTTTTTTAAGTTGGATAAATTAATTTGGGACGGAGTTGTAGAGAAGAATCTTCAAAAAATATTAACCATACTTATAATATGGAATATGAAATAATTCAAGATATTAAAAATCATCAAAAAAATTTAAACTATATTTCTAATATTAATTCTTTAATGAAATATCTTGAAGATTTGATATGTACTACTCCATTACAGCATCGTCCCATTAATTGAAACACACCTAAAAGTAGGCGACCTTTTCTAAAAAATAAGAAACCATCTCGGTGGAACCTAAAGGTTCTTTTGTTTACGATTATTTATCACCTAATGTGCGCCTACTCTTTGCTGAAGTTTTGACATATTATTTGCAATGGAGTAGTAAACATTTTAAAATTGATCTCCTTAAAGAAAAAGGATACAACTCCGTCCCAGATAAATTTATCCAACTTTAAAAAATTATATGTATATTTATATGACTTTTTAAAAAATTGTTCTTTTTTATTTGGGACGGAGAAGTATGATTTTTTCAATCAAGATGATATTAATAAAAATACGATAAATTATAAAAAACCGGATCGATTGAAGATTTTTGGACAGCCATTATTAAGAATCTTATACATAATAATTTATTATTCTTGGTAGATTCTTATTACAAAGAAGGTGATATATGGAAAAATACAATTTTAGAATTTTACAATATATTTGTCAATAATTTTCTAAAAAATAATAAAAAGCTAAATAAATATAGAGTAGATGCCGTTTTTGCAACTCTAAATGAAGATAGAGAACTAAAAAACTTTTTAGAAAATAAATATAAAGATTATGTATTTAAAGAAATTAAAGATATAAATAATTCTATCTGGGAAAAATATCTTAAATGATGAAATACCTTATCTTAATAGAGGTTCTGGGTACTGTGGAATAAGTAATGATCTATCTATTAAATTTTAGAAATCTCCCTAAAATTTTAAACTTGAAATAAAATAGTACTACTCCATTGCAGATAATATGTCAAAACTTCAGCAAAGACTAGGCGCACATTAGGTGATAAATAATCATAAATAAAGGAACCTAAAGGTTCTCACAAATATTGCAATGGAGTAGTATTAAATACTACTCCGTTTCAAATAAATCGGTGATTCAAAAAATAAATATTTATATGAGTAAATAAGTATAAGTATTAAATATATACTTATACAGTAATATATAAAAATTAGTAAATTAAAATAATTTTATATGAATAATTAAGTGGAGTAAAAATGAATTACCGATTGATCTGAAACGGAGTAGTATAAAATTATAAGAATTTAGAGAAATAAATATTTATTTAAAAAGTTTATATATAATTTACAGAAATAAATATTTAGTTAAAAAGTTTATACAGAAATAAACATTTATTCCCACATTTACTTAAAAAGTTTATTAAAATTTAATTATATTTTAGACCCACTATATAAATTTTCAAGTCATTAAAAATAATAAATTTTTTTCTGAAAACTTAAACTTAATCTGTTAGTTCATATAATTTTGATAAAGAATTAAAACCTCGAATTTAAGGCTACTACGATATAACCACTCCACTTTTTATATTTTACCTTATGAATTAAAAATTTAAAATGTTTAGTGAAATTTTAAATTTTTAATAGAGAGATATAAAAAATAAGGAAATAATGAAGATTTAATGTCCGTACTTATTCTGGAAAAATTTCCAAAAATTTCCAGATTTATATTTTATTTAAATATACAGTTAATTAATATGTGATTTGTGTTCACTTTAAATAATTTAATAAATCTTAAAAATAATTTTAGAAAAAAAAATTTAACTAAAATATTAATTAGAAAATATAAATATATTTTTTTGATGTTGATATAGATTCTTATTTCAACTTAATATTTTTTTGAGTATATTTTAATCCATGGATTATTTGGAATGGAATACTACTAAAAAAACTTACTAGTCCAGTTCAGATAAATTGGGTTTTCAAAAAAAAATAAGTATATGTAAATTTATGTTTAAATATTTTTAAATAATATAAATACCCACTTAAAAATATAGATTTTACTTAAAATTTAATATTGTTTTAAAAGTGAAAAAAAAGATCTGACCCAATTTATTTGAACTGGACTAGTAGAATATAAATATCATATTAATATGATATTTTACAATTAAATTACCTTATGAATAAAATTTAAAATTTTTAGTGAAGATTTAAAATTTTTAATAGAAAGAGATAAAAAAATAAGAAAAAAATGAAGATTTAATGACAGTATTTTTTCTGGAAAAGTTTCCAAAAACTATTATATGTAGTTAATTATTAAATACATACGACTCCGTCACAGATAAATTTATCCAACTTTAAAAATTATATGTATATTTATATGACTTTTTAAAAAATTGTTCTTTTTTATTTGGGACGGAGTTGTACTTAATTAATATAACATTTGTGTTCGCTTTTTAATAATTTAATAAATTAGATAAAAATTTTTTCTAAAATAAAATTTATTAAATTATTAATTAGAGAATATAAATATGTCTGTATAAGTTACTCCTTCTCTTTGAAATTTAATTTTTATGTTGTAAAATAGTGTACTACTCTGTTTCAGATAAATTGGTGATTCAAAAAATAAATATTTATATCAATAAATAAGTTTAAGTACTACTCCGTTTCAAATAAATCGGTGATTCAAAAAATAAATATTTATATGAGTAAATAAGTATAAGTATTAAATATATACTTATACAGTAATATATAAAAATTAGTAAATTAAAATAATTTTATATGAATAATTAAGTCGAGTAAAAATGAATTACCGATTGATCTGAAACGGAGTAGTATTAAATTTATACTTGTACATTAATATATAAAATTAGTGAATTAAAATATTTTTATATTTATATTTGTGTGATATAAAAATGAATTACCGATTGATTTGAAACGGAGTAGTACTACAATTTAAAAAATAATTAATATTGAACTAAATTAGTCTTATTTAATAATAAAGTTACCACTTAAAGTGACCAACAAAATAAATATGTATAAAATTTTTTAGTTAAATTTCTAATTTTTAATAGGTAGATATAAAAATTAAGGAAAAAATGAAGGTTTAATGTCCTTACTTTTTTTGGAAAACTTTCCAAAAACTATTATATAAATTTAATAATTAAATATACAATTAATTATTAAATGATTTGTGTTCGCTTTTAAATATTTAATAAATTATTTTTATAATTTTAGAAAAAATAACATTTACTAAAATATTAATTAGAAATTAAAAAAAAATTTTTTTTACTGATGTCACCATAAATTCACATTTCAACTTAATAGAAAAAATAAAATTTACTTAAATAAAAAGAAGATACTACTAGTCCAGTTCAAATACGCCGACAAAGTTGGGCCAGATCTTTTTCTTCACTTTTTTAACCATATAAATTTTTAATTAAAAAGCTTATCCTTAAGTAATATTTTATATTTATTTTAAACGCATCTACTTATATTTACATATAAATAAATTTTTTCTCAAAACCCAATTTATCTGAACTGGACTACTACTCCATTGCAGATTAATTGATAACCATCTCGGTGGGACTGTTTCAGTGTGAGAAGGGATAAATAATGGTGAGCAAAATTCTTTATATGTGCCTTGGTGAACACGGAAACCTAAAGGTTCTTTATTTTTTAGAAAAAACTCATCCCACTTACTGACAGACAGATTGTAAATAATATTTTCAACATTTGTGAGAACCTTTAGGTTCCTTGTGGGACGATCCCTTAATTTTTATAAAATTTTATAGGTGTTTTAACTTCGTCGGGGCATTTTCAATGGAGTAGTATATTTTTTTAAGTGTATATATATTTCAGGATAAGTTACACAGTCACACAATTTACTCTGTCTTTTGAAAATCTAATTATTTTTTAGTGAAGTATTAGTAAATGATACTTAAAAAATAATTTATGTGTAATTTCATTTTTATATTTTTTTAAATCTTTTGGGAAAAATGACAAAATAATTGAGTGTAAATTTGAATGTAAAAAATCATTGAAAATTCCATTTCTGATTACTTATTCAAGAAATAAAAAAGATTTTAATTTAAACTAAATTTTTCACTTAAGTTTTTTAAGAAAAATATAAAAATAATTTATACTATCAATCAAAATTTAATTCAACTTAAGTAGTATCATTTAATAAAAAACTCATCACGTAAATACTCTCAAAAAAAACTCAATAAAATTTTTAGTGAAAAAATAAGGAAAAAATGAAAATTTAATGAGCGTACTTTTTCTGGAAAACTTTGCAAAAATTTATATATTTATATAATAATTAAATATACTATTCCGTTCCAAATAAAAATATCCAACTTCAAAAAAATATATGATAATTTAGGTGATGTATTTTGAAGTTGAATAAATTAATCTGGAACAGAGTTGTACACTTAATTATTATGTGAATTATATTCTAATTAAATAATTTTAGAAAAAATAAAATTTACTAAAATATTAATTAGAATTGACGTTTTAACTTAATATTTTTAAAGTGTATTTTAGTCCATAATAATACACTTTAATGTATTTATAATTTTTATACTATTACAGTTTAGATTGTGACACAAATTTGAGTTTTCAAAATGTGGGACTAGTAATTAATTTGTACTAGTCCAGTTCAGATAAATTGGGTTTTCAAAAAAAAAAGAACAGTCCCACCATATTGTTCCCGTGTGCACCAGGGCGCACATAAATAAGTATATGTAAATTTATGTTTAAATATTTTTAAGTAATATAAATACTCACTTGATAATATATATTTTACTTAAAATTTAATATTGTTTTAAAAGTGAAGAAAAAGATGTGACCCAATTACTCCTGGACTAGTATCAACTTATTTTTTGAAGAAAGAATATATTGTTTAATTCTTCTAATTAATATTTTAGTAAATTTTATTTTTTCTAAAAATATTTTTATAATTTATTTATATATTAATTAACTATATATTTAATTAATATATAATTCTAAAATTTTTTGGAGTTTTTTCCATAAAAAGTAAGGCCATTAAATCTTCATTTTTTCCTTATTTTTTTATATCTCTCTATTCGTAAGGTAATTTAATAATAAAATGCTAAAAATGAGTTGGAAAAACAGTGTGTAAACTTCAATCTATTTTTTTATAATTCTTTTGGGACAATATTTTCTTTAATCTTTGATAATTATAAATATAATATGGTAATACTCCACAAGAACCAAATAGTTTGCATCATATGCGTCTATATACTTCATAATAAAAATAATTTAATATATAATTATACTAGTCCAGTTCAAATACGCCGATAAAGTTGGGCCAGATCTTTTTCTTCACTTTTTTAACCATATAAATTTTTAATTAAAAAGCTTATCCTTAAGTAATATTTTATATTTATTTTAAACGCGTCTACTTATATTTACATATAAATAAATTTTTTCTCAAAACCCAATTTATCTGAACTGGACTAGTACTTAATATTTTTTAGATTTTTATATAATGATGAATGATGAATAACTGAAATCTATATTTACATATTTAAGATGGAGTAATAGTCTTTAATATATAATTACCTTATAAATTAAAATTTAATATGTTTAGTGAAAATTATAATTTTTAATAGAAAAAGATAAAAAAGTAAGGAAAAAAAGAAGATTTAATGACCGTACTTTTTCTGGAAAAGTTTCCAAAAAATTCTAGATTTAAATCTTCATTAAATATATAATTAATTAATATGATATTTATGTTCACTTTAAATAATTTAATAAATTAGAAAAAAATTTTAGAAAAAATAAAATTTACTAAAATATTAATTAGAAGATATATAAATATTTTTTAAAGTACTACTCCGTTCCAAATACAAACTTCAGAATTAAACACTCAAAATATCATATAACTTTTTCAATATGTCAGACAAATTAATCTGGAATGGAGTAGTACATATATGTCTGAATAAGTTACAAAGTTACACAAATTACTCTCTTTTTTTGAATTCCAATTCTCTTTTAGTGAAATAATAGTGTATATTACATAAAAAAAGATTTATGTGTAATTCTATTTTTGAAAAAAATAAAAGTAATAAATAATTCATACTATCAAGGTATGAAAATATGAAATTGATAATAAATTTACCACTTAAATAAACACAAAAAATAAAAACTCTATAAAATTTTTAGTGAAGTTTATAGAGTTTTTAATAGAGAAATATGAAAAATAAAAAAAAAATGAAGATTTAATGACCTTACTTTTTTTGGAACACTTTCCAAAATTTTCCAAATTTATATATTAATTAAATATATACTTAATTAATATCATATTTATGTTGAATATAAAATATTTAAATGAATATAAAAATATATTTTTACTGACTTTTTAACTTAATATTTTTAAAGGATATTTTAGTCCATTGATTATCTTAAATAAAGTACTACTAAAAAGATTTTATTTAATAAATTACCAGTACATTTTTAATTTTATACTACTTCAGTTTAGGTTGTACCACTGACAGCCCCACACATTATGAATTTCAAGTGTAATTATTTTGCATTAATTTATTTTGAGGGAACGGTATATTTTTAAATCTTCTAATTAATATTTTAGTAAATTTTATTTTTTCTAAAATTTTTCTAGAGTTTATTAAAATAATTAATGCTAACAAAAATCTCATAATAATTAAGTGTATATTTAATTAATATATAAATTTGAAAAATTTTGGAAAGTTTTCCAGAAAAAGTAAGGTCATTAAATCTTCATTTTTTCTTATTTTTTCATATCTCTCTATTAAAAATAAATAATTTTCTCTAAATATTTCAAAATTTTTATTCTTATGGTAATTTAATAGAAAAATATTAGAAATGAGTTGGTAAGACAGTGTTGTAAATGCGACTAGTCCCACACTATTTTATAATCCTTCTGAGATAATATTTTCTTTAACGTTAGATCATTATGAATAGAATATGGTACTCCAAAAGAACCAAATGTTTCGCCTCAGACACTTCTGTAAACTTTTTATCTTCACTAATATAGAATACTTGAATTATGAAAAACTGAAAATCTATAGTCACATATTTGAGATAGAGTAATAGTCTTTAATGTATAATTACATTATGAATAAATATTTAAAATGTTTAGTGAAATTTCTTATTTTTAATAAAGAAGTATAAAATTTAAGGAAACAACGAAAAATTAATGACCTTAAATTTTCTGAAAAACTTTCCAAAATTTCCCAGATTTATATAATAATTAAATATAATATTAATTAATATGATATTTATATCTTTTTAAATATTTTACTACTCCGTTTCAAATAAATCGGTGTTTCAAAAAATAAAAATTTATATTAATGAATAAGTATAAGTATACATTTAATACTTATACAGTAATATATAAAATTAGTGAATTAAAATAATTTTATATTAATAATTGAGTGAAGTAAAAATGAATTACCGATTGATCTGAAACGGAGTAGTAATAAACTCTAAATTTTTTAGAAAAAAATAAATTTACTAAAATATTAATTAGAAAATAAAAGGTATTTAAAAATACCCTTTAGTCTACCATATAGATATAGAATTACTAGTCCAGTTCAAATAAATTGGGTTTTGAGAAAAAAATTATTTATATGTAAATATAAGTAGACGCGTTTAAAATAAATATAAAATATTACTTAAGGATAAGCTTTTTAATTAAAAATTTATATGGTTAAAAAAGTGAAGAAAAAGATCTGGCCTGACATATTATCTGAACTGGACTAGTAGAAAAATTGCTACTAGTATGTTTGATTATTGAATACTACTCCGTCCCAAATTATATCTCAACACAACTCTATGGGACTGTTAAAAATATTATATGTAAATTTAAGGCATTAATTAAAAAATGTCTTTTTTTTTATCCCGGACAGAGTAGTACAAAATTATAAAACTCAATTTTTTAAAGTAAATACATTACACTTAAATTTATTTTTTTTGAAAATTTTGGAGCATTTTGAATGATGTAGTAGTATATTTTTTAAATTATTTAATCTTCTAATTAATATTTTAGTAAATTTATTTTTTTCTAAATTTTTTTAGAGTTTATTAAAATAATTAAAAGGATATAAATCTCATATTAATTAACATTATATTTAATTATTATATAAATCTGGAAAATTTTGGAAAGTTTTCAAGAAGAGTTACGGTTATTAAATCTTCATTTTTTTCTTAATTTTTTATATTTATCTATCAAAAATCAAAAAGTATGGTTCACTTCACTAAATGTTTTAAAATTTGATTCTAGAGTTAATTTCAAATACTCGTCCAGTTCATATATTCGGAGCCGCGGTGGACCAGTAAATTTTTGAACTTAAATTTGAAAAAATATTAAAATTTATAAAAAAGATTAAATGAATACAACTGTAACACTTAAGATATTTGTAAAAATCATGTCGGGAATCAAAAAATAGGTAAAGATGCAGAAGCAGGATTAAATTATGAAGATATTATAAATATTAAAGAATATTATGCCTCTTTAGGATGTAATTGTATACTTTATGATTTAAAAGATCTTGCATATTTTTTAGTAATTAAAAATGGAATTAATAATTGAACAAAATATAATAAAGAAGAATTAATGCAAGAACATTTGAAGTTAGAATGGGATGATGTATAAAAAAATTTTTAATAAACATGCCAGACATAATTTATGTTATGGTGATTTTTCTCAAGAACCAGAATATGAAAATGGAAAAGGACGTGTTTATAGTTTTAATGATTTAAAAGTTTTAAGTGATCTTAGAAAAAATCTTGGAATCATAAATGAAAAATTAAAAGATTTAATGTGCGAAGGAAATTTATATTATAATACCGATAAATGTTATATTGCAAAGATACAGAAAAAAAAATTGTAGTATGATGTAGATTAGGTAATGATTTTCCTTTATATTATTAATGGTATTTAAAATTTAAACCTGTGGGTAAATTTTTTACAGTTGATTTGGAAGATGAAGATATGTATTTTATGAGTAGTAAAGCTGTTGGTACAGATTGGAAAAAAAATAGTAAATTAACTTTAAGACATGCAGCTGGAAATAAAAAATCAGTTAAACTTTAATCAATTCATGAAGACACATTTTTTTTTAGTTAATTTTACAATTAAAGAAACAAACATTAAAATAAAAAAATGTTCAAACTTCTGATCATAATAGGTATTTTAGTAACTTAATACGAAAAAATATACTACTTTTTTTTGACAAAATTTGTGATAAGCCTATACATTAACTAACAAATAATGTTAAATTAATTGTTTTATTTACACAAACCTTCATTCCTTATAAATTATGTCTCAATTTTTTACAAAAAATGACAATTTATTCATAATAATTTCTAATATAATACTACTCCGTTTCAAATCAATCGGTGATTCATTTTTAGTTCAGTGAATTATCCATATAAAATTATTTTAATTCACTAATTTTATATATTACTTTATAAGTAAAGATTTAATACTTATACTTAATTATTCATATAAAAAATTATTTTTTGAATCACCAATTTATCTGAAACGGAGTAGTACATAATTGTCAAATTCCTATTTTTTAAAGTGTCATATTAAATATAATAAATAATAAAGTAGTGTTGAATTTAAATATTCCAGTTCATATACTGAGAATGTAGGCTCAATTGTGTTTAAATTTATTGTATGACATATTGTGGACCTATGTGAACTGGAATATTAATATTTCAAATGTATAATTGATTTTTTTAATTAAAAATAATGGAATTAAAAATAATGGAAGATAATATTGAATGTTACACAGATGCATCATATTCGCAATTTATAAATACTTCAGTTGTTGCTTATAAAATAGGGAATGATGAAATAATTTTGGAAATATTAGAAAACATTAAAAATACAGAAGCAGAATTATATGCTGTTGAAAAATGCATTAGTCTATGTAATAAAAAAAATATTAAAATATATACAGATTGCCAAAAAGCAGTACAAAACTATAAAAATAATCAATATCCAAAAAATGTTGTTCTTTTTAAAGTAGAAGGACATAAAAAAACTATAAACCGTGACGAAAAAGATAAAATTTTTAATCTTGTAGATAAAGCGGCTAGGAAAAAACTAAGATCTATTAGATCTTGAAACTAAACTTTTTTTAATGGAATTAAAGTAGTCCTTCTCAGTCACAAATGTAGGGTTAAAAAAGAACTTTTTTTATAAAGGCATATTAAAATTTATATACTGCTCCGTTTCAAATCAATCGGTGATTCATTTTTAGAACACTCATTTATTAATATAAAATTATTTTAATTCACTAATTTTATATATTGTTATTTAAGTTGTTATTAAATATTTATAGTAATTTACTCATATAAACATTTATGTTCACCCTAGTGCACACGGGAACAATATGGTGGGACTGTTCCTTATTTTTTGAATTACAGAGAGCCTGAAGGTTCTCCTGATTTATCTGAAACGGAGTAGTAACTTTTTTGACATATTCTATAGGTCAAAAAAATATTCAAGTATTATAAAAAGTTTAGAAAAATATTTCTCCATTTCTAATAAATTGAGAAAACCAAAAAAAAATAAAAATTCTAAAAAGGTCGAATAATACTAATATGTTTGATTTATTTTTTCTATTAATACTTTGTCCTAATTTTCCGCATTTGTTTTTTATATATGTTCAAGTAATATAAAAAAAAAAAGAATTGATCTGACATATTATCTTTGAAGGACTCTTACATTAATTTTTAAGTTAAAAATCTAAATATGATATTAACTTTATAGAATCTTCTGAATTTAACCTATCTATAGGATTTTTTTTAAGTAATCCTGAAATTAATGTATTTTCTATTGATAATTCTTTAATTAAAATATTATTATATATATCTTTTTCTTTTTCAGAATCAAATGGCATCTTTCCATAAAATAATAAATACATAATTACACCTATTGACCACATATCAGCTTTCATATCATATCCTTGGTACAATAAAACTTCAGGTGCTACATAAGATAATGTTCCACATTTATTTGTTAATTTATTATCTGATAAAATTATTTTAGAAAGACCAAAATCAGTTAATTTTAATTCAGAAGGATTATCAGGATCAAAGAGAATATTTTCTGGTTTAATATCTCCGTGTACAATACCTAAAGCATGAATGTATTGTACAGCTTTTAATAATGGAAGTATTAATATATTAAGTTCTGTTTCAGAAAATATGGATCTTTTAATTATATATGAAAATAAATCTCCTTTTTTTTTCAAGATCTGTTATAATATAAATATTTTTTTGGTTTTCATAAATATTTTTAAGATGAATAATATTTGGATGTCTCACTAATTTTAAAATAGATATTTCGTTTTTTATCGAGTCTGGAGATTCATTCTTATTTAATATTTTAACAGCATATTCTATGTGGGTATTTTTTTCACAACATTTATATACTTTACTAAATGCACCACTCCCTATTTCATTATTCAAAATATAATCATCATCAAATGATGTCGCGTGTGCAATTGTTTTTAATTTATCTAACCAAATATTTCTATCATATAAAGATTGACAATAAATTTTTTTTTTTACTTTATCAATCATAATTTCAAAAGAATAAAAATTATGAACACTACAGCTTACTGTATAAAAATTTTCTTTAAAATCAATTGCTTTAACAGAACATCCATTAATGAAAATTGTTCCTTTAGGTTTTATATCGTTTTTATAATCATAATAATATAAATAATCTCCATAAAGTAAATAATATCTTTTAACTAAAAAATTAATATGAATGCCTTTTTTCCATAAGTAAGCTTCATATTTAACAGAATTGCATTTTGGAAGCAGATCAATCTTACTAGATGATAATGTTCTATTAATATTATATGGTATTGAAGTAATTATATATTCTAAAATTATGAGATTATCTTTAATAAAAAAATTAAATTCTACTACTCCGTTTCAGATCAATCGGTGTTTCAAAAAATAAAAATTTATATTAATGAATAAGTATAAGTATACATTTAATACTTATACAGTAATATATAAAATTAGTGAATTAAAATAATTTTATATGAATAATTGAGTGAAGTAAAAATGAATTACCGATTGATCTGAAACGGAGTAGTAAAAAATTAAGATTATCGTTATTTTCTAAAAAAGTATTTTTATTTGTATATTCTAATTTTTCTTCTAAATTATCTTTAATAAAAACAATATGAGGTATGTGATTTAAAATTGTTTGTAAGTCTTTTTTATTTATTAAATTATTTTTATTAATCCCTATAAATAATAACTTAATTTTTTCTTCAATTGTACCTAAAAATAAAATTTCCATGTTTTTAATAAAAGATTCATAAGATATAAAATCTAATTTTTCATTATCAAAAGACAAAAATAATTTTTCTCCAATTAAACCTTGAAGTTGTGTGTATTGAATAAATACATCTTTTGAAATACCGATATTTGAATTACTTTTTTTAATAAGATCTTCCCATATTTTTTTAAGAATATAAATTTCATTAATATTAAATAACATTTTATGATTATAATTATTAAAAATAAATTTTCATTTTTAATAAAAACTTAAAAAAAGTATTAGTCCGGTTCTTCATGAACCCCCCCCCCGAGCCAATATAAAATATATGGATCAATTAGTTAAAAGGAACCTGCAGATTCTCACAATACAGTACTACTCCGTCTCGTATAAATAGGCTCAACTTTTTATATATATATATGTAAAATTAAGTGGTTAAGAAAAAAGTTATGCCTATTTATACGAGACGGAGTAGTAAGTCTGTTTGATTTAGATGAACTTAACTATTACTAGTCCATTTCAAATAAATCCGGACTTCATAGAATAAATATTTGTATGAGTAAATAAGTTTAAGTATTAAATTTCTACTTAAATATTAATATATAAAATTAATAAATAATAAAATTTTTATATGAATAAATCAGAGATGAAAAATGAAGTCCGGATTTATCTGAAATAGAGTATTACTATTTTATTTCAGATGAATTGAACATTTGAGCTTTTAATAAATGGGGGGAATAGTTTAAAAAATATATAAAAATAGACTCAAAAACTAATTTCTTTCAAATTACTATCTACAGTCGGTCCGGAACATCTACTTTTTAATTTTTTAAATTTTTCTGGAAAAAATTAAGTGTAAAAGATCAACATTTTTTGTGTTTGTAATTAATTATTCAAGAAATATATTCAAAAAATAATTTTCAAATTTTTTCACACTCAAATTTTTACTTAGATTTTAAAAAAAATATTTTTGGAAAAAACAAAAGTAAGGTATGAAAATATGAAATTAAAATTTAATTAAACTGTAAAACTCTTTCCCAAATAAAAAAAACACATTTTTTTTAAAGTCACTTAAATTTATATATAAATTTTTCAACTTGGATATATTTATCTGGGACGGAGTATTAGTATTCACATTTAATAATAAATTTACCACTTAAATAAAAACAAAAATAAAACTCTATAAAATGTTTAGTGAAGATTTCAAAAATTTTATAGAGAAATATTAAAAATAAGGAAAAAATGAAGATTTAATGAACTTACTTTTTCTGGAAAAGTTTCCAAAAATTTCCAGATTTATATATTAATTAAAAATACAGTTAATTATTATACTATTTATATTCACTTTAAATATTTAAATAAATTATAAAAAAATTTTAGAAAAAATAAAATTTACTAAAATATTAATTAGAAGATAAAAATATTTTTTTACTGAAGTTTCAACTTAATATTTTTTAAAGCACATTTTAGTTAATAAATTAAAAGTGAATTTCTAATTTTATACTACTACTCCGTCCCAAATGTGGCCAAAAATAGGCTTAACTTTTTTCTTAATCACTTAAATTTGCATACATCTAAAAAAAGTTAGGTCTATTTATCTGGGACGGAGTAGTAAATTTTAAAAAAGTGAAACTAAAGTTTCATCAACTTATTTTGGAAGGTACTAGTCCATTTCAGATAAATCTGCACTTCATTTTTTATTCCCATAATTATTTACATAATTTTTTTTAATTTAATATTTTTATATATTATTTTATAATTATATATTCATACAATTTTTTTTTTAATGAAGTGCAGACTCATTTGAAATGGACTAGTACAGTACAACTCTGCTCCTAATATTTATTTGAGACGGAGTTGCATATTTTTATATTCTAATTAATATTTTAGTAAATTTTATATTTTTCTAAAATTTTTAATAATTTATTTAAATATTTAAAGTGAATATAAATATTATATTAATTAAGTATTTATTTAATTAATATATAAATCTGGAAATTTTTGGAAACTTTTCCAGAAAAAGTACGGTCATTAAAACTTCATTTTTTCCTTATTTTTAATATCTCACTACTAAAAATAATAAAGTATGTGTTACATCAGTAAATATTTAATTTGTGATTTAGTATTATTTTAGTTCATATAGTAAAACAATGTGAACTAAAAGAATTAATTTTAATTCTTTTTTATTGAAGTTCGTCATTTTATATTTTTATGACTTCAGTGTCGGAACTTCATAAAATTACTAGTGTATTTCTAATTTATGATACTACTCCGTCCCAGATTAATTTATCCAACTTAAAAAATTTATATATATTTTTATATGACTTTAAAAAAAATGTTCTTTTTTATCTGGGACGGAGAAGTACTCAAGTTTAGATTGCATCTATGAAAATAAGATGTAATTAATTTTATTACCTTATTTTGAAATAAAAAATACTAATACGTTACAGATAATATTTTGTGATAGAGTAGTACATTTTTTAATTATTTAATTTTTAATTATTTTTTTAGTAAATTTTTTTTCTAAGATTATTTTTAAGATTTATATTCAACATAAATAATTAAGTTTATGTTCAAATAAAATATTAATTAGAAAATATATGTTTTGATAATTTATCATACAGTCATTTCTTTTTTGAATTTTCAAATTTTCTTTCAGTGAATTATTAGTGTATATCACTTTAAAAAAAATATTTATGTGTAATTCTATTTTTATACTTTTTAATTTTTTTGGAAAAATGTTCAAAAAATTAAGTGAAAAAATAAGTGTAAAAATTCAACATTTTTTGCGTTCCTGATTAAGTATTCAACAAATTTTCCAAAATATTTTTTACATATAATTTTACACTTAAGTTTTTTTAATTATTTTTGAACAAATTTTAAAAAATATTTCATATAATTAGTCTATTACATAAGTGGCATTATCAGAAGTAAATCTTTGTCCCCATTGTGAAATTTCTATAAATATATTGTAAGTTTGACCTTTTCTACTTGATAAATCAAATTCTGGATTTATAAGCGATAAATCTATTATTATTTCATTATCGTTTATAAATTTATCTTGTAAACTAAAAGATATAATATCTTTAGGATTGTTTTGATTTTGCAAACCAACTTTAGCATTATATTGTTGTAAATCTTGTGAAAAACCGCTGCCATATATTGTTATAAGTTTTCCGGAAGAATATAATTTTGGTGAAGAATTTGTAATTTGCATTTCATATAATTTATCGAAGGTATATGTTGCTAAAGAATTAACTGGACTCCATAATTCAGAAATAGTATATTTTTTAGTCAAATTATTACAGGAATTATAATCCCCAGATTTACATGCAGCAATCAAATTTTCATCTTCCATTGGTAATTTTCCTTGCCCTGGGAAATCACCTTGAACAAAATACACATCAGGAAATCTTATAATAGATACTTTTACAAGAACATTGAATTTCATTCCTATTAAATCTTTAATATCCATATTTTTAAGTTCAGTATCTCTTAAATCCACAGAAATATTTTTATCTGTATTAATTAATCTTCTTGAAGATGATAAATTAATTAAATATGAAGCTGATTGAAGACATACTTGAGCATATGAAATATTTTGTGGAGTGTCAGATTGTAAAGGGAAAGGTTGGAATCCAGCACCTGTAACATTTATAATATTGTTTACAGAAAAAAGTTTTGGTGACGAAGATATAACTTGTAACATTTATTTTTAATTAGATATAAAATATTTTTAACAAAATATATTTCTCTAGAATTTTTATAAAGTGTAGGAGAACTTTTAATTTTTTATAATGAAATATACTTCTCTAGAATTTTTATAAAAAAATATATTTTTCTAGAATTTTTATAATGAAATATGTTTTTTTATAAAAGAGTTTAAAATTTTCTAACAAAATATACAACTCTGTCCCAAATAAAAATACACATTTTTTTTTAAACTCACTTAAAGATAAATATAACTTTTTCAACTTGGCTTGACATATTATCTGTGACGGAGTAGTACTTCTTTAGAATTTTTATAAAAGAGTTTAAATTTTTATAAAGTCTCTAAAATTTTTATAATGAAATATATTTTTCTAGAATTTTTATAAACTGTAGAAGTAATTTTAAATTTTTGTAATAAAATATACTTCTTCGTTTCAGATAAATGAAGAAACATTGGGTGATTCAAAAAATACGATGAATAAATTAGTATAAGTTATCAAGTTAAATAATAATATATAAAATTAATTAATAAATAAAATAATATATTAATACATGAGTGATATAAAAAATGAATAAGCTATTTATATATAAAGGAGAACCTAAATGTTCCTTTAGAGTAGTACTTCTCTGAAAAATACAAGACATTTTTTTGACTTTTTGAATTTTTTATAATTTATTTATTAAATTATAAAAATGGATTTTATTTTTAGATTCTTAGGAATAAATAGAAAAGATGAAAAACAAAAAATACCTCATAAAGAACAAGAAAAATCTTATTATATTCAAAAAATAGTTCCTGAAAAATCAAAACTTGTTATATATGCTTTAAGATTAGAAAATAATAAATGGTATATTGGAAAAACACGAAATATGAAAAGAAGACTTTCAGAACATAATATTTCAGAGAATCCTTGGATTTCAAAAAATAAAATAATTGATCATATTATTATTGAAGAGGATTGTAATTCTGATTTTTTAGAAGATCTTTATGTTAAAGAATATATAAATAAATATGGTATTGAAAATGTTAGAGGTGGTGCATATAGTACAGAAATTCTAACAAAAAACCAAATTGAATTTTTAGAAAAAGAAATTGTTCATGCTAATGATAGATGTTTTACATGTGGTAGTAAAAATCATTTTTCTGATAAATGTCCTAAAAAACATAATAAGCCAAATGCAAAAGTTTGTATAAAATGCAAAGTTAATACAGTTATTAAAAATGAATATCATTATTGTATTGTTTGTTATAAAAAAAATAATAAAGCTTATCCAAACTGGAATAGTATTAAAAAAAAAAGTAATCAAAATATATAGAAATTCCTATTAATATGTTAGTAATTCAAAAATAATATATAAAAATATTTGAATAAAAAATAAAATTATTTGAAACGGATTATTCCAAATATTTAAATTAAAATAGTACTAGTCCAGTTCATATAGTCGGAGTAATTGGGCCAGATCTTTTTCTTCACTTTTAAAACAATATTAAATTTTAAGTAAAATATATATTATCAAGTGAGTATTTATATTACTTAAAAATATTTAAACATAAATTTACATATACTTATTTATGTGCGCCCTGGTGCACACTGGAACAATATGGTGGGACTGTTCCTTTTTTTGAAAACCCAATTTTATAGGAATCCTAAAGGATTCTCCTGAACTGGACTAGTACTACTAAGTTTCAGATAAATTAGTGTTCTAAAAATGAATTAGCTATTTATATGAACTGGACTAGTAATAATTTTTATTTATTAGAAATATTTCTAATAAATGATTTTTTATAATTAATGTGTTTGACTATAAAAATTTTTTTCTATTTGTTCATTATCTATTCTAACAAATTTAGCACTCTTATAGAATTTTAAAGACCATTCATTATCTAAATTATCTGAAATGAAATTTTTTCCTTTCACTTTTGTCCAAGCAACGGCACCTAAAATTTCATTACTTGTAAAATAAACCTCATCAAAAGGGTCATAATGCAAATACTTATTTTTATTAAGATTATAAATAGTATAAAAAGTATCACTCATTTTATTTCTTAAGAAATAAAATATAAAATTCAAATTTTAATTTTTATATTTGATAAAGTTGAAAGTTTTTTTTAATGATTATTTTTTTAATGAAGTTGAAATATTACTTCTCCGTTTCAGATCAATGACGAACCGAACGGTTCGCGGGAACCTTCAGGTTCCTTCGGTAATTCATTTTTAGATCACACAAATATACATATAAAATTAGGTCGCCTAATTTTAATTCAATAATTTTATATATTAACTTATAAGTAAGTATTTAATACATTAACTTAAATATTCATATAAATATTTATTTTTTGAATCACAGAGAGCCTTCAGGCTCTCCTGATTTATTTGAAACGGAGTAGTATATTTTTATAAATTATTTAAAAGAGTTTTATAAAAAATTAGGAGATATACAACTCCCTCCCAGATAATATGTCGATCTGAAACATTGAAAAAATTATATGCATTTTTATATAGCTTTATAAAAAAAGAACATTTTTTTAGCCTACATTTGGGACGGAGAAGTATATTATTTTAAAAACAGTAATACTCTGTCCCAGATAAAGAGTAGGCGTACTACACAAGTTCAAAAACTTATATTTATTTTTAAGTGAATTTTTAAAAAAATGTGTTTTTTTATTCGGGACAGAGTTGTATATTTTTTGGAACATTTTCTAAATTATTTAAAAGATTTTTATAAAAAATTAGAAGATATATATTATTTGGAATATTTTCCGAACTTTTTTGACTATATTTAAAAAATTTAAGATAAATGTACTAGTCCAGTTCAAATACGACGATAAAGTTGGGCCAGATCTTTTTCTTCACTTTTTTAACCATATAAATTTTTAGTTAAAAAGCTTATCCTTAAGTAATATTTTATATGTCTTTTAAACAATTCTATTTATATTTACATATAAATAAAATTTTTCTCAAAACCCAATTTTTATACGAATCCTAAAGGATTCTCCTGAACTGGAATAGTATAATTTTTATTAAAATTATAGGATAAATTTATACTTCTCCTTCCCAAATGTAATCTCAAAAAAGAACATTTTTTTATAAAACAGTATTAAAATGCATATAACTTTTTAAACTTGGATAGTTCAACAAAATATTATCTTGGACGGAGAAGTATTGAATATAAAAATATATATTTCCAAATTTTTTTATAAATTATTTAAAAGAGTTTTATAAAAAATTAGAAGAGATATATTATTTTAAAATTATTCTTATATTTTTTGGAACATTTTCCAAACTTTTGTGACTATATTTAAAAATTTAAGAGAAATGTATACTACTTATAAAATGTAGACTCACTTTAGTGCAAATGTAGTACTAGTCCAGTTCATGAGAATCCGTGTGATCCCTATAAAATTGGGTTAAAAAAAAATAACTATATATAAATTTATGTTTAATTATTTTTAAGTGATATAAATACTCACTTAATGATCTAAAAAGTGAATAAAAAAGATCTGACCCAACTTTGTCGGTGTATTTGAACTGGACTATTATTGAATATAAAAATATAATACTCCGTTTCAGATCAATCGGTAATTCATTTTTAAAACACTCATTTATTCATATAAAATTATTTTAATTCAGTAATTTTATATATTACTGTATAGGTATAGATTTAATACTTATAACGTCAATTTATTAATATAAATATATATGTGCGCCCTGGTGTGCACACGGGAACCAAATGGTTCCTTATTTTTTGAATCACCGAAGGAACCAAGAAAATGGTGCCTTTAGGTTCCCGCGAACCGAATGGTTCGTCATTTATTTGAAACGGAGCAGTACATTTTTAAATTTTTTTATAAATTATTTAAAACATTTTTATAGAAAATTAGAAGAGATATATTATTTTAAAATTATGCTTATATTTTTTGGAACATTTTCCAAACTTTTGTGACTACATTTAAAAAATTTAAGAGAAATTTATACTCTTTATAAATTATATGTCAAATGTATACTTTTTATAAAATTATACGACAAATGTATATTGAATATAAAAATATATATTTTCGAATTTTAAAATAAATTAAAAATATTTTTTTCAAATTGTATAATTAAAAATTTATAAAAAAAAATTTTAACTAATACCCCATTTTATATCGTGTGATTTGTTTGAAATTGAGTACTACTCCATTACAAATGAATTTAGTTTTCATTGAATTTTCATAGAATATAAGAAAAAATTAAAAAATATTATTCACAAACATATTTTTTATAAAAATAAAACATTTTTTTTACGATTATTTATCAGTTAAATTTTTATTGAAAACTCAATTTATCTGCAATGGAGTAGTATTAGAAAATAAAAAAATTTTTTTCTACAAAATTATCTTTATTTTTTCATTGATATTTATTTTCTTTCAATAAATAAAATGCATGAAAAATTCAAAGGGTTTTTCTACAATATTAGTAAGTTAGCATCAGAGAATCCAGATGCAGATAATTATGGGGCTAATAGTACTATTAATTACATTGGAGCAGAATTTAGAAATTTAACTTCTAGACAAAAATTATTTGAAACAGTTACAGTTCATCCTGATGATTTTATTATCATTAAAATTAAGCTGGATAATCATTTTAAAAATAATTCAAGTTTATTTAATTTTACACCTTATTTTTTTACTTATGGATGCAATCAAAATAATGAAGTTTTCGCAAGTGTAGATCAAACGCTACTTTTTTTTGATAAACAAGTTTATGATAGAGAAATAAAAATTTGTTGTACAGCCAATAAAGATATTGCTGAAAAATTTAAAAATAGAGGGTATATTATTTCTAGAATTCCTATAGAATATATTAGTTGTGCTAAGTATACTTTTTTATTTAGAACAGGGACATTAATTTCTGGTGATTTTTTAAATTTACCAAACAATTCTTCAATAGATTATTATAGAAGTAACAAAACTTGTTATGAGAAAGAAAAATATTTCAATCAAGCATCTATTATTAAAAAATGGACTGTATCATTAAAACCCCTTAGCTTTAGAAGAATTTCAAGTTTATTTAAAACATTTACAAATGATTTAACAAATTTATTTCCAAATAAGTATTTGACATATAATTATTTATCTAATATTTATTCTACAAATTATCCCTTCCAGAGTTTTTATGATGCCATAAGTATTATTTCTAATGGCTTAAATGCCCAAATGCAAGCAAATAATACAGGTGAAAATTATTTTAACTCTAATACAATTAATGTAGAAAATGATATGACTATGGGATTTTTAGTTGTTTCTTTAAACCAATTAAAATTTACAGCGGCTTTAACTTCAAATATACAAATATATAATATGACAAACAAAAGTGCTATTGAATCATATGATACAGCTAAAAATCTTCCAAGTATGAACTCTTGTAATTACCCTTACAATGAAAAAAGAGATGATAATTATCCAGTTATAAATTGTAAATTATTTTCAAATGAATTTTTTATTTCTAAAAATGTCAATCAAATTATGTTCGTTGAAAGATTATCTTATAACCCAGTTAATTTTAACCATACAGATAATCCATATATAGATTCTGCACAAATTTTTTATGGAAAAATAGTAGATTTAAAAAAATATGTAACTGATTAAAATATTTATCTGGTATTACTCCGTTTCATATCGTGGGAATAATCGGTTATTCATTTTTAGATCACTCAATTATTCATATAAAATTAGGTCGCCTACTTTTAATTTAATGTGCACAGAGGAGCACAAGGGAACCAAATGGTGGGACTGTTCCTTATTTTTTGAATCACCGAAGGAACCTAAAGGTTCGTCATATTATCTGAAACGGAGTAGTATTAAATTTCTTTTTTTATAAAAAATTCTGGTAGAACTAATTATTGATTCATTTTTAAACCACTTAAAAGATTTTTTTTTAACTTTTTTAGATCATAAATAAGTACTACTCCGTTTCAAATCAATCGGTGATTCATTTTTAGATCACACAAATATACATATAAAATTATTTTAATTCACTAAATTTATATATTGTTATTTAAGTTGTTATTAAATATTTATACGAATTTACTAATATAAATATTTATTTTTTGAATTACCAATTTATCTGAAACGGAGTAGTAATGGAATAATGAATTACTACTACGTTTCAAGTCAATATGTAATTCATTTTTACATCATTTATATAAAAAAATAAATATTTATTTTTTGAATCACAAAGAACCTTCAGCTTCTCCAGATTTATCTAAAATAAAGTACGACTCCGTCGTAAGTAATAATATCCAACTTGAAAAAGTTATATGCATTTTAATATGGATTTTTAAAAAGTTGGATATTTTTATTTGGGACGGAGAAGTAATATACATTAAAAATTTTATTAATTCAATAATTACATATAAATATAATTTTTAAAAAAACCAATTCATCTAAACTACAGTAGTAAGTATTTAATAACAACTTACGACTCCGTCCTAAATAAAAATATATAAAATTAGTGATGAATTTTATATTAATAAATGAATGTTGTAAAATAAATCACCTATTGATCTGACACGAAGTCTTATTTATTTATCTTCAGATTTAAAATTTAAATAATCATCTATTAGAAAATCATCTAATAAATTATAAAAAAATAATTTTTCAATAATGTTTTTTGTATTTTCTGTCATTTCTAAAATATATTTATCACCTTTTTTTAGAATAATATTTTTATTGTTTTTTTTATAATTTTTATTTTTATCAATTTTATTTAATAAATCTTCTACTTTTTGTTGTAATTTAATAGTAGATTCTGAAAGGTTTTGTTTTTTATCTTCCTCTAAATCTTTATTTAATTCACAAAATTGTGTTTTCATTTTTTTAATTAAAAAATAAAAAAAATATTCAATTAAATACTAATACTTCTCCGTCCCAAATAAAAATATCAAACTTTTTAAAAACCCATATTAAAATGAATATAACTTTTTCAATGTGTCAGATAAATTAATCTGGGACGGAGTACTACTCCATTTCAAATTAATCAGTGATTCATTTTTAGATCACTTACTTATTAATATAAAATTATTTTAATTCACTAATTTTATATATTCTTATTTAAGTTGTTATTAAATAGTTATACTAATTTACCCATATAAATATTTATTTTTTGAATTACAGTAACCTGTACGACACCGTTCCAGATTAATTTATCTGACACATTGAAAAAGTTATATGCACTTTAATATGGCTTTTTAAAAAGTTCGATAGCCGCCTCGTTCCACACTAATTTATTTGGGAAGGAGAAGTACCAATTAATCTGAAACGGAGTACTTCTCCGTCCCAGATAACTTTATCCAACTTTAAAAAGTTATATGTATATTTATATGCCTTTTTAAAAAATTGTTCTTTTTTATTTGGGACGGAGTTGTACTTTTTATATGAGACAGAGAATTACACTTTGAGAACTCAATTAGTCGTATAAAGAGAACTTTTATTTATTATTTAAAAAATTGAATTAATAAATAAAAATCTTTAAGAAATTAAAAATGTATTATATTCAGTTAAAATTAGATTATCTTGATGATGATTATTTAGGGGTTTTTATTTTTTCTTTTGAAAATACTAAAATTGCTAAAAAATTTATCTTAAAAATTGAAGAAGATGTCTTTTTTAAAAAAAATAGATTTTATATTAGTAAGCCTTATTTTTTTTATTCTCTTGATGAAAAATTAGGAATTAAAAAATATAAATTTATATACAAAGGAAGATTGGTTAAAGAAGAAGAAATTGAACTTTCAATTATTAAGTTAAAAGATATTTTCGAAAAAATCAATACAAATTTAAATAATCAAATTCTAAATTATAGTAAAAAACAAAAGATTAATAAACATTATTTTCGAATTGAAAGAGGTTATACAAATACAAAAGATGATTATGAAGTAGAAATATTTATAGTCAGAATTTTACCTGTTAAGAAAAGACATAGTGATAATTTTACTGAAGGGGAAATTGAAAATGATCGTTTTATTGAACTTTCTAAAGAATGTTTTAGACTTTCTAAGGATCTTTTAAAAAAAAAAAAATGTGAAAAAATCTTAATTTGTGCAAATCGTGAAGAAAGATATAGATATATGGATAGAATAAAAATAATTAAAAGATTAAAGAAAAAATCACCTTTTATATATTCTATGAAAATTGAAGAAATATGTAAAAATATTATTTATAGATATCCTAATATTTTTGAAAAATTCGAAAATCTAACTGATTTATTAGATTATTTAGATAAAAATATTGTTCGATATTATTTTAGTGAAAATTTCAAACCTATAGATCATCTAATAATATATCAGTCAAACATAAAAACTTTAGATGATTTAATAAAAAAAGATGAAGATAAATTTCAAGATTTTTTGTTTATTCCCCAAAATGAATAAAATATTTCAAAAAACATGATAAATAAATATTACGACTCCGTCCCAGATTAATTTATCCAATATGTCAAAAAAGTTATATGTATATTTATATGAATTTAAAAAAAAATGTTCTTTTTTATTTTTACTCTACTCAATTATTCATATAAATTATTTTAATTCACTAATTTTATAAGTATTAAATGTATACTACTACTCCGTTTCAATCTTTCAGATAGCCGGCTACTTTTTATATGAAACAGAGAATTACAATTTGAGAACTCAATTAGTCCCATAAAGAGAACTTTTATAAAACTTTTCTTAAAAAATTGAATAAATTTTCATTAAAAAAAAATGTATTATATTCAACTAAAATTAGATTATTTTGATGATGATTATTTAGGAGTTTTTATTTTTTCTTTTGAAACTACTGAAATTGCTAAAAATTTTATTTTAAAAATTGAAGAAGATAGCTTTTTCGAAAAAAATAGATTTTATATTAGTAAGCCTAATTTCTGTTATTCTCTTGATGAAAAATTAGGGATTAAAAAATATAATTTTTTATATAAAGGAAGATTAATTAAAGAAGAAGAAATTCTAAATTCAATTATTAAGTTAAAAAATATTTTTGAAAACATTAAAGACAATTTAAACAATGCAATTCTAATTTACAATAAAAAAAAACAGATCAATAAACATTATTTTAGAAAGAGGTTATACAAATATGAAAGATGATTATGAAGTAGAAATATTTGAAGGCATAATTTTACCTTTTAAGAAAAAACATAGTGATAATTTTAATGAAGAGACTCTTGATAATTTTTATTTTATTGAAGCATCAAAAGAATGTTTTAGACTTTCTGAAAATCTTTTAAAAAAAAAGGGGTGTGACAAAATATTAATTTGTGCAAATCGTGAAGAAAGATATTTATATATGGATAATATAAAAATAATTAAAAGATTAAATAAAGAATGTATTTTTGAAAATGCTATAAAAATTAAAGAAAAATGTAAAAAGATTATTTATAGATATCCTTATCTTCTTGAGAAATTTGATAATTTAATTGATATTTTAGATTATTTTTATAAACATACCCACAAATATTTAAAGAATAATCTAAAATTATATATTTTTGATAAAGATTTTAAAATTTTAAATAATCTAATACATCAAAAATACATAAAAACTTTAGATGATTTAATAAAAAAAGACAAAGATAAATTTCAAGATTTTTTGTTTGTTCCAACAAATGCATAAAACATTTCAAAAAAAATGAAAAATAAATACTAGTTCAGTTTAAATAGTAGGCTCAATTGTACCAGATCTTTTTTTTTACGTTTTAGACCATATATTTTTTTAATTAAACAACTATATTTAAGTATAGATTTTATATACATTTAAAAATTTATATTTATAAGTTCATATAAATATAAATTTTCTCAAAACCCAATTTATCTGAACTGGACTAGTAGTTCTTTTATTTTTTTTTTAATAATTTTTAAACACAATGATTTAATAACAAATTTTAGTTAAAAATAATAATACTGCATTTCAAATCAATCGGTGATTCATTTTTTAATCCCACAAATATCTATATAAAGTAATTTTAAGTTTCAATTTTTTCCATAAAAATATTTATTTTTTGAATTACCTATTTAAAACCGAGTAGTAAAAATTGAAATTAAAAAAAATATTATTTTAAATATATATAAAATGGGAGTAGAATTATTAGTATTCATTGATGAAGGATTTTTTGTAAAAGATAGAAAAAATATCGATGAAATAGCGGAAATATCAGAAAATGTTGGTGATAGTATTATTTTAGAAGATCCTTATAAACTTAAGTTTGCTTTTTTTACTACAAAAGAATTTAAACATTACGAACTTGGTAAAAGTGGATATCAAGAACAAGAAGGTTTGGTTAATGGTGATTCTGAGGTTTTCTTAATTGAAAAATATGAAAAACCTTCTCTGAAAAAAATTAAAAAAATTATTAAAAATAAACTAGAATATCTTGGAGATATTTCTAAAGATGACATAAATTCTTTAGGAGAAATATTTTCTAGAGATAATGTAGAATATGGAAAATATATGGTTAAATTGTGGACATAAATTCAATTAATCTCGTACTACTACGTTTCAAATAAATCGGTGATTCATTTTTAGATCACACAAATATACATATAAAATTATTTTAATTCACTAATTTTATATATTGTTATTTAAGTTGTTATTAAATATTTATACTAATTTACTCATATAAATATTTATGTGCGCCCTGGTGCACACGGGAACCAAATGGTTCCTTATTTTTTGAATTACCAATTTATCTGAAACGGACTAGTATTTTTTAAGTTAATTTTAATTTAGATAAATTAAAATCTGAAAAGATATTTTTCTAATAAAAATTACTTCCTCGTCCCAGATAAAAAAGAACAATTTTTTTAAAAGTCATATAAATATACATATAACTTTTTCAACTTGGATAAATTAATCTGGGACGGAGTCGTAAGTAAAATAAAAAAATTGTAATGAAATACTAGTCAAATCAATTTGGGCTTCATAAAAAAATTTAATAAAAATAATTTCATATGAATAATTCAGTGAAGAAAAAATAAAATAGTATATTTCTATAAAAATACTAAAAATTTCTACTACTCCGTTTCATATCAATCGGTAATTCATTTTTACTTCACTCAAATATTCATATAAAATTATTTTAATTAACTAATTTTATATATTAACTTATAAGTAAGATTTTAATACATTAACTTATATATACATATAAATATTTATTTTTTGAAACACCGATTTATTTGAAACGGAGTAGTAATAAAATATATTTTATATCTAGAAAAATCAAATATAATGTTTGAAAGTGTTCCTATAGTTTATAAAATTTTAGAGAGTTTATAAAAAAATTTTTAATATATAACTTACAGATAAAATCTTATATTGTTCAAAAAGTGAAGGAAAATATTTAGATCAATTATTCACAAAACCCTAAAGGTTATCACAATATATGACTACAAACTTCGAATTAATAATTTGAATTTAAAAAATATTTTTATTTAATTTATAAATATATATAAAATGGGAGTATATTTACTAGTATTCATTGATGAAGGATTTTTTGTGAAAGATAGAAAAACTATTGATGAAATAGCAAAAATATCAGAAAATGTTGGTGATTGTGTTATTCTAGAAGAGCCTTTTCAACGTAAGTTTGCTTTTTTTACTACAAAAAGCATTGAAAAATATGACCTTGGCAGCTCCAGAACCCAAAAAGAAGAAGGTTTACTTGATGGTGATTCTGAAGTTTTTTTGATAGAAAAATATAAAAAACCTTCTTTGAACAAAATTAAAAAACTTATTAAAAATAACTTAGAAGTTGAAGATCTTTCTAAAGATGATATAAATTCTTTGGTAGAAATATTTTCTAGAGATAATGTAGGATATGGAAAATATATGGTTAAATTGTGGGGATAAATTTAATTAAAAACTGAAAAGATATTTGTCTAATAAAAAAATTGTAATGAAATATATTTCTATAAAGAACTAAAAATTTATAATAAAATATATTTTTCTAGATAAATAAAAATTTAAAAGAGTTTATAAAAATTCTAAAGAGTTTATTAAAATTTAGAAACTTTATAAAATTTTTAGAGAAATATATTTTGTTATAAAAATTCTAAACTTCTCCTACTACTCTATTGCAGGAGGATCCTCGTGATCCCTGTGAAATTGAGATTTCAATAAAAAATTAAGTGATGATTAATCGTAAATAAAATGTTTTATAAAAAATAAAACATTTTATAAAAAATACTACTCCGTTTCAGATAAATTGGTAATTCAAAAAATAAATATTTATATGAGTAAATTAGTATAAATATTTAATAACAACTTAAATAACAATATATAAAATTAGTGAATTAAAATAATTTTATATGTATATTTGTGTGATCTAAAAATGAATCACCGATTGATTTGAAACGGAGTAGTAATATTTTTTAATTCGTATTTTATGAAAATTTGATGGAAAATCAACTTCGTCGGAGCATTTGCAATGGAGTAGTACAGTTTATAAAAATTTAAAAGAAATATTTTTTTTTTATAAAATTCTAAAGTGCTCCTACACTTAATAAAAATATATTTTTTATAAAAAATCTACAGAAAATATATTTAATTTAAAAATATATTTATATACTGTTTCATGTTTTACTCCTTTTCAAGAATGCACATTTTATTACCTCCTATTTCATATTCATACTTAACATTGTAAATGTCATTATTATCATCTTCTTCTGCAAGTTCTAATATTTTTTCATTAACTTCTTCAATTGGTCCAAAAAGTGTTTTAGTGTCATCATCTACATCTTTGATTTTTAAAGAAATATTTTTAATTATCTTGTTTAAAATGACAACTCTATTGTCTTCAATTACTAAACTTTTTTTAATTTCGTATTTTCCATTTTCAGTAATATTTCCAATTTCTTCAATGACTTTTTTATTTTCACCGAAAATACAATAACTTCCATCAGGCAATTCTTTTTGTTTTAAATGATTGACTTTTTGTTCCATCATACCTGTTAATTCAATAAAGATTTCAGTATTTGTTTTATCAATTTTTCTTTCCATCATATTATTTAATTCATAAAAAACATCCATTGCAGTTCTAACAATTGGAATTCCAATATCTTGTTCTGCAAATTTTGAAGTAGTTTTAGTCTGTGTTTCTTTGGGTGGAGCTTGTTTTTTATCATAAACTTTAATTTCCATTAAATTTCTAATATCTATTGGTTCATCATCATTATCATCATTCATAATTCTATTAATAAAATTAACCGCTTTAGATGAAAATTTCTGAAAACAAAATCCTTCTTTTTTAGGATAATCATTTTCTGTATAACTATATTTATTTACAAAACATAAATCTCTATCACTAAATTCTTCATATTCTCCTGTAAAGTCTGGACTAGCAAAAAAAACAAAAGATTTTTCTGTATAATCAAATAAATATTTATCATTATTAGTCCAAACCATTTTTCTAACATGTTTTTTTGGAACAACTTCGGCTTTGGATAATCTTTCTTCAAGCTTACTTTTAGGTGAAACATTAGGTAATTCAGATTCTTTAAGTGTAAATAATTTGTCAATAGGTTCCTGAATAATTTTACTTAATGTATCAATTGCTTTTGTATTACTCTTTTCAAAAATCCAATGAATTTTTTTTCCATGAGTTTCCCTTTTACCATCTCTAGAATTAAATTTTTTAGCATAATCTTTGTCAACAACCTCAGAACAAGTAAAAATTACGGTTTTTGTTAATTCATAAATATATATCTCATAATCTTCGTTAGTATAAATAACATTTTTTTCTTGATTCTTAAACATTTTTTGTTTAAAAAAAAATTTTTTTTAATTTCAATTTTAGATTGTAAAAAATATGAACTACTCCGTTTCAGATCAATGACGAACCAAGAAAATAGAGCCATTCGGTTCGCGGGAACCTAAAGTTTCCTTCGTTAATTCATTTTTTCATCACTCAATTATTAATATTAAAATATTTTTCATTGAATAATTTATATACTTCTCCGTCCCAAATAAAAAAGAACATTTTTTTGTAAACCAATATTAAAATGCATATAACTTTTTAAACTTGGATAAATTTATCTGGGACGGAGTATTACTAATTTATTCATATAAATATTTATTTGAAACGGAGTTGTTCATATTTTTAAAAAAGTTGAAAATAAAAATATTTTAGAATGTATAATAAATGGGTAATTCTTCTTCTGATGAAAAAAACATATTAAAATATGATAACGGAGATATTTATGAAGGAGAATTAATTAATGGAATTCCTGAAGGAAAGGGAATTTTAAAATACTCTAATGGAAATATTTATGAAGGAGAATTTAAAAATGGTGAACTTAGTGGAAGAGGAAAATCAAAAAAAATAAATGGTAATATATATGAAGGTGAATTTAAAAGTGGCCAAGCAAACGGAAAAGGTATATTTAAATATTCAGATGGAAATATTTATGAAGGAGAATTTAAAAATGGAAAACTTAATGAAAAAGGAATTATGAAATACTCTAACGGAGATATTTATGAAGGAGAGTTTAAAAATAACCAAAGAAACGGAAAAGGTATATTAAAACATAGAGATGGTAATATTTATGAAGGAGAATTTAAAAATAACCAAAGAGATGGAAAAGGAATATTAAAACATAGAGATGGAAATACTTATGAAGGAGAATTTAAAGATAATAGACCCGAAGGAAAAGGAAGGCTTGAGTATAATAATGGTAATATTTATGAAGGAGAATTTAAAAAAGGGTTTTCTAATGGTAGAGGAATTATGAAATATATAAATGGTGATGTTTATAAAGGTGAAATTAAAAATGGATTTCGTGAAGGAAATGGGATATTAAAACTTACCGACGGAAATATTTATAAAGGTGTATTTGAAAATGATATTTTTATAAATTAATGAAAATAGTTTTCTCTAAATAAAATAACAAATTTTTTTTTAATTTTTATGACATGAGTTTTTAATTATATTAGAATATACTTTTAAAGTATTTATCAGAAATATTAAAAAAAAATGAAAAATAAATATTTTTTTAAAGCAACAATAAAATGATGAAAATAAAAATAACTAATATTCCAACTTATCTTAAAAATTCAGAATTTTATCAAAATTTAGAAGATGAAGATGATTTTATAGAAATTCCTAAAAAATTATTTAAAAAAGATGATACAGTGGAAAGTTTTGAAGATTTTAAAAAGATGATTAATATTTCAAATTTTTTTGGAGTTTTTACTTACAGTAAAAGTTTAACAAAATATTATATTAACAATTCAAAAAAAATATTTGAATACTATCAGAAAAATACTTCCTCTCCAGAAGTAAAAAATATGTTCATAGGATTATCAGAATTAAAAATATAGAACAATTTATAGTAACTTATAAAATTATTTCTCTTTATGATATTATGTATTACAGTAATTTTATAAAATATATTATAAATAATGAACAAAAAATTCGAGATTTATATTTTATATCAAAAGAATTTAAATCAGATTTGGAATTTAAAAAATTATTTGATAATATTGGAAAATCAAAAATATTAAATTTTATTGATGTAACAAATTCTTTTGAGAATAAAGATATAATTGATATTCAATTTAGTATAAAACATATTATTAACATAAAGAATGATGCAAAGCATGATGTATTTCATTTATCTTCTAAAGTAAATATTAAAAACGAAAATAAAAATAATTTTATAAATTATATATATTTTCTTAAAAATCAAATATTAAATAATAATATACAAGAAATAACAATTCCTGAGTCAAATAAATTTATTTATTATTCTGATGGAAAATTATATATTAAATGGGACAGAGATTATCTAGAAAAAATTAGAATTAATTCTTATAATGAAAAATATATATTAGAACAATTAGATAATTTAATAAAATTAATATTATGAATAAATAAAAATATTTAAAGTAAATAAATTATATAAAAATTATCTTTTATATAAACTTTCACAAAATATATTAATTAAATTACATTTAACATAATTTCGCAATTTGTCATCATATAATTATCAAACTCTTTTCTATCATTTGTAAAATCATAATTATCCATCATAATAAGTAATGTATTGATAAAGTTTTTGTATATTTCTTGTTCTGAATTTAAACGTATTATAAAATCTAAAAAAATCTTTAAATTTTTGTTTAGACTCTAAAACTTCTGAGTCATTAATATAAACTTTGACTGAGTAAATGTTTATTTCCCATTGCTATATTAAAAATATGAAACAATTTATTAAGTTTTTAAATTGTTTTTATATTTTTTAGACTTTATCTATTTATGCATATCTAAAATAATTATTCAAATTTATATCGATTTATTAATATACATAATACTTTTAATGAATTTATATTTTTTTATATTAAAAATATTTTTTAAGACATAAATTATTTAATATACAATTTAAGTGAAAATACAAAAACAAAATATTTTGTTGATTAAGTAATCAAAAACGTAATTTTTAATGATTTTTTACACTTAAATTTTCACTCATTTTTTTTTGAAGTTTTTGAAACTTTTTACTTCTCCGACCCAAATAAAAAAGAACATTATATTTTTTAAACTATACAACAGAATTTAATATTAATAATTTTTCTCGAAATAGAGCGGTAGTCCAATTTAGAAGGATCCTTGTGATCCATATAAAATTTAAGAAATTAAGTTTATTTTATTTTTATATGGTTATAAATCAGAAGTTTATTTCTCCTTACCAAAAGTTTGGTCAAAAAAGAACATTTTTTTTAAAAGTTATACTACTCCGTTTCAAATAAATCGGTGATTCGTTTTTTCATTACTCAATTATTCATATAAAAATATTTTTTTCTTAAATTTTTATATATTATTTTACAAGTGTAATTTAATAATTGTACTTATTCATTAATATAAATTTTCATTTTTTGAATTACCAATTGATCTGAAACGGAGTAGTATATTTTTATTTGGGACGGAGAAGTACAGTTTCAGATAACTAAATTTTATATGAAAAAGTTAAGACGCAATCACCAATTACTCGAACTATATGAACTGGAAAACCTGGTTACGTAAAGGATAATCCGAAATCTTTTAAACTAATATAAAAAAAAAATTTTTTTTTTAATCAAATAAAATGGTTACGGATGAAGAGATTATTGAATATCTTAACGAAGATTTTTTTTATAAGGGAACGATTAAGTGTTTTATAGAAACTAAAAAAAATCCTCCAATATTTAAAAAAGGAAAAAATCCTCATAAAAAGGTTTTTAAATATTTAGAAAATTTGTTTGGAAAAAATTTAAATTTAAAAAAACAAAAAGGACATGAAGAATATTTTGAAAAACCTTTTAAAAATGTATTAGTTTTCAGTCTTGAAGAATATTTTGAACATAGATATGAAGATCTTGTTTCATGGATAGGTTCGGATTTCTCAAATTATCTTCTTGATCTTACAGAATATGTTCTTATTCCAAAAATTGTTTCTGGGTCTTCAGGAGGTAATGGTAACCCTAGTAATTTATTGATTTTTTGTAAAAAATGCTCTTCATATGATAATCGTGAGGAATTTATTAATGATTTTTATGATCTTTATGAAAATGAAGGAAATGAAGAATATAATTCTAAAGTTAATTATACACAAAAATTCAATATAAATTCATGTCCTAAAAAATACATGCCTATTTCTGAAAAATCTGAATATTTTAAAATTTATGATTGTGGTTTTCAAAATATTAATAAGTAAAAAAATAATAATAGTCTTGAGATAATATTTCAGGGTTTATATAGTAAACCTCATCTTCTCAATTTTAGATAAATCGGTGATTCAATAAATAAATTAACTCAATAAGTCTGGTTTAGATAAATTATGCCATATCTTTTTAGATCATATAAAAATTTAAGTCAGATCTTTAATTTAATATTTATACTTCTGTGTCCCAAATGTAGTCTCAAAAAAGAAAATTTTTTTCATTAATCACTTAAATATAGATATAACTTTTTTCAAAATCAAGTTAAAAATATATATAAATTTTTTAACTTGAGTAAATAAAAAGTAGTCGCCTCGTCCCACACTAATTTATTTGGGACGGAGAAGTATAAAATCTAAAAAATTTTTAAATTCTTGTTTAGACTCTAAAATTTCTGATTCAATAATATTTAAACTTTGAATAAGTATATTTTTATTTCTCATTGGTCTATTAAAAATATGAGTGATAGTAATTGCATTTGGAGAATTTTATGGGTTCATTTTTAGAAAGAAATTTTTTTTTTAATAAATTACTGCTCCGTTTCAGATCAATCGGTAATTCATTTTTAAAACACTCATTTATTCATATAAAATTATTTTAATTCAGTAATTTTATGTATTATTATTTAAGATTATATTTAATACTTACACTTATTCATCCATATAAATATATATGTGCGCCCTGGTGCACACGGGAACCTAAAGGTTCCTTATTTTTTGAATCACCGATTGAGGCTACTATTTGAAACGGAGTAGTAAAAAATTGAATATTACTCCGTCCCAAATGTAGCCTCAAAAAAGAACATTTTTTTTTTTAAGTCATATAACTTTTTCAATCTGTCAGATAAATTCATCTATGACAGAGTAGTAGTAAGTATTAAATCTTTACTTATATGAGTGAAGAAAAAATGAATCACAAATTAGTCACACGATATGAAACGTAGTAGTACATAATTTAAGTGAAAATTAAGTAATCAGAAACCTATTTTTTAATGATTTTTTACACTTAATTTTTAACTCATTTTTTTTTGAAGTTTTTGAAACTTTTAAATTTTTTTGAAATAATTTTTTTCAGAGTAATCCATACAAAAAAATTAAAATTTTTATTTAACTCTGAAAATGAATACTTTTAAAATTTTTGATTGTATTTGAATAAAAATTTTAAAAAATATAATTAAATAAATGATGATTGTAAAATACACAACTAAAATTAGAATTTGTTTAGATTCTGATGCACCCAAAGAATATAAAAATAGATGGATTGAATTCAAACATATCTGTGAAGAAGGTGAAGGTTCAAATGAAAGTATTATTGAAACAGTAAAAAGTCATTGTTTATTAGAAGGCAATAAAAATTTACCATCTCTTGTAAGAGCAGAAGGAGGCTTTGGTGGAGATAATAATTTGATTCATAAACAAATAAGATTTAATCAAGATACTACTCCGTCCCAGATTAATTTATCCAATCTGTCAAAAAAGTTATATGTATATTTATATGACTTTTAAAAAAATTGTTCTTTTTTGAGCCTACATTTGGGACGGAGAAGTACAGGTTATTTTTTTAAACATGATGATGTTATCTTAGATATTTTTAACACTGAAACTGAAAAATGGAGTTATGATGAAATATTCGATATAATCCAAGCATTAGAAAAAACAGCAAATTTTTATGTAGAAGCAGAATGTACACGCGGTAGGATTGAAATATTTAATTAATTTTTATAAAAAGATAATAATCTACTTTATGAATTTATATATAATTTAAATATTTTTATTTAAATTTATTTTGAAAGTAGTCTTATATTTAATTGAATAAGGTAATATAAATTGTTCTATATTTTTAATAATAAATATTTGTTACTTTTTGACATAAAATTTTATTAAAAAAATGGCTACTTCTACTTTTTATAAAGAAAAAACAATTAATGAAATTGCTGAAGGAAGGGGCATTATGAAATATAAAAATGGATGTGTTTATGAATGTGAATTCAAAAATGGAAAAAAATAAATGGAGAAGGTATTATGAAATATAAAAATGGATATGTTTACGAAGGTGAATTCAAAAACGGAAGAAGAAATGGAAGAGGTATTATGAAATATAAAAATGGATATGTTTAAGATATCCAAATTAATGATGTTTATGAAGGAAAAGGTATTATTAAATATAAAAATGGTAATATTTATGAAGGTGAATTTAAAAATGGAAAAAGAAATGAAAGAGTTTATGTTGGTGAATTTACATATTGGTAAATTTAAAAATAATAAAATAGAAAAGGTATTGAAAAATAATAATTTCTGATTCAACAATTTCAAAACTTTCTTCTTCTACAACACAATATGATGATTATATACTACTCCAGTTCAAAAAATAATTATTTATATGTATTTATGACTGTTCATCTGGATTTATATGGGAACACGAATAATTTATTTTTAAACATAATTTGATTTTTTTAAAAGTTTTTATAAACTTTTAAAAATGAGTAATAAAACAGGTTCTCTTACAGTTTACACCGGTAGTATGGCTAGTGGAAAAACATCTTATTTAATTAATGATATTACAATGTGGTTGGATATTAACACTACAGAAGATAATATCATTAAAAAACCATTAATTATTAATTCGAAAAAAGATAATAGAGATATTTTAAATATTATATCATCGAATTCTTCTAATTATAAAGGTATTAACAATAATATTGATACAATTTCAACAAATACATTGATCGATATCGATGTTTCAAATAGGGATGTACTCGGTATCGATGAATGTAATCTCTTTTCAGATTTAGAACCAGCAGTTAAATTATGGTTGTCAAAAGGAAAAAATATTTATGTTGCAGGTTTATGTACTGATTTCAAAGGGAATAAATTTGGTAATATTAGTGATATTTTATATTTATCTGATAAGTTTGTTAAATTAACAGCAAAATGCTCTTTATGTTTAAGTACATGTACTAATTTAAATGAATTACCATCAGCACCATTTACAGCAAAATTAAATTCATCGAAAGAACAAATTGAAATAGGAAATACAAAAACTTTATATAAAGCTGTATGTAGAAAACATTTAAATGAATGTTTAAAAAAATATGGTCATGTATAGGAATCGAAAAATGGCTTAACTTAAACAAATTAATTTATATTTCAGGATTAGATTCAGATTATATAAGCAATCCTTTTAAAGAACTTTCAACTATTTATCATATAACAGAAGACATTATAAAATTGAAAGCTATTTGAGCAATTTGTTGTAAAAATAATCCAGAAGAAAGATGTTTAGACAAAATTACAAAAGCATCTTTTACTGACAAATTATTAAAAAGTGATAGGTTAATTCATGTATGAGGAAAAGATGTTTATTTACCAATGTGTAGAAAACATCATAAAACATAATAAAGAATCTATTTAAAAATTATATTATTCTAGACAAATTAGGATAATATAAAAACAAATATTTATCCAAAGATTTTTTAAATTTATAATATATTTTAAGATAATATTCTTCTAGAAAAATTATAAAATTATAATAAAATACTACTTCGTTTCAGATAAATTAGGAACAGTCCTACGATTTTGTTCCCGTGTGCACCTCGGTGTACATTAATTTTTTATATCAATAAATTGACGTAATAAGTATAAATTTAATACTTATATAGTACTACTCCGTTTCAGATCAATGACGAACCAAGAAAATGGAACTATCCGGTTCGCGGGAACCTAAAGGCACCATTTTCTTGGTTCGTCATTTTTACTTAACTCAATTATTCATATAAAATTAGGGAGCATACTTTTAATTAAGTAATTTTATAAATTTTTATATTTAATTATTAATATAAAAATTTATTTTTTGAATCACAGATTTATCTGAAACGGAGTATTATAAAATTAGAAAAAATATATTCTTCTAGACAAATTAAAAAGTACTAGTCCAGTTCAAATAAATTGGGTTTTGAGAAAAAATTTATTTATATGTAAATATAAGTAGACTTGTTTAAAAGACATATAAAATATTACTTAAGGATAAGCTTTTTTAATTAAAAATTTATATGGTTAAAAAAGTGAAGAAAAAGATCTGGCCTGACATATTATCTGAACTGGACTAGTAAGACACCATTATAATGAAATATATTTCTTCTGAAATTTTTATAAACTCTTTAGAACTTTTATAACCAAATATACTTCTCTAAAATTTTTATAAACTCTTTAAAATTTTTATAACCAAATATATTTCTCTAGAATTTTTATAAACTCTTCAGAATTTTTATAACCAAATATACTTCTCTAAAATTTTTATAAACTCTTTAAAATTTTTATAACCAAATATATTTCTCTAAAATTTTTATAAACTCTTTAGAACTTTTATAACCAAATATATTTCTTCTAAAATTTTTATAAACTCTTTAGAACTTTTATAACCAAATATATTTCTTCTAAAATTTTTATAAACTCTTTAGAACTTTTATAACCAAATATATTTCTTCTAAAATTTTTATAAACTCTTTATAATTTTTATAAACAAATACTACTACTTCATTTCAAATAAATCGGTTATTCAAAAAATAAATTTTTATATGGATGAATTAGTATAAGTATTTAATATTAACTTAAATAATAATATATAAAATTAGTGAAGTAAAATAATTTTAGATTAATAAATAAGTGTTCTAAAAATGAATTACCAATTGATCTGAAATGGAGTAGTATATTTCTTCTAAAATTTTTATAAAATCTTTTAAATTCTTATAACCAAATATATTTCTCTAAAATTTTTATAAACTCTTTAGAATTTTTATAAAATCTTCAGAATTTTTATAACCAAATATATTTCTCTAAAATTTTTATAAACTTCTTTAAAATTTTATAAGTTAAGATATAAAATTACTTAATAGTCCATTTCAAATAAATCTGGACTTCATTATAAAAATATTTTTATGAATATTTAACTGTGAGTAGTAAATACATACTCATAAAATAATATATAAAAATAAAAAATTTAAATAATTTTATGTGAATAAATAAGTGACCAAAAATAAAGTCCAAATTGATCTGAAATGGACTAGTAATTAAAAGTAGGCGACCTAATTTTATATAAATAATCGTGTGATTCATCGTAGTATAATTATTTTTAATTAAATACTACTCCTTTTCAGATCAATTGGTAATTCAAAAAATAAATCTTCATAAGAATAATTAAGTGACAATATTTAATATTTACTTATAAGTTAATATATAAAATTAGTAAATTTAAATAATTTTATATGAATAAATAAGTAAAGAAAAATGAATTACTGAATAGTTCCATTTTCTTGGTTCGTCATTGATTTGAAACGGAGTAGTATAATTTTTCAAAATTGTTTAATAAGCAATTAAAGAATTAAATTTTTCTGATAATTTTTCAGATTCTGAAATTTTTGCTTTTAATTCTAATAATTTTTCTTGATCTGAAAAATTATTAGAAAAATCATCTAAATACTTTTTTGCTTCTTCAATTCTCATATTTGAAACCAACATTTCTATTTTATCTTTTAAACATAAAATGTCTCCGTTTTTAATTCCGGCATCAATTATCTTTGAAAGTTTTTCAATTTTGTCGAGTGTTAATGTATTACAATGTTTTATATATAATACACTAAATAACAAATAATATTTGCCTTTAAAATTTTGTCTTGAAAAATATATTATTTTAGCATACTCTAATTTTTTTTCAAGAGGTAAATAAAAATTTTCATTAAATTCAGAAATATGAATTACATCCCAATAAGCTAATATACAATTTAATTTTATACCTTTAAAATAATAATAATATGAAGCCTTATAATCTTTTTCAACTAAAAAAAACCAAACACCAAAAAGTGTATAAATAATTCCAGTTGGATCTTTTTCTGCTCTTTTTATAAAATTTTCTGGAATAAAATTAAAATTAAATAAATTAATTATTTCTGAAGGAGAAAAATATTTATTACAATGAGTATCTTCATGAAAAAAATAGTTATATTTATTATTAATTTCTTCAAACATTTTAAAATACTTAAATTTTTTGAATTAAATTCAAATTTTTTAAGATCAAGAAATACAACTTCTTCAAAGATTAATTGTGACATAGTACTGTAATTTTGCAAAAAATTTTTTATTCAGTTTGAGTAAATATAAAATTTTAAGTTAATATTTGTTTGATTAAAAAAATGAAAATATTTTTAAATAATTTTTTCCAATAAAATGTCTGAAAAAATAAAATTTTTTGGTCCAAAAGATAATTTTTATGAATTAAGCAATTACTATATGATGCCGTTTCAATTAAATAATATAAAATATAATAGTGTTGAACAATATTATCAAGCACAGAAATTTTACAAAGAAGATTCTATGGATTATTTTTATTTAATGTTAGAAGCTGATAGTCCACAAAAAGTTAAAGATTTAGGTAATCAAAAAAAAAATTATAGAGGCGGAAAATGGTTAATTAATAAAAATAAACCAGAATTAGGATTACTTAATGAAACAATTGATAAATTTAAAAATTTAAAAATAAGAGATGATTGGGAAGAAGTAAAAGAAAATGTTATGTATGAAGGATTGAAAGCAAAATTTAAGAATGAATATCTTAGTAAATTATTATTAAGTACAAAAGATAAAATATTAATTGAAAATTCTCCTTATGATAAGTTTTGGGGAATCGGATCAGATGGGACTGGCAAAAATATTTTAGGAAAAATGTTAATGAAATTAAGGGAAGAACTTGTTTAAGTAATATTTTTAATAAATTAATTCTAAAATTTTTTTAATTTTTATACAGAAATATTTTTCATTAAATTTTTTTAGTTTTTATAGAGAAATATTTTTCATTAAATTTTTTTAGTTTTTTTAGAGAAATATATTTTTTATTAAATTTTTTACATTCTCTATAGAAATATATTTCATTAAATTTTTTTAGTTTCTCTATAGAAATATATTTCATTAAATTTTTTTAGTTTATCTAGACAAATACTACTCCGTCCCAGATTAATTTATCCAAGTTAAAAAAATTATATCTATTTTTATATGACTTTAAAAAAAAATGTTCTTTTTTATCTGTGACGGAGAAGTATATATTTTTATAATTTTTACATTCTCTATAGAAATATATTTCATTAAATTTTTTTAGTTTATCTAGACAAATACTACTCCGTTTCAAATAAATCGGTGATTCAAAAAATAAATATTTATATCAATATTTAAGTTAATGTATTAAATACTTACTTATAAGTTAATATATAAAATTATTGAATTAAAATAATTTTATATGTATATTTGTGTGATCTAAAAATGAATTACCGATTGATCTGAAACGGAGTAGTATATATTTTTATAATTTTTACATTCTCTATAGAAATATATTTCATTAAATTTTTTTAGTTTATCTATAGAAATATATTTCATTAAATTTTTACATTTTTTTTAGACAAATATATATTTTTATGATTTTTTTATTTTCTTTAGATAAATATATTTTTTTATGATTTTTTTATTTTCTTTAGACAAATATATTTTTTTATGATTTTTACATTCTCTTTAGACAAATATATTTCATTATATTTTTTTAGTTTTTCTAGAGAAATTTTTTTTATAATTAAAATTATAAAATATTATTAATTTTAAATATTTATAAAAAGTTTTTGAAAAATAAAGCATATTTATTCCCAATACCATTCATCCAACACATCATCAATATAAAACTTTTCTTCTTTTTTTCCTTCTTTATTTTTAATATTAAATTTTCCTTCTTTTTTATTATTTATCCAATTTCCTTCATAAATATTACCATTTAAATCTTTATATTTTCCTTTTCCATTCATTTTTTCTTCTTTAAATTCTCCTTTATAAATTCTACCATCTAAAAATTTATATATACCTTTTCCATTCATTTTTTCTTCTTTAAAATCACCTTCATAAATATTTCCATTTGAAAATTTATATATACCTTTTCCATTCATTCGGACATCTTTAAAATCACCTTCATAAATATTTCCATTTGAAAATTTATATATACCTTTTCCCTCTTTTTTACCATCCTTAAATTCTCCTTCATAAATATCACCATTTAAATATTTAGCTATTCCTTTTCCATTCATTTTTTCATCTTTAAATTCCCCTTCATAAATATTACCATCTAAGCATTTATACATACCTTTTCCATTCATTTGGCCATCTTTAAATTCACCTTCATAAATATCACCATTTAAAAATTTATATATACCTTTTCCATCTGCTAAGCCTTCTTTATTAACATCACCTTCATAATTTTTAGATTCAATAGATCCCATTTTAATTTTTTCAGAAAATTAAAAAAATTAAATATTTCAAACATTTATACAAAAACTATTTTTAATAATTTTTTTATTTTTTCTAAAGAAATATATTTCATTAAAATTTTTTAGAATTGATACTTCTCCGTCCCAGATAAAAAAGAACATTTTTTTATAAACTCATATAAAAATATATATAAATTTTTTAAGTTGGATAAATTAATCTGGGAAGGAGAAGTACTACTTCTCCGTCCCAAATAAAAAAGAACATTTTTTTCATTAATCACTTAAATATACATATAATTTTTTTAAGTTGGATAAATTAATCTGGGACGGAGTAGTACTTTTTATTTATTTAAATAAATAAAATTTTTTAGTTCCAGTACCATTCATCTAAAACACCATGGATATAAAACTGTTCTTCTTTTTTTCCTTCTTTATTTATATAAATAAATTTTCCTTCTTTTTTACCATTTATCCAATTACCTTTATAAATATCACCCTTTAAATCTCTATATTTTCCCTTCCCATGAATTTCTCCTTGTTTAAACTCACCTTTATAAATCCTACCATCTGAATATTTAATTGTTCCTTTACCATCCCGTTTTCCTTGTTTAAAATCACAATCATAAATAGTTCCATTATTAAATCTCAAAATTCCTTTCCCATTTATTTTTCCATCTTTAAATTCTCCTTCATAAATATCTCTATTTAAAAATTTGTATATACCTTTTCCTTCTATTTTGTCATCTTTAAATTCTCCTTCATAAATATCTCCATCTGAAAATTTATATATACCTTTTCCATGCTTTCTCCCTTGTTTAAAATCACCTTCATAAATATTGCCACTTAAAAATTTAAGTATACCTTTTCCATCCATTTCACCTTCTTTAATATCACCTTCATAAATATTACCAGTTAAAAATTTAATTACACCTTTCCCATCCATTTGGCCTTCTTTAAAATCACCTTCATAAATATTAGATTCAATAGATCCCATTTTTTTTTAATTTTTAGAAAAAAAAATCAAATTTTTCAATAATTTATCTAAAGAAAATATCACATATTTTAAGAAAAAATACTACTTCTCCTTCCCAGATCGACATATTTTTATAAACTCATATAAAAATATATATAAATTTTTTAAGTTGGATAATATGTCGATCTGGGACGGAGTAGTATGAATTTTTAATTATTCTAGAATAAAATTTTTATGTTTTAGACAAATTTATTTTATTCTTTTTTCTAATTTTAAAGAAAAAATGAACGATAAAAATATTTATGAATTATGGTCAGATCTTAATATTTTTGAAAAAAGCATTAAAAAAAACAGTATCTTAAAGAATATAAATTTATGGAAGGCCTCGCTTTTTATACATAAAAATAATTTAAGATATAATTTATTATAAACAAAATTAATTGAACTTTACTATTTCGACATTGATTGTTTTTCCATCAGATAAATGCAATTCACTACTGGAAAAAATGAGCAATCTCTCTATTTCTCCCCTTTCATTAACATGTCCGATATCACATTTTAATTTATCTTCAATGATATTCTTAAACTGAGTAATCACTTTTTCAACATAACTATTTTCAGGATCTGTATTGTAGTAAAACACTTTGATCTTATTCCAAGGATGTAGATCAGTATTTTTTCTCAAGTTTTGTGTTTTACTAATAAACATTCTGACAAGATGTAGATTAATTATTTCTTCATTGTATGTTGTATCGATACCAACCAGTAATTCATTATCCGCTTGAATCAGTAAAGTTTTATCATTCATAATGCTTGGTACAATTTTAACACTAACTTCATCACGAGTTAAACTATATGTTTTTATACTAACAGTACTTCTTGTAACGGAATCAACTATTTCATTTGTATTTAAAAATTGAATAGTTACGTTCAATGGTTCATCAACACTTTCGTAAAACTTTTTAACATCATTTGAAGAAATATTAACAAGAGCATTTTGAATAATTTGACTATCCTTTTTGTATTTTTTACCCAACATTTTAATATTTGGTACTAGTAAATACTCAACATTTTCTCCAAGATCATAGTAAACAAATTCCAAACAATTAATTTCATCCTGAATAATTTTATCAACAAATTTAACATCTTCAATAAATTCTTTATTAAAATGCGCGATTAAAACCCTTTTTAAAGGGGTTTTAATCGACGAAAATCTTGAATCCTGATGTCTTAAATTTCTGACCAAGTATGAAATTTTTTGAAGTCTCATTATACATCTTTCAACTTTAGGATCAAAAGTAAATTGATCACTTTTTGGATAAACCCTGTCAAATACTGTACTAGTATTGTTATTTTCACCATTCATTCCAGTATTCGAAAGTCTGGTGTACATGTATTCTGACATAAATGGAGCAAAAGGTGCCATCATTAAACAGTAATTGTACAAAACAAAATTTAATGTTGATAATGAGTTTTGCCATTCGGTAATGCCATTGTTTCCGTTCAACCTGGCTCTGTTAAACTTTACGTACCAATTTGTCAAATCATCGATAAATTCTAGCAAACTTGTAATAGTTTTGTTTAATTTGTATTTTTCCATATGTTTTTCCACCTTTTTAAGAATAGTGCCTAATCGGGAGATAATCCATTGATCCAAAATGTTCTTACTTGATTTGTACAAATCTACTTGGAATATGTGCCCCTTTTTTTGATAGTTAATAGTATGTTCAAGAAAGAATTTTGTAGCATTGATCCAAGGAATAATTCGTTGCTTCATCTTATCAACATTCAAAGTGTTAAATTTTAAGGAATCTGCTTCAACTACCTGACTACTCAGCATATACAAACGAATAATATCGGCACCGTACTGTTCAATAATTTTCATTGGATTCTCAAAATTTCCTAAACTTTTGGATAACTTTTTTCCATCTTTATCCAAAATTAAACCTGTGCAAATTACATTTTTAAATGCAGGTTTATTAAAAATTGCTGTTGACAAAACCATTAAAGTGTAAAACCATCCTCTAGTCTGGTCAATTCCTTCGCAAATAAAGTCGGATAAGTATTCTTGATTTGGATCGTCCAATAGTTCTTTATTTTCAAAAGGGTAGTGAATTTGTCCAATTGGTACTATACCGCTCTCAAACCAACAATTATGAACAACAATTCCGTTAGCTAAAAATGAATTATTTTTAGGAACTGAAATATCATAAACATGTTTATCACCAATATTTTTTCTACCAATTACTAATAGATTGTAGGTTGGAATATGTGTATCTTTATTTTTCAACGCATAAGTTGAATTACCTGTTCCGTCTAACGAAAAATATTCAGTAGCACTAACATTGTCAATCCAATTTAATATTGGAATTGGATATTTTTTTTTTTTATCAGCCAAAGTCTGAAAAGATCTTAAAAAATATATATATTTGTTTAAACTTAGGTCTTGGTATGAATATTTGTAATCATTGCTATTTTTTAACTCTAGCATCATATCTCGGTAACCATGTTTTAAAGTCATATTTAATTTTTTTTTGATTGGTTTTAAATTATTGTCTAATATTTTTGTTTGTACATTTGTATAATTAGTTAGTTCATCAACTCTTTTTATCATTTTATAATAGTATTCATTAATATTTTTCAAATATCCTTTCCAAGATACGCAAATTGCCAAACGGAATTGTTTATGTGAACAATATTTAAACCCAATAAATTTTGAAAAAGCAATAATATCATTAGGTTCACCAATATTTAATCTCATTTCATATTTTTTTTCTATATTTTCATCAATTTTTGTTTTATTTTTTGATGATGATGTTTCATATGGACCATACACATGTATGTTATTTACTCCTACATAACTAAATAATTTGATTAAATTATCATACATAATTTTAAGACTTGGTAATTGTTTTTCAGTTTTAGAAGAGCAAAACTCTACAGAATTTAATCCTCGTTTTCCACTTATTCTTGGGGCAACACCATCACCTCCAAATAATCCTCCCAAAAATTCTCTTACCAATATTTGTGGACATTTAGGTGATACCAAAAAAACTGGTATCATTGCAGGTTGGTTTATTCTTCTACCAATTTGAATCCCATCTAAACTTAAAAATGCATTTAGTAATTTTTTTGGTGCATATATAATATGACAATTTGACCTTTTACAATAATTAATATTTGGTGTTTTACCGCATACCAAACCAATGTCATTTATCATTACATTTGCATCAATTATACTTGCTACAAAAAAAGTAGCAGAAATTTGTCCAGTTGTCGTATGATTTTGAAATGATCCATCTGAAATTATATAACCCAATAATCTGGAAAATGCCATTGATTTTAATTTTTCTTCAAATGATTCAGTTTTTAAAATTATTTCGTCACATTCTAGTTCCCAATTTATTTCATCATTTTCTACTATTCTAGAAACCATTGGATAATTAATGCTTGTAACAACTCTTGTTTTTCCTAAAATTAAATCTTTTGCCATTATCCATTCATTTTCTTTTGTATCGGATAATGTCATTATTTTGTGATCTGGTGTACATTGGAGAATTTTACCATCCTCTAGTTCAATTTCAATACAATCCTGTATTCCTTTATCCAAAAGAACAGTTTGTGTTGATTTAATTATTGACCTATTACTTTTAATATTATCGAATGACATTACTTCATTATTTTCTGAAATTAATTCTTCGATTGCCATACTTATTCCTGTACTTAAAGATACAGCTGTTCCTTCAACGATACAATCAAAAACATGGTCTATTTTTTTGAGCATGCCGTTTCCCTTTTTTGATGGAATTTCAATATGGTCAATAAATTCTCTATGCAAGTCAACGGGTCTATTTTCCTCCTTTAAATTTGCAAGTTCCATTAGTTCGTCAACGGATTCTACACATACCATTTCTTTTTGATCATCTGAGATCCAAACAGGAATTGGAAGGCCAAAATATCTTGATCTCGAAACACCCCAATCCCTCGTACCTTGTAACCAAGTTTCAAATCGATTCGATCCAACATGTTCTGGAGTCCAAGTTACCTTTTTGTTTAATTCGATAATACGATCTTTAAATGCAGTTACTTTTATAAAAAAACTTGAAACTACTTTGTAGATTAATGGTGTATCAGTTCGATAACAGTATGGATAAGTATGATTGTACATTTGTGTTCTAATAAGTTTTCCATTCTTTTTGAGATCAATAATAATTTGTTTATCAGCATCAAAAATATACATACCAGCGTATTTTTCACCCATTAAATATGTAAATTTACCAGAATCATCCACTTGACATAGCTTTCCCATTTGCTCCTGGTCGACAATTTTTTGTTCAATGCAAATTCTGAAATCGTCTTCACCAAATGATCCTGCAATATGTACAACTCCAGTACCAATAGTCGCATCAATTGAAACATAATTATCAGCTATGGTATGATGATCTTTGTAAATGTTTAAGAAAAAGTCGAATGGACTATTATAAGCAATATTTGTCAGATCCTTACCCAAACCATAGGGTATTACTTGAAGATCCTGTTCACCATATTTTACTAACCCCAAATTTTTAACACAGTTTTCAGCTACAATATAGTATCTGTTGAACTTGCTATCAAACACTTTAACGTATTGTGCATTTGGATTTAAGCATAGTGCTACGTTGGCATGTAAAGTCCACGGTGTTGTTGTCCATGCGATAAAGCCAGTCGTTTCGTCTCCAATGATCGGAAAGTAAACATAAGCTGAGCGTGTTATAACATCTTTGTAATTTTGACTTGCCTCGAAATTTGACAAGGAGGTTCCACATTTTGTTGAAAATGGCATAACACGAAACCCTTTGTAAACTAAATCCTTGTTCCATAACTGTTTAAAAGTCCACCAACCAGATTCCATAAATTCAGGATCCATTGTTTTGTAAGTGTTGGAATAGTCAGCCCATCGTCCAATTGAATCGTACACTGGTTCCCATGCATTTGAAAACTGATTAATAAAATCTTTACATGCTCCGTTATATTTGTCAATGCCTAAAGCATCCACATCCTTTTTTGTATGAACATTTAACTTTTTGTTGACCACCATTTCAATCGGCAAACCATGACAATCATATCCCAGTTTATTCAAACAATCAAAGCCATTCATAAATTTGTAAAATAAAACACTACTCTTACAGTTTGCAACTAGAACATGACCCATATGAAGTTCATCAGATGATACAAACGGAGGTCCGTCCTGAAATCTGAATAATGGTCGCTTTTCCTTTTTGTGTGATGCAACCAAATTTTTGTAAGTATTATTTGTTTTCCAAGATTTTAAAATAACTTCTTCGTGTTGTTTATATGTATGGTCAATATCAAATTGTTTCAATATCTCAGTCAATGAATTTACTTTTTTATGATTTTCCGAATTCATTTTTTAGTGATCGATACTAATTAATATAATAATTTTTAATTCATTGTATTATAAATAATAATTTCAATTTTTATTTATAATTTTTCAAAAAATTGAAATTTACTTAGATATATTTATAAATTAGTTACTAGTCCAGTTCAGTTCATATAGTCGGAATAATTGCAACATATTTTTTTAACTTTTTAGACTATATTAAATTTTAAAAAAAGCCTTATATTTAACTTTATTGTTGCTTTACAAAAAAGCATAATAGCATAAAAATAAAATCAATTTTAAACATTCAAATTCTGGTTAGTCAAAATAAAATACATGCCAATTGATTAAATTTATTAATTGTCCAACTTTTGTTATCAAATTTTTAAATACTGTAATTTTATGATTTAAGAAATAAATTTCATTATAAACATTTATTATTGTATATTAAAAATTACTATTCATTGGTTTGAATCTGGAGCAGTACCATATGCAAGTTTAAGTGGTATTGGAATTGCTGAACTTTTAAATTTATCTGAAAAAGGTATTGAATATAAAGATGGTTATTTCATTGAAACAAAAAATCCAATTAATGTTTGTGGTATTTTAAAAACTATTCATGAAATAACTCCAGCTGATTTTATTGCTGAAGGACTTGATCAAACTAGAGGATGGTTTTATACTCTTTTAGTTCTTTCAACAAATTTATTTAATATGGTTCCATTTAAAAATGTAATTGTCAATGGATTAATTATGGCAGAAGATGGGAAAAAAATGTCTAAAAGACTTAAAAATTATCCAGATCCATCAGATATTTTACAAGAATATGGCTCTGATGCTTTAAGAATGTATTTACTATCTTCACAAATTTCTAGAACAGAATCTTTAAAATTTAATTCTTTAGGAGTAAAAAATATGAAAAAAGATATTTTAATTCCACTTTCTAATTTAATTAATTTTTATAAAGAACATTCAAAAAATTATAATCTTATGCATGGAAATTTAGAAAAAATTATTGATTTTAAATTTGGCATTAATATTTGGGTAATTAAAGAATATGAAAATATTAGAGATAGATATGAAAAATATCTTGAAGAATATAATATTAAATTAGCTAGCGGAGAACTGTTTAAGTTAGTCTCTTTATTAAATGGAGGATATGTTAAATTAGGGAGAAATATGTTAAAGGGAAAAAATAATATAGAAGAATGGACAGAAAGTTTATTTGTATCAAAATACACAATCAAAAGTATTATTATTGATTTCAGAGCAATTATTCCTTTCTTTTGTGAATATCAATATATTAATTTTATTGATGACGAATTTAATGAAGAAAGTGTCCATTTAATTGATAAAATTTATAAAATTAATTTAAAACTTAATGAAAAACAAAAAAATCTTTATGAAATTTTTAAAAATACTTATGATATTTTAGAAGGAATTAATTTTATGAGAGGTAATTTAGGTATTAGTGCAAAAAAACAACTTAATTATATTGGAATTATAAAAAATGCAGATTTTGATCTTTCTTATATTTATTCAGAATCTAATATATTACAAATTGAAATTCTAAATATCGAAGTTCAAAAAATTATTATTCCAATTAAAGGATTATTTTTTAAAAAATATGGAAAATCTATATCTGAAGTTTTTAATGAATATACTCTTATGAATCAAGATGAAATAAATATTAATTGTAATTATAAAGGATTTGAAATCAACGAAGATATGTTTAATATTTCGTATAAAATAAATGATGAAAAATATACTTCTCATGAAATAGTAAAAATTAAAAACTTTGTTTTAATAATTGATAAAAATCATAGTGAAAAACATTATTATTATAGAAAAATTGCTTCAGGTATTCAAAAAGCTAGAAAAAATGAAGGATATCATGTTTGGGATAAAATTGAGGTTCATTGGAATTCTTGTAAAACTACTGAATATAATTTGGAAGATTTAGAATCTAAAAAATATATAGAAAATATTATTGGTGTAGAATTTAAAAGAAATGAATCCTTAAAAAATATACATAAAATTGAGGATTTAAATATATCTTTGGTTAAATTATAAAATACTGGACCAATTCAGGATGGCTCCTCCTGAACCCTATAATATTTCAGGACAACTTATATTTAAGTTTATTTTAAATAAAATTCTACTACTCCATTTTACATAATATGTCAGGGATTCAAAAAATAAATATTTTTATAGATAAATATATAAAAATATATTATGTTATAAAAAATTAGAAAAATATATTCTGTTATAAAAAATTAGAAAAATATATTTTGTTATAAAAAATTAGAAAAATATATTCTGTTATAAAAAATTAGAAAAATATATTTTGTTATAAAAATCTAATGAAATATATTTTGTTAGAAAAATTTAATGAAATATATTCTGTTATAAAAAATTAGAAAAATATATTCTGTTATAAAAATTTAATGAAATATATTCTGTTATAAAAATCTAATGAAATATATTCTGTTATAAAAATCTAATGAAATATATTCTGTTATAAAAAATTAGAAAAATATATTTTGTTATAAAAATCTAATGAAATATATTTTGTTAGAAAAAATTAGAAAAATATATTCTGTTATAAAAATTTAATGAAATATATTCTGTTATAAAAATCTAATGAAATATATTCTGTTATAAAAATCTAATGAAATATATTCTGTTATAAAAATCTAATGAAATATATTCTGTTATAAAAATCTAATGAAATATATTTTGTTATAAAAAATTAGAAAAATATATTTTGTTATAAAAATCTAATGAAATATATTCTGTTATAAAAATCTAATAAAATATATTTTTTTATAAAAATCTAATGAAATATATTTTGTTATAAAAAATTAGAAAAATATATTTTGTTATAAAAATCTAATGAAATATATTTTGTTATAAAAAATTAGAAAAATATATTCTGTTATAAAAATCTAATGAAATATATTTTGTTATAAAAAATTAGAAAAATATATTTTGTTATAAAAATCTAATGAAATATATTTTGTTATAAAAAATTAGAAAAATATATTCTGTTATAAAAAATTAGAAAAATATATTCTGTTATAAAAATCTAATAAAATATATTTTGTTATAAAAATTAGAAAAATATATTCTGTTATAAAAATCTAATGAAATATATTCTGTTATAAAAAATTAGAAAAATATATTCTGTTATAAAAATTTAATGAAATATATTCTGTTATAAAAATTTAATGAAATATATTCTGTTATAAAAATCTAATGAAAATATATTCTGTTATAAAAAATTAATGAAATATATTTTGTTATAAAAAATTAGAAAAATATATTCTGTTATAAAAATCTAATATAAAAATAACTTTTATATTAATAAATGCTTGATGAAAAAATGAATTACAAATTTTGGGTCACGATATGAAACGTAGTAGTATAATATTTTGTTTCATATACTAAAAATAATTTTTGATTCTTTTTTAGTCTGTGATATAGGATAAGACAAGTTTTTAAATATATAAATATAGATTTAATAATTATTTATTCATATAAATATTTATTTTTTCGAATTAACTATTTAATAGAGATGCATTTGTCTCCTCTTGAAATATAGTAGTACAGAAATAACTGTATAAAACAAGTTTTTCCAATTGAATCTACAATTCTACTATATGAAATTATTTAAAAAATGTGTATTATTATTCATTTTCTATTTATTTTTTTTTAGAAAAATATTCTTCTTCAATAATTTTTTTTGTTCTTTTAGGAAAATATTCTTCTTGAATTTCATTTTCTTTAATAATTTTTTCAGGAACAATTTCAGGAACAATTTCTGTGTAATATTTTAAAATTTCTCCTTCAAACTCAATAATTTCTCTAATACCCCATCCATTTTCTTTTTTCACATTTTCATTTCCTATTTTAATCGATAAAGAAATTAATTCATCCAAAGATTCTAAATTATGATCTTTTAACTCTTCTTTTAACTCTTCTTTAAAAAAATCAAGAGTCTCAACTTCATTTAAAATTGTAATTTCATATTCAGCACGTTTATAATAAGTTTGAACTATAATGTGGGACGATATTTTTTTAAAGAATTTTTTATCAAATTTCATAAATAAATATATATGAATTGTTATTTTCAATAAAACATGAAGAACTTACAGATAAATTTTTGTTTATGAAATTTGATAAAAAATTACAGATATAAAAATCATCTTTATCACCCATATTAATAGTCAAATTGTTAGGATTTTTATCAGTAGTTTTTATACTAAACTTTTTGAAAATATCAAAAAAAATATGAATATCTATATCTTTATTTTTTAAGTCTTCTAGTTTTTTGATTATTTTAGAAATCATTTTTATTTAAAAAATGAATATTTTTAAATATTTTCAATTTTAAATAAAATGAACTTTTTTATTGACAGTCTTATTGAAACGAAAAATAATATTAATAATGGCCATAAATTTTTACATATGGCTGTTTTACTTCCAAAGTCAAAAAATATAAAGTCATATCTTATATGAAAGTAATATTATAGGTATAAATTCAGATAGATCACCTCATAATAATAAAAATATTAGAACACATGCAGAAATTGATATCCTTCTAAAAACTAAAAGATTAATTAAATCTAAAAAAATTAAAGATACAAGATTTGATTTAATTATAATTAGAGTAGAATCTAATGGTAAAATAAAAGAAAGTTCACCTTGTTATCATTGTACTCAAGAATTAAAAAAAAATTGTGATAATAAATTTAATATAGACAAGTTATATTATAGTAATAGAGAGGGTAATATTGATTGTATTAAATTTACAGAATATTTAAAAAAAGAACAAAAAATTTCTAGTGGTTATAAAAATTATCCTAATTAATTACTAGTCCAGTTCAAATAAATTGGGCCAGATCTTTTTCTTCACTTTTTTAACCATATAAATTTTTAATTAAAAAGCTTATCCTTAAGTAATATTTTATATATATTTTAAACGCGTCTACTTATATTTACATATAAATAAATTTTTTCTCAAAACCCAATTTATCTGAACTGGACTAGTAGATAAATATTTATATGTAATTATACTTATAAATACTTATAAATATATATCGAATTTAAAAATAAAGAAAAAGATCTTTCTGAATATATGAAATGAATCAATTAATTATTTTAATTTATTTTAATTTTATCTTTTCAAGATTCTGTGTAATATCTTCATCACTTGTATCTTGATCATCATCTTCATAAAAAAATATTTCTTTATTTTTTATTTTAAATTTTATATATTTATCTTCAAAGTTATATTTATATAAAAAGTTTTCCATAAATAAAGTTAAAGAATCTTTAAATAATCCAAATGCAGCATTGTCATAATTTAATTTACCATCAACAAAATCTCCAGAAATTACTAAAAGCTTTAAAATTTTTTTGTTATTATAATATTTTTTAGTCTTATTTTTTTCTAAATTTAATTCTGGAAAAAATTTAAAACTTTTAGTAATAATTTTCGTTAACTTTTTTAATAATTCTTTTTCACTAATATCATTATTAATTTCCAATTCACTTAAATACAAACATGTATTAATACTATTATATAATATTTCATTATTTTTTACATATTCAACAATTTCATCTTCTTTGTGTGTTCTCTTCATTTTAAATTTATAAAAATTTAAAAAAAAATTCATTATTTTCAAATAGTCAAGTTCAAATAATATTTCAGGCAAGGTCTTTTTCTTCACTTTTTAAACCATATAAATTTTTAAGTAAACTCTTTATCTTTTAAACATGAATTTACATATAATTAAATTGTTGTCTAAAAACCTGACATATTTTGAGACTATCTGAACTGAATTAGTATAAAAATATTAATATAGGAACAGACAAAAATTTATATAAAATTAAGTTTTTATAATATTTTAGGCTTAATTTATTTAGTGATTTTTCTTCATTTTTTAAACCATATAAAAATTTAGAAGAAAAAAATTTATCAATTTACTTCTCCGTCCCAGATAAAAAAGAACATTTTTTTTTAAGTCATATAAAAATATATATAAATTTTTTAAGTTGGATAAATTAATCTGGGACGGAGTAGTAAATTTTTTATAGACTTTCTATTCTTCATAAAAAAATAATTCTACTGTTCCTTTTTTATCTATACCTTTATATTTTATATTTTTATCTTTTATAAAAGAATCTATAAATAAATAAAAAGAATATTTAAATACTCCAAATCCTAAATTATTATAACCTAATGTTTCATGCATAAATTTACCAGAAATCTTTAAAACTTTTAAATAATTATCTTTTTTAATAATTTTTACATTTAAATCTTCAAAAAAGTTATTAATAACTTTAATAATTATTTTCGTTAATTCTGTTAAATTTTTAGGCATTTTTTCTATATTTTTAAGAAATAATGAAGCACGAATACTATTATATAATACTTCATTATTTTTTAAGTAATTGATAACCTTATCTTCTTCAGATACTTTTTTATTCATTTTATATTTTAAGAAAAAATATAAAAAAATTCAAATATTTCTAAAATACCTTATAAAAGTGATAATTTTTTTTCATTTTTTTAGAATGAAAAAAAATTAAAAATAAAATTTTATTTTTAAAAAGATGACATCATTAAGAGGAACAACACTTAAACCTACATTTTTAGACATCGTTGAGGCTATGCAAAATTTAAAAATTGACGGCAGAATTAATACTGGTATGTCTTCATATAGCAAGATTATTAAACAAAATGATGAATATGAATATAATTTCACTGTTCATGCAGCTATTAAAAATGCTAAAATGGAATTAACCTTTCGTGTATATGAGTGTTTAATAGGAGGAGATCCTGTTCACTTTGATCAACTTTATTATGACCAAATATTTTTGGATTGTTGTGAAATCCCTAGTGAGATGACAGATTTAAACGAATATGATATTAAACATGAAAACTAAATAAAACTAAAATAATTCTTATATATAATTTAAAATTTGAAAAAAAGAGTCTTACTTCTCCGTCCCAAATGTAGGCTCAAAAAAGAACAATTTTTTTAAAAGTCATATAAATATACATATAACTTTTTCAATGTGTCAGATAAATTAATCTGGGAAGGAGTAGTATAAATTAATTAATCCATACATTATCTTTATAAAAATATTTATTTTTACAATTTTGTATTTTAATAAAGGAATGAATTATCTTATATATGTTAAAAAGAAGTAACGGTGTAATATTACTTTAACTTCATTTTTTCAAGATTTTCTGTAATGTCCTCTTCTTCTTCATCTTCGTCATCATAGAAAATAATTTCTCCATTGTCTATTTTAAATTTTACATAATTTTCATCAAATGTAAATTTATTTAAAAAACTATCAATAAATAAAGATAAAGAATCTCTGAATAAACCAAATCCTACATTTTCATAATTTAAATTATTATCCATAAAATCTCCTGAAAGTCCTAAAATTTTCAGAATTTTTTTACCTTCATAGTACATATCTTCTTTCTGTTTAATTTTTTCTATATTTAAATTTGGAAAAAATTTGGAAAAAACTCTAATAATAATTTTAATTAATTTTTTCAATGCTTCTTCCGTAGTATCAAAATCATAATCTATTTCTAATTCACTTAAATAAATAGAAGCATTAATACTATTGTACAATATTTTATTGTTTTTTACATATTCAATAACTTCATCTTCTTCATGTATTCTTTTTTTGTTCATTTTCATTTTATAAAAAAAATGATTATTAAAAAAAAATAAATAAATATAAAAAATGTTTATTTCATGGACAGCTTGTAATATAAATAATTGGGTTGATATAAAGAATTTAAAAAAACTTTTAAAAAAATTTATTAAAATTAAAGTAAATCGTGTTTGTTTAAGTATTTCTACTAGTTTAAAATACACAGAAATAGTGGAAAAGATTTGTTTTAAATACTGTTCCGACATATATTACACAATTTATGAGGAAAATATAAAACCTTTTAAAATGTTTAGTTTGATGAATGAATATTTTTCCGAATTAATTCAAGATAATGATAAAATTATTATGTTTAATACACTGGATACTCAAGATTTTTATTTTTATAATTCTGATAAAGAAATTAATATAGGAAATACATTAAGCGGCTCTATTATTTGTTATAAATTTATAAAAGAATATTTTAAATTAAATAATGGTATAATGAAAGTAAAAAGTTTGTTAGATCTTTTCAAAGTTATGGATATTCTTTGTTCGGAAGATAAAGAAGATATTCTATTTTTAGAGTTTTTGAAATCTAAAAATTAATTAAAAAAAAATATTTTTCCAGAATTTAATGTAAAATATTAAATATATTTGAACATTTTAAATATATTTCTAATTAGATACTAGTCCAAAAGAACCTTTAGGTTCTCCCTATCATATAGTCGGAGTAATTGTGCCAGATTTTTTTCTTCACTTTTTTAACAATATTAAATTTTAAGTAAAATCTATATTTTTAAGTGAGTATTTATATTACTTAAAAATATTTAAACATAAATTTAAATATACTACTCCGTCCCAGATTAATTTATCCAACTCAAAAAAGAACAATTTTTTTTAAAGTTATATAAATATACATATAACTTTTTTGACAGATTGGATAGTTCAACAAAATATTATCTGGGACGGAGTCGTATATTTTTTTAGAATTTTTTATAAACTTTAAGTTCTAAATTTTTATAATATATCTCTAGATTTTTTTTAAACTTTAGGAGCACTTTTAATTTTTATAACATAATATATTTCTTTAGAATTTTTTTTAACTGTAGAATCACTTTTAAATTTTTATAATATAATATATTTCTCTAGATTTCTTTGTAAATTCTTCTAAATTTTACCACAGAATATATTTTTCTAGATTTTTTTCTAAAGTCTTTTAAATTTTTTAAATAAAATATATTTATCTAGAATTTTTTATAAAATCTTCAAATTTTTATAACATACTATATTTCTTTAAACTCTTCTATAATTTTTTAATGAAATATATTTTTCTATAATTTTTTATAAAGTCTTCTAAATTTTTTGAATGAAATATATTTCTCTATAATTTTTTATAAAGTCTTCTAAATTTTTTAAATGAAATATATTTTTCTATATTTTTTTATAAAGTCTTTAGAAATTTTTTTAATAAAATATATTTTTCTATAATTTTTTATAAAGTCTTTAGAAATTTTTTTAATGAAATATATTTTTCTATATTTTTTTATAAAGTCTTTAGAAATTTTTTTAATGAAATATATTTCTCTATAATTTTTTATAAAGCCTTTAGAAATTTTTTTAATAAAATATATTTTTCTATAATTTTTTATAAAGTCTTTAGAAATTTTTTTACTACTCCGTTTCAAATAAATCGGTGATTCAAAAAATAAATATTTATATGAGTAAATAAGTATAAGTATTAAATGCATACTTATACAGTAATATATAAATTTAGTGAATTAAAATAATTTTATATGAATAATTGAGTGAAGTAAAAAATGAATTACCGATTGATCTGAAACGGAGTAGTAATGAAATATATTTTTCTATATTTTTTTATAAAGTCTTTAGAAATTTTTTTAATGAAATATATTTCTCTATATTTTTTTATAAAGCCTTTAGAAATTTTTTTAATGAAATATATTTTTCTATATTTTTTTATAAAGTCTTTATAAATTTTTTTAATGAAATATATTTTTCTACATTTTTTTATAAAGCCTTTAGAAATTTTTTTAATAAAATATATTTTTCTATAATTTTTTATAAAGTCTTTAGAAATTTTTTTAATGAAATATATTTTTCTATATTTTTTTATAAAGTCTTTAGAAATTT